>FSUD01000756.1_pt1 | contig 38006 bp, 37 predicted proteins | sample 1637011 | NCBI WGS metagenome assembly FSUD01 (sample SAMEA3914816, study PRJEB12502) | metagenome | biome: forest; material: soil | place: USA | collected 2011-09-16 | depth 0.3 m
CACCACTGCCGATGCTCATCCATGGCGGTCCTGGGCGCGCGGGCGGTGACGAAGAGATGGGCGGGGTGCGGGGCATCAAGCACTATATGCAGCGCTCGGCGCTTCAGGGGTCGCCGCATCAGCTGTCCGCCGTGGTCGGCCGTTGGCTGCCTGGCGCGCCGCAACCGGAAGGCGAGGTGCATCCCTTCCGCATGACGCTCGGTGAACTGCCCATCGGCTATACGCTACGCACGGCGCCGCGCACGATCACCCTGGCGGATATCGAGCATTTCGCCGACTTCACCGGCGATACCTTCTATGCGCATATGGACGAAGAGGCGGCAGCACGCAGTCCCATCTTCGGGGGGCGCGTCGCCCATGGCTATCTGATCCTGTCGTTTGCAGCCGGCTTGTTCGTCGATCCCGCCGAAGGGCCCGTGCTCGCCAATTACGGCCTAGAGGGCCTGCGTTTCGTGAAGCCGGTCAAACCGCGAGATTCGATCGAGGTGGCACTCACGGTGAAATCGAAGACGCAGCGCTCACCCGAACAGGGCGAGGTGCGCTGGGCGGTTGCGGTCACCAACCAGGAGGGCGAGCTGGTCGCTACCTATGAACTCCTGACGATGAACGCGGCGTAAGTCTGCGAGGGAGAGGGCCGGGCATGGTGGACTACGGGCCGACGACGGCGCGAACGCTGCGTGAGGTACAGCTCGAAAGGCTTCGAGCGACGCTCGCTCATGTTTATGCCAACTCGCCGCACTACCGACGCTCGTTCGACGCGGCTGGCGTGACGCCCGATCACTTGCAGTCGCTCGAGGATCTGCGGCGATTTCCTTTCACGCAGAAGTCCGATCTGCGCGACAACTATCCCTTCGGGATGCTCGCGGTGCCGATGGACAAGGTCTCGCGTATCCACGCGTCATCGGGAACGACCGGGAAGCCGACGGTCGTCGGCTACACCGCCGGCGACATCGCAACATGGTCGTCGCTCGTGGCGCGTAGCCTGCATGCTGCGGGCGCGCGCCCTGGGATGAAGGTCCATATCGCCTATGGCTACGGCCTGTTCACTGGCGGCCTGGGCGCGCATTACGGCGCCGAGGCGCTGGGCTGCGCGGTCATCCCGATGTCGGGGGGGCAGACCGAGAAGCAGGTCCAGCTGATCGGTGATTTCCAGCCCGACGTCATCATGGTCACGCCGAGCTACATGCTCACCATTCTCGACGAGTTCCGCCGGCAGGGGATCGATCCCCGCGCGAGCTCGCTGAAGTTCGGCGTGTTTGGCGCCGAGCCCTGGACCGATGCCATGCGCACCGAAATCCAGGACGGTTTCGGGATTGTCGCGACCGATATCTACGGCTTGTCCGAGGTGATGGGTCCGGGCGTCGCACAGGAGATTGCCGGGGACGGTATGCCGACCATCTGGGAGGATCATTTCCTACCAGAGATCGTCGATCCGCGGACCGGCGAACCACTCCCCGAGGGCGAGGAAGGCGAACTGGTCTTCACGTCGCTCAGCAAGCAGGCGATGCCGGTCATCCGCTACCGCACGCGTGACCTCACCCGGTTGCTTCCGGGTCGCCTCACCCCGATGCGCCGCATGGCCAGGATCACCGGTCGCTCGGACGACATGCTGATCGTTCGCGGGGTCAATCTGTTCCCTACCCAGATCGAGGAACAGATTCTGCAATACGCACCGCTCGCGCCGCACTTCCTCATCGAGTTGACGCGACCGGGGCGGATGGACGAGGTGGCGGTGCTTGTCGAACGGCGGCCCGGCGCCGAGGAATCGCAGTGCGTTGCATGTGCAGGACAACTGGCCGCGCGCATCAAGGAGACGATCGGGGTCACGGTGCGCGTCGACCTCCAGGCGCCAGAGGCGCTCGGCCGCTCCGCAGGCAAGGCAACGCGCATCCGCGACCTGCGCCCAAAGACCTGAACTAGCTATCAACGTTCCCGGCTCGGGCGGCTGCCCTGTCCGAGACGGATTGGCGCCGGACCCCACGGTCCGGCGCCTTTTTCTTACTTCATCAGAACCGGCTTGAAGTTCGCGGCATCGTTAGGGTCCCCCGATCCGCTGTATTTCGCCATCTGGGGGTAGGGAAAGGTGGGCCGTGTGAACGTCGTGCGTCCGGTTTCGTCGTGATGTTCGCCGATCATCCGGTCGGGCGCCTTGCCGCGCTCCACCCAATTCTCGATATAATTCAGGAAATCGATGTTGTCGGCGCCCTCGCCACCGCGGCAATGAAGCGCACCGGGGATCATGAACATCCGATAGAAGTCCTGCGTCGCCGCCGGGCCGCCCATCGTGCGCTCGACCGTTTCGTAATAGTCGATCGCCTTGGCGGGAACGGTTCCCATGTCGCTCCAGCCGACATAGTTGATGAACTTGCCACCAGCGGCCTTGAATCGCCGAAGATCGGGATTGTCCGCTGCGTAGAGCGTCTCCATCACGTCGTTGCGGCGATAATCGGTGTCGAAATCATAGGATGCGACCGACCAGTTCGGCCCGAGGTCCGGATTGCGCCCCATATAGCGGAAGTAATTGGGCGCGAGCGCGACAAGCCCGATGCCGTCGGAGCGGTAGACTCGACGCCAGAACAGCTCGGTGCCGATCGCCCAGCCACCTGGCGTCAGCTTCTCGCCGCTCGAATTGGTGGGGCCGGAATACATCCGCTTGGCGCGGTCGGCGATGTCCTTGCTGACACAGTCCTTGATTGCGCCGGGTCGGCAGGTCAACTTGTCGGGGTTGAAGCCGCAGGCGCGCGGATTGCTGATCAGTCCGTCCTTGATCCCGTCATCCATGTCGCACTCGGCAAGCGCGCCGGCGTGCAGCGTCTTGATGTCGGCTTCGGAAAAACGGGGCTGCAGCCTTTCATCATAGGCATAGCGCATTGCCCAGAGGTTCTGCTGCATCAGGCTCGAGATATTGTTCGGGATACCGCCGCCGACAATGCCGTCGAAATCCCAGGGATACCGCTCCGCCAGCACCGCGGCTTGATGACCGCCATAGGAGCAGCCCATGAAATAGGCGCGCGCGGGTGCGCTATTGTAGAAGTCCTTGACCAGCGCCTTGCCGACCAGCGAGGTGAGGTGGCTGGCGCGGCCGCCCCAATCGAGCTCAGCCTGAAGGTTGTTATAGGCCCATTGGCCGTCAGTCATCGAAACGTCTTCGGGCCGGGCGACGTGCCCGGCATCGCTCATGATGCAGGCGTAGCCGCGACGCAGCGCGTCGTCGCAATTTTTGGCATAATAAGCGTTCAGCCGAACGCCGCACCAGTTACCGCATCCCACCTGAACAAGCTTTCCGTTCCATTTCGACTCGGGAAGCCGGATCGTGAACCCGATGCTTGGATCGATAACGCCGTTCACCTCACAGGCGGCTGGCGCGGGCCCCGTTGCTTCGAGTGATCGCACCGAGGTGATTTGAGCGGGAGCCTCGACCAATCCCTTGAGGTCGGCGGTCATCATCGCCGCGCAGGTCGCGCTCGTGGCCGGTGGCGCGCCGGCGGGCGCGGCCTGCGCTCGAGCCTGCGGCACGTACATCAGCCCGATCAAGCCGGGGATAGCCAATAACAGCGTTGGTTTCATCTCACTCTCCCTGTCAAACCCGTTCACTTGTCGATTGCAAGCCTCTTGGTCATCTGGTGACTATACTCAGATGCCTCAGCCAAGTCGATAGTTTGGATGCCCATCCAATTCGGCATCTATAGCCGAAACCCGGCCTCTTGGGCGGCTTTTGCTGCCAAAAGTCACCCTGTGACTCGTACAAAAGAGGTTTGCACTGATAAGGCATATGCGATAAAGACACTTGGTCAATATAAAAGTAGGGGAGGTCTATGACTAAACATAAGATTGGCGCTGTGTCGGCTGCATGCTTGGCATTCTGCCTCGCGGGGAATGTCGCCCACGCCCAGTCCGCCGATGCGGCGGCGGCGCCTGCAGTGCCCGCAACCGCAGCGAGCGGTCCCGCTCAAGATTCGGCGCAAATTGCCGCGCCGTCGTCCGCTCAGCCGGCTGACTCAGCTCCCCCGCAAGCCGCGACGCCGGATCAACAGGGCTTGTCGGACATCATCGTCACCGGCTCGCGTGAAGGCGCCCGCTCTCTCCAGCGCACGCCGATCGCTGTGTCGGTGGTGAGTTCCGCACTGCTGGAGAGTCAGGGTATCTCCAACGTCAAGGACGTCGTTGGCTATGTTCCCAACCTTTCGGTGTCTCGCAACATCAGCGGCTCGATCATCACGCTGCGCGGCATCGGCGCCAATAGCGGTGAACCGAGTGTCACTACCCAGGTTGACGGCGTGTACATCGCCAATTCGATCGCCTTTACCGACTTCTTCGACGTCGACCGTATCGAGGTTCTACGCGGCCCCCAGGGCACGCTTTATGGCCGCAACGCGACCGGCGGAACGATCAACGTGATCTCCCGCCAGCCATCGGATCGGTTCGAGGGCAAGGCGAGGCTCTCCTACGGAAATTACAATGCGGTCGAGGCTTCAGGCTATGTCACCGGCCCGCTAACCGATCAGCTTTCGGCGAGCATCGCGTTGAACTATAGCGGCCACGACCCCTATTTCCGCAACATCGCGCCGGGCGGCCATGGCATCGCTTCGGGCAATAGCGGCGGCGGCCGCCTCCAGTTGCGCTGGGCGCCGAGTTCGAATTTTACCGCCACAACGCGCGCTGACTATTCCAAGGTCGACCAGTGGTATGAAAGCTATGACCATCTGCTTGCGCCGGCCACTGCTCCGGCACCGCTCGCCAATTCGCTGGTGGGGAGCTACCGCGACGTCGCGCTCAATGCCAACCAGAAGATCAAGGTGAAAGACGGTGGCATTTCGGAAGATATCAACTGGCAGATATCGAACCATCTGACCCTGACGTCCATCACTGCATGGCGGCGCTTTTTGTCGACAGCGTACAACGACAACGACGCGACTGAGGTCAACGCGCTGCTCTTCCGCTCCACGTCGGACGCGCGCCAATTCACCCAGGAAGTGGATCTCAAATATAGTAGCGACCGGCTGAACATCGTGGCGGGCGCGTTCTACTTCAATCTGCAAAGCCGGCCCGGAAGCTTCGTCCAGCAGCCGCCCAGCGCAATCACGCCGGCCGCGCGCGCTGTCGCTCGCGGTGCCTTCGGGACGATCTATACCGACTCGTTCGCCGTGTTCGGACAGCTCGACTATGAGATCGTTCGCGACCTCAAACTCGTGATCGGCCTCCGCTACACGACCGAAACCAATCGCTTTGATCAGAACTTCCAGACCACGTCGCTCAACCCTGCGACCCTGGGCGCCAGTTCCCCCGGATTTCCTGTTATCTTCTCGATCCGGCGCAAGGACGACGCCCTTACCCCCAAGTTCGCGTTGAACTACCAGGCGAACGACGACGTGCTGCTGTTCGCCTCGGCGACCAAGGGCTTCAAGAGTGGCGGCTTCAACAGCCAGGCAACGGTGCCCTCGACCGCAGGGTACGCGCCTGAACTGATCTGGTCTTATGAAGCGGGCACGAAGACCGAGTGGTTCGACAAAAGGCTGCGGCTCAACCTCACCGGCTTCTATTATGACTATACCGACTTGCAGGTTCGCCAGCTCCTTGGCCCCGGCAACTCGGCCATCGCCAACGCGGCCTCGGCCAAGGTGAAGGGCGTGGAACTCGAGGTCGTCGTGAAACCGGCCAGTGCCCTGCAGATTTCGGGTTCGGTATCATACCTCGATGCCAAATATGACAAGTTCCCGGCGGCGGCGATTCCCGGAGCCTTCGCTCCTTACGTTCCCAACCAGAACTGCGTTGCCGGCGTGTGCACGATCAATGTCTCCGGTAACCAACTGAGCGATGCGCCCAAATGGACCGGTCTCTTCGCGATCGATTATTCACCGCGGATCGGCGCGTACAAGGCGACCGCGCACTTGGACGGACAGGTTACATCGTCGCGCTATTTCGACCTGTCGAACATTCCGCTCTCGCGTCAGCCGTCTTATGGCCTGCTCAACGCAAGCCTCGGGTTCGGGCCGGATAAGGCGCGGAGCTGGACGCTCGAGCTGTTCGCACGCAACCTGACCGACAAAAAATACTATCAGACGATCTCGGGCAACGGACTCGCCCCGGGCGCGATCGTCGGCGATCCCCGAACGTACGGGGTTCGTGCGACCGTCAGCTGGTAGCTGCGCGATCATGCTGCGCGAGCGTCGGGGCCGGCACACGGCATTGCATATCCCGGTTCGATATTCGCGTGTGGCGCGGTCCGTCCCTTTTCCAGGGGCGGGCCGCGTTGGCATGAGACGATCGCATCTGGGCCCCAGTCCATCGCAACGCAGGCGGCAGACTCGTCTTGAGACGTGCCGCGAATCGATTCATGTTCAGCAAACGGAGCGCACTATCTCATGCCTAAATCAGGACCAGCCACTTCCGCGTTCAACTTGGCCGCCCTCATCACCCTGATCAACGTTTTGGTGGCGTTGGGTTTTTCCGTTGCCGGCATCATCACGTCTGCAAGCGCCGTGGCACCTGCCGGCTCGCACAACGCAGCGCTGGTGTTCGCGCTCTATGCTGCTGCACGGGCGGTTGCGATCGCGGGGTGCGCGCTTGTAGTCACCTACCGACGGGCGTCAGGGGCGCTGCTGCTTATTGGTGCGCTTGCTGGCGTCATCCAGCTCCTGGATGCCGGAGTCGGTTTGGTGCAGGCCGATATCGGCAAGACGGCCGGCCCGCTGGTCATCGCTGCACTCGAGTTCTGGGCATTGCGCCGCCTTAGTCGCGTCGAGCAATAGGTTTCTCAGTCCGCGCTAAGCGGGGCTTCAGGCTCGTCGCGGCAGAACAGCGATCGCGGCGCCTGCGATCAGGCATCCTACGGCCACGCACAGGGCGAGATGGAAATAGCCGTCCGATCCACCGATCAAGGCACCGCCTACCAGCGGCCCGATGACCGCGCCGACGCGCCCCATCGCCATCATCAAACCGATGGCGCCGGCGCGCAGATGGAGCGGGTAGATCGCGGCCGCTACGGAGACGAGGCACATCTGGGCGCCGACGCACAAAAGGCCGGCGACCGCACAAAGCAGGAAGACCGACGACACGGCCGGTGCCAGTAGCGACAATGCGCCGCAGCCAACGGCGCCCGCGATATAGGCGAAAGCGATCGCGCGCGGCGTGTCCGTTCGATCGCCAATGACGGCGATGATCAATCCGCCGACGATGCCGGCTAAATTGAGCAACGCGGTCGCCCGCGCGCCGAGCGCGGCGTCGCCACCGGTGGCGACGGTCAGGGACGGGACCCAGTTCACCAAGAGGTAGACGAGCAGAAGACTTACCAGGAAAGCCATGCCCAGGAGCATTGTTACTCCCAGCCGTCCTTCGGCGACAATCGCGGACAGACTGCCATATTCTCCCTCCTCGGTTGCCGCCGAGGGAAGGTGTTCGGGCAGGGAGGGCACGCCCATCGCCCTCGTGATCTTGGCAACGGCAGCGTGCTGACCTCGCTGACGCAGCCAGCCGATTGATTCAGGTACCCAGCGCCACACGAAAGGTATCATCGCGAGCGGCGTCAACCCGCCCACCCAGAACAGCGCGCGCCAGTCGCCTGCCTGAAGCACCGGACCACTGGCAATCGCGCCGACAATCGCCCCGAAGGGAAAGGCGCAGAACATGGCGGTAGTGATCGAAGCGCGCAGGCGGAGTGGCACATATTCGGTCGTCAAGGCGATCGCGCACGGCAATGCGCCGCCCATGCCGATGCCGGCGATGAAGCGTGATGCGCCCAGCAGGAGACGGTCCTCGGCAAAAGGCGCGATCAAGCTGCCGGCCCCCATGATGGCCAACGCAAGCACCATAGCGGGTTTGCGGCCCATCCGGTCGGCAAGTCGGCCGATCACGACCGCTCCGCCAAGCCCTCCCAGAAGTCCGGCCGCGAAAACGCCCGCGAAGCTCGCCAGCTCCAACCGCCATTCATTCCCGATAACCGGCGCTGCAAAAGCGATCGATTGGGTATCGAATCCGTCGAGCAGCGCCACCAGTGCGCACAGTAGCACGACACGGATCTGGAACGCCCCGAACGTCTCGTTCGCGATGGAAGGATCGGCCTCTTCTTTCCCGCCGATCATCTGGGCAACGGCGACGTCATCGATGCCAGCAGATTGCCCAGATCGGGATATCCGCTGTGCCCCGTCCGCTCGCGGAAGAATTGTTCGATCATGCTCGCCGCGGTACCGGTGAATATCCGTGTGGCCTCTTGCGCCTCGTTGGCCTTGCCCTCCGCAATTGCCTCGACCAGCGATAGGCGAAATGGCTGCAGGCGACTGATCACCTGCCGCCACTCGGCGACCGACGGTTCGACTACGCTTCGCGCGATGTTGAGCTGAAGATCGGACAGGAAATTGCACAAGGCGCCGAGCAGCGAGTTGCCGCAGGCGACAGCAAGAGCTGTATGAAAAGCGCGAATGCGTTCGATAGCCTGTTCGATCGAGTCGAAGTCCTCGATCGCGCCGACCGCTTCGCGAAGTGAAGCGACCTGTGCCGGGCGGGCTTGCTCGGCGGCGAGCCGCGCCGCCTCCCGGCTCAGCAGGCCGAAAACTTGAAGAACATCGGGCGCTTGCAGCTGCTCGAGCTGGATGACGGATCCCAGCGACAGTGCCATGATGGTAGGGATATCGGCGGACACGTAGGTACCAGACCCGTGTCGGACATCGACCAGGCCCAGCAAACTCAACCCACGGATCGCTTCACGAATGGTCGGCCCGCTGACGCCATACCGCACCGCCAGGTCGCGCTCGGCGGGAAGCTTTGTCCCGCGCGGTTGATCGCCGCGAAGGATGCCCTGCCGCAGATCTTCGAAGATGTTGTCCGCAGCGCGCCCGCTCGCGCGCTGAATATCCCGCCCTAATTGCTCAGCCATTCTTTTTTCCTTAGATGGCGTATTGACTCACTTGGTGACATTGGTGGTAACACCCCCCGAGGTCAAGCATCGATGGCGCCGACGGCGCGCCCTCAAGGCATTGCACTCTATCATACGGAGGGATGGAATGACGGAGACCGTGTCCACGGCAGGGCAGAGCCGATCGGCGATCACGCTCGCTGAGGCGAGCAACATTGTTGACGAAGCTCTCGGTGCAGCGCGGTCCGCCGGACTGCCCCCGATGACAGTGGCAGTGCTCGATCCGGCTGGCCGGCTGGTCGCGCTCAAGCGCGAAGACAATTCGAGCCTGCTTCGGCCCGAAATTGCGCAGGGCAAAGCGTTCGGGGCGTTGGCGATGGGCATGGGATCGCGCGCCTTGGCCGATCGGGCCGTCTCGCATCCCGCATTCATCAACTCCGTCACAGCACTTGCGGGCGGTGCACTTGTCCCGGTCCCCGGCGGGGTTCTGATCCGCGACTCCGACCACACCTTGCTGGGCGCCGTTGGCGTGTCGGGCGCCTTGCCGGATCAGGATGAGGCCTGTGCCGAGGCGGGAATCCGCGCCGTCAGTCTTGAGGCCCAGCCCGGCGGCGGCCATTAAGGCGGAAAATTAGACTGGTGACTATCGCTGATAGTCGTTGGATATTGACTAGGTCTTTTTGACGTTCCATGTCCTGCGTGCCGCTTCTGAGCGGAAAGCAGAATGAGAATGACATGGGCTTCAGGAGAGAGTGTCGGCGAATGGAGGGGAGTGGCGTAAGCTCTCCGCATCAGAAGTCGGACGGCTGCCATGGGCCGTCTGCAGTCGCTTCGAAGTGCTCAGGTCTCTTTTTGTCTCTGGGCTTTCGCCCGTTTCCTCTCGGCGGGACCCACCGATCGTCTCGACGAGGCGACCGCGCGGCCCATGAAGGCGGCCGCGGAAGCTTCAGTCCCGCGAGAAGCCGGAGTCCCGCGAGAAGCCGGCGCCGCCTGATCAACCTTTGCCAGCGAGCATCATCATGAACAGAATCCTCCAAATGGTTCAGGAAAAGCGCATTCCGCTCGGAATGCAGGTGTTTATGGACCACCCGGCGGTCATCGAGGTGCTGGGGCTTACCGGCTATGATTTCATCATGCTGGACAGCGAGCATTCGCCCAACAGCGCGCGAGCCATGGAGCATCAGATCACGGTGGCCGACAATGCCGGTTTGCTGAGCTTCGTTCGTGTCTCGCGGCACGACGATGAGAGCGACATCCACCGGGCGATCGAAGCTGGAGCTGCGGGCGTTTTCCTTCCTCTCATCCGCTCGGCCGAGGATATCCAGCGCGCTGCCGATGCCGCCTTCTTCCCTCCTAAGGGCAAGCGCGGTGTCTGCCCGTCCTTCCGGGCCGCCAAGTACAACTGGCGGGATTTCGACGCTTATGCCGCGAAGAACAACGAGGACGTGGTGCTGATCCCGATGATCGAGCGCAGCGAAGCAGTCGACAATATCGAAGAGATCTGCGCGCACGAAGACGTCAAGATACTGGTATTCGCGCCCGGCGACCTTGCTTGGTCGCTTGGCGAGCAATCGGGCATGATGCGCGGGCCGCGTATCCAGGAAGCCTATCGCAAGGTGATGGACGCCGCCAAGCGCCACGATGTAGCAGTAGTTGGCGGGCCGGTCCTGACGCCCACGCCGGAGGCTTGCCGCAAGGCACTCGATGACGGCATCCGCATCTTCTGCCTTGGCCTTGATACCATGGCTTTCCGGAGTTGGTGCGAAACCGCCGTCGATACGCTCAACGCCAGCCTCGAGGGCTCAGAATTCACACGCCCGCCGGCGCCGTCGAGCGGGATCCCCAGCTAACTAAACAGGAGGAAATGCCGTGGGACGTGTAAACCGCATCGTCGTCGGTCCGGACGACAACAAGCAGTCGCGAGTTCTCTATCGCGATACGGACAACATCCAGCAGTCGCCGGGCGTGTTCTGGCGTTCCACCTTGTGGGGCGTGGATGAATTGCCCGTCGACAATAGTGTTCCCGGCGATCGTGGCAGCACGATCGTTGCGCGCGAGCCCGACAAGCCGGGCGTAATCTTCCGTGCGGTCGAAATTCCACCCAATCCCAAGGATCGCGACGCCCATGTCGCGACGATCAAGCGTCTGCATAGCGAGGTGAAGCAGAAGTACCCGCCGACCGACAAGGATCTCGCTCGCCATCCCAGCATGCACCGGACCGATACGCTCGACATGTTCGTCATTGCCCAGGGTGAAATCTATCTGGTCACCGATGTCGACGAGACACTGCTGAAGCAAGGCGACACCGCCGTGGTCCAGGGCGTCAACCACGCTTGGGACAACCGCTCCGACGAACCCTGCATGATCCTGGGCGTCATGGTCAGCGCACTGCCGCTGTCCGCCAGCAAATATCCGGCCGACGAATAGGACGGCCAGCCTCTCGTAACATCTGGCGGCCGCCACGGCCTTACGCGACGTGCGGTACGTCGATGCCCGCCGCCATATGTTGTGGGATGGGATATAAACGAACGGCTCTTGCCGATCCTGAGGAGAGTTGTCGTGACGCCTGAGCAGATAGAGCAGCTGGAACAGCAGCGCTGCGTCGCCATGGTCGCTGGCGATATCGCCGCGCTGGACGGCCTGTTCGACGATGAGCTGTTGTGGACCCACTCTTCGGGAAAAGTCGACACCAGGCGCAGTCTGCTCGCGCAGCTCAGCGATGGTAGCGTCGCCTATCTCGCAATCGATCGCAGCAACGTCACGACACGGGTGTTTGGCTGGGCCGCCGTGGTTACCGGAACCGTCGAAATGAACGCCCTGGCGGGCGGCGCGCCGCGCAAGGTCGTCAATCGCTATTGCGCAATTTGGTCTAGTTATGACGGTCAGCACGCGAGGCTCGTCAACTGGCTTTCGGCGCGTGCAGATTGAGGGAAGGCGGACGGGCATCGCCGTCGTGCCGGCCCGCGTTCGCTGCGAAGAGAGCTGATCGCCTCGATGTTCGAGCCGCCGGGCGGCGGCTTAGGCCATAACCTCAATCGAAGCGGCAACACTTATCCGTCGTCGCTGCGTGCGACGGGAGCCGGAAGCGCGGTAGCCGATTGGACGGTTAGGCGCGATGGCCAGCGCATTAGTTGGCGTTGACAGGTTCCACGTCGGCCTTCCGGCTTCTTGTTGATCCTCTCCCGCGCTCTTGTAACAGCCGCTGGAGTGCTCAGTTTTTTGACTTGGCATTCCACTAAAGTTGCCGACCTAAACTAGCACCAAGCGACCTTTGTGCGCGTAAAGGCGCGTGTAGTTGGTTTAGGCCTCGAATAATTCCACCAGCGCAGCGAGATCGACATCGAGCGACAAGTTGCGGCCTTCGATGCTACGATAGGTTTCGGCGACAAAATCGGATACCGGCGAAGTCGCGCCCGCGCCCTCGGCCATGATGCGTGCTGCCTCGATATCCTTGAGCATCAATCGTATCGCGCCCAGCCGCGGTTCGTATTGGTGTGCTGCCATGCGCGGACCGAAGACCTGTAGCGGCGCTGAATCAGCAAAACCGCCGCGAAGCGCCTGGGGCAGCCGGGCGACATCGATCCCCGCTCGTCTTGCGGTTGCCACCGCTTCAGCGATTGCAAGGAGGTTGGTCGCCACGATCATCTGATTGCAGAGCTTGGTCGCCTGTCCGGCACCGACCGCCCCCATCACCGTCCGGTGCTCACCAAGCGCTGCGAGCAGCGGCTCGGCAGTTGCGATCGCGTCGTCGCGCCCCCCCAGAAACAGCGTCAGCCTGCCCTTGCTCGCCGCTGGTACGCCGCCGGATACCGGCGCGTCGACCCAATGTGCGCCCAGGCGCTCCGCACGTTCGGCAAAGTCGACGCTCCGCTGCGGTACACCGGTTGAAAGGTTGACGATGGCGAGCGTCGTCTCGATCGGCGCGGCCAGCAGGCCGTCCTTTCCGAACACCACGTCGTCGACCGCATCGTCGGAGGTCAGGCAGATACCGACGAGATGGCATTGCGAAGCGAGCGCTGCGGGTGAGGAGGCTATCCGGGCACCTTGGGCGAGGACATTCTCGGCCTTGGCAGCCGTCCTGTTCCACACCGTGACCGGTCCGGCTACCTCCTGCAGACGCATCGCCATCGGTAGCCCAATATCGCCGAGTCCGGCGAAGCCGATCTTGCTCATCGGTCGCGCTCCCAATGCACCGCGCCGGAATGGGTGACCGCGCCGAGGTGCGCGGATCCAACAGTTGCGGCGTATTTTTCGAGTACCCCGCCGAGGGGCGCTCGATCCGTGACCACACGTGCCGTTCGACGCGCAACAAACGTCTCGTCGTCGAGCTCGACCGCAAGGCGCCGGGCTTCGGGACGCGCGTCGATGTCGATAACGTCGCCGTCGCGCAGCAATGCGAGCGGCCCCCCACTTGCCGCTTCCGGGCAGACATGGCCGATGCACAGCCCGCGCGTTGCGCCAGAGAACCGGCCGTCGGTGATCAGCGCCACCTTCTCGCCATTGCCTTGGCCGTAGATCAGTGCCGTGATGCCGAGCATTTCGCGCATGCCCGGGCCTCCTCGTGGCCCTTCGTTGCGGATCACGATGACGTCGCCGGGCGCGTAGGCAAGCGCCCGGACCGCTTCGAGGCATTGTTCCTCGGAATCGAATACCCGCGCCGGCCCGCGATGCCGCAGCTTCTTCAGACCGGCGACCTTCAGTAGCGCGCCGTCAGGCGCGAGATTGCCCTTGAGCACTGTCACACCACCGCTCGATGCTATTGGTTGAGTAGTCGGCCGTACGACATCGCCGTCAGGAGCGGCCGCCTTTTCGAGCTCTGCCGCCAGCGTCTGGCCAGTCACTGTCATGCAGTCGCCGTGAAGGTATCCGCCGTCGAGGAGCGCCTTCAGGATGACCGGTGCGCCGCCGGCATAGTATACGTCACGCGCGAGGTATCGGCCGCCGGGCTTGAGGTCGGCGATCAGCGGCGTGCGCGCCAGCACGACAGCGACGTCGTCCATGGTGAAGCGTATGCCTGCCTCATGCGCGATTGCCGGAAGGTGGAGCGCTGCGTTGGTCGAACCACCGGTCGCCGCCACGAGCGCGCAGGCATTCTCGATCGCCTGGCGCGTCACGATGTCGCGCGGCAGGGGAGCGTCACCCATCACCGCTCGCATTAGGACGCGCGCACCGGCGCGTGCGAGCGGTGCTCGCTCCGAAAATACCGCCGGCACCATCGACGAGCCCAGCAGCGCGAGACCAAGCGTCTCCGAGATCATTCCCATCGTGTTCGCGGTGTATTGGCCGGCGCAGGAACCTGCGGTCGGCAAGCACGCTCGCGCGGTTGCCTCGAGCTCCGACAACGGCTCGGTGCCGGCCAGCACCTTGCCGATCATCTCGTAAGTATCGACGATGTTGATATCGCGCCCGTTGCGTTGGCCGGGAAGGGCAGACCCGCCATAGAGAAACAGCGAGGGAACATTGCAGCGCACCATCCCCATGACGATACCCGGCATATTCTTGTCGCATCCGCCGATACCGAAAATGCCGTCCCACTGATGGCCGCGGACAGTCACCTCAACGCTATCGGCGATGAGCTCGCGCGATACGAGCGAGAAGCGCATACCCGAATGAGCGATCGACAGGCCGTCGGATACCGACACTACCGGGCATTCATGCGGCGTCCCGCCATTGGCGAAGATGCCGGTCTTGGCATGTTGTGCCTGGTCGCGCAGCGTGAGGTTGCAGGGGCTCATCTCGCCGCCAGTATGGATCACGCCGATATGCGGCTTCGCGATGTCCTCGTCGTCTTCGCCCAGCGCGTAGAGAAAGCTGCGCGTCGTTGTCCGGATGACGCCTTCGCGGATGATCGACGAACGTAGCGGCGGGCGGGCCATCTCAATCTCTCCTGGGAACGACTTTTGTGCACGATAAAGGCGTCTCGACAGCAATCAAGAAAAGAAAGACCGACCGGACGGACAATATTAACATCTACGTCCAGCTGCGCTAGTTTCGCTGTTCGTTGCTCGATGAGGAGAACAGCATGAGCGCCTATTGGATTGGCCGCGCCAACGTGCGCGATCCCGAAGGATGAAGCGTTACGGCGCCTTGGTGGAAAAAGCCTCTGCGATCTACCGGGCCAGAACTGCTTTCCGAACCGGAGAAATCGAGGTCGTGGAAGCGGTGTTGCCCATCCGCTAGTCTGCAGACCTGTAGCCGATCGCTGCATCCTGGCTCGGGGCAACGCCAGCCTAGTTGGAACGCTGCGGTGGTTTCATCATCGGTAAGCTGGCCCTGCCTGCCGTATCCCGGATCAAGTCGAGATCCTGGTAAGGGCTTGCGGGCGCCGATTGTATCGCCTCGGGATCGGTCACGAACAGCGCGAGGCCTGAGACGCAATTCTCCCAGACCGATGCTACAATTTTGTGCATCACTACACCCTCTCTCGGCTCGCTTTCAGTCGTCGAGCTACGTGAAAGAATATAAAGTCCGTCCAGTCGGTCAATCTGTTATGATGCGGAGGCGGCAATATGTCCCACCTCATAATCGTCGCAGAAATCCCACTATGGGACTGTCACGATCTCGGCCTGACGACGAGCAACTGGAATGTCCCGGGCACAACCGAGGGCCATTTTTCGCCGGTTGCTGGCGGCAATAGCTTCCCGACAGGAAGATAGACTGTTCCGGTGGCTGGATCGACCGCGCCCGTGCGCGCCTCGGGCTGTGTCGTGAGCGTCTGCACGACCTTTGGTGCGTGAGGATTGGCAAGCGAGATGACCGACAGCGTTCCGGTGGCACCACTGGGAATAAAGGCCACACGCCGACGCTCGTCGACAAAGGCAGCGTCGGGCTCCGGGCCGACCTTGAGCCGGGCGACCTGTCGACCGGCAGTCGTCATGATGTTGGCAAAGCCGTTGCCGCAGGCGGAGATGAGCAAGGTCGTGCGCTTGTCCAGCGCCAGACCCGTCGGGTCCTCGCAGGTCCCGAGTGGATAGGTTCGCACGATCTTGGCCTGCGCGACGTCGATCACGGCAACCGCATGCTCGAGATTGACATAGACCAAGCCCGCGCCATCGCCGATCGGGAACTCCGCCTTGCTCGGCAATGAGATCGTGGCGACGACGCTGGCGCGATCGACATCGATCACCGTCGCGCTACTGTCCCCACGGTTGAAGGTCACCGCTCGGCGCGTCTTGCGATCGAAGGCAACGGCATCGGGGTCTTTGCCAGTCGCGATCGTCGCCAGGAGCGCGCCGCTCTTTCCATCGAGGATGAATGCCTGATCGCTGGGACCGCCGGTAGCGATCAGGCGCCCGCTATCGAACGGCAAGGCCTGGTGAACGACGATACTCTTGAACAACATTACCGGCTTGGCGTTTGGAGTCGCCAAGTCGAGGCTGACGAGTCCCCCTTTCTTGCCAACATATAGATGTCGCGTGCCCGCATCGACGGAGGCATAGTCCCACAGCCCGTCGGGACCGGCGATCCGGTCGACCAGCTGGTAGCGGGGCGCCGTACCTCCGGCGGTCACGACCAGGGGCCAGGAGACCGCTGCGACCACGGCGAGGGCTGGCAGTCCGATTTTAAGTTTGAGCATGGCTATCCGATCAATATTTGAAGCGTAGGGAGAGAAACCACTGTCTCGGTAGAGAAAAACCGGTCGTATTCGTCGGTGATCCGATGTCAGGTCCTCCGGCAAATATCGTATGGTATTGGGTGTCGAACACATTCTTCACGGTCGCGGCGAGCGTGTAGCGTTTCCCCAAGGTGAGTTGGCCACCGATATTCATCAGCTGATACGGACGCTGCTTATAGTCGTCGCTGATGTTCCAATACTGCTTTCCATGGAAAGACCCGTCGATCCGAAAATCGAACTCCACATCAGAGCTGAACTGGTGCTTCCACTCTGCCGCCAGGTTGGCCTGATAAGCGGGAGCGAACGGGGCGGTCAGCCCCTTCAGGTTGATCGTCATCCCCGTGTTGGGATTGAAGTAGCCCGGGATGTTTTCCCAGACTGCCCGGGTGAAGCCGAACCCGCCGCTAAGCGTGAATTCGCGCGTAGCCCGCACCATGAAATCGGCCTCCGCGCCGTAATTGTGGGAGGGGCCGACGTTCTTCGTCACCTCTTCAAGCGTCGCGCCGTCGATTGTGCTGAAGAGCCTGTTCTCGTACTGGATGTAAAAAGCGCTCAGGTTGAATAGCAGGATACGATTGAAGTTGAGCGTCTTGGCGCCGATCTCGTAGTTGGTCGTCTTCTCTGACTTGAAGACGCTTACGAAATTATGGGACTCCAGAGCGTCGCCTGGCTGAAGCCCACGCGAAATGGTCGCATAGAGCATATTGTCTTTGTCGATCTTGTAGGAAATCGAGGCCTTTGGAAGCACCTCTGTCCCGCTGACGTCTTTGGTGACGAGGCCGATGGTATCCGTCAGCCGATTGTCGAACCGTTCGACGCGCACGCCGCCCTCAAGGGTGATCGCGCCGAACTTATAGTTTACGTTCGCGAACCCTGAATATTCGCGCTGAAGCCGTTTGCTGGCCGAGAGGATGACACCGTCGTCGGCCGGGTCGCCGGTGATGATGCTCAGCATTTGCGTGTTGGCTTCATTGTCCCGGGATCTACGCTGCTGGATAAAGCCGCCGATCAGCCAGGTTAGCGGGCCATCGCCAACCGAGGCCAACCGCAGTTCCTCGCTCCAGATGTTTTTGCGAAACGACTGGCTGACATCGAAAAATGGCGCAGCCCGGTGATCGCCATCGGACCGCGCCTTGATCTCGGAATGGAAATAGGAGGTGATCGAGGTCAGCTTCCCGAGACCAGCTATTTGCTGGTCGAGTTGCAAGCTCGGCGCATAGAGATCCCGCCGATACGTGGGCGGCACGTTCGCGGTGGTCTCCCGCGAATAGCTGTGATCGTTAGCCGCCGCATAATACAGGTTCTGGCTCGTCGATCGATCCTGGCTACCGTAGAGAGAAAAGGTAGCGTTGGTATTGGCGGCGTCATAGGCGAGCGTCAGCCGGCCGCCACGCTGATTGCTGTGACCCAACGTTCGATCGAGCGTGGGGTCATAGACAAAGCCATCGTTTACCGCGCTATAGGCGCTGATCCTGGCCTTGAGGACATCGCCCACCAGCGGGCCGGAAACCGCCGCCGAGAAGTTTCGCGTGTTTCGGTCACCGATTTCGACCGATCCTTCGGCAGAGAGCACATCGGTGGGCTTTTTGGTGATGAACTTGATGGCGCCCCCGATATTGTTGCCGCCGTACAACGTACCTTGCGGCCCTTTTAAAACCTCAATCCGCTCGAGATCTTCTGTGCGCACGGTCTGGCCCTCGAAGAGTTGCACATCGTTCGCGTAGAATCCGACACCCTCGGTGACGCCGAAGGCGCCGATGCCGCGGATGGTGACATCGGGGGTATTATCGGCGCGAACCGTGATATTCAGGTTGGGCACCAGGGAATTCAGATCATCGACGCGCGAAACGTGCGTGGCGCGAAGCTGATTCGAATCGATCGCGCTGATCGCCGCTGGCACATTCTGCAGGCTCTCTGCTCGTTTGCGTGCCGTTACGATGATGTCGTCAAGTTGCTGGGCCGATTGCGGAGGCGGGGCCTCCTGCGCCAGCACAGGAACGGCATATAAAGCGGCCACTACGCCCACCACAGTCGACCTGCGGCGACTCAGTCTCGCGAATCGGATCATCCATCCATCTCCCCTTGAGCCGCTCGTTGGCGGCTCCTCGGCCCGTCCGTGTTTGAACGTTGCCTTCTTTTGCTGCTCGTGATGCGCGTGCCGCGACCCCGACCTGAACCCGCGAACGGGATCACCTGATAAGGAATGACATATTGTAAGATGGTCGACAATAGTCTGTCGACCCGATTAAGCGTTGTTGTTTCCCAATGTTTTGTCGCTGCGCAACTCTGTGTCGGTACTTCCGATGCCGGCATCACCTCATGGGTCACCGAGACAGCTAGCCGTTTCTCAGGGATTGACGACAGTTCTCGCCTACCGCGTTGACCAATGGGGAAGGCAGGTCGGTAATGGCTTCCTTAGCGCTTGGATTTGGTCTCAGCGCCATGAGCGAGCGAGCATAGTTCTTGAAGAAGAACCCCGCGGGCAAAGTCCCGGTTCTGGAGCTGGACGATGGTACATTCCTCACGGAATCGGCCGCAATCGTGGAGTATCTTGAAGAGCGCTTTCCAGAGTCGCCGATGATTGGCACTGACCCTGAAAGCTGCGCCAAGGTGCGCATGGCGGAGAGAATAGTCGCCGAGCTCTTTCCCCTCTTCAGACTTCACTATTTGCACAATGCGCCAAGCTTTCTTCAGGCTATGCACGGATTCGAGCGCGTGCCGGAGGTGGCGAATGAAGTGGGTCCGGTGATTGAACGGAGCCTGGCGGTTCTGGAGGGGTTGATCGGCGACGAACCTTTCTTGGCAGGCCAGAAACCGACCGTAGCCGACTGCCATTTTTTCGCGCTCATCAGCGCCGGTAGAAAGTTCGACTATTCCCTTCCCGGCAACTTTCCGAAACTTCGCGAGTGGTTCGAGCGCTTCGGCACACGTCCGAGCGCCTCTGCCGGCGGACTGCCCTGAACAGACGCGCCCGCGCATTCTGCTTGCGCTTCGTGCCTTACGACCCACTTTCCGCCGCGTGGGAGCCCGCGGTGACGGCTGCCATTCCTCCTGTTTTGGAGGGCTGTTTGCCTTGGCGCAGGCCGTCCGAATATTCGGTGGCACCACGCTGCGGATATGGGCCCAACAACAGGAGGGTCGCTGCCCCGCCAATCAGCAGCACCGCGCAAACCTCGGGGATTTCGGAATAGCTGCCGGTCCGGCCGAACACATAGCCGAACAGGCTGGGTCCGCCGCCCGCTCCCACTGCAAAGACGCCGTACAGGGTGGCGTAGATCGTCGCGTAGCTTCGCATGCCCAGATAGCGGGCGACGAGATATGCCATCAGGTCGAATTCGATCCCCGCCGTCAGGCCAAGGAGCAAAACCCCGGCGAGCGTTCGCTCCGAGACGGCGATCCGCAGCGCGGCGGCATCGAGGCGTGGTGCTGCAAGAGTTTCGGAATGTCGAACACACGGCTCCGCCAGCCACGTGAAGTTGCCGCTTCCCGGGCCGCGGCTCGTTTGCCCTTGGCTTCCGCCAGCGACTTCGTGTGCCCCAAGAACGCTTCGGTCTTGCCGTTCTCGAGTGTCGCCACGGTCCGCCAATAGTGCGTGAAAGGATCGGCGGTTGGAGCGATCGTCCTGACGTGGCCATCGGGACATTGTCGCCGTGAGGTGCCGCCGCTTCCTCGCCATTCGATTTGGTCGCCTCTCGCACTGGTTAAGGAAGCTCCTGGCGGGGCAGCCAAGGACCCTAGTCAAAGCAAACAATCATCCTCGATCAGTCCGCGCTAGGCCTTCGTGGCGCTCTACATATCGGCTGCGAAGTGACGTTAAACCAGTCGATGCCTCCTGATGGAGCATCGATCAGCCACTCGCCTCAATCCCACGTCGTAGACTTCTCGAAGACCGATGGTAGCGTGTCCATATCCGTAAGCATGCTCTATAAGGGCGAAAAATGGAGGCAGTAGGATCCGCGCGCGCGATGCGCAGAAGCAGCAATCGCGCGACCGTGATGTCGCCGATCTCGCATCGGGACGTGTTTCCGCCGGCGCACTCCAGAACTGTAACAGCCTCTTCGTAGGAATGAACCCCGGAGCTGCTGTCATTCGGGGATGGAGGAAGCTCCCGTTACGGAAGACAGTTCCGGTTCGCTCAGGCGCGAGACCGTTGCCGAGGTCATAAACCTCCTCGCGGCATCGACCTCGATCAGATCGAGGACGTGATCTGACGTTGTGTGGACAGGCAGGGCATCGGACCTCCTGGTGATTGTGGGGTCACACTGGGGTCACTGATTCGCCGATGTTCGTGCAGCGTTCTGCCATTTTGACGGAGATTTCGACGGAAAACTGCGGGAAACTAGCGGAATTATTGCAATGGCATTGCAGAGGTCAGGGGTTCGATCCCCCTCGGCTCTACCAACCTTCTGACGGAATAGAAAAACCCGCGATGCGTCAGGCACCGTGGGTTTTTCTTTAGACATAAGCTGCGCGATCAGATCGCGACGATACCGCCGTCATTCTTGGTGATCGCGATCGTCGCCGAGCGTGGACGATTGCCCGGGGCCGATCCCGTCGCCTGGCTGGCTGGCCAGTTGGAGGTGATGTTGCCCGGATTACCGTTCTCGCCCGGATGCTGGATGTTGACGAACACGGTGCGGCCATCGGGCGTCGAATCGATGCCGGTGATCTCGCATTCCTTGCAGCCGACCAGAAAGCGGCGGAGTTGCGCGCCGGGCGCTTTGCCCACGCGAGTCGACTGGTTCGTGCTGGTGCCGGCGATCGTATTGGTGATGGTCTTCACCGCACCGTCATTGACCGTCCCCGGCATGGCCGCGAGCAGCATGCAATTGGTGACGTCAGTAAAGGCGCCGTCGTCGGTTTCGATCCACAGCACCGGACTGACCAGACCGGTGGCGTTGGCCGGGCGGCCGAACCACAGGCCGTCGGGGCTGGAGAAGTCGTTGGTCGCGTTCAGGCCCGACAGGTTGATATTGGCCGCGTCGAGATCCGATCCCGCACCGAACGCGTAGATGTCCCAGGCGAACGCCAGCGCCTCGGTGGTGTCACCAGTTTCCCGCAGGCGGATGATGTGGCCGTTGGCATTGCCATTGGTCTGCCCGCCGGTCGTCTTGGGGTCGGTATAGGCGCGCGGGTTGGCGGCGTCGGTATTGGCGACGGTGCGCGTCGAGTTGTTGGTCAGCGTGCAATACATCTCGCCGGTCACCGGATTGACCGCGGTCCATTCGGGACGGTCCATCTTGGTTGCGCCGAGTACGTCCGCGGCGAGGCGAGCGTGAGTCAGCACATCGGCCTGGTCGGCGAAGGGATAGGTCGCATTGGCGTTGGTCAGGCCGCTCGACCCGAACACCAAAGGCAGCCATTGCCCGGTGCCGTCCGAATTGAACTTGGCGACATAGAGCGTACCGGTGTTGAGATATTTATCGCCGGTCGCCAGCCGGTCCGCCGGGGTAGCGTCGGCTGCGGACCAGGCAGTGGTCGACACGAACTTGTAGATATATTCGTTCGTCGCGTCGTCACCCATGTAGAAGGCTGGCTTCACGCCTGCGAACACGCGGCCCGCGCAACAACCCTCATGGTTCATACGGCCCAGCGCGGTGCGCTTGCGCGGAACCGAGGTGGCGGTGAATGGATCGATCTCGAGTACCCAGCCATATTGGTTGGGCTCGTTGCGGAAATCGCCGGTGCCGTCGGCGGGCGTGGCAGCATCGACCGATGCGTTGAACTTGGCGATGCGCGTGTCGCCCGCCGAAGTCGGTGCGGCGGTGGACCAGTTGAAGTTACCCGCGCGCGCCGAATCGCCCGCGCCAGTGTTGAGGCCATAGCGAGTGAATGCGGTGACCGCCTTGGCGCCCAGCGCGGCGCTGCGGCGGGCATTGTCGCCGGCGTCGCGACGGAAATAGCCCGCCCAATTCTCTTCGCAGGTCAGATAGGTGCCCCAGGGCATATAGCCGTTGGCGCAATTGTTGACTGTGCCACGCCCGTCGGTGCCGGTCGGCGAGAAGTTGGTGAACAGCAGCGACGAACCGCGGACCGGGCCGGAGAAGGTGGTCGGCGTGAACGGGGTGATGCGGCGATTGAAGGCGCTGCCCTGTGTGTAGGCCCAGGTACCCGATGCGCGGGTAATCTCGACCACGCTGACACCGTGGCACTCGATTTCCTTCACCACCTCGGCGGTCGGACGAACGCCGCCTGGCGAGGTCGCGCCGCCGGTATGGAGATAGGCCTGATTGATGTTCTCATGGTTCATTACCAGCAAACCGCGGCTGTTATTGGTGTAGTCCGGGCCAGTACCGGCGGCGTTCAGGCCGAAATAGGACATGCCGTCATGGTGGTCGCCGGCGCGCTGAGCATAGTTGGTGTCGGTGCCGTCATTAGCGAAAGCAGCGACGCCGCCCGCGATCGGATCGCCCAGGCGATACAGCACCGTCACCGAATAACCGGTGGGCACGACGATGACGTCGGTCTGGCTCTTGGGCACCGCCACGAAGTCGAGCTTGGCTGGGTCGACATTGACCGTGACGTCGCTGGTCGCCGAGTTGCCCGCCGCATCTTTTCCGGTGAGACGGAAGGTGAGGGGTGTCGTTGCCGCAACACTCGGCGCCTGGAAGCTGGGGGTGTTGGTGGTCGCGCCGGCCAAGGCAACCGTCGGTCCAGCAGTCTGAGTCCAGGAAACCGAATCGACGACATAATTGTCCGTGGCGGTACCCGACAGCGTAACGGTCTTGCCCGAACTGGTGCTCACCGCGGTTCCGGCATTGACCGTGGGAGGAGCCTTGTCGCCCTTGTCGTCGTCGCACGCGGCGAGCAGGCTCGATCCGAAGACGGCAACGGTCGCCGCCGAAATGCCGCCCAGCAGGGTTTGGCGTCGCGAGTAGCGCTCGGCTGCGATCTCTTCGAAAGTCGGATTGGCGGACATGTTCGTGTCGATGTCGCCGTCGGTATAGCCGATGATGTCTGTCATGGTTGGCCCCTCGGTTGACGGCTTTTGCCGTTGAGCCGGAGCTATCGTGCCAGTGCGTCGTGAAAGCGTGATTCTCGCGTCTTATCGATGAAATAAATAAGGCGGATCGGGGACTATTTGGGCAGCTCTGTTGCCCAAATCACCGCTGTCCAGACATGGGACAGCGGTTAACCACGCTTCGCACTAGCCGGAATCGTAAACGAAGCGTTAACCTCTGGTCATGTCACGCGATTTCACCCTTCGCCCACGCGGGCCCGGCCATTCGTTTCGCCAGCGGATGGAGGTGCGCTCCGGCGTGATCCGGCGCGATCAGGACAAGGACCTGAAGCTTTTCGTCTTGAGCTTCACGGCCTTCTTCATCTGCATTTACACGCTCATTTTCTAAGCGGCGTCGCGGCCTAGTCGCAGGCGCGATGGAGCATCTGCGCCAGCCAGGCTGAGACCGGGCACATCGCCGCCACCAGGAACAGCATGTTCTCCGGAGTCACGCCCCACCAGGACAGCGCCTGAACGATAACGGCACCGGTCGCCATCGCGCCCGCATTGACGATGTTGTTCGCCGCCACGGTACGCGCGGTCTGATCCTTGCTGACGGTCGTGGTTAGGAAAGCATAGAGCGGCACCACGAACATTCCGCCGAACACGGCGATTGCCATCAGCGACAGGATCACCGGGATCGCGTGCGGCATCTCCAGGAATTCGAGCCAACCATAGAAATGCCCTGGCGCGGCGGGTGGCCAGGTCCGGCACAGCAGCGAGAATATCACCACCGAAACGCCCATCGCCAGGACCGAGGCCGGCCCATATTTGGCCGAGGTATGCCCCTTGAGCAGGCTGTTGATCGCTACCGAGCCGATCGCGATGCCGATCGAGAACAAGGCAGTGAGCAACGTCGCGACATGCTTGTCGGCGGTCAGGACATTCTTGGCGAGCGGTGTGAAGATCACGATCAGCACCGCGCCCATCGTCCAGAAGAAGCTGATCGCGCAGATCGCCAGGAACAGCCGCTTGATGTGCATCGTACCGCTGATCAGCCGCCATGACGAGGTGATCGGGTTGTAGTTGATTTCCAGTTCCGGCCCCTGGCGCGGCGCCAGCGGCACATAGCGCGCGGTAACCCAGCCGATTGCTGCGATGACTAGCACGGCGATCGCCGCATGCTGTACCGCCATGAAGCCGGCTACGACAGTGCCGAGCAGGATCGCCAGATAGGTCGCCGATTCGACCAGCCCGGTTCCGGCGAGAACTTCATCTTCATGCAGATGCTGCGGCAGGATCGCATATTTGATCGGCCCGAAGAATGTCGAGTGGACCCCCAGGCACAAGACCGTGCCGAGCATCAGTCCGACGCCGAGGCTCGAATAGCCTTGCCATGCGATCAGCATGCCGGCGGCGCCGAGCACCATGATGCCGATTTCGGCGGTCTTCACGATCCGGATGATCCTGGTCTTGTCGATCGTGTCGGCGAGCTGGCCAGACAGTGCCGACAGCAAGGCGAACGGAATGATACCCAGAGCTGTCGCCAGAGCGTTGAACCCCTGTTCCTTACTGGGGTCATTATAGATGTGATAGACCGCGAACAGCACCATGCTGGTCTTGAATAGATTGTCGTTGAAGGCGCCCAGGAACTGCGTGACGAACAGTGGTAGGAAGCGGCGCTCCTTCAACAAGCCGAGCGCATTTAGCATGAAGTGTGTGTTGCCCCGTGGGTAACGAAATGAAGCGCCGTCCATAGCCGAGGGCCGGGGCAGGGGACAATCACTAGATTCCGGCGTTCATCATACATCAATCATGGGCGCTTTTCGTTCATGGCGATGGAGTGCTAGGCCAAGCCGATGTGGACCCTTCCCAATATCCTGACGCTGTCGAGGATCGTCGCCGTACCCTTGCTCGTCGCGTGCCTGTGGTGGCCGGGGTGGCCATTCGGCTATTGGCTGGCGTTTGCGCTCTACTGCCTGATGGCCGTCACCGATTATTTCGACGGCTATCTTGCTCGCGCCCAAGGTACGGTGTCGAAGCTGGGCGTGTTCCTCGATCCGATCGCCGACAAGATCATGGTGGCCGCGGTCATCCTGATGCTGGTCGCGACGCGGGATATCGGCGGGTGGCATCTGATCGCCGCCATCGTCATCCTGCTGCGAGAGATCATGGTGTCGGGGCTGCGCGAGTTCCTGGCGCAGTTGCAAGTTTCCGTCCCGGTATCGCAGCTCGCCAAGTGGAAGACGACGCTTCAACTCGTGGCGTTCGGGGCGCTGATCCTCGCCGGAGCACTCCCGGCCTGGCCGTTCGTTCATACGATCGGGCTGATCACCTTGTGGGCGGCCGCGATCCTGACGATGATCACCGGCTGGGATTATCTGCGCGTCGGCCTGAAGCACATGGACTGATGGCGCTCGACATCCTCTATTTCGCCTGGGTGCGCGAAGGGACCGGAACCGGGCAGGAGCGAATCGATCCACCGGCAGAGGTTGTAACCGTGGCCGATCTGGTCGCCTGGCTGGCAAGGCGAGGCGAGGGATATGCGTCCGTTCTGAGCGATCCCGCCAAATTGCGTGCGGCGGTCGATCAGGCATTCGTGTCGCTCGACACGTCGCTGGCCGGAGCGCGCGAAGTGGCGATCTTTCCCCCGGTGACCGGCGGATGATCCGCATCGTCGTCACCGCCGAACCGATCGATTTCGTCAGCGAGTTGGCCGCGCTGGAAACTGCCGGCGGTGGTGCGATCGCGACCTTCACCGGGCTGGTCCGCGAAGATGACGGTGTGAGCGAGTTGATGCTCGAACATTATCCCGGCGCTACCGAGGCGGCGCTGAAGAAGCTGGCGGAAGAAGCGGTTGCTCGCTGGTCGCTGGAGGGCGCGGTGATCGTCCACCGCGTTGGTGCTATGACCCCCGGGGAACGGATCGTGTTTGTGGGCACGAGTGCCCAGCGTCGCGCCGCCGCGCTCGAAGCCTGCGCCTATCTGATCGACCGACTCAAGACCGACGCGCCGTTCTGGAAACGCGAAACCCGCGGTGAAGCGGCAACCTGGGTCGCGGAGCGCGACAGTGACCATCGTGCTGCGGAGAAGTGGCACTAGACCGACGCCGCCAGCACGTCGGCGAGCAGCCGGAAGTCGCGCTCGCGTGGGCTTGCCCGGCGCCACACCAGCGCAATCGTACGTGTCGCATGTTCGGCCGCCAGCGGGCGAGCGGACACCTTGGTATGCTCCAGGATTCCCGCATCGATCGCCATTTCCGGCAGCATCGTCACGCCCAGCCCATTATCGACCATCTGCACGATCGTGTGGAGCGAGGTGCCCATCATCATCGCTTGCGCGCCCAGTTCGGGTCGGTTGCACGCCGCCAGCGCATGGTCCTTCAGGCAATGCCCGTCCTCGAGCAGCAACAATCGGTTTTCGTCGATGTCCTGCGCCGTGATCGTCGGCGGCGGCACGGGTGTGTCGCTATCGGGAAAGGCGACGAACAGCCGGTCCTTGAACAGCGGCTGCGCGGTCACTTCGCCACAGGCATAGGGGAGGGCGAGCAGCACGCAGTCGGTCCGGCCCTGATTGAGCCCCTCGCACGCCGTACCCGATGGTTCCTCGCGAAGGAACAGCTTGAGCTCGGGATAGTCGCGCCGCAGCCGGGGCAGGATGCGCGGCAGCATGAACGGCGCGATCGTCGGGATGACGCTCATCCGCATCTCGCCGGACAGCGGCCGCCCGGCGGCGCGCGCCATGTCGCCCAGTTCCTCGGCCTCGCGGATCACGCGGCGCGCCTTTTCGGCGATGCCGTCGCCCAACGGCGTGAAGCGCACCACGCGCCGAGTGCGCTCGACCAGCACCACGCCGATCAACGTCTCCAGCTCGCGGATGCCCGCCGACAACGTCGATTGCGTCACGAAGCACGCCTCCGCCGCGCGGCCGAAATGGCCGTGATCCTTCAGCGCCACGAGGTATTGCAGCTGTTTGAGCGTGGGGAGGTAAGTTGTGCTCAAAAATCGGTTCCGTCGATCATTGATCGGTATTTAATAGCGCGGAGCGATCAATGCCAGCGCGAGGAAGCGCGAAAGGTTCGCAATGTTTATATCGGCCGCTCGCTGCGAGGGGCAGAGGGTCCGGGAGGCATCGCATCCCGCAGGGCGGCGCTCACGCGGCGCGCCAAAGGTCACACCAGGGTCACACTATCGCGATGGTCGCACCGCGGCGAATTGGAGGCCCCGCGCGCGATTCTCCACCGCGTAGGTGGACCCGATCATGACCGGGTCTCCGCCATTCGCCGAGGAGCCGCATGGCAACGGTGATCGACCATTTCAAAGAGCCGATTGGGCATACCATGAAGCTGGACTTGTAGGACAGCGGTGATGTCCGCTTTCGACCCACTCCCGGTCATAGGTTCGACACGAACCAAATGATGAAACCAGCCACTCCAGCAAGGGCGAGCGCAAGAACAACACTTACGAGCGGCGGGTCCTTCCGCGCAATGTCCTGAGGCCACGGCAAGGTGAGCGCCCGTAGGGGTGCTACGAAGGCGGCAGTCGCTCCTGCGACCCGAAGCCAGTCCAGCGCCACCCAGCGCTGCGCCATGGCGATCGACTGACTATCGGTGATGGTGTCCTTGGGCGAGTGGATGCCATGATAGTAGAGCGCGGCGTTCATAGGCCAGAACTCAACCACCGTCAGGATTAGCAGGAGCAGGATACCGATCGACGGGAGGCAGAGCAGCCATCGATAGCGCCACGGTGTTCGCCACCCTGTTACGAGCGCGCCGAACCCAGCTATCAACATAGCGGCCGAGAACGGAATAAAGAATACGCCTGTATCGACTGGCCAAGTCCTGCCGTAAGGCATCATCGCGAGAGACGCAGGTGGATGAGCACTCCACGCGCCAGCAAGGACGAGAAGGTCGAACAACTTGGCACCGAGCAGCGGGCCACCCACCAACACCGCAAGCCAGAGGAATGCTCGGGTGATGTTTTCCCTGCTCGCCATATCGCCCCCAGTCGAACCCGCGAGTTATGTCCGCTTACTTGGGATCATCTCCTGAAACCTGCCTGACAGCAAGCCACCAATAGCTGCCGCGACGCTGTACTCTACAAGCGCCGCTGATACCGGATGCTCAGGCTGCTTCCTCCAGCTCCACCGGCAGCCGGATAAGATAATCGAAGGCTGACAGCGCGGCCTTGGAACCGTCGCCCATGGCGATCACGATCTGCTTGTACGGCACAGTCGTCGCATCGCCAGCGGCGAAGATGCCGGGGCGTGACGTTTCGCTGCGGTGATCGACTTCGATCTCGCCATAGGGAGTCAGCGCGATCGCATCCTTCAGCCATTCCGTGTTCGGCACCAGCCCGATCTGGACGAAAATACCCTCCAGCGAGACTTCGTGCAGCGCGTTAGTGTTGCGGTCCTTGTACTTCAGGCCCGTCACCTTCTCGCCGTCGCCTTCGACTTCTGTGGTCAGCGCGGAGGTGATGATACGGACGTTCGACAGGCTCGCCAGCTTGCGCTGCAGCACCGCGTCGGCGCGCAGATCGCTCTCATATTCGATCAGCGTGACGTGCGCGACGACGCCGGCAAGGTCGATCGCCGCCTCGACGCCCGAATTGCCGCCGCCGATCACCGCGACGCGCTTGCCCTTGAACAGCGGGCCGTCGCAATGCGGGCAATAGGTCACCCCCTTGTTGCGATAATCGTTCTCGCCCGGCACGTTCATCTGGCGCCAGCGCGCGCCGGTCGACAGGATCACCGTCCGCGCATGGAGCGACGCGCCGCTGGCCAGCTTGACCTCGTGCAGCCCGCCTTCGGCCTTGGCGGGGACCAGCGCGGCCGCGCGCTGCAGGTTCATGATGTCGACGTCATAATCGCCGACATGCTGCTCCATCTGCGCGACCAGCTTCGGCCCCTCGGTGTGACGGGTCGCGATGAAATTCTCGATGCTCATCGTGTCGAGCACCTGGCCGCCGAACCGCTCGGTGGCGATGCCGGTGCGGATGCCCTTGCGCGCGGCATAGATCGCCGCCGCCGCACCCGCCGGGCCGCCGCCGATGACGAGGACGTCGAACGGGGCCTTGGCCTTCAGCTTGTCGGCGGCGCGAGTCTCTGCGCCGCTGTCGATGCGAGCGACGATCTGCTCGAGCTCCATCCGGCCCTGACCGAACGGCTCGCCGTTCAGGAACACGGTAGGGACGGCCATGATCTTGCGATCCTCGACCTCTTGCGGGAATAGCCCGCCGTCGATCGCGGTGTGGCTGATCCGCGGGTTCAGCACCGCCATCAGGTTGAGCGCCTGCACGACATCGGGGCAATTCTGGCAGGTCAGCGAGAAATAGGTTTCGAACGCGAAGTCGCCGTCCAGATCTTTGACCTGCTGGATCACGTCTTGCGCGGCCTTGGAGGGGTGGCCGCCGACCTGCAGCAGGGCAAGCACCAGGCTGGTGAATTCATGCCCCATCGGGATGCCGGCGAAGCGCACGCCGATATCGGTGCCGGCGCGCCGGATCAGGAAGCTCGGTTTGCGCGCATCCATGCCGGTGGCAACCGTAATCTGGTCCGACAGCACAGCGATCTCATCGAGTAGCGCGCCCAACTCGCCACTCTTGGCGTCATCGCCCAGGCTGGCGACCAGTTCGACCGGCTGCTTGATGTTGACCAGATAGCCCTTGAGCTGCTGGGTCAGGGTGGCGTCGAGCATTTCAAAGTCCTTTGAAGCAAATGGCCCGAGGTGGATCACTCCACCCCGGGCCATCCGAGAACCCAAGGGGGCTGGGTTAGTGGATCAGGTTAGATCTTGCCGACGAGGTCGAGCGACGGGGCCAGGGTTTCTTCACCCTCTTCCCATTTTGCAGGGCACACTTCGCCGGGGTGCGCCGCAATATATTGAGCGGCCTTGATCTTGCGGAGCAGTTCGGTCGCGTTGCGGCCGACGCCTTCCGAAGTAACTTCGATCAACTGGATCACACCATCGGGATCGATCACGAAGGTGCCGCGATCGGCCAGCCCCTGGCCTTCGCGCAGGATCTCGAAATTATTGCTGATGCTGTGGTTCTGGTCGCCCAGCATGTAATAGTTGATCTTGCCGATCGCGGGCGAGGTGTCGTGCCACGCCTTGTGGCTGAAATGCGTGTCGGTGGAGACCGAGAACACTTCGACGCCCATCTTCTGCAGCGTCGGGTAAACGTCGGCCAGGTCTTCCAGCTCGGTCGGGCAGACGAACGTGAAGTCGGCCGGGTAGAAGAAGAATACCGCCCAGTTACCCTTCACGTCGGCGTCGCTGACCGTGACGAACTTGCCCTGCTTGTAGGCCTGGGTGGTGAAAGGCTTCAGCGAACTTCCGATGAGCGACATGTGTGTCTCCGAGTCAGGTGAGTGATTGATGCGACGCAACCGATATAGGGGTGCGTTGCAGCAAAAAGAAACAGGAAGGTCAGGTTGTGCTGATCGACTGGTTCGATTAATCGCTCAGCTACTTATTCAGCGCCTGATAGATCGAAAAGATGCTGGTCAGCGTCAGCAGCGTGCCGACCATCGCCATCAACGGCCGCGCCGGCACGCGCTTGGCGAGCACGCCGCCGAGCGGCGCGGCGAGCAGGCCGCCGATCAGGATACCGAGCGTCTGGAGCGTGAAAACGGCCCAGCCGAGCTGCCAGATGAAGGTCGCCGAAATCGTCGCGGTCAGGAAGAATTCCGCCGTGTTCACCGTGCCGATCGTCTCGCGCGGCGTCGCACCCTGAACGAGAAGATTGCTGGTCACGATCGGTCCCCAGCCGCCGCCACCGGCCGCGTCGAGAAATCCGCCGACCAGGCCCAGCGGCTCGATGACCTTGGGCGTTTTGGGCTCGACTCGCCCGCGCCATGCGCGAAACAGCAGATAGAGTCCCAGCGCGGCCAGATAAGCCATCACGAACGGCCGCGCGACCGACGCATCCAGGTTCGACAGCACATAGGCGCCGAGTACGCCGCCGATCATTCCGGGGATGACCAGCCGGGCGAACAGTCGCCAGTTGACGTTCCGGTGCAGCACATGGCTGATCCCCGACGCTGCGGTGGTAAAGGTTTCGACCGCATGCACGCTCGCCGAGGCAACGCGCGGGGCCACGCCCATCACGCTGACCAGCAAGGTGGAGTTGATCAACCCGAACGCCATGCCGAGCGCGCCATCGACTAGCTGAGCGGCGAATCCTATCGCGATGAACGGCAGGATCGCCTCGATGGTTTCTGCTGATACGATAGTCATGAACAGTGTTCGCTTCGGGCTTTCATGCTCAACTGATGTACGTGAACCCTAATTCCTACAAGAAAGATAGGCTTTGCAAGAAACAACCTGCGGCGGGCCGGTGCTGGAAATCGCTGGCCTAACGCCCTAAATACGAAAAAAGAGGCGAAGGGGACGCGCCAATGTTGACTGGCCTCAGGGCTTATCTCGATTCGATTCGCGCGCGCGACCCGGCGCCACGGTCTCGTGCGGAGATTCTTCTTTATCCCGGTGTGTGGGCGGTCGGTTATCATCGCATAGCCAACGCGTTGTTTCGCCGGCGGTTCTATTTCCTGGCGCGTGTGGTCAATCACCTGTCCCGATTCTACACCGCGATCGACATCCATCCGGGCGCGACGATTGGGCGTAACCTGTTCATCGATCACGGTTTTACGGTGATCGGCGAAACCGCGGTGATCGGCGACAACGTGACGATCTATCAATGCGTCACGCTGGGCGGGACCAATCCGGCCAATGGCATCGCCGGCAAGCGTCATCCGACCATCCAGGACGATGTAATCATCGGATCGGGTGCCCAGGTGCTCGGGCCGATCACCGTTGCGCCCGGCGCCCGGATCGGCGCCAATGCAGTCGTGACCAAAGACGTGATGGCGGGCGCGGTGATGGTCGGCATCCCGGCGCGCCCGACGATGATCGAGGGCATGGGAGATCATTCCTTCCTGGCTTACGGCACGCCGTGCAGCGAGGTGTTCGATCCGCAGACTCAGAAGGTCGAATTGCTTCGCTGCGAGATCGAGACGCTGCGCAAGCGGCTGGACGCCCTGCTCGCCGAGCATGACGGGCATCTGGAGCGCGATCGCGCCTAGTGGGAACAGTTACCCCGTTCCCTCTGCCGGCCGGGCGCAAGCCGAGCCAGATCGGCTTCGAGCGCCTCGAACTGACGCGAATCCTCGACCTCTATGGCCGGATGGTCGCGGCCGGGCATTGGCGCGATTACGCGATCGAGCTGGGGCAGGACGCCGCGATCTTCGCCGCCTTCCGCCGCGCCGCCGAGCGTCCCGAAATCCGCATCGAGAAGCGCCCAGAACTGCGCAACAAACAGGGCATGTGGGCGCTGGTCAACGAACAGGGCGCGGTGCTGAAACGCGGGCATGAACTCGGCCCGGTGCTGGCCCCGGTCGAGCGCCGGCTGATGAAGCTGATCGGGGGCTAGCCGCCCGGGAGGATACGGGTTCCACAATTATCGGCAAAGGCTTCGCGCATTGGCACTGGCAGAGTCGGCGGCTGAAGTTGTTTGCCTCGAAACTCGATCGACAGCGCTTCGCCACGTCGCAGCGGCGTCAGCATTTTGCTCGACAGCGGAAAACGCATCTCGAAAGCCGTCTTGCCATCTGCCCATTGCAAGCCAGGTGGGTGTGAGAAGGTGCCCGCCCCAAGATGGACCGACGCGGCGGGTTGCGGCCAAGCCTGGGCCGGATCGAACCCGGCAAAGTTGAAGCTCAGGTCCATCCCGGTACAACTGATGAACATACGGGGGTTGGACAGGCGATAAAGGGTGGGGCCGGTAGCGCTCATTGGCACATATTGCCATCCGTCGATTTCTCCCGGGATTGCGCGGGTGGTGCGGTCGTCCGTCATCTTGCGAACGGCATCCCGGATTGAGCGTTCGTGGATTTCGTCGGCCGCCCGGCCAACAATATCCATCGCCCAAATGCCGCCGCCAACGAGAGCGAGAACACCGAAGACGCCAATGATCCAGGCCCAGGCCGATCGATTCACTATCATGCATCGACGGATGTCATGCGACTGCGCGGATCGCAATGGGCGGCTTAGCGCCGCACCAGCTTGAGCGGCGTCAGCGCGCGCCAGGCGATGATCGTCACGGTCGCAGCAGCAATCGCCATCCCGCCCAATGCCAGCGTACCGTCGGTGCCCAAACCGGGTACGCCCCAGCTATCATCGATCACAGTGATGGAATTCTGTCCGCTTCCGCCGCCCCAGGAAGCTGGCGTTGAGGTAGACACGACAGCCTGATGCAGGCCGCTCTGGTCCGTCACGCAGCCGGCGAGGGCGCCGGAGTCCTTGACCCCTGGCGACTTCTCGATCCTGGCGCATTCTGCCGGGGTACGCGACTGTCCCATGCCGCTGCACTGCACCGTGGCGAGTTAAGGCAGCGCGTCGAGATATGATTACCGGAAAAGAAAGCACGACGGCCGGGTTGCGACCGTCGTGCCAGTAGGCAACCCAGGTAGGACTTAGGCTGCGATCGGCATTTGAACGGGTGGTAAGCGCGAGGCGAGGGCGCCGGTCATCGCCACCACGCTGCGCCGCATCGGGTGCCAGAAGGCGGAAAGGCTGAGCAGCGCCGATCCGATCACCAGCGCAGTGAACGCCATCGACAGCTCGACCGCGCCAGCTTGCTGGAACAATGCCGACAGCGCGTAGAGCACATAGGCCAGGCTGGAGACGAGCAAAGCACGGCGGTCGATTGCCAGCGCGATCAGGGCGAAGGCGACGTACAAAACCATCACGATGATCGCCTGAGCGACGCCGATCGTCCCCTCGAATACCCCGAGCATGTGAAAGATCGGGTGCGCGATCATCGGCGCTGCCGCGAGATGCAGCCAGAACGCGACGTCGCTGCGCCGGGTCTGGCGCTGCAGGTCGGATCCGTCCCACCACATCGCCAGCACGAAGGTAGCGATGCCGCAGATCAGGATGAACGGGTACAGGATCGTCTTGGCATCGGCCTGACTGTCGCCGACGAACACCGCGACGACCAACGCAGCGAGGACGGCGACGACCGACACCGCGCCGGCAGCGACCGTGATCGGCACCATGAACCGCTTCCAGTGCAGCCAGGCAGCGCCCGCCGTCACCAGTGCGATGCCCGCGGCGATAACGGCGTCGATCCGCTCTGGCAGGTCGGGATTGAGGTCGGCCATTAGCCCGATCAGCGTCGCCGCGACACCGCCGCAGAAGGTGAGCGTCAGCAAGATGCTGGGCAGCGCCATGCGCCGGACTCGCGTGAAATATTCGGCGAGGCCCCAGGACGCGACGGCGACAGCAGCGCCGGCCAACGCATTGTTGACCCAATGGCCGAGCTGCCCGAGCGCCGCGAGCAAGAGCGCGATGGCGATCGCGACAAAGATGTCGTTGAAGCCGGTCAGCAGCCGGAAACTTTCCTCATCAACCGCGGGTGCTTCGCGCGTCGTAGCGATATGTCGGCGGAATGCATCGGCGGCCGATTGCGGAATTGCTCCCGCCGCCACCGCACCTTCCAGGTCGCTTTCACTATACATGGCAAATCCTCCTCTGGGGTGAGGTATACCATTAGTGAGTTAGTGTAGCAATACAGTAAGCAAGCGCGGTAGGCGAGGGCGGCCGTGGCCGCACCCCGCCCAATAGAGGCTTAGCCGCCCTGCAGCTTCTTCAGGATCGACATCGATTGCTCGCTGCCCGACGCCGGGGTGAGTTCACCGGTGCGGTCGGTGATCTCGGCCCAATGCGCGGCAACGCCATCGGGCGACAGTTCGTCGCCGGTCAGCAACTTGCCCTGAGTCAGCGTGACATAGGCCGCCTGGAACACGCCAGCGCCCGCGCCAACGATGGCGTTGGTCGGGGCATCCTCGCTGACCAGATAGAGCGCCGCCGGAGCCACCTTCTCCGGCGCGAACGCCTGAAACGCTTCGGGCGGGAACAGATCTTCGGTCATCCGCGTGCCGGCGGTCGGAGCGATCGTATTGACCTTGATGTTGTACTTCGCGCCTTCGAGATAGAGCGTCTTGGCCAGGCCGGCGAGGCCGAGCTTGGCCGCGCCGTAATTGGCCTGGCCGAAATTGCCGAACAGCCCGGTCGACGACGCGGTCATCAGGATGCGGCCGTAAGCCTGCTCGCGCATCATGTCCCACACCGCCTTTGTGCAGTTCGCCGACCCGTTCAGGTGAACATCGACGACGAACTTGAAATCGGCCGGCTCCATCTTGGCGAAGCTCTTGTCGCGCAACACGCCGGCATTGTTGATCAGGATATGCACGCCGCCCCAGGCTTCCTTGGCCTTGGCGACCATTTCGACCATCTGCTCGTACTCGGTGACGCTGCCGCCGTTCGACATCGCCTCGCCGCCGGCTGCCTTGATTTCCTCGACGACCTTCAGCGCGGCATCCGAATGGCCGGTGCCGTCGCGAGTGCCGCCCAGATCGTTGACGACGACCTTCGCGCCGCGCTTGGCGAGTTCCAGCGCGTAAGCGCGGCCCAGGCCGCCGCCGGCGCCGGTCACGATGGCTACCTTGTCGTCGAAACGGATGGTCATGAAACGCTCCCTAAGTGGTTTGCGCGCTTCCTACGGCTTTTGCTGCGCTGCGCAAGAGACCATACCGTAAATACGAAAAGGCCGGTGCGGGCGTGCCCGCCCGCACCGGCCGACGAGGCGACCCTATTCTCTAGGGGTCACTTGGGATCATTGCGCTGGCGGCAATGATCGGTCTGATTGCGAGTGCAAACCGGATAATTGGCCAGCGGCGCCGGTGGCGGGAAGGCCACATCCGGCGACACCGACGGCTGGAACTGGACGGTCGCGCCGGGCGGAATCGGCGGCATGGGCGGAGGGGAATAGCCACCCCTGGGCGCCGGCGAGTCTTGCGGAGCGGGCGGCGGCGTTGCCGGTGCATCCTGAGCCATCACGGGCGCGGTGACCGCCAGCGCCAAGCCGAACACTATGATCTTCACCATCCCGTCCTCCGGTCATGGGGCGCGCGGGACGGCTCATCGCTGGCCGCCCGCGCGTGTCGTCTTTAGCTCACTTCCGAGCACGCGGCGTGGAGTGCAGTCGCTCGCCGCGCGCGTTCGACCGCTCCATGCAATGGTCGGTCACGGCCTTGGTGCACATCGGCACCTTGCCGTCGGTGGGCGCGGTCGCGGCATCGGTCAGCGGCTGAACCACCGGCGTCGACGGACCCATCACCGTCCCGGCGGGGGCCGCCGGCGGCGCGGGCATCGGTGCAGCCGGAGGAGCGGGCTCCGCCGTGGTCGGCGCCGGGGGAGCGGTTGAGTCCGTAACCGGCGGCGGCGGCGTCGTTTGCGATGGGGGCGGCGGTGTCGCTGGGGTATCCTGAGCAATTGCGGGAACCGCGAATACGGCCAGGGCCGTGGCGATTATCAGCTTCATGCGACTCTCCTGAAAGTGCCTGCACGCCGTGCGTACGGACCCTTCAACGCGCTTCCCGCAAATTAGCTCCCTCGTTTCGGAGGCGATTCGGGCGTCGGCGCGAGCCGACCGAAAAAGCCTTACGCTCCGGAATCGAGGGCATAGCCGGCGGAGCGCACGGTGCGGATCAGGTCGGGCCGGTCGCCGCGGTTGATCGCCTTGCGCAGTCGCCGGATATGGACGTCGACCGTCCGGCTCTCGATATCGCTGTCGTGACCCCATACCGCATCGAGCAAACGCTCGCGGCTGAACACCCAGCCGGGATGTTCGAGGAAATGCTTGAGCAGGCGGAATTCGGTCGGGCCGAGCGGCACGACTTCGCCCGAACGGCGGACCTTGTGACCGACCGTGTCCATTTCGATATCGGCATAGGTCAGCTGTTCGCCGGCCAGTGCCGGTCGCACACGCCGCAGCACCGCGCCGACCCGGGCGACGAGTTCGCGAGGCGAGAACGGCTTGGTGACATAATCGTCCGCCCCGGTTTCCAGCCCGCGCACTCGATCCTCCTCCTCACCGCGCGCGGTGAGCATGATGATCGGAATGTTCGCGGTTTCCGGCATGCGGCGGAGACGCCGGCATACCTCGATCCCCGACAGCCCCTCGACCATCCAGTCGAGCAAGACGATGTCCGGCGTCGCTTCCTTGGCGAGCAACAGCGCCTCTTCGCCATCCGGCGTTTGCGTGACTTCGAAATCTTCGCGCTTGAAATGATAGACGAGCAGTTCCGCGAGCGCGGCATCGTCTTCAACCAGCAGCATCTTGGCCCGTGCCATAACCTATCCCCTATCGTAACTGGGCGTCGTAACTAGACGTAGTAACTAGGCGTATTCACTCGGTTATTCAGATCGCGGACTTGCCGCGTTCGCGCTCGGTCATCTGCGTGCCGGTTGCTGCGAAATAGACCATTTCGGCGACATTGGTCGCGTGGTCGCCGATCCTCTCCAGATTCTTGGCGACGAACAACAGGTGCGCGACCTGTCCGATCGTCGCGGGATTTTCGACCATGTAGGTCACCAGCATACGAAAGATGCTGTCGTAAAAATCGTCCAGCGCATTGTCGCGCTCGCAGATTTCGACCGCCGCAGCTGCATCGCGCGCCGCGAAGGCGTCGAGCACGTCGTGCACCATCTCCGCCGCCATCTTGGCCATCGCCGGCAGGACCGAGATCGGCTCGATCCG
>FSUD01000601.1_pt1 | contig 35554 bp, 33 predicted proteins | sample 1637011 | NCBI WGS metagenome assembly FSUD01 (sample SAMEA3914816, study PRJEB12502) | metagenome | biome: forest; material: soil | place: USA | collected 2011-09-16 | depth 0.3 m
AGTCTAGGTCACTGACTCATAAAGCGCATCCAGAACCGTGCTGAGGCGAGTTTGACGAGGGCGAGGTAGTTGGCGTCGTGCTTTTCGTATCGGGTGGCGACAGCTCTGAAGTGTTTGAGCTTGTTGAAGAAGCGCTCGACGAGATTGCGGTACCGGTAGAGGAAGGCGCTGAACGCGGGGATGTTAACCCGGTTCGGCATGGGTTTGACGTTGGCCCACGCACCGCGTGCGGCGAGGGTCTCGCGCAGGGCATCGCTGTCATAAGCCCGGTCCGCGAGTAGCACCTGGTCGGTGCCGATATCGTCGAGCATGTCCGCCGCGCTCCGGCCATCATGGGCCTGTCCCTCGGTCAGCTTCAGCAGGATCGGCAATCCGTTGGCGTCGACCAGCGCGTGTATCTTCGTGGTCAGCCCGCCGCGCGAGCGCCCCATGCATCGGGTTCCAGCGTCGTGCCCAGTGGCGGTGTCTTGCGGACCCCCTTTTTACCGTTGGCACCGTGCTGATGGACCCGGATCGACGAACTGTCGATCATCTGCAGATCGCCCTCATAGGCGCGCGATACGGCCTCGAAAATCCGATCCCACACGCCCAGCTTCCACCATCGAACAAACCGGTTGTAGCAGGTCGTTGACGGCCCATAACGCTCGGGGATGTCGGCCCAGGGCGATCCTGTCCGTAGCCGCCAATAGATGCCGTTCAACACCCGCTGGTCATCCGCTCGCGCCACGCCGCGCGGCTTGTTCGGCAGAAAGGGTGTGATCACCGACCACTCGAAATCCGAAAGCTCGTATCGTCGTGCGCTCATCAGCAACTCCCTTCACGGAGCTTGAATCACGACAGCCTACAAAAGGGAATCCGTTTATGAGTTTGTGACCTAGACTGCCGATATCCCAACGCTCCGGAATTTCACGATACCGGCGCCATATTGCAGCGCAATCGGGCCGCCGCCATGCGCTGTGTTGCGGGCGGAATCGACCGTCTTTCGACCGTTCAATGCGACGGAAAAGACGTCGCCGCGCGCGCGGATGTCCATCACATTCCACCGACCACCCACCTTGGGCATCGGGAAGACCTTGGCCACATCGACAATGGCGCCGGTGCCGTAGCCGGGATCGGGACGAGTGTCGAAAATGTTGACCTCATAGGCGCTCGTGGCGCTGATCCGGTCGCGGTCGGAACAGCGGATGAAGATGCCCGAGTTGGCGTCGTGGCTGACCCAAAACTCGGCGCGCAAGTCGAAATCCCGGTAGCTTGTCGCCGACACCAGGAAGCTGAACCCGCCCTTGTCCGCGCAGATCATGCCGTCCTTCACCATCCAGTTGGCGTCGCCGACTGCGGTCCAGCCGTCGAGATTGTCGCGGTTGAACAGGGGCGTGAACCGGCCTTTGGCGGAGGTTGGCGTCGCAAGCGACGCGGCGGCGAAGCCCAGGAGCAAGGTGCGGCGAGAGGTCACTACGCCGGGCTCAGGCCTGAACAGCGGCCACGCGGCGACGCCGCAACCATGCCAGCGCGCCACGCGGGTCCGGTGACCGGACCGCTGCGAAGGGGCCATCCCCCGCAACAGCCTGAATACTGAGAAGCCCCAGCCAAACGAGGGGCAGTTCGGCTCCAGCCTTCGTGAAGAAGAAGCCATTGCGCGTCATCCAGAAGTGCGCGGCGCCCAGCATCATCGGCATGGCATAGCAGGCAACATATCTGGTCAGAATGCCCGGGATCAGAAGCAGCGCGCCGGCAAGCTCTGCTGAAAGGACATAGGCAGGCACGAAGGCCGGATATCCGGCCTTGACCAGATTTTCCCACCAGGCCCCTAGCCCGCCGGGGAAAATCAGGAACTTCCAATAGAGGTGCGCAATAAAGAGCGACGCCAGAAGCAGTCGGAGAAGCAGCGCCGCTCTGTCATACGCCGACGCGCCTACCGCTCGTGCATTCCGCATCTTCCGTCCCCCGATTGCGCCAGAGCGCAGCGCCAAATAGCGCCGCTCGAGGAATATCGGCAACTGGGTCAGATGGGAACCTTCGCCAATGCGCCCCATTTGCCGCCATTCCGCCCCACTCGCATCTATGTCGAAAGCGGCCGTTCGTCCGCGACGTCGCAGCGTTGCAACGGGTGGTTTGCGGCCTGTCCGCTTGTCGCCAAAAAGTGATGAAAGCGGATGGGCTTTTGAAGCCTGCTTACCGATCGCGTTCGAGATCGCCCGTTCGGCGGAGAGTGGTCTCCGTCAGACCGTTACGGAAATCATGAATCTGCAAAAGCGGCGCTAACCCCGCTTTTTACGCGCATCATCGCCATCATCGTCATCGTCGCGATACTCCCTGGCGGCCTTCACGAAGGGGCCCGGCGGCAGCACGGTCGCCTCTCCGGGATACGGCGTCTTCCAGCCGGTGGTCGCATACCAGGTCGAGTGATTGAGGAAGTTCGGGTCGACCGCATCGGCCTTGTCATACTTGCCCTTCATCATCATGGCGGTGGCGCCTTTCCAGGCGTCCTCCATAGGATTGGCGGGAAGCTTTTCTCCCTTCGGCTGGACGCCGTCGTCCAGCGCGAGGGTCGGCGCCACGGCATCGAACGGCGTGAGGTCCGGCGTGTCCTGGAAGGCGTCGAACATCGGGCTGGCGACCAGATCAAACTGGGTTAGCGGGCGCAGGCCAAGGATGTTCTCGATCGTGCGGTTGATGTTCACCGCGGTGTAGATCGTGTGGATCGCCTTGCCCTGGCCGGGCGCCTCCGGGGCGACCGCATAAGGGCTGACGACATAGACTGGCTGACGATGGCCGTCGACATGGTCAATGCCGTTCTGGGCGTCGTCCTCCTCGACGAAGATCACCGACTGGCCCCATGCCTTGCTGTGACTGATCGCCTCTACGATGCGGCCAAGCGCGAGGTCGTTGTCGGCCTGATAGGAGGACGGAGTTGGCCGTCCCTTGTCCGCGCCGGCGGTGTGGTCGTCCGGCAGCCACAGGATTGTCAGGTTGGGAACTTCGCCAGCGGCGTCCTGCTTCTGGAATGCCGAAATCCAGTAATCGGCGCGATACTGATCGGGGATGTCGAGGTTGAACGGTGCGTATCGAGGGTCGAGGATCTTCGCCGCTGAGGGGATCGGCGAGGTCACGTTGATCGCATCATCCGGCACGATGCAGGCGGATGCAGGCGCCTTGCCTTCCTTGCACAGGGAGGTCGCGTAGAAGTCGCTCCAGTCATAGGCGCGGCCATTGGGTTTCCTAGCGATCTTGGCGTCGCCCCATTCGCCGTACAGGCGGGCGGTCAGGCCCTTGGCTTCCGCCTCGCTCCACAGGAAACCACTGGGTGTATAGGTCAGGGGATCGTCGGGGTCACCACCGGGATAGGAGCGGATCCAGTCCGGCGAAAGGATGTCATTGGAATAGAAGGAACCCGACATGCCGATCCAGGGATGGCCGTCCGACGATTGGCGGCTTGGGGCATAGACATTGTCGAGCAGCGGGAAGCGCCTGATCAAGGCATGCTGATTGGGCACCGCCTTGGCAAACACGGCGAGCGAGGGATCGCCATTGCCCCAAGGGACATCGCCTAGCATCTGATCATAACCGCGATTCTCCTTGATGATCAGGAAAACGTGCTTGATCAGCGACGGCTCACCGATGTGTTTCGGCACGGCGACCGGTTTGGCCTTGGCGTCGACATAGTAAGGACCGACCTGGATGTTGGCGGCAAGGTTCCAGTGATTGTTGTCCACCACTTGCGCCGTGTCCCGGGCCAGTTCGCTTGCGTTCGGCAGGGGAATCAGATTGACCGTGCCCTGGTCCTGATGGGTGTTGAATCCGGTGACGCCATAAGCGGTCCCCTTGGCGCCTTGCGCGCCCAGACCTTTATCGTCGGTCACGATGAGTTGCTTGTGCGCCGCGTCATAGGCAATCGATGTCGGGAAATAGGCAGTGGGGATATAGCCGATCACCGGACGGGCGTCGCGCTCGGCGAGGTTGACCACAGCGACGGCATTGGACTGGCCAAGGGTGACGAAGGCGCGTCCTTCATCGACTAGCGCGACCGCGTTGGGGCCTGCGCCGAACGTGCCGCCGGCGATCGGCGCGCTGAGATCGATGGTGCGCGCCACCTTCCTGGTCTTGAGATCGATGACCGACAGGCTGTCGCTATACGCGTTGGCGACATAGAGAGTGTCGTCGCCGGCCGTCAGACCGGCGGGGTGCAGCCCTACCGGGATGGTCGCCACTTCCTTGTTCGCGGCAAGATCGACCACCGACACCGTGCCGGTGATGGCGAAAGCGTCCTTGCGGTCGACCACGATCGGCGTGCCGTCGGACGTGTTGGTGAAGTCCGCGGATGTGGCCGGCCGGCCACCTTCGTTGGTGACATAGGCATAGCCACCGCGCAGCACGACGCTGTTAGGCGCGTTGCCGATCGGAATCTGCGCGATCAGCGCCGGCTCGGGCGCGGTGAGGTCGATCACGCCCAGCGTGTTGGCCGCGTTGAGCACGACATAGGCGCGCGCGCCGTCCGGCGACACGGCGATGCCGCCCGGGTTGATCGCATCCGGCTTGAAATAGGGGCGCCCGTCCGCCGGCGGCGGGGGCAGAGTTACGACGTGGCTTTGAGTCAGTAGCCCGGTGACGGGATCGACGGTGGCGATGACGACGTGATTATTGTCCTGGCTGAACAGCAGCCTGGTTCCGTCGCTGGAATAGGCAACGCCGGTGAAAGAGCCTGTCTTGTCGGGCTTTGGGGTGATGCCGTCCTTCGCGAGGCCGGTGGGCAGGAAACGCTGGAGCACCTGCCCCGTCGCGGTGTCGAACACGATGATCGGCTGGGGTGAGCCCATCAGCAGTACCGCGGCGCTATGGGTCTTGGTATTGGGGTTGAGGGCAATGGCCTTGGCTCGCACCGGCGTGCCAAGATCGATCAGCTTGCCGGCGGGGGTCAGCGTCTGGTTGTCGGACGCGACGATCGACCCGTCGCGCTGCGGCCCGACGGTGCGATTGGGGACGTCGTCCGCCAGGCCGGCGCAAGGAAGCACTGTCAGAGCGAGCACGCAGGAGATGTCCCGGAGTGCCTTGAAGCGCTTGATAAGGGACATGCTGCCTATTCTCCAGCCGCGGGCACCGCAACGTCAATCAATTTTCTCAAGGCCTGCCAGGTCTCTCCTGACCTGCCGGACGACAATGTGACCGTAGCTTAGTGGCGGTATATGACGGCTGGATTGCGTTGTTGCAGTTGATCGATCCGGAGGAGGCGAAGCGGACGCCTGACTGCTTTTCGAACTTTTGCGATAAAAGCCGCCACGCCGCTTTCGGCCCAGATTAGGTCGTTCGGAAGCTTCGCGCCCAATTGCGGTCGTCCGGCAGCTCCGGTCGAAAGGTCAAAGGCGGCCATTCGCGCGCATTGGCATGGGTCGTCCATCACCTTGGAAGTGGCAAATGCTGCGCTGGCCCAACGGTGTTAGACGTCGTGTTGCCGTTACCTGCCACGGTGGCGCTAATTCGCGTGGCCACTGGTGATGTGCAGAATGTTGCCGTCCGAATCCCTGAGCCAGATCACGCTGAGCGTGCCCCTGACATGGACTCCCTCGACCACGCTGTCGAAGCCCTCGGGATATTCTTCGAGCGTCACCCCCTTAACGCGCAAGGCCGCGGCGATTGCCGCGATTTCATCGCCGACCGCCCAGACCACGGCATTTGCACGGTTGGTCCCGGCATAGTCGCTGAGATAGATATTGAGCTTTGTCGGACCGGTCGCGAAGACGAAACCGTTGCCGTGATCGGCGATCAGCGGCAGGCCGAGTATCTCGCCATAGAAGGCCCTGGCCCGGGTGAGATCAGTGCACGGCATTATCGCCGACGAAGCGTGGTTTTTGAGCATGTCGTATCCTGTTAGCCGATGGCGGGTGGATGGGCCGGAAAGCTTTCTTCGAGCGCTTCATCGAGCTCACGCTCCAGGCGCAGCTGTCGATCTTCGGTCAGCTGCCCGCTCAACCATAGCGCCAGGTTCCGGACGTAGCGGCGGATCGACCGCTGCGCCTCGGGTGATCGAGACAGGGCATCGCCTGGCGCTTCGGTGACGAAGCTCGGACAGCCCGATGCCGGATCCCAATTGTAGTTGGCGAAATGATGGAACGTGGACTCGGCCCAACCAGGACCGCCATCTCTCGACGGCTCAAAAGCCACCGCGATATTGAACCCCCTTCCACTTGCCTTGCTCATCCCTGTGGCGACCACTCGTGCGGTAGGATCGTTCGCCGGTGCGCCGACCGCGCCCTCATGCGGATGCGCGGGCAGATAGTGGATGAGCCCGTCCTGAGCGTCGGGATCACGCAGAACCGGATGGATGGGCTCGATGACAGCCATTTCCTGGAAGTCGCCGTTCGCGCCCGAATGATAGTTGGGCCACGAGATATTGGTGGTCACTCGATCATCGATGACGTGACGCGTCTCGTCGGGCTCCAAATGTGTGCTGTGAAAGAAATGCGCATTGCCGACGCCGCCGAGCGTGCACACCGAACAGCCCAGATCCATGTGATCGCGAGCCACGAGCAGCCCGCCGCCTAGTTCGCGAAAGCGGCCGATCGCCGCGCAATCCTCCGGATCGAGCCCGTCGCCAGTATCGACAGCGAACAGCCAGAGTTGGTCGAAGTCCGATCGGTCGATCGTTGACAGCACCAGATCGGGAGCGCCCGGCGGGGTACGGTCGCGCGCGGTCAAGGCAAATAGGGGTGTACCACCCTCATCCGCCAACCCCGCCAGATGGTCGCGCAACATCGAGAAGCGTCCGATATGCCAATCGTCGGCGATCGTCGGAAGCGTTGTCTGGAGCAGGATGCGGATTGGCCGGGCCATCATACCTTCCTTGGTGAGCGTTGAAGAGCCGGACAGGTTGGATGCTCGCCTGCCATTTCGTTGGCCGCAGAGAGAAACCGGAAAAACCCTGCGTTCATCATCTCTGTCACGTCCGATTAATACGGCTCGACAAGCCGCTCCAGCGCGCCATGGGGAGGGCGCGCCCTTGCGTGCATGCAACGGTCCGGACTCAGCGTTGCTGTCCAACCCTCGCCCTGGCGGCGATATGGCGGCTGGGATGATGCAGCCGCTATCCGCACTGAGGACAGTTCGGCTAATCCAAGAGGCAGCAGCACACCGGACAATTTCGACGGCAGGTCTCTCCGTTCGCGCCGGCCAGCCTATACTAGAGGACAGATCATCGCCGAATGCCCCCGAGACGTTCGGCGCCTACGACCTCGACCTTCCACTGAGAAGGACTCGACCAGGGCATAGGTTATTCGATCGAGCAGCATGCTTACTCTCAATCCAGAACAAGCTGAGGGTTCGAACAATGGGCATGCTGGCGGGCAAGACCGCGATGATAACCGGCGGGAGCAGTGGGATCGGCCTGTCCGTCGCAAAGATGTTCGCTGACGAGGGCGCGCAAGTCATCATCTCGGGCAGGAATCGTCGAGCCCTGGATGACGCGGTTCGCCAGATCGGCTCCGGCGCGCTTGGCCTGGATGGCGATGTCGCGGACCCAGCCCACCATGCCTGGGTGGCCGACGAGATCGCTGCACGTTTTGGCGGGCTGGACATCTACATGGCCAATGCCGGGATCAATACGATCCGGCATTCTGCCCAAGTCTCCGAGGCGGAATATGACGCGCAATTCGCGGTCAACGCGCGCGGGGTATTTTTCGGCGTGCAGAAGATGATGCCGATCATGCGCGATGGTGGCGCGATCATCCTGACGGGCTCGCTGGCGAGCGAGAAATTGCTTGACGGGCATGCTGCCTATTCTGGCTCGAAGGCAGCCATCGGCGCCTTTGCCCGCAGTTGGGCGATCGAGCTGAAGGCGCGGGGAATACGGGTGAATATTCTGAGCCCGGGTCCCACCGATACCGAGATACTGGCCAAGCTGGGGATAGCCCCCGACCAGCGCGGCGCCTTCGAAGCGGCGATGGCTGAGGCCATCCCGCTGGGCCGGCTTGGGCGACCCGATGAATTGGCGAAGGCTGCACTCTTTCTCGCGTCGGACGCCAGCAGCTTCGTCACTGGGATCAACCTTCGCGTGGACGGCGGCATGGCGCTGATCTGATCCGTCACTTCGGCCAATTCTTCCGGGGGTTCGAGATTGCATATGAAAACGCGGACTGATATAGTCCGCGTTATGGCACACCTGACGGTCAGCGTCGAATACGGCATCCACAGCCTGCTATGGCTGGCGGGCTCCGGGAACACGCCGATCAGCACGCGCGATATCGCCGAGTTGCAGGGCATTTCTCACAGCCTGCTGGCGAAGATTCTCCCAAAACTCGAAAAGGCGAGGATCGTGTGCGCCTCGGAAGGGGTGCGCGGCGGCTATGTCCTGGCGCGGGCGCCCGATGAGATTACGTTTCTCGAGATCGTTGACGCGATCGAAGGGCGCAAGCCGTTGTTTGATTGTCAGGAGATCAGGGGGCGTTGCGCTGTGTTTGGTGGCGAGCCGCCGTCCTGGGCGACCGGCGGCGTCTGCGCGGTCCATGTCGTGATGCTACGCGCCGAAAAGGCGATGCGCGATGCGTTGGCCAGTCAAACGCTGGCGGATGTGGGAAATGCATTCGCCGCCAAGGCGCCTACCGAATTCGGCGCGGATGTGGAGAAGTGGTTGGGCGACCGCATCGCAAACCGTGGCCGGAGTACACGCCCGGACTCATCTCAGAACTCATCGAACCGGGAGGTCTCGAAATGAATATTCTCGCGGCCGAAAACGAGCGGCCTTTGGTTGTGGTGGTGGATGACGACGAAGCTGTTCGCTCGTCGATTGAAGAGCTCATGCTGTCCGTTGGGATCGACGCGACCGGTTTCAGCTCGACGCACGAGCTGATGGGCACGGCGCTTCCCGAGCGCCCGGGGTGCCTCGTACTCGACGTCCGCATGCCCGGGTCAAGTGGGCTCGACCTGCAGCAGCATCTCGCAGCCTGTGGCAACGCGAAGCCGATCGTCTTCCTGACCGGGCACGGCGATATTCCGATGACCGTTCAGGCGATGAAAGCCGGTGCCGTCGATTTCCTGACCAAGCCGTTCCGCGATCAATCCCTACTCGATGCCGTGACCGCGGGCATCGAACGGGATCTGGCCCAACGCGCCGATGCCCGGTTGGTGAAGCAGCACGCTGACCGATACGCCACGCTGACCTCACGCGAGCGCCAGGTCTTACGGCACGTGGCCCGAGGGCGGCTCAACAAGCAAGTCGCGTTCGACCTCGGCATCAGCGAGGTCACGGTCAAGCTTCACCGCAGCAGCGTGATGAAGAAAATGGAAGCCAGCTCGATCGGTGAACTCATTCGCGCGTGGGATATGCTGCCGGCCGAGCTTCGTGAGCGCGAGACCTAGACCATGGTATGGTTTCAATCCTCTGCGAATTTAGCGACATCCGGGAACGGCCATGCTGGCCGTGTTTGTAAGGACTTGCCGCTTGTCCAAACCGCCCGTGATTGCGATCGTGGATGATGATGAAGCGGTACGCGAGGCGCTCTTCAATCTCCTTCAGGTGGAAGGCCTCCCGGCGCACACCTTTGACGGCGCCGCTTCATTTCTTGCCGATCAAAGCCACGACTTCGACTGCGTCATCACCGATGTACGAATGCCGGAGATGGACGGGCTCGAACTTCAGCGATGCCTGCGGGTCCGCGGCTCGGGTGTGGCGGTGATCTTCATCACGGCCTCCGTCGATGACGCGACACGCTCCAGAGCGATGGACGGCGGCGCCGTCGCTTGGTTCACCAAGCCAGTTGCCGACGAGGAGCTGTTAGACGCGCTCCGAAACGCGCTCAGAGGCGACCCTGGGGATCCCCCGAGGCGATGAAGTGACGCCGGCATCGCTTTCGGTGGTCGAAACCGACCAGATCGATGGCGGTAACCGCCGTCCGCACCTGGTGCCGCGCGTTATTGGGGCAGAGTATCAAGCCGATACGATCGCTTGGTGGGCGCTCGATGTCTCGGAGGCGCGCCCTGCAATTGCTGCAATAGTCGGTGGGTCCAAGCCCAGCAATTGGGTCGAGATACTTCTTGCAGGTGTTCGCATCGCGGACGTCGACGAGAACAATGTCCATTTGCTCGGCCAGCTTGGAGGTCGCGAGCTTATGGTCGGCGATTTGTTCACGGCCTATTGCCCGCCGGAGAGCTGGCAGGCCGGAGCAGAGCTCATCCTCGCGGCCGTGGCGGACTATCCCTCGGGCGCTGCGCGCACACGTCCGATCACGTCGCTTGCCTTCAGTAACGGTTGGACTCACATTTCGACCGATGTAGCGCATCCCGACATCGTCTTCATCGCGGTCGGTGGCACCGTGTCCGACGATCGCTCGCTTTGGTCGGTACGCGCCAGCGAGGATCGGTATCGCAACCTCATCCATCACCTCCCCTGCGCGCTGCTGCAGGTCGACTCACGTCCGATGACGGCGATCTTCGACAAGCTGCGGCTCGACGGTGTGACCGATATCGCCCCCTATCTGGATGCCATCCCCGAGATGGTCAGCCACTCGCGCGACATCGTTCAGGTGACCGACGCCAATCTGAACGCGGTGAAGTTGTTTTCAGTTAGCAGCGCCGGCGACCTTGTGGGCTCCGTCGATTTCCTGTTCGCAGCGTCGCCTGACACCGCGAAGCGCGTGATCACCGCCCACTTCAATGGCCAACGCACCTACGATGAAGTCATGAAAGTGCGGACCTTCGACGGTCGCTTGCGCGATGTCGAACTGTCGGTCACCTATCCGACACCGCCGGAGCGCGTGGATATCACGCTGATCAGCTTGAGCGACATTACCGATCGGCTTCGTACCGAGGCTCAATTGCGTCAGCTGCAAGCGGATTACGCCCGCGTGGCTCGGATCTCGATGCTGGGTGAGCTCGCGACCTCGATCGCGCATGAGGTCAACCAGCCGCTCTCCGCGATTGTCACCAATGCGGAAACCAGCCTGCGATGGTTGTCACGCGACGACCCCAATTTGGCAAAGGTCGGCCAGCTCACTGCCCGCGTCGCGGATAGCGCGCGGCAAGCGAGTAATATCGTGCAGCGTATTCGCGGGATGGCGGCGCGGCGCGAACCGGAGCGAGTCCTGCTCGATCTCAACCAGGTCGTCGATGAATCGCTGACATTCGTGCGCCACGAAATCGAAACCCGATCGATTGGCCTGTCGACGAGCTTTGCAGACAATCTCCCACGGGTGCTCGGCGACCGCGTTCTGTTGCAGCAAGTCATCGTCAATCTGCTCGTCAACGCGGTCCAAGCACAGAGCAGTAATCCATATGCTCGCATTGAGCTGAGTACGGAAACGGCTCCCGGCGAGACAGTGGCTTTTTCGATCCACGACAATGGTGCTGGCATCGCGGATAAGGATATCGAACGCATCTTCGGCAGCTTCTTCACCACCAAGGACGAAGGCATCGGTATCGGTCTTGCCTTGTGCCAATCGATCATCGCAGCGCACGGGGGGACGATCACCGCGTCCAATCATCCAGACGGCGGAGCTGTCTTTCAATTCTCGCTGCCCGCAGCCGACGCGTGAATCGATACCGGCCAGCGGTCCCACGAAGAGCCGCTGGCCGGCAACCGGTTAGCTGCGCAGGAACGCGAGCAGATCGGCGTTGAACTGGTCGGCGTGCTTAGTCGCGGTCAGACCATGCGGCGCGCCGGGATAATAGATCGTCTGCGCGCCCTTGATCAGCTTGGACGATTTGTGTGCCGAATCCGCGATGGGCACGATCTGGTCGTCGTCTCCGTGCACCACCAGCGTGGGCACATCGAACTTCTTCAAATCCTGGGTGAAGTCGGTCTCGGAGAAGGCCCTGATACATTCATAGGCATTCTTGAGACCAGCCTGCATGCCCTGGAGCCAGAAGGCGTCGAGCAGGCTTTGCGGAATGTCGGCACCCGGTCGATTGGCGCTATAGAACGCGATCGCGAAGTCCCGGTAGAATTGCGAGTGATTGCTGAGAATCTGATCGCGCAATCCGTCGAATACGGTGATCGGCAGGCCCTCGGGGTTAGCATCGCTCTGAACCATGATTGGCGGCACTGCGCCGAGCAGCACCGCTTTGGCGACGCGGCCAGTGCCATGCCGACCGATATAGCGAGCAACCTCACCGCCGCCTGTAGAATGTCCGACCATCGTGATATCGCGCAAGTCGAGCGCATCGAGCACCTCGGCGAGATCGTCGGCATAGCCGTCCATGTCGTTGCGCGTGCTGGTCTGGGCGGAACGACCGTGACCGCGGCGGTCGTGCGCGACGGTGCGAAAGCCGTTCTGCGCCAGAAACATCATCTGGCGATCCCAGGCGTCCGAGTTGAGCGGCCATCCGTGCGAAAAGGTTACGACCGGGCCGTCGCCCCAGTCCTTGTAATAGATCTCGTGTCCGTCCTTGGTGGTGATCATCGGCACCGCGCGTCTCCTCAACATGAGCGGGTGGCGGCCCGTCTCGGGACGCCTTTCCAGCGCCGCACGCCTATGAGCCCGCGCACTGGCGATCGACCGGACCCAAGAGGAGGCACACCGAAGCCAAGGGAGAAGAAGCGCTCGCCTAGCGACGCGTCGGTTGCACCGACCGCTTGGCTCCAGGCGGAAACACCACGGTAAGGTGCGCCCCACCTGCACCAAAGGCGTGGTTCGCCTGTCATATGGTGAGCATCACACGGCTGTCTGCATGATGGCTGCGGCACCCGAACTGCGTGATCTTGCCTCCATTCCAAATCGCTACGGAGGGCAACAGCATGAAGATCGTCGTTATCGGCGGGACCGGCCTGATCGGATCCAAGACTGTCGAGAAGCTTAAGCAGCATGGTCATGACGCGATCGCGGCTGCGCCAAACACTGGTGTGAATGCAGTGACCGGCGAAGGGCTTGCCGAGGCATTGGCGGGCGCTGATGTCGTCGTTGACGTCGCCAACTCGCCATCGTTCGAGGACCAGGCTGCGATGGATTTTTTCCAGGCAGCCGGCAAGAACCTCAAGGCCGCCGAGATCGCCTCCGGCGTTAAGCATCACGTCGCGCTCTCGGTCGTCGGAGCCGACCACTTGCAGGGCAGCGGTTATTTCCGCGCCAAGCTCGCGCAGGAAGAGATGATCAAGAGCGCGCCGATTCCCTACACGCTGATCCACGCCACGCAGTTCTTCGAGTTCGTCCGCTCGATCGCCGGGTTCTCGATGCAGGGCGATGACGTGCATCTGCCGCCCGTTCTCTTCCAGCCAATGGCGGCGGAGGACGTCGCGAGCGCAATCGCCGAGGCGGCAATGGGTGGGCCCGCGAACGGTACAATAGAGATTGCCGGGCCGGACACCTTCACGCTGGACGAGCCGGTTCGTCAGGCGCTCGCGCATGACGGCGACCCGCGCAAGGTGATCGCCGATCCCGATGCGCCCTATTTCGGGGTGAAGGTAAGCGAGAGGACGCTGGTTCCCGGACCGAACGCCAAGCTCGGTTCGACCAGGTTCGACTGGTGGTTGGCCAACGTCCCGCCACCATCCCCCCGTCGATAGTCCGATAGCGCCTCTGCCTTTTCCAAATCAGGAGATCATCATGCTGAAGCGTATTTGTCTGGGAACAGCCGTCGTGCTCGGTGTCGGCGCGCTGGCCAACGGGTTGTTCATGCTCGCCTCGCCCGTCAACTGGTATTTCGCGGTGCCGGGCGTCACCACGACAGGCCCGTTCAACCAGCACTTCCTGCGCGATATCGGGCTGATCTTCCTGTTTATCGGCTCCGCCTACCTGATCGGTACCGCGCGCCCGCAATACCGGGTTGCTCTCTGGTCAGTGGTGTCGTTCTGGTTGTGCGGTCATGCTCTGTTCCACTTCTGGGAGGTCGCTGTTGGTATTTGCGGCCCGTCGGCCCTGGCCCGCGACTTCGCCGCGGTCACGCTTCCCGCAATCCTTGGTGCGTTGATCAGCCTCTGGGCAGCCCGCAATCGCTCAGCAACTGCGTATCCGGTCGAAGAACCGGTGACGGCGGCCGCCTGACCGCCCGTGGATGCGAGGCACGCGCGCGCCCTCTTCCAAGCGTGCCTCGCATCCCATTTTGCAAAGGCAGGATATCATGAAGCTGCGACCAGCCCCTAGCGCGTATGGCGTGGAGGACGTCACAATCCTCGACGAAACCGGCCGAGTAGCCTCAGGGCCGCTCAATGATGACTCGGCGATAGCGGCGACTGGCCTGGTTCATGACCTCGGAAATCTCATCCAGATCGCCTATTCGGCGATCAACATCATCGCCAGGACGCCAGACATGCCGGTGGTGCACTCCGGGCCGATCCTGCACCGCGCAAGGACGTGCCTCGAACACGCCGGCGCGCTTGTCCGGCAGAATATCGAGCTTGCCCGCGACCGTGCCATTTCCGGCGAGCGTAGCGATGTTGCCGCCTGCCTCTCGGAAGTCGCGGGATTGGTCATCGCGATGGACGAGCAGGGCCTCGTCCTCGAAACCGACATCGAGCCGGACCTGCCCAACGTGCGCTGCGATCCGACCGGGTTGCGTCGGGCAGTCTTGAACCTTGTCTTCAACGCGCGCGACGCGGTTGCTGGCGGCGGCTTCATCGTGCTCGCCGCACGATCGTTACCGAGCGGCCGACGTCCGACCGGCGTCGAAATCCGTGTCGTCGACAATGGCGTCGGCATGTCAGCCGCCACGATCGCGCGTATCTTCGACCCGTTCTTCACCACCAAGAGCGATGGACTTGGCGGCATTGGCTTGCCGATGGTGGAACGCTTCGTCCGCGATTCCGGTGGCGAGATCGCCATCGATAGCGAGCCGGGCCTTGGCACCACCGTGGCCCTGCGATTGCCGGCAATCGCCGGTGTCGACCGAACCAGCCCACTCGATCAAACCGAATCTATCCCAGGGGAATGACACCGATGAAACTCTATTATTCACCAGGCGCTTGCAGTCTTTCGGTTCGGATTTCGCTGCACGAGGCGGGCCTTCCTTCCGAGTTCGAGCGGGTCGATCTCAACTCGAAGATCACCGAGAGCGGCTACGATTATTCGGCGATCAACTCGAAGGGCTATGTGCCCATGCTCGTGCTCGATGACGGCAATGCGGTGACCGAGAACGTCGCGATCCTGGCGCTCCTCGCCGATCGCGATCCCGAGCTCGCACCGGGCGGGCCGCTTAGTCGCACGCGCCTGGTCGAAATCCTTTCCTGGCTGTCGACCGAACTGCATGCCGCGTTCAAACCCTATTATCACGACGCAAACGATGCGGCGAAAGCCGCTGCCGGCGAGATGGTCGCGCAGCGGCTCGATCTTGTCGAAAACCAGATCAACGAACTCTATCTGTTCGGGCCGCGCTTCACAGTGGCGGATGCCTATCTGTTCGTCATGCTGCGCTGGGCCAAAGCATTCGACATCCGAATCTCGCCCGAAATGCACGGCTATTTCGAGCGCGTCGCGGAACGGGAAACGGTGCGCCGGGCCCTCGCCGAGGAAGGCCTGAGGTTATGAAGATTGTCGTGATCGGCGGCGACGGCCGCATTGGCTCCAGGCTGGTCAGGAATCTGCGCCGGAGGAATTACTGGGTGCTTCCGGCTTCCCCGGCCACTGACGTCGATACGCTTACCGGCACGGGACTAACGGACGCCCTGACCGGCGCGGAAGTCGTCGTCGATGTCTCGAACGTGCCGTCGTTAGAGGGTGACGATGCGCTGCAGTTCTTCGAAACGTCGACCCGCAATCTCTTGAGCGCCGGCCGCGAAGCGGGCGTGCGGCACCACATTGCGCTCTCGATAGTCGGCGTCGATCGCCTAGCGGCGAGCGATTATTTCCGTGCAAAGAAGATCCAGGAAGACTTGATCAAGGCGTCATGGATTCCGTTCACCATCGTCCGCTCGACGCAGTTCTTCGAGTTCATCAGCGCTGTGGTTCAGGCCGGCACCGAAAGCGAGATCCCGATATCTCCTGCGCTGGTGCAGCCCATCGCCGGTGACGACGTTGCCGATGCCCTTGCCGAGACAGCGCGGAGCGTTGCGCTCAATGCCACGGTGGAAATCGCCGGACCCGAACGGCTACGTCTTGACGAAGTCGCGACAGAAATCGCCACTGCCCATGAGGATGGCCGACAGATCGTCGCAGACGTTCATGCTCGTTACTTTGGTGCGGAGCTTGGCGAACGATCCCTTCTCCCCGGACCATCTGCATTTATTGCGCGAGGAACGTTCGACGATTGGTTGCGCCAAAGTCTGCAACCGGAATGGGCGTCGAGCCTATCTCACTGAACCGGCTGGCGGGCGGGGCCATACTCCCGGCGTACCCCGACCTAACCTAAGGACTAGGAGCCGATACCTTCGTCGGATTGGTTTTGAAATCCGCCCGGAGCATCTGGCGTTCAAGGCCATGATTGGCCGCTCACGGAGGATATATGCTCAAGAACCTTGGCGGCCTGATTATCGCCGCGACCCTGCTTCATCCTGGCCTGATGACTGCTCAAGCCAAGGCAGGGCAGGAGAAGCCCACGATTGTCCTCGTGCATGGAGCGTTTGCTGACTCGTCCGGCTGGGCTGGGGTCATCGCAAAGCTCAGCAAGGATGGATACCGAGTAATCGCCGCTGCCAATGCACTCCGCAGCATGAAGAGTGATGCCGTCACCATCTCCGCAGTCGTCCGCTCGATCAGTGGACCAGTCGTGCTGGTCGGCCATTCCTATGGCGGGCCAGTGATCACGGAAGCCGCCAATGGCAATGGCAACGTCAAGGCGCTGGTCTATGTCGCTGCCTTCGCACCCGACACCGGAGAGTCGAGCCTCACGCTTTCGGGCAAATTTCCCGGGAGCACGCTGGGGAATGCCTTGATGCCGGTCGCGTTGCCCGACGGCGACGAAGACCTCTACATTCGGGTCGACAAGTTCCACGCCCAATTCGCTGCCGATGTGCCGGCAGCACAGGCCGATACGATGGCACTCACCCAGCGCCCGATCACGCTGTCCGCCTTGGGCGAGCCATCGGGCGTCGCCTCGTGGAAGACGATCCCGTCCTATATGATCTACGGTTCGGCCGATCAGAACATTCCCGCGGCAGTGATGAAGTTCATGGCTGAGCGAGCAAAGGCGAAGAAAACCGTGGCCGTCGAGGGAGCGTCGCATGCGCTGATGATCTCGCAGCCGGGCAAGGTTGCCTCGCTCATCGAGGATGCAGCGACGGCGCAGTGAGTTCGCTCGGCGAGGAGGTTCGATATTGCGCCGCTGCTCGCGATGGCAAATAGTCTCACAGGCAAGCGGTAGCCGCTGACGAACAACCAGCTCACTTCGAAAGGTGGATTACGATGGCGGGGGACAATTGGGACCGGGTGCCCATCGACGCGCAGAGCATCGACGCCCCGCTATCGTCATCGGCGATCTTCCTGGTCGTGACCGTCGGTGACGGGCTGGAGCCACTGGCTAGGGCCTGCTCGGTCCTCGGTGGGCTCGATGACCTCGTCAAGACCGTAGGCTTTCGCGATCTTTCCGGCCGGCTGTCGTGCATCGCGGGGATCGGCAGCGATTTCTGGGATCGTCTTCAGCCCGGCAAGCGGCCGAAGGAACTGAAACCCTTCGAACCGATCGATGGCCCCGTTCACAAAGCGCCGGCAACGCCGGGCGACTTGCTGTTTCACATTCGTGCCGAACGTGCCGACATGTGCTTTGAGTTCGAACGCCTCCTGCTCGACGCCCTTGGCGACGCCGTCACCGTTATCGACGAGGTGTCGGGTTTTCGATATTTCGATGCGCGCGACTTGCTCGGCTTTGTCGATGGCACGGCCAACCCGACGGGGCTCGATCTGCCAGTATCTGCGCTGGTCGGTTCGGAGGATTCCGACTTCGCCGGCGGCAGCTACATCGTGATCCAGAAATACCTGCATGATCTCGGTGCATGGAGCGGGATTTCTACGCAACAGCAGGAAGCGATCATCGGCCGAACGAAGATCGACAATGTCGAGATCGATGATGACAACGCTCCACGCAAGTCGCACAAATCGCTGACGACGATCGTGGATGCGGCAGGAACCGAACATGACATCCTGCGCGACAACATGCCGTTTGGGCAGCCGGGCCGGAAGGAGTTCGGCACCTATTTCATCGGTTATTCTCGCTTTCTCTGGGTGATCGAATTCATGCTGCGCCGGATGTTTATCGGCGATCCTCCCGGCGCCTATGATCGGTTGCTGGACTTCTCGACGCCGCAGACGGGCGCGACGTTTTTCGCGCCTTCGCGTCCCGCGCTCGAAATGCTCGCCCAGGCCTCGCTGGAAATTACACCGCTAGCGTGATCGTTCTCGAACGATCGGCGGGAAGCAAATAATGGCCAGAGGCTAATGGCAGCAACTCCGCTTATCCAACCTGAAAGCGATCCATCAGCTTTCGGCCCAATTGCGGTCGTCCGGTACCTTCCTGATCATGCCACGATCTATCCGTCAGTCGACCGCCGGCTCGCCTTGCGGGATCCGCGAGTCCGCCCAGCAGAGCGGGTCGCGCGCTGGCGATCAGCTCGTCACGCGCAAAAGTGTGGGACGGTGACCAACCGTGCGATCCGGTTACTTTGGGCTAGCAAAACGATCGCGAGCGATGTCATCGGCCAATAGGCCGAGCAGTCGACTGAGGGCTGCCGGAGCAGCCGCGCTTGCGCCTGGGGCAGGCGCGCCGCGAAGTCGAAAGCGCGCGGCCGGCCCTGGGCAGAGTCTCCCGCAGAAGGCTGTGCCCGCCATCGTCCGGCCAAGCGGGCCGATCCCGTGTCGTCCGTCATGAATTCGTCAATCACGACATAGATCCGGCTCGCTGGCCCGTTCCCCGCCTGAACGCCTTGGCGTTGAGCCAGATCCTGAGCCAAAACACGCGGAACGAGGTCGTCCAGAGGTTCCGCCCACCGATCGAATTCCAAGATTCTAACGGTCTGCGGGCCGGTTCGCACGACCAACTGTGGGCGATCACTGATCCCTGGGAGCCGCACCCCGGCCAGACGCCATTCGGCGACCTGCGGTGGTGCAGAGGGGTCTGGAGGCGCGGCCGGACAGCGCGACAGTCGCCAGACTCAACACGAAGCGGAAATTCATCGTTTGCCTCCTTTGGCCTTGTCACGAATCAAGGACTCTGGATGGCTTTCCAAGTAATCGGTCAAAGCATGGAGAGAGCGGGCGGCGTCCTTGAGTTCTTTCAAGGTGCCCGCCAAATCGCCGCCGGTCGCAGCGAGCGTAGCCGTCACTTGTCGAAGCGTATCGTCCGCCGACTTCGAAACCTTGCGCAGGTTCGCTAGAAGGGGCCCCGTTTGGGTGCTGGCATCACGCGTGACTTGGTTAAGGTTCGCTATGGTACGATCGAGCGAAACCAGAGAACGCTTCACTTCTGGCGCGGTGACGATCTGGTGGAGTGCGGCCGATGTGCCCTTAAGACTTTTCAAAAGATCGTTGGCCGATTGCATGACGCCGTCGAGATCACTCGAAGCGACCGTGGGGATCTCTGGATGAAGCCCGCCGGAAATCAGATGCGCCTTGCCGGATCCCGGCAGAAAATCCAGAGAAACGATCTTCTGACCGGTCAATAAATTACCGGATCCAAGCCGCGCTCTCAATCCTCGCGCGACGAAGGTCTCAAAGGCGGCGTAAGAGCGCTTCAAAGCCGGTCACGGGCGCCATGGAATTGAGAATCTTGACGCGTTGGGGCTCCACTTCGAACGTTAGGGACACGCTCATTGTCTGTGTCGCGGCGTTGTATTCCATGTGAACGTCAGTGACCTCGCCGACGTAGATTCCAAGCATTCGCACACTCGCACCCGGCGCGAGCCCCTGAACTTCCCTTCCCCTTACCCCTTGCCCGCCGTCTATTGGGAGTGCCGGATGCGGGACGCACGGCGCTCTAAAATGCGCCGCGTTACGACCTAGAAACCCGCGCGGCGAAGAGCGGGACCAGGCAGAGCAAGGCGGCCAGCATCCAGAATGCGACAGCCAGGCTGTGAGATGCGCAACGAAGCCCATCACCGCTGGTCCCCCTGCTGACCGGCTTCATCATCGGTCAGGCGCTCAATGGCGGCGGGTACCGCGGCGTGCCGATGTACCGCGACCGCAACGGTGATTATTTTGGCGGCGCGGGCGGCATGGTCCGCCGCGATTATGTAGCTGGCCGCACACAGGTGGGGTCGGAAGCGTTCAATCCGGCGGCGCGCGCGCCGGCGCGAGTGCAGTCACGTAGCTCGGTCATCTCGCGCGGCGGGTTCGGCGGCGGTGGGCGCGGGTTCGGCGGATAGGTCGCGACAGGGCCGCGCAACCTCGCCCCCGGTCAAACCCGGTCGACCGTTCCGGAAACGGGGCGCCGACCCGCATTTGAACGTGCGGCGATTCGAAAGGGAGGAAGAGCCTGGAGGCGCCCCAAGAACCGAGCGCGATGTCGCGCGGCGCGGCGGTCAGGTATGCGATCGGCAATCTGTTTGCGCTGCTCGGATTGATCTAGCTGCGGGCGGGCGCGTTGGGCTGACGACGCGGATGGATGTTCTTCGCTATCCCTGCTCTGGCTTCGCCGCCTCAGCGCTGGTACTCGCCTGGGTCAATCCGATGATCTACCGCGCGCAGCCGGTTCCAGCCGGGTGCAAAAAGCTGGGACGCGGTTGGATCGCGCTGTCGAAACTTGCATCGCCCATGACTGACACATCCCGGTGACGGGTCAAAGGGAGTACCCGCCACGGCGCACCGCTCCAATCGGCGGACGGATCGCGCAGTCCGATCCATATGAATTGGGGCGGTCAGTACGGCTCGCTGCGGACAGATTCCGCGGGCGTGGCGCAGCGATCGACTGTTCGGTGGCGCGAATGGCCTCGGAATCCGCTCAAGCGGCCCCATCCAGCGGGGGCAGATGCCGGCTCGCGAGCTTCGCTTCCCATGTAACGCGGTCCGCCACGATCGAGAAGTGATCGCCGTCGATCAGCTCCTCGGGCAGACGCGTGAACGTACGGCAGCTTCTGGGAACCGCTCTCGCAGCGCGGAACGACGTTATGTGGACGCAAGGCTGACATTACAGATGCAATCAGACGACCAGCCAGAGGTAGCTCAGATCTCCACCATAACGCCGTGCGAACGTGTTCGCCGCTACGCTGACCGCGATGATGGTTTCAGATCCGGTTAGTCGCATGACAGGCCCGCTCCGCAGAGAGAGCATTCATGCATCCAATACATCGATCGATGACTTTATTCTATTTGTAGAATAGATGGATGTCGCGCAGAAGGAACCCGCCCGACATCGATCGGGAAGGGAGGATCATGCTGGCGTTGATAGGCACATTGGCGGTAGCGGCGTTGCTCGCGCTGGTGCTGACAAACCGCTCGTCGCCGCTTGTTGCCCTTATCCTGGTGCCGATCGTCGCAACCCTTCTCCTTGGGCTCGGCACCGCCGTGCCGGGTTATGCCGTAGCCGGCATCTCGAAGATCGCGCCGGTTGCCGGCATGTTCGTCTTCGCGATCATCTTCTTCGGATTGATGACCGAGCTGGGGCTGCTTGCTCCACTGGTCTCGCTAGTTCTGCGGATCGTTGGGGAGCAGCCAAGCCGCATCACTATGGGCACCGCGCTGCTGGCGCTCATCATCCATCTCGACGGATCTGGTGCAGTCTGTTTCCTCGTGACGATACCAGCCTTGCGCCCACTCTACGATCGCCTCGGCATGGATCGGCGCGTGCTGGCGTGCACCGCGTCGATGGCTGCCGGAATCAATTTCTTGCCCTGGACCGGTCCGACCCTCCGGGCATCGGCGGCAATCGGCGTACCGGTCGCCGAGCTTTTCCGGCCGATGATCGGTGTTCAGGCTGTGGGGCTGGTATTCCTGTTCGCCGCTTCCTGGTGGCTCGGCCGGCGCGAAGAGCGACGCCTGGCAGCTAATCCGCCGGGAACGAACGAGGGCATCTCCGTGCCGGCGGAACTGCCGATAAACGATAGCCCGGAGATGCCGCGGATCGGAACGGTGCGGTTCTCAATCAATGTCGCGATACTGCTGACGGTGGTGGCAACCATGATCGCGGGAGTGGCCGAGCCGGTCCTGATCTTCATGGTTGGGACAGCGGTGACGCTGCTGGTCAACTTTCCCGATGCGCAGCGCCAGCGCGTGGCGATCGACGCCCATGCCCGGGCCGCCTTGCTGATGGCGAGCATCCTGATCGCCGCGGGCGCCTTTACAGGCATTATGACCGGATCTGGAATGATCGGCGCGATGGCAGCGACGGCGTCGCATCATCTGCCCAGCGGCATCGGCCATCATCTGCCCGTCTTTCTCGGGGTCCTGGCGATGCCGCTGAGCCTGGTGTTCGATCCTGACTCCTTCTATTTCGGTGTGCTCCCCGTCATCGCACAGACGGGACAGCAGTTCGGCATCGCCCCGATATCCGTCGCCCGGGCGGCGTTGCTTGGCCAGATGACGACCGGTTTCCCAGTGAGTCCGCTAACGCCCGCGACCTTTCTCGTAGCGGGCCTGAGCGGCGTCGATCTCGGTGCGCACCAGCGCTTCTCCATCCCCTGGCTGTTCGCCGCCAGCCTGGTGATGCTCGCGGCCGCGCTGCTGCTCGGAGTCTTGCCGCTGTGAGGCGCGATACGCTGCGAATCGGCGCCGGCGCGGGGTTTGCCGGGGATCGCATCGAGCCGGCGCTCGAACTCGTCGAGCAGGGCGCGCTCGACTTTCTCGTGTTCGAGTGCCTGGCGGAGCGGACGATTGCGCTCGCCCAGGCGGAGAGGCGGACCGATCTGGACCATGGGTTCGACCCCATGCTCCGGGAACGGATGCGCCGCGTGCTCCCGGCGGCGCAGGCGCAGGGTGTGCGCATCGTGACCAATGCCGGTGCCGCAAATCCCGTCGGTGCCGCGCGCGCCGTCGTGCAACTGGCGGCTGAACTGGGTCTCGCTCCGCCAAAGGTCGCTGCCGTTACTGGCGACGACGTGCTGCAGCAAATACTGGCGCGGGAGTATCCGCTGACCGATCGACCTGGATCGACCGCCGATCTGGCCGAGATCATTTCAGCCAACGCGTATCTCGGCGCGGCTCCGATCGTCGAGGCGCTCGACGCCGGTGCCGACATCGTGATCACCGGTCGGGTCGGTGACCCGGCGTTGTTCGTCGCGCCGCTCGTCCATTCGTTCGGCTGGAGCCTTGACGATGCGGCGTTGATTGGCCGGGCGACTATCATTGGTCACTTGCTCGAATGCGCGGGCCAATTGACCGGCGGCTATTTCGCCGACGGTGATCGCAAGAAAGTGGCCGGGCTGGCTCGCCTCGGCTTTCCGCTTGCCGAAGTGAGCGCGGATGCTCGTGTCGTTCTCACCAAGGTGGCTGGATCGGGTGGGGCATTGTCGATCGCCTGTTGCAAGGAACAGCTGCTCTACGAAATCCTCGACCCCGGCGCCTATCATCAGGCGGAGGTGATTGCCGATCTTACGACCGTGTCATTCGAAGAGGTCGGCCCGGATCGCATCGCGGTTCACGGCGGAGGCGGCGCGGCGCCGTCCGGATTGCTCAAGGTGTCGATCGGATATGCCGATGGTTTTGTCGGTGAAGGGCAGATTTCCTACGCGGGCCCGGGGGCGGTAGTGCGGGCGCGGATGGCGATCGAAATCATCCGCGAACGATTGGCGATGATCGGTGCCCAGGTCAACGAACTGCGATGTGACCTGATCGGCATCGACGCCGTCGACGTAACCAGCCGCGGCGGAAACGAACCGCGCGAAGTGCGAGTCCGAATCGCGGGGCGTGCGGATAGCGAGACGGAGGCGGCGAGGATCGGCGCGGAGGTCGAGGCGCTTTATACCAACGGCCCGTCGGGCGGCGGCGGGGCTACCCGCACTGTACGCCCGGTGGTTGCGGTCGCCTCGACGCTGATCCCCGCCGAGCTCGTTCGGGCGGGACATGTCATGGTGGAGGCGTAACGTGCAGCTGAGCGACATCGCCCACGTCCGCAGTGGTGATAAGGGCGACACCTCGCAAATATCGGTGATCGCGTTCGATCCAGCGGACTATCCGCTGCTCGCCCGGACCGTGACGGCGGATCGGCTGCTGGCGCATCTCGCGTTGCTGCCGGCTACCGCAGCACATCGCTACGATCTTCCCCAATTGGGTGCTCTGAACTTTGTTTTGACCGGTGCGCTCGGCGGCGGCGTTACTCGATCGCTTGCTCTTGATGCCCATGGAAAGTCGCTCGGGACCCAATTGCTCGACTTGTCCCTCGACTATCCTTCGCCGGAGGCTGGCCTATGACGCGCAGAGCTCGAATCCTTGGCGCTGCGGCGCTGGGCTTGATCGCTGCGAGCGCGGCCAATGCCCGTCTCACGCGCTTCGTCATAGAGAAGCGCGAAACCGCAGCGCCGACCAAGCCGGGCGCCCGCGCTTACCAGATTCTGCGCGGTCATTATGACGGCGAGCTCGATCCGGCGGCCGCACCCAACCGGATCATCACCGATATCGCCAACGCCAAGAGACTGCCCAACGGCCAGGTCGACTACACGGCGACCTTTGCTATTGCGGTGCCTATGGATGATGCCGCCGACAGCGGCTTTTTGATGTACGATGTGCCCAATCGCGGATCGGGTACGGTGAGCGCCGATGCCGCGGGCCATATCCAAGTGATCAGCGGGTGGCAGGGCGATATCGCCCCACAGCCGGGCGTTCAGACCCTGGCAGTCCCGGCGGCTTTCGGCCGCGGCGGTAAGGCCTTGAGCGGCCCGGTGCTGCAACGTTTCACGAATATTTCCGGGCCGGCCAGCACAGCTATCGTCGGCGGCATAGGCCGACCGACCCCTCGGCCCGACCCGGTTTCGCTCGATACGACCAAGGCACGGCTATTCCACCAGGCGAGTGACGAGGCTCAGCCCATCGCGATTGCGGCGGGCGACTGGGCCTTTGCCGATTGCCGTGCCAAACCGTTTCCCGGGACGCCCGACCCGCACCAGATCTGCCTGCGCGGCGGGTTCGATGCCAGCCAGGCCTATACGCTGATCTATCAGGGCAAGGATCCCAAGGTGCTGGGCATCGGATTTGCCGCGGTACGCGATCTCAACAGCTTCCTGCGCTATGCAAAAGCCGATGCAGTGGGGACGCCGAACCCGCTCGCCGGGCGCGTGCATTGGTCGATCATGACGGGCACATCGCAATCCGGCAATTTCGTGCGCAGTTTTATCTCGCTCGGCTTCAATGCCGGCGAGGACGGGCGCGCCGTGTTCGACGGCGCCAACCCCAATATCGCGGCTCGGCAGGTGCCGCTCAACGTCCGCTTCGGCGTACCGGGGGGCGCTGCCACCCTCTACGAACCCGGCAGCGAGGGCGTGCTTTGGTGGTCGCGCTACAATGACCGCGCGCGGGGCCGCGGGACGGGAAGCCTGCTCGACCGCTGCACGGTCAGCCGGACCTGTCCCAAGATCATCGAGACCTTTGGGTCATCCGAATTCTGGGGCCTGCGAATGTCGCCGAACCTGGTTGGGACCGATGCCCGTGCAGACTTGCCTCTGCCCGCCAATGTGCGGCGCTATTATTTCCCGGGAGTCACGCACAATGGCTCGCCGCGGGGCGGATTTCCGCTGGCCGGCGACCCCTCGATACCGGGCATAGCGCGCTGTGTGCTGGCCTGGAATCCCAACCCTTCCGCCGACACGCGCCGCGCGTTGCTTCACGCGCTTGCCGACTGGGTAAGCGTCGGGAAAGCGCCACCGGCGAGCCGCTATCCGACGCTGGCGGCGGGGGACCTTGTTCCTGCGACACCCAAGGCGATGGGCTGGCCCGACATCCCCGGAAACCCCGATCCGGCCGGCAAGCTCAACACTTTCCCGGATTATGATTTCGGGCCGGGCTTCGACTATGTCGATCTCAGCGGGGTGGTCACGCTCCAGCCGCCGCGAATCCGGGGTATAATCCCTTCGCTGGTGCCGCGCGTGAACAGCGATGGGAACGAGACTGCGGGCGTGCCGTCGGTCCAACTGCTCGTGCCGATCGGCACCTATACCGCCTGGAACCAGCTGCAATCCGGCTATGGCGCGGGCGGCAGCTGCAGCTTTATCGGAGGGTTCATCCCGTTCGCCCGGACTGAGGCCGAACGAGCGGCGAAGGGCGACCCGCGGCCGTCGCTTGAGGCTCGCTATCATGATCACGCTGGGTTCGTCGCGCGAGTCCGTGCCGCAGCCGCCGGACAGGTCCGCGACGGCTGGCTGCTTCAGGACGATGCCGACCGGATCATCGCGGAAGCCGAAGCGAGCGACGTGTTGCGCTGAGCTGCAAGGGCGCAAGCGCCTCAGAAATACGAGGCGCTGTACATCGTGATATGTCTGGCGAACGCTGCTGCGGCTGGTGAGAGGCTGCGGCGCGCCAGCCGCGCCAGCCCGAGCGTGCGTTCGACGAGCGGGGTGAGCGGTCGCCAGACGAACTGGCCGGGTCCCAACAGCGGCAGGGTCGATCGCGGCAGGGCGCTGATGCCCAATCCGGCTTCGATCAGCCCGCCGACCGTGGCGAGATGGGCGCATTCGAAGAGCGGCTTGGCCTCAACTCCTACCTTGGAAAAGGCAAGATCGGTGGCGATCCTTACACTGCTGAGCGGCGCCATGGCGATGAAGGGCTGGGTGGTGAACACGTCCCAGCTGATCGGGTCTTCATTGTTCGTAGCGCTGTTGGCCGCACAGACCAGGCCGAAGGGTTCGGTCGCGATCGGTGTGAATTCCAGTTCCTCAAGGGGCTGCGAGATCGCGATGAGCGCAAGGTCGATCTGCCGCTCCTGGAACTGACGCTCCAGCGTTCCGGACAAGGTGTCGCGCACGACGATCTCGACCCGTGGATGGCTCTGCTGAAAGTCTTTGATCAGGCGCGGCAGTAGAGTGGCGGCCATCGACGGCAACGCGCCGATGACAAGCCGCCCGCGTTCGCCCGCGAAAAGCTGGGCCAGCTCCGTAAAGGCGTGTTCGAAATCGCCGACCAGCCGCTCGGCAACCGGCAATAGTGCCGCGCCAGAAGTCGTCAGCGAGACGTTGCGCGTATCGCGATCGAACAGGCGGGCGTCCATCTGCTCTTCAAGCAAGCGAATGGTCCGGCTGAGCGCGGGTTGCGACAGATTGAGAACGCGTGCGGCCTCGCTGAAACTGCCCGCATTGGCCACCGCCACGAACGCGCGCAGGTTGGAAACATTCGGTGACCAAGCCATTCGCTTTTTGTCCCTTACGTTTTCGCAGACATCGACACGGCGCCTTTAGCGGCCTCGGAGCCCTATAACAAACGGTAATTAATGCGCTGGATAATTCGATTATCCTTTCCACGAACCACTCGTTATCTCAACTGAATTGGACGGCCAAAAATTGCCGCCAGATTGGGAGTGGGGATCATGAAGATATCTTTGGCGCTGACGTCATCGTTACTCGCCTTGGCGATCACGCAGCCGGCGCTAGCTCAGGATGCGCCGCCCCAAACGTCTGGGCAGTCGAACTCCACGCCCGCGGACTCCTCAAAGAAAGTTCCAAGCGATGCATCTAATCCCGCGTCGAACGAGCCGACCAATTCCAACGATATCGTTGTAACCGCTACGCGCCGCAGCGAGCGGCTGCGCGACGTGCCGCTCAGCATCACGGCCTTTTCGCAGTCCAAGCTCTCTGCGGAGGGCATTGTCGGTTACGAGGGCCTGGCACGCGAGACGCCGGGCGTCGTCATCAACAAGCCGACGGCGAACTTCAACAATTTCACCGCGCGCGGCATCGCGACCAACGGCTATGGCGCCAACCTCCAATCGACCGTTGCGATCTATATGGACGAGTTGCCGATCTCGCGAACGGGCAACACGACGTTGATCGACCCGAACCTGTACGATGTCGAGCGTGTGGAGTTCTTGCGCGGGCCACAGGGCACGTTGTTCGGATCGGGCTCGCTGGCCGGCGCGTTGCGCATTCTGACCAAGAGCCCCGATCTCACCAAAATCGATGAATCGGCATCGGTTGATATAGGTCTCACCGGCTCGGACTCGATCCGCCAGCGCTACAATGCCATGGTCAACGTACCGCTGGTCGAGGACAAGCTGGGCCTGCGCGTCGTTGGCTTCTACCGGCACGAGGACGGCTACGTCGACAATATCCAGACCGGTGTCCACAACGCGGACACGCTCAAGGACTATGGCGGCCGCGTCATCCTGCTGGCCAAACCCACCGAACGCCTGTCGTTGCGCTTTCTGGCGTCCTACGAAAATAGCGAGCCGGGCGATTCATCGCTCACCAATCCGACGCTGGGGAAATTCAAGCGCCGGTCGGTCCGGCCCGACATCTTCAGCGGCGAGCAGCAGAATTACAACGCGACGATCGATTATCAGTTCAATGGGTTTCACCTGACCAGCTCGTCGACCTACTCGCATTATTACCAGAAGTTCGACGCCGATATTTCTGCCGCGGTCGGGCGGGCTCTGCCCTACGCGCTGGAAGCAAATGGTCCGGAAAAGAGCTTTGTCGAAGAGACGCGGCTTTCGTCCGATCCGGGCGGAAAATTCGATTGGGTGGTGGGCGTATTCTATTTTTGGCGACAGACCGAGCTGGCAAACAACACACGCAGCTCGGCGGCATTCCTTGCGTCGCGCAACATTACGGGCGGAGGGGGTGCAGCGGGTGACCTGATCGGGTCGCAAGTCTTCCGGCTGAACACACACGAGCTGGCCGGTTTTGGCGAGCTGACCTACCATTTCAGCGACCGGGTCTGGATAACCGGAGGCCTTCGCTACGGCCGTACAGATTCGCAGCTGTTCAATCTTGGCGGATTTACCTCGGACTATATTACCAAGGCGCTGCTGGGTCAGTCGGGGCCCTTGGCGATCACGCCAGCGCCGGCCGCCGCTCAGGCGAAGGAGGTGGGGACAAAGCCATCATTCAAGGGCAGCCTGTCCTACCGCCTTTCCAGCACAATCACGACCTACGCATTGGTGTCGACCGGCTATCGCGCGCCATCGCTGAACGCCAATGCGGGGCGCGTCAGCCTGATTAACCCGAACGATCTGGTGATCCCGACCGGCGCAGGTTCGGACAACCTGATTAACTACGAAGCGGGCCTCAAGGGTAGCGTCCTAGACGGCAAGCTTACGGGCAATTTCGCGCTTTACTGGGTCGACTGGCGTAACATCCAAGTCCAGGCTAATCGCGTCTCAGATTCCGCGCAGTTCGCGACCAACATCGGCGCAGCGCGCAGCCGGGGACTCGAGTTCGATGTCGTCGCCCATCCCGTGCCCGGCCTCAGCTTTGGCGTGAACGGCTCGGTTGGTGGGACGAAAATCACCAAATTGAGTGCAGCCGAGGCGGCGATCTCGGGCGCGGTGCTGGGTGATCGGCTATCAGCGCCAAATCTCCAGGGCAGCTTGTTCACGCAAGTCGATTTTTCCGTATCCGAGAATGTGTCGGCTTATTTCAATACGACGATCCAGCATGTCGGTTCATTCCCCAACATGTTTCAGAACGTACCCGGCAAGCAGGGGGTCGTGGCGCCGACCTTTGGCTACACCGACACCTATGACGTCATCAATCTGCGCTTCGGCCTCAAGAGCGGCAAGATGTCGGCGACACTCTATGTCGAGAACCTGCTCAACGACGATTCAACGACTTATATTCACCCCGAAACTTATCTCGACGCTCGTTATGGCGTCCTGCGGCCGCGCACCGTCGGCCTCCGTCTTGGATATAATCTTTAGCCGTGGTTGCTTGGGCGTCGGCAGGGCTTGAGCCATACGGTGCTGCTGCCGACGCCCAGTCGCAAATGCCTGCATCAACCAGCCCTCCCGCCCCAGTCGCTCGCGGCCCCGGCTACGCGTGGCTGGTGCTCGGCATCTTGTTCTTCGTCTATGTCCTGAATTTTCTCGACCGCCAGTTGCTGTCGATCCTGGCCAAACCGATCCAGGACGATCTCGGGGTGAGCGACGGCCAGCTGGGTTTGTTGGGCGGCCTCTATTTCGCGCTGTTCTACTGCATTCTCGGCGTGCCGGTCGCCTGGCTCGCGGATCGTGGCAACCGGACGCGTGTTCTGATTGTCGCATGTGCGCTTTGGAGCGCGGCGACCATCGCCTGCGGGATGTCGCACAGCTACCCGCAACTGGCGGCCGCGCGGATGAGCGTCGGTATTGGCGAGGCCGGCGGCGTCCCGCCGTCATACTCGATCATTTCCGACTATTTCCCGCCTGCTCGCCGCGGCATGGCACTGGGCCTCTACAATCTCGGCCCGACGGTGGGGCAGGCCTTGGGCGTCGCCTTCGGGGCCAAGATCGCCGCCGCTTATGACTGGCGCCTCGCGTTCGTACTGCTCGGCGCGGCGGGCCTGATCGCGGCGATGGGGCTCATGGTCATCGTTCGCGAACCGCGACGCGGCGCGACCGACCTTGTATCTGATCAACCTGCCCAGGGCGGTGGCGACGTGCCAGCTTTCTGGGATACGATCCGAATGTTTTTCGGGCGCCCGACCTTGGCATTGGCCGCGCTGGCCGCCGGAGCAACACAATTCATCACTTACGCCACGCTCAACTTTACGACGCTGTTCCTGATGCGAGAAAAGGGCATGACGCTCGATCAGGTCGCATTGTGGTACGCCCTGTTGCTGGGGATATCCGTCGGCTCGGGTATCTTCATTTCCGGACGGCTGGTCGACCGGTTCGCGGCTCGTTCGCGCCAAGTCTATGGCCTCATGCCGGCGGTAGCGTTGATGCTGGCGGTGCCGTTCTTCGTCGCTTTCATTGCAGCGCCCAGCTGGCCGATAGCGATGCTGTTCCTCGCAGTGCCGACCTTCCTTCATTCCTTCTACCTTACTCCTGCCGTGACCCTGGTGCAGAGTTCCGTTCCGGCGCGGCAGCGGACCTTGTCGGGGGCGGTGCTGTTGCTGGTCATGAACCTGATTGGACTGGGCCTTGGACCGACCTATCTCGGCGCGATGAGCGACTGGTTGCGGCCCGTTCATCCGGGCAATCCGCTGCAACTCGCTTTCTACAGTCTCGTGCCCTTTTACCTGCCGGCCATCGGCTTGCATCTTGCGCTCGCGCGCGCGCTGAAGCGCGAATCCATGCCTTACGGAGACCGTCCATGAAGATGCCCGCGTTCGTCCCGACCTTTGTCGCAATGTTGTGCACCGTAGCGCCCGCCGCCGCGCAGACGGCAACCGTCGCAACGATACCGCAAGGCAAGATGACCGGTCAGATGCTGAGCGACGGAACGCGAGTGTTCCGCGGCATTCCCTACGCGGTCCCGCCGGTCGGCGATGCGCGCTGGCGCCCGCCGGTCGCCGCCCCTGCCTGGACCGGAACCCGTGACGCGACTGCTTTCGGTCCGGCCTGCATGCAGCCCAAGTCACGACCGGGTAGCGTCTATGCCGACGACCCTCCGGCGATGAGCGAGGATTGTCTGACGCTCAACGTCTGGACGCCCAGGGGCAGCCGAAAGGCGCCCGTCATGGTGTGGATCCACGGCGGCTCGCTCATTTCCGGAGCCAGCAGTAGCCCGTTCTACAATGGTGCCCGCCTTGCGCAGAAGGGCGTGGTCGTCGTGACGATCAATTATCGTCTCGGGGTATTCGGTTTCCTGGCACACCCCGGCCTGACGGCGGAGTCCCCGCACCACGCGTCGGGCAATTACGGACTGCTCGATCAGATCGAGGCGTTGAAATGGGTTCGCCGCAACATTGCCTCACTTGGTGGCGACCCGAACAATGTCACGATCTTCGGCGAGTCCGCCGGCGCGCTCAGCACGATGTATTTGCTGTCGAGTCCGCTTGCCAAGGGACTTTACAGCAAGGCTATCGCGGAAAGCCCGTATATGCTGCCAACGCCGCTGCTGAAGGCGCCGGCTTTCGGTATGTTGTCCGGCGAGCAGATCGGCATGGAGGTGTCGTCGGCGCTCAAGGCCCCCGACATGAAGGCGCTGCGGGCGGTCGATGCGGCGACGCTTAACGCCTTGCCGACCAAGGGTGGCCCCATCCCACAGGCGACGATCGACGGTTGGACGCTGACGAAGCAATTGGTCGAAACGTTCGATGCGGGCGAGCAGGCGCGAGTGCCGTTGCTGGCGGGTTTCAATAGCGGCGAGATCCGTGCGCTGCGCCCGCTAGCTGGGCCGATCCCAGGGACGTCGACGGCGTATGAGACTGCCGCCCGTGAGCGATATGCGGATGTCGCTGACACATTCTTGAAACTCTACCCTGCGAATGACCCGGAGGAGAGCATGCTCGCCGCCACGCGCGACGGCGTGTATGGCTGGAGCGCGCAACGGCTGGCGACAAAGCAGGCCGCGATCGGCGTGTCATCCTACCTCTATTTCTTCGATCATACTTATCCCGCGGCGGCCGCACTTAAACTGTCGGCAATGCACGCTTCCGAAGTGCCTTATGTCTTCGGGATTGCTGGCACTGACGGGCCCTTGCCGGTCAATTGGCCTCGACCTCCGGTCGATGCGACCGAAACCCGCCTGTCGGAGGCCATGCTTTCCTATTGGACGTCCTTTGCGAAGAGCGGCGTGCCAACGGCGCTGGGTCAACCGGCCTGGCAACCTTACGGCATGCGGCATGCATACATGGCGTTTCGCGCGACGCCCGAAGCCGGGTTCGGACTGCTGCCGGGCCATTATCTTTTGGCCGAGGAAGTGGCCTGCCGTCGCCGCGCCGCCAATCAGTCGTGGATGGCGATGATCGGCAGTGCCTCGCCCGTCATCCCCACTCAACCCTGTTCGTCAAAGCCCGCAGGCACTCCGTAGTCACACGCCTGACTAATAAATTGCATCAAGGAGTCCCGTGATGGGCAAGAAGCGGATTGCGGTTATCGGTCTGGGCGGGCGCATCGCGCGTGTGCTGATCGCGATGAAGGAGGTCGGCTGGGACTTCGAGGTCGTCGGCTATGCCGACCCATCGCCAGGCGGCGTGGCGGTACTGTCGCCCGAGGGGATAGCGACCGGCACTCAGTTCGCATCGCTCGATGCCCTGTTTGCCGCAGGTCCGTACGACTTAGTGATGATCGGCTCGCCCAATCATATGCATCTGGACCACCTCAAGGCAGCACTGGCAGCCGGCTATCCGATCTTCTGCGAAAAGCCCGTCGTTCGCACCGAGGCGGAATCGCTCGAGCTTGCCGACATGTTGAGCGACCCTGGACCATTCCCGCCGCTCTATGTTGGTCTCGTCCTGCGCTCGATGCCGCTTGTCCGGGAAGTCATCCGGCACGTGGAAGAAGGCCTGCTTGGCGACCTCATTTCGATCGACGCCACCGAGCTGCTGGTGCCGGAACATGGCGCCTACCTGGCACGGAACTGGCGGCGGCGCGCCGAATGGGGTGGGTCGTTCCTGCTCGACAAGGCCTGTCACGATTTCGACGTCTTCAACTGGGCGATCAAGGCTCGCGCCATAAAGGTCGTCAGCATGGGCGGACGCGGCATCTTCCGTTCGGAGAGAGGGCAAAAGCATCGGCAATATGAGGATGGCCGACCGGCCTATGCGCTGGCGCCAGGTGGCTGGGCCGCGGCTGACGACGCTTTTACGTCCGACATGGATGTGCCCGATCACCAGATTGCGATGGTCGAGTATGAGAACGGCGTACGCCTGACATTCCATTCGAACAGTCACTCGGCGATCCCCGAGCGTCGTTGGGTGTTCATGGGAACCGAAGGAGCGCTGATCGCCAACCTCTCTCGCAACAAGCTGTCGTTCCAGGGCGCGCTGGTGATGACCGAAGACGGCGGCTGGACCACGCGCGAGCCGGTCGAGATCGATTTCGGCGGCACGGAGCATTTGTCGCACAATGGGGCCGACTACGCGATGGCGCGCGATCTTCTCGCGTCACTTGACTGCGGAGCGCCCTACCCCGTCACCGTGTGGGACGGCATCGAAGCTGGATTGATCGTGATGGCGATCGATAAGTCGCTGGCCGACGGCGAGATCATCGACTGCCACCCGATGTGGAACAAGCTGGATGCCGCCCGAGCCGGAGCGTTGGCACTCGGTGAGCCGGCGCGATGACGATCGCGCCGCCCAGATTGTCCAATCGTGAGCCCGTGCCAGAACAGGTCGGAGGGGTGCCGCCCACGGGCGACGCAGGTCTGGGCATCGGCATCCGCTTTCTTTACGGGATCGGCGCTGCGGCGTTTGGCATCAAGGATGCCGGGATCAATTCCTTTCTCCTGCTCTTCTATAACCAGGTTGTCGGTCTGCCAGCCAGTGAGGTCGGCCTGGCGCTGATGCTGTCCCTCCTAGTCGATGCAGCGGCGGATCCGCTCATCGGGCATCTGTCCGATCGCACGCGCTCGCGACTAGGCCGACGCCATCCCTATATCTACGCCGCAGCCCTTCCTGCGGCGTTGTTCTTCTACGCCTTGTGGAACCCGCCATTGCAGTGGAGCGGCGGCGCACAGATGGCCTATCTGCTGACGATGCTGATCGGCGCGCGCGTTTCCATCGCGTTTAGCGAAATACCGAGCTCGGCAATGGCACCCGAACTTACCGCCGACTACAATCGTCGCACGGCGCTCGTCGCCTATCGGCAAATTTCCTTCTGGGCCTGCGGAATCGGCGCCTTGATCCTGGCCTATTCGGTGTTCTTCCGAAGCTCCGGCGCCGGCAAGCCCGGCCAGTTGCTCGCGCAAAACTATTCGCAGATGGGCCTATGGTTCTCCCTGGCGATCCTGGCCACGACATTGGTGTCTGGCATCGGCACGCAGCGCCATTTGCTAGCGGTCGCCCGTGTGCCCTCGCGACCTACGCGCCAACAGCAATGGCGAGCGGTTGCCATGACCCTGCGAAACAGGTCGCTCCTCGCCATCCTCGGATCGGGGCTGCTGTGCTCGGTGGCGATTGGTCTCAGCACATCGCTCAACATCTATCTCTATACCTTCTTCTGGAAGCTGACGGGTAGCCAGCTATCCGTATTGTCGAGCATGTACCTGATCGGAGCGGCGCTGGCGTTCACCGCCGCACAGACGATCCTGCGGCCGATCGAAAAGCGCAAAGCGGCCATCGCTTGCGGATTGGTCTACTGCCTGGCGATCATCACGCCGATTACCTTGCGCCTTCTGGGCCTCTTTCCGCTTCCCGGATCCGGTCCGCTTCTCCCGGTATTGCTCTTATTCGCTCTGATCGTCGCAACGAGCGCGATCTGCTTCGGCATCGTCATCAGCTCGATGCTTTCGGACGTCGTCGAGGACAGCGAAATCTCTTCGGGTGAACGATCCGAGGGGCTGGTGTTCTCGATCAATCTGCTCATCCAGAAAGCCGTTTCCGGAACCGGCGTCTTCGCGGCGGGACTGCTGCTGAGCCTGATCAAATTCCCTGCCCACGCCCAGCCCGGTACCGTCGCCGATGCTGCCGTGTCAAAGCTGGCATTGGCTTATGTCGCGACCTACGCGACTTTCTATCTCACCGGCATGGCGATGCTCAGCACGTATCGGCTGACCAAGGCGCGGCATATGTCCAATCTGGCGACGCTCGCCGAGCGCCGCCTTGCCTCCGAATGATCGACATGTCGATGGCGCGTAACGATGGGAGGAGCGGGATGACCGTATTCACACGGCGCGACCTGGCGGCTCTGAGTGGTACGGGACTCGTTGCCTCCCTGCTGCCGCATCGACTGTTCGCGAACACTTATCCAGCGAGCGACGGTCCCGATCCGAACG
>FSUD01000876.1_pt1 | contig 26277 bp, 28 predicted proteins | sample 1637011 | NCBI WGS metagenome assembly FSUD01 (sample SAMEA3914816, study PRJEB12502) | metagenome | biome: forest; material: soil | place: USA | collected 2011-09-16 | depth 0.3 m
CGGCTGCGGAACATGCCGCCGTCGATGTCCGTACCCGCCGTTCGCCAGAACTTCACAGCCAGCTGCGGGTCGTATCCGGCGTTGCGCATCAGATACATGCCGAGCAGATCGGCATCGTCCTCGGTCCGGCGGAATCGCGCGGCGTTCTTGCCGAACTCGCCGAACACGCCCCAGCTGACTCCCGCCGCCTCCAGCCGGGCGCGGTGGCGCAGGATGGTGTGCGACAGCTCGTGCGCGACCACCACCGCGATCTGGTTGTCGTCATATTTCTCGAAGAAACGCACGCCGATCTGGACGATCTTGCCGTCCGAGCTTGCGCTGAGCTTCGGCCCCAGCAGTACTTCGAATGCCGAACGGCAGCCCGCCTGGCCGGCAATCGTCACCGTCATCGGCCGGCCGTCGCGCAGGATGTCGATCGTCAGCGGTTGGTCGGCAGGTTCACCGGCCAGGATCGCGTTGGCGGCGTCGCGCGTCGCGCTGCTCGGATTGCCCGGTTTGGGGGCCGGCATCGCGGTGCCGTCGATCGCGGTGATCGCGTCGCCCGGCTTCAGCACCGCGGCGGCTGGGGAGCCCGGCACCACCGTCTCGACCGAAACTGGCGCGGCGAAGCCGAATATGCTGCGCAGGCGCGGCTGCAGCGACGCCGGATATTGGTCGATCGCGTGCAGCACCATGCCTGGTGCCGGCTGAAGATCACGGCACAGGGCGGCGTTGGCGGTGACCAGCCGGTACGCGATCGACGCCAACCGCAAGTCGGTCGCGCGAAGCAGTTCGAGTTGCGGGACGCTCAAATCCTGCGCCACCGCCGGCGCACCTGTCGCCAACAGCGCCAAGGCGAGTCCGATACCGCGTGCCGTCCGTCCGATCATGTCCAGCGCATAGCCGCGTGCCCCGGCCCGCACCAGTTCGGCTTTCTTTGCGCGGCACACACGCTAAACGTTCCCGCCAATGACCGTCGGGACGGGGAAGAAAAGATGCGCGGACGCGTACTTGGATGGGACAATCGGGCGAGCGAGGGCCTGATCTCCGGTGAAGACGGCGAGCGCTACCGATTCGCGCGGCCCGACTGGCGCGACGATCAATGGCCACAACGCGACATGCTGGTCGATTTCCACGCGAACGAGACGATGGCGTCGTCGATCTTCGTCCTTGGCGGTTCGGCGGCCCGGCCGGCGCACAAGGACAAGATCGCCGCTGCTTTGCTCGCCCTCTTCCTGGGCGGGCTCGGCATCCACAAATTCTATCTGGGCAAGGCGGGTGCCGGCATCACGATGTTATTGTGTGGCACGATCGGCTGGGTATTGGTCCTGCCCGGCTTGCTCACTTACCTGACCGCGTTCATCGAGTTCATCATCTACCTTGTCATCGACGACGAGGATTTCCAGCAACGTTATGTCCGGGGCGATCGAGCATGGTTCTGACGCGATGAAAGCCCTGTTGCCCGGTATCGCCCGCCCGCTGCTCGAACCACATTTGCCCGCCGGGCTCGACATCGCCTGGTGGATGTCGCCGGACGAGGCCAAGGCGATGATCGCCGATGCCGACATCGCCTGGGTCGATATGCAACCATCCAAGCTGACTGCGGACACGTTGCGCGCGTCGGGGCCGAACCTGAAATGGGTGTCGACTATCTATGCCGGGCTCGACGCCTTCCCGCTCGATGTCGTGAAACAACACGGTGCGATCCTGACCAACGGCGGCGGCGTCAACGCCGTTGCGGTCGCCGAATATGCGGTGCTGGGCATGCTGGCGGCCGCGAAGCGCTTCGACGAGGTGGTGCGCGCACACGACCGGCATGAGTGGCCGAAGGATTCGCCCGGCAAGCTCGAATTGTTCGAAACCAAAGCGCTGATCATCGGCATGGGCATCATCGGCAAGCTGATCGCCGACCGGCTGGCGGCGTTCGGGGTCAAAGTCACCGGCGTCACACGTTCCGGCCGCGACGGCACGATCACGCCTGATCAATGGCAAGCGCGGCTCGGCGAGTTCGACTGGGTCGTGTTGGCCGCGCCCTCCACCGACGCGACCAAGGCAATGATCGGTGCGGTCGAGCTGGCAGCGATGAAGGGCACCGCCTGGCTGATCAACATCGCACGGGGCGACATGATCGACGAAGCGGCGTTGCTCGATGCGCTGACCACGGGGAAGATCGCCGGCGCGTTCCTCGACCCGACCACGCCCGAACCGCTGCTGCCCGAGCATCCGTTATGGTCGGCACCCAACACGATGATCACGATGCATCTGTCGGGCCGCAGCCAGACCAAGATGTTCCAGCGGTCCGCCGCCTTGTTCCTGCGCAACCTCGATGCGTTCCTGAACGGACGCCCGATGGAGAATGTCGCGGACCTCGAAGCAGGCTATTGAGCTCGAAACTACCGATTCCCGGAGATCAAGATCGACATGCGTATTCTTCTTACCGGTGGTGCCGGCTTCATTGGCTCGGCGCTGGTCCGGCACCTCGTTTCCAATACCGAACACGAAGTACTCAACTTCGATGCACTGACTTACGCGGGGACGTTGACCGCTGTTGCTCCGGTCGCCGAAAGTTCGCGTTATTCCTTTATCCAGGGCGATATCCGCGACCACATCCAAGTCGCCGCCGCGCTGCGCTCGTTTCAGCCGCATACCGTCACGCACCTGGCGGCCGAAAGCCATGTCGACCGCTCGATCGACGGCCCGGCGGCGTTCATCGAAACCAACCTGGTCGGCACCTTCACGATGCTGAGCGAATCCCGCTCTTATTGGCAGGAACTCCCCGAAGCAGACCGCGACGCCTTCCGGTTCCACCATATCTCGACCGACGAAGTGTACGGATCGCTGGGCGACACTGGCTTGTTCACCGAAGACACGCCCTACGATCCGCGCTCGCCCTATTCAGCGTCGAAGGCCGGGTCGGACCATCTCGTCAGTGCCTGGGGTCATACCTATGGACTGCCGGTGCTGATCACCAACTGCTCGAACAATTACGGGCCCTATCACTTCCCCGAAAAGATGATCCCGCTGATGATCGTCAAGGCGCTCGCGGGCGAGATGCTGCCGGTCTACGGCAAGGGCGAGAACGTCCGCGACTGGCTATTCGTCGAGGATCATGTTCGCGCACTGCAGGCGGTGTTCGAGCGCGGCGTGCCGGGCCGCACCTATAATATCGGTGGCAATGCCGAACGGCGGAATATCGACGTGGTCCGCACGATCTGCGTGATCCTCGACAAGCTGACACCGCGCGCGGACGGCCATAGCTATGCCGAGCAAATCGGCTTCGTTGCCGACCGGCCCGGCCACGACCTGCGCTACGCGATCGACGCCAGCCGGATCCGCGACGAACTCGGCTGGCAGCCGCGCGAGAGCTTCGAGAGCGGGATCGAGGCCACCGTGCGCTGGTATCTCGACAATGAAGCATGGTGGCGCCCGCTGGTCGGCGAGCGCCAGGCCGATCAGCGCCGCGGGCTCGCCGCCGGCTGACCAGCCCTCAACCTTTCAGCGCTATCGGTCGCGGGCATGAAGGGCATCATTCTCGCTGGCGGAACGGGCACGGGGCTTCACCCCGCCACGCTTGTCGTGAACAAGCAACTGCTGCCGGTCTATGAATAAGCCGATGATCTATTACCCGTTATCGGTGCTGATGTTGGCCGGCACCCGCGAGGTGATGATCATCTCCAGCCCCGAATTCCTGCCGCATTATAAACGACTGTTCGGCGACGGATCGCAGCTCGGGCTCGAGATCGTCTATGGAGAGCAAGCGCGTCCCGAAGGTTTGCCCCGGGCATTCACGATCGCGCGCGACTGGATCGCGGGCCAATCGGTCGCGCTGGTGCCGGGCGACAACATCTTCTTCGGCAACGGCCCGGTCGACTTGCTGCGCAGCGCCGCGGGCCGGGCGCATGGCGCGACGATCTTTTCATACCGAGTCGAGGATCCGGAACGCTATGGCGTGGTCGAGTTCGACGAGCGTGGCCGCGCGCGGACCCTTGCAGAAAAGCCCGCAAAGCCGCGCTCGCATCACGCCGTCACCGGCCTCTATCTCTTCGACCATCATGTCAGCGATTTCGCTGCCGGACTGACGCCATCGGCGCGTGCAGAGTTGGAGATCACCGACCTGATCCGCCTCTATCTTGATGCCGGTGCGCTCAACGTCGAGCAGATGGGCCGCGGCTATGCCTGGCTCGACACCGGCACGCATGACAGCTTGCTCGAAGCCGGAGAATTCGTCCGCACCGTGCAGCGCCGCCAGGGCATCCAGATCGCCTGCCTGGAGGAAATCGCCTATCTCTCCGGCTTCATCTCTCGCGACGCGCCGAAGCTCAAGGCCAAGCCTTGGCCAAGACCGCTTATGGCCGCGCGATCCTGACCGCGATCGAACAGCCGCCGCACCGAGTCCCGTTCCCCGACCGCCGGGCACGCCCCGAACGCCGCCGCGCCTGATCGCCTATTTGGCGATATGGTGCGCGTCGATCACCTGGTCGATCGTCGCATCATCGACATGCAGTTGCTCGTCGACCAACAGCATCGCCAGACCGTGCGCGATCGACCAGGATTGCAGCGCGAAGATGCGCGGTTCGATCCCCGGCGGAGCCAGTGCCGCGGCATTTTCCATCAGAAAGCGCATCGGGTCGTCCGGCACGTCGGCCAGTTCGACTACTTCGCCTTTGGGAGGATTGGAGAAGATCAGGCGAAACAGCGCGGTATGCTGGAGTGCGAAGCGGACATAGGCCGAGCCGGTCGCGTTGAATCCCGCGACACCACCGCCGGCTGCGTCGAACGCCGCATGCTGCGCCTTGCCCAGCAACACCAGCCCCTCGGCCGCCAGCGCCGCCATCAGCGCGCCCTTGTCGGGAAAGTGGCGATAGACCGCCGTCGCGCTGACCCCGACACCCCGCGCAACCTCGCGCAAGCTCAACTCGTCGGCCTCGCGCTGGCCGAGCAGCCGCATGCCTTCATCGATCAACGCCTGACGTAAGTCGCCGTGGTGATAGCTCGCCTTGGCGCTTGCCGAATCCTTCGCCGCATCTTTCATGTTGACACTGTTACCATCTTACTTATGTTAACGCCATAAACATCGAGTCGGAGACCAGTCATGGCAAGCGTGATCGAAAATGCAATCCGCGGCACCGTTACCAGGGGCATCGAGGCCGTCGCCGAATTCAATCGCAAGCGGATGTCCTCCGATGACGGCCATCCCTTCCTGACCGGCATCCACACGCCGATGCCGGCGGAACTGACGCTGGAGGATCTGCCCGTCACCGGCACGATCCCTGCCGCGCTCGACGGCCGTTATCTGCGCATCGGACCCAATCCGGTGAAACCCGACCCCAAGGGCTATCACTGGTTTACCGGCGACGGCATGATCCACGGCCTCGCGATCCAGAGCGGCAAGGCCTTGTGGTATCGCAATCGCTGGATCCGGTCGAAGGCGGTCGCAGCAGCGTTGAACGAAGCCCCCGCCCCGGGGCCGCGGCACGGCGTATCGGAGACCGTCAACACCAACATCCTGGGCATTGGCGGCCGCACCTTCGCTCTGGTCGAGGCCGGCAGCTATCCGGTCGAGGTCAGCGACACGCTGGACGAGCAGACCTACAATCCGTTCGACGATACGCTGCAGGGCAGCTTCACCGCGCACCCGCATCTCGATCCGCTGACCGGCGAGAGCCACGCAATCTGCTACGACGCGCTGGAGCCGGACTCGGTGCGCCATGTCGTGCTCGACCGCGAGGCGCAGGTGATCCGCGAACAACCGATCAAGGTGCAGCACGGCCCCTCGATCCACGATTGCGCGATCACCGCGCGCTATGCGCTGATCCTCGACCTGCCGGTCACCTTCTCGATGAAGTCGCTGATCGGCGGCCACAGCTTCCCCTATCGCTGGAACCCCGAGCATCAGGCGCGGGTCGGCTTGTTGCCGCGCAACGGCAGCGATGCGGACGTGATCTGGCTGGACTGCCCGCAAACCTATATCTTCCACGTCGCCAATGCGTTCGACACGGCGGATGGCAAGGTCGTCCTCGACGCCTGCGTCTACGACACGATGTTCGCCGAGGCGACCGGTGGCCCGTCTGGCCGAGCGCTGGGCTTGGAGCGCTGGACGATCGATCCGATCGCGAGGACCGTGGAGCGCCGCACGATCGACATGAGTCCGCAGGAATTCCCCCGCCCCGACGAACGCTATTTCGGCCAACCATATCGTTATGCCTTCACGATGGCGCTGCCGCAGGGTGAGTTCGCGATCGCGGCGACCCGGCTCTACAAGCACGATATCGAAGCGGGCACGCGCGAAATCCACGAGTTCGGCGAGGGCCGCTTCCCCGGCGAGTTCGTGTTCCACCCGCGCGCGGCGGACGCACCGGAAGGCGATGGCTGGCTGATCGGGCTGGTTGTCGACTTGCCCAACGGAACCACAGACCTGGTGATCCTCGACACCGCCGACTTTGCGGGAGAGCCGACCGCGAGCATCCGCATCCCGCACCGCGTGCCGCCCGGCTTCCATGGCAACTGGGTCGCTAACGGCTGAACGCCCACGTAAATCGCGACCGCGCCGACCCCGCAATACTCCAATCACCAGGGTTGTTGCGGGGTCGAATCGCGTTGTAGGCAGATCCCCGGGTCGCCCTGCGCTACATCTTGCATTGCAAAATGATGGCCGCAAAATTAGAGTCCCTTGACCCCGACCGTCTCAGACAACGGGAACGGTGCGCTCTCCGCGCCAAGCAGACAATGACGGGGGAATGAAATTGCCCGGTATCGATATGATGGGCGAGAACGCCCAATGACGCTCGTGCGGTACCTCTCCGACTGGCGCCGCTGCCCGCCGCTGCCCCAGCACCTCTCAAAGGACTGAGGGCGCGCGTGCAGGGGCGAGTCTTGTCCAACGCCATCTGGAATGTGATCGCCGGAATGTCCGGTGCGATCGTATCTGTGCTCGTGCCGCCGTTCCTAACGCGCCAGTTAAGTCACGACGCGTACGGCGCCTGGGCGCTCGCACTGCAGATCGGAACGTACATCAATTTGTTCGGTTTCGGCCTGCAGATCGCCGTGGGCCGCTATGTTGCCTATGCAGAGGCGCGTGGCGATTATATTGAGCGCGACGGCATCGTCGCCACGGCGTTCTGGTTCCTGACAGGAGCGGCGACGGTCGGCTTTGCCGTGATCTGCGTGCTAGCTTTCTCGATTGAGCATATCCTGCCCGATCTGTCGCCCGATCTCGTCGGACAGACGAGGTCGGCCGTTATATTGCTCGGCTTATCATTCGCGATCAGTTTGCCGGGCACGGTGTTCGCCGCAGTATTCACCGGGTTGCAGCGCAGCCATATACCGGCGATCATCCAAACTGGGGGGCGCGCCGTTTTGGCACTGGCGCTCATCGTCAGTGCCCCGTCCCACAATCTCGCGATTCTCGCGGCCACTTATGCCATGGTCTCGTTCCTGATCGTGCTGACCCTATGGAGCGCGTGGCTGCGCCGAACGATCGCGCCCACCGTCGGCCGAAGGAATGCCAGCCGCATCTACGGCCGAGAGCTGTTCGGCTTTTGCCTGAGTCTAAGCGTGTGGAACCTCTCCATGCTGATGATGAGCGGTCTGGATCTCATTATTGTCGGTCATTGGGATTTCGCATTCACGCCGTATTATGCTGTGGGCGTGACCCTCTCGACTTTTGTGGCCAGCGTTCTGTCGTCACTTTGCAACGCACTGGTTCCGGCGGCGGCCGCGAGCATCGCCGCAGGTGGAACGACTGCGGCGCTTGCGATGCTGCGACGCAGTTTTCGGTTGATTTCAGCGATAAGCATACTTGCCGGAGCACCGCTGATATTTGCCGGTTATGCGCTCCTAAGTCTGTGGGTCGGCGCCGAATATGCCATCGCCGCTACGCCAATCCTCGCTATCCTGGCATTTGCGGGTGTGATCCGTAACATTTTGCTTCCTTATGTAACGATCGCGATCGGGACCGGGGAACAGCGCAGGATGTTCTGGACACCAATTGTCGAAGGTGTCTCTAGTCTCGTGCTCAGTCTGGCTTTAGTTCAGTATCACGGAGCACAGGGCGTCGCTTGCGCCAAGATCATCGGCGCGACGATCGGCTTGTCACTGCTGATCGGCCAGAACGCCCTGGCGAGGATCATGCCGACCCTCTCGCGCCTGGAATTGATGCGTGAATCGCTGTTGCGGCCCGCATTTGCATGGATTTTGCTCGGTGTCGCCTATCTAGCACTGATGACAATTGGTCTGGCGCCCTTGCTGTTAATGACAGCGATGGCGGTCCTCACGTTAGCATTGGTCGTGACCATTGTTCTCGCACCAGAAGATCGGGCATTCGTGCTGCGCTTCGGTCGCCACTTAACTTCCCGCCATGGAGTCCAAGGATGATCGGCTCATTGTTTCGCCGGCTCAATAATGCTCGCAGATTAACGCCTCCGCTCAAATTTCTGCTGAAGGATAAAACCTTACGTGTCGGCCATCCTTATAACTGGGAAGCGCGTGATCGGATCAGCGTCGGCCGCGGGACGACGATCCGCGAAAACAGTTGGCTGGTCCCCTTCACGGGATGGGCTGGGCAGGTGTTGCAAACCTCCTTGGTGATTGGCGATCGGGTTTATATTGGACGCCATTTCACATGCGCAGTGATCGGACGTGTGGAGATTGGCGATGACTGTGTGATCAGCGAACATGTCTATATCACCGACGGCGATCACGCGATGGAGCCGCTCGATGTCCGTATATTCGAACGGCCGATGGTGACGAAGGGACCTGTTATTATCGGCAATAGCTGTTTCATCGGCTATGGCGCACGAATATTGCCGGGGTCGGGCTTGGGGGAACATTGCGTCGTGGGCGCCAACGCTTTAGTTAATCGTAAGTTTCCCGCTTATTCCATGGTCGCGGGCAGCCCGGCCCGACTTATCAAAACCTTCGATCACGCAAGCGGCACATGGCTCGCAGTCCCACAGGATTGAATGCCATGTTGGCGGCGTTGCACGCGAAGCTAATCCTGATGCATTTCGCCTGGCGTCGCCTCGTGACGCAGGTCTGGTATCGTATGTTCTTTCGATCGTTGGGCAGAAAAACGACAATCTTCCGCCTTGGAATGCTCAATCATCCAGAATGTATCTCGATTGGTTCTTGGACCGTGATCCGGTACGGTTGTCGACTGGAGGTGGTGCACACGCCCGACATCGATCCGCACTTGGAGATCGGCAATAACGTCAATATCGAACAGAATGTTCATATCATCTGTCACGATCGTGTAATCATCCGCGATAATGTCTCCATTACTGGCCATTGCGCCATCGTGGACGTGACGCACCCCCACGCGGTTGCCCTTTTGGGCGAGAAGATCGGCCACGCGATCGATGCGAAACGCAGTTTCGTCGAAATAGGCGAAGGTGCATTTGTAGGTTTTGGCGTTACGATATTACCCAATGTCCGAATCGGAAGAATGAGCGTGATCGGCGCAGGATCAGTGGTCAACTCCGATATTCCTGATTACGCCGTTGCAGCGGGCGTCCCTGCCCGCGTAGTTGGAACGTGCGAACGAGGAATTTAGTGTGACCACAAACATCCGTCATTTCGAACACGAGATCGTGCTCGATCGCTGCCCTGCTTGCCTCGGAACCTATTTCGAACCGTATATCGTCAGCGTTGATTATCACTATGGCATCGATGGGAACTTCAGCACCAGCAAGTGTACCGATTGCGGCAGTGTTTTTATGAATCCAATGCCGTCAGCGGTCGACCTTAGCGCGCTCTATCCTGATGATTATTATTCGTACCAAGTACCGCAACCCGAAGACTTGGTGCACCGACTAGCCCGTACCTTCTTGCGCTATCCGCGAGTTTACACAGTCCCGTATTTTTCCAAACCAGGGGTGATGTTGGACGTGGGCTGCGGCGCCGGCCACTACTTGCTCGAGATGAAGCGAAAGGGCTGGGAGGTCCATGGCGCGGAAATCAGCAAAGGCGCCGCGGCCGCCGGGCGGGCCGCCGGTATCGACATTCGCGGCGGAGAACTGACCGACTGCAACTTCGAATCCAAGAGCTTCGACTTCGTACGGTCGAACCACTCATTCGAGCACATCCCTAATCCCGACGCGATCTTGCAGGAGATTGGCCGGATATTGATGGACGACGGCAAGCTTTTCGTCGGCATTCCGAATTTCGATGGTATGTGGCCAAGCATATTCGGCAAATATTGGTGGAATTTCGGTCTGCCGGTTCACACTTTCAACTATACCCAGAAGGGCATCACCGCGATTTTAGAGCGCAACGGCTTCAAGGTCGAAAGGATCGTACACAATTCCGACTATTCGGGACTAGCCGGCAGCTGGCAGATCAAGGTGAATGCCAAGGTCGGACTACGCCGTTCGGATGGCAGGATCCTGAAGAGCCGCATCCTGCGCCTGCCCACGCACTATGCGTCCAAATTCATGGACTTGATCGGTAGGGGCGACTGTATCGAGGTCATCGCTTCCAAGAAGCTCAATTGACCCCGACGCGGTGCAACGCCCTCGTCACGATCACCTATATGGCTGTCTCTGTGTGGGAGCAGTTCAAACGGAGCTTACTAGGTCGTGACCCATAAACGGGATTCCCAAGGCGGCGCATTTCTGATTCAGGATCGGCATGAGCCGATATGACCTGACTGACTTCGAGTGGCGCGTGATGGAGCCACTGCTTCCCAACAAGGCGTACCGCGTGTCGACGATCGCCGTGTGCTGAACGGTATCTTCTGGGTCTTGCGGTCAGGTGCGCCATGGCGCGATTTGCCCGAGCGTTATGGGCCGCGCACCACCTGCTACAATCGCTTCACCCGGTGGCGCAAAGCCGGTGTCTGGGACCGGCTGATGGATGCCATCACCGCGGCGTACGACGGCGATATCCAGATGATCGACAGCACTTCCATCCGGGCGCACCAGCAGGCTGCGACGGCAAAAAGGGGGGTCGAGATCATTGTCTCGGCCGCTCCCGCGGCGGCCTCACGACCAAGATCCACGCCGTCGTCGATGCCCAGGGCCTCCCGGTCAGGCTCGGCCTGACCGCCGGCCAAGCCCACGATGGACCCGCCGCGCTCGGCCTGCTCGATCATCTCGATCCGCGCACCATCGTTCTGGCCGACAGGGCTTACGATGCCGATGGCATCCACAATCTGATCGAAGCGCAGGGCGCGGTCCCCAACATCCCGGCCAAATCCAGTCGAAAATGGAAATCCTGCTTCAGCAAAAACGCTCTATCGCGAACGTAATCTGGTCGAGCGCTTCTTCAGCAGACTCAAACACTTCCGTCGATGCGCTCGTGTCAGCGGTAGACAGGGGCTACCAAATATCGAGGTCATGGACGAAAATCTGTCGGATCTTAGACGCTGCACTCGCCAGCAATGCTGGCCGAGATTCCCCAACGCGTCCGCCGGGTGGGGGTCAGCGCGGAGCTCAAGGCGTTCGTCACCGATCGGCAGCGCCATGAATTTTGGCCAACGGAGGATGCGGCGACCCCTGCTGCAACGCAACACCAAAACTAAGTCGTCGACCACCGTCTTGGGGCGTCGAGGGGTCGAGACTGGATTCCCATAGTTGCTCCGAATGGCCGTTCCATTTCGACGATGTCGCGTTGTTCCCGACATGGATGTTGCGCCCGGAGCGGCCATGTGTCAGCTTTTCCTTAGGGAATACTCGGTAGGAGTACCGGGGGTTTTCCGGGGGGAAGATTGTCATGATCAGGGGTGTCGCGCTGAGCGTCCTTGCCGGGACGCTGGCGTTCGTGGTGCAACCGTCGGTCGCGGCCGCCCGCGCCTTTTCCTTGCCGCCGCGTCACATCCAAAAGCAGATACCGGTGATCAAGGCCGGGCTGGTCGATGAGCGTGTGCCGCGCCTCGGCCCCGTGCTACTGATTCGCCGTGGCCCAGTCGCGACGCTGAGCGATAATACCCGCCCGCGCTTTGCCGGCGGCATGATCGATATCTTCCCCATCTCACCCTCCGGCTTTCATCTCGGCATCGGATCGCGCTATTTCAGCCGCACCAACTTCTGGGTCGCGGCAGAGACGGCAACCGAGGGCCTGCTTGCTGATGTCCATCTGCCGCGCAGCGGGATCGGCGGGCGCCGGCCTTTCAATCGCTACACCCCCGCGACCACCGTCGGTTACGACCTGACGCTGCTGCCAGGACTGGTCGCCGGGGTCGAGGGCGGCACCTTGTTCGGGCGGGCGGTACCACGCGGTCCGCAACTGCTGCGCTTCCGTGAGGGCGGTGCCCGGCCAAATGATAACGACCGAGCGCTCAACCCCATCGCCACGATGTCGCTGCGCTTCGGCTTCTAGGGCTTCAGGCCCAACCCGCCGACCGGCTCGGTCTCGGCGCTGGTATCGAACCCGGCGATGATCGGCCGGGCCTTGGCGATCGCGGCCTGGACCTGAGGCAATTTCAGCGAAGCGTCGTGGCTTTCCTTGCTGTCCCACGCTTCGGTAACCCAGATCGAGTCCGGGTCCTTTATATCCTTGGCGACGATATAGCTGAGGCACCCTGGCATCGCCGCCGATCCCTCGAGCAATGCGGTCAGCAATTCCTTGCGCTTGCCGGATGCCGCCTTTATCCGTCCGATCCTGCCGTACATCGGTTTCCTCCAGACCCTGCCGCAATACCAGGCATCATCGCAAGGGCGGTGGTTCCGCCGATCATCAGGCGCCAGTCGATCATGCCGGCATCCTACCTCGCGCTCAGCGATAGTTGAAGCTGATGCTGATCCGGTCCTGCTTCGCGGCGTTGGGCATCACTTCATGCCGCAGCCAGCTTTCCCACAGGAACACGCCGCCCTCCTCGGGATCGGCATAGACGAATGTCCCCGGCCGCGACGGCGCCGCCATCATCAACGGCAAGCGCGGATCCTCGAGCTTCAACGCCCCCGACCCCAATGGCACCGCCACATAGATCGTGCCCGACATGATGCTGTGCGGGTGGATATGCCCCGAATGCGTGCCGCCCGGCTTCAGGACATTGACCCACAGGCTGTCGAGCTTGAGCTTCCTGCCCAGTTCGAAGTCGCATTCCTTGGCGAAGGCCGCGACATGCTTGTCGAGCAACTTGACCAGCTCGGCGAAGCGCGGGTCGCGCAGCGGCAGATCGTTGAGCGAGGCGTAGCTGGTATAGCCGCGATAGCCGTGCTCCTTCGACCAGCCCCTCCCCGCGCGATCCTGTTCCGCTAGGTCGCGACATGCATCGGCGAGCTCGGCGACCAGCGCCTCGTCACCGAGCGGCGCTTCGTAGAACTGCGTCGTGAAAAGCGAACGGACTGGCATGGCGACGGATAAGCACGCCCGCGCCGCCGGAGCAATCAGCCAGCCAGGCTTCGTGCGCAATCGAGGATGGTTTCCTGCGCAGGGCGCGGCTCGAAGCCGAGCATCCGCCGTGCCTTGTCGGCGGCGCCGGCACCGCTCCACCCAAGTCGGCAACGAACATCCGGATGCGAGGGTTGAACCAGGCCAGCGCACGGACGAGTAGATTCGGCAGCACACGCATTGGTACTTTCGCCGCGGCGTCGCCCAGTCCGGCGCGCAATATGTGCGCGATCTCGATCATCTTGACGAATGTCCCGGTCGCCAGGAACCGTTCACCAACCGCTGCTGGGGCCGTCATCGCGGTGACGTGGAGAGCGGCCAGATCGCGCACATCGACCACCGCCAGCCCGATATCGAGCAAGCCGCGCGGATTACCCTCGAGCAACCCCTTGATGAGCCGCGCCGATCCCGGCTTGGCTGGATCGAGTACCGGCCCAAATACCGCACCGGGCAGGATCGTCGTGAATTCGGCCGCTCCGCCCTCCGCCGTCATGAAGTCCCAGGCGGCGCGTTCGGCGATGATCTTCGATCGGCGATAGGGGTCGAGGCCCGGTGCATCGGGATCGGCCCAGATCGTCTCGTTGTTGACCGACACCGTCCCCTCGCGCCGCCGGGCGGTGGCCGCCGCCGAGGTCATCACCACGCGCTTCACGCCGGCGGCCACCGCTGCACGCAGCACGCGCAATGTGCCGTCGCGTGCGGGGGCGACATTGGCGTCGCGATCCAGTGCCGTGCCGTTGCCCAGCGGGGAAGCCACGTGGAGCACTCGATCCACCCCGGCCATCGCTGCGCTCCATCCGGTATCGTCGGTCAAGTCAGCGGCGATGAATTCGAGCCGGTCGCCGGGATCGACATGGCGCGCGATAGCCGCGCGCAAGGTATTCGCTGCATCGAGCGAGCGTAGCGTCGCCCGCACCCGATAGTCGCGCTTCAGCAGTTCGATGATGCACCAGCCAGCGACGAAGCCGCCACCCCCGGTAACCAGAACACGTTCAGTCACGTTTGATTCTCCGATATGTCTACGGTCGTATACTTGACTTGAGAATGAAAGTCTACGACCGTAGACAAATGAGTAGTATTCCCCGCCCGCGAAACGCCGCCACCACCCGCGACGCCATCCTGGTCTCAGCACGGCAGGCCTTCGCCCGCTCTGGCTATGACGGTGCGGGCGTTCGCGAGATTGCCGCGGGGGCCGGCGTTACCGCGATGTTGGTAAACCGCTATTTTGGGTCGAAGGAGGCGCTGTTTGCCGAGGTGGTCGCCGACACGATGGCCGACCCGGTGATCCTGACGCCGGAGCGACTGCGCTCGCCCGATTTCGCGCGCGACTTCGCGACCGCGTTGGTCGGCACGACCGAGCCCGGCGCAATGCCGCTCGACGGATTTCTTATCCTGTTTCGTTCGGCATCGAGCCCGCATGTCGCGAAAATCGCGCGCGACCGAATCGAGGCAATGCACCAGCACAACCTCTCCACTGCGCTATCGGGGCCGGATGCGGAGGCTCGCTCGGCGATCCTGCTGTCGCTCGTCGCCGGCTTTCAGATGATGCGCCAGATGCTCGCGTTAACCGCACTAGCGGACACGGATCGCGGCGTACTGGTACGGCTTCTCACCCCCGCAGTCGCGGCGATCCTCGACGGTTCGTTCAGCTCTGCATCCGGAGCGCCAGATCGTTCATGAAGCGGACGTCATCGCCCTTGGCCAGCCAGTCGGCTTCGGCAGCGATGGCGCCGAGCAAGTCAGACAAGGGTTCGATCTCCACCTTCGCATAATTGCCCAGCACATGGCCGGTAACGCGGTCCTTGTGTCCCGGGTGGCCGATACCGATCCGCACGCGGCGGAACAAGTCGCCGATATGCTGGATGGTCGAGCGGATGCCGTTATGCCCGGCCGCGCCGCCGCCGCGCTTCACCTTGACCTTGAACGGGTCGAGATCGAGCTCGTCATAGAAGACCGTCACGTCTTCGGGCTCGAGCTTGTAGAAGCGCATCGCTTCCCCCACCGAACGGCCGCTTTCGTTCATGAAGGTCGCTGGCTTGAGCAACATCAGCTTCTCGCCGCCGACTCGCCCCTCCTGAGTCCAGCCCTGGAACTGCTTCTTGACCGGCCCGAAATCGTGCACTTCGGCGATCGCATCGGCCGCCATGAAGCCGACATTGTGGCGATGCATCGCATATTGCGCGCCGGGATTGCCCAGCCCCACCCATAATTGCACCCACGTCGCTCCGTTCGATTACTAGCCGCTCGTGCCAGACAGCGCCGCCTTAAAGCGCTTGGAGCCATCGAGATACTTTTTCAGGCAGGATGATATCCACGGCGTCATGTCCGCGCCGATCTGCTTGCCGCCCTGTGCCAGCGCCGTCTTCAACTGAGCATCGTCGGGATAGCGCGCGACCAGCACCGCCATGAAATATCCGGCAGCCGAATCCCACGCGCGCAATGTGTCGTCGGTCTTCGCGGTACGGTCGGCCATCGTCGTGGTGACCATGCTGCACACTGCGTCGCTGTCGAAATTGACGACAGGTTTCGCCCCGGGCGCGGGGGCCGCGGCGGTGAGCGCGAGAGTCAGGCAGCAGACGGCAACACGATACATGGATAGTTCCTCCATCGGGCCGGTTCGGTTCTTCCTATCGCACCCGATGACCGGCACAACGCAAAACCTCCCCGAATCGCTTCGGGGAGATCCTGAAAAAAAGATCGGCGTGTGAGCGCCTATCGGACAGTCGATTACTCGGCGTCGCCTTCGGCGGCCGGAGCCTCCCCGGTAGCCTCGGCATCGCCCTCAGCAGATTCGGTAGCCTGAGCTTCCGCCACTTCGGCGTCGGCCGCGTCGTCCTCGACGGTCGGCACGGTCGGCGGCAGCAAAGTCGCGATGGTGAAGTCACGATCGTCGATCGCCGACGCGGCGCCCTTGGGCAGCTCGATGTTCGAAATGTGGATCGAATCGCCGACTTCGAGGCCCTTCAGCGAAATCGAAATCTGGCTCGGGATGTGCGCGGCGTCGACCACCAGTTCCAGCTCGTGACGGACGACGTTCAGCACGCCACCCTTCTTGATGCCGGGCGCGGCGTCTTCATCGGTGAACACGACAGGCACCGAAACATGGACGCTGGCATGCTCGCTGATGCGCAGGAAGTCGACATGGATCGGGCGATCCGTGACGACGTCGAAGGCGACGTCCTTGGGCAGCGTGCGCGTCGGGGCGCCCTTGCCGGCGTCGATCATGACGACCGAATTCATGAAATGGCCAGTCATCAGCATCTTCATCAGCGCGCGCTCTTCGACGTGAATCGACAGCGGTTCTTGCTTGTTGCCATAGATGACGGCGGGCACGCGGCCTTGGCGACGCAGTTCGCGTGAGGCTCCCTTGCCTCCACGATCACGCGTCTCGGCGGCGAGCGTCAGTTGGTCGCTCATGATAGTCTCCGAAATGCAGGTGTGGGTAAAACTCCCGAGCAGGCCTCCAGGGATGACCCTGCGCGGAAGCGGCGGCCCCTAACCGAGAGGAGCGCGAAAAGCAAGCGACTACCAAGCGGACAGCGGGGTGATAGTTGCCACAACCTTGGATAAATTGCGCTCATTGCTCCGTGCTCTGGATAAATTGACAATGTGCAGATTGATCGAATCTTCGATTTCCCTATCGATGTGCTCCCTGAAACTCCTCCAATTTGACCTAGAGTCCTTCATGAAGTGAGGATAAAGATGAAGCGCAGCAGGTTTACCGGGGGCAGATCATGCACTCCTGCGGGAGCGGGAGACTGGGTCGACAACGGCGGATGTGTCCGCAAGTACGGGGTAGCGCGACGCTCTACAAATGGAAGGCGACCTATGGCGGCATGGGCGTATCGCAGGCGCGCAAGCTGAAGGTGCTTGAAGATGAGAACAGGCGGCTGCTGGCGGACGCGATGCTCGACAACGCGATGCTGAAGGAGATGGCGTCAAAAAAGGAGAGGCCTGCCGTTCAGCGGAAGGCTGTTGAGCATGTTCGGCAGGCCTTAGAGATCAGTGAGCGTCTAGCCTGCGCCATCGCCGACCGGATCGCTCAGCATTTGAACAGCCTATTCATCACAGCGCTGCCCTTATTGGATATCGTGGAATCAGCGAGAAAGCACTCACGGATCTCGAGGTAATCGCCAACAGTGGTGCCTGGCATCAGGATATCTAGGACGGAGCCCTCGGTAATGGCGGGCAGCACCGCATCGATCTTGACGTGGGTCGCAAGGACGTCAGCAGCTGGTGGGAAACTGATGATAGCATGCGGCGTACCGAGGATGGCCGCGTCGATACGCACCTGAAGCGACTTGCTCGACTGATATACGAGTACGAGATACCCGGGCTCGGCTACACGGTAGGTGGTTTTCATTGGCGCGGCTAAGCCGAGGATGGGGTTCGAGCCATTGACTGCCGTGCATGCAACCCTAAGGCCGTTGGCAGTCGGATTCGTCGTCTGCAGCGTTACGTTGTTTGCAACCGGCTGAAACAGTCGCCCCAGCCGGGGCACCAATACCTCGCGCTGCTCGCCGTAGCCAAGCGGGTCTCCGGGGATTACCTGATCGCCACCAGGGATAACATAAGCCTTGACATCGTCTAGGCGAAGCGTGCCGGCGCCCGCCGCGATCTGTTGCGGCGTCAGCTTGCTGAGCAGGCCGATAGATCCGAAAACTTGTCCGTTGATCTGCACCGACTCCTGTAGGACGATCTCACCAGCCACGGGTTCGGCGAGGTAGCTTTGGGACGTGTAACCGTGTGAGATGGTGCCTCCGTTGAAAACCAAGACGCCCCCATGGTTGACAACGGTCGTGGTGGTCAGATTTTCGCCCACATAACACGACTCGAAGTTAATCGTGATGCCGGGTGAGGAGACATAAATGCCGATGCCGCTGGCATCCGTCGCCGCGCAATTGATCATACGCAGCGAGTTGTTTCCATTGAGAAGCGACCCGTTGTTGTTCACTAGCCAAAGCTTGTCGGTGCATCCGACAGCGTAGCAGCCGATATAGACACTGTCGAAGTTGCTTCCCTCCAGCTGCCAGCCGATCGGACCAGCTGCCGTTCGACAGTTGTAGCGTCGCGATATCCAAGTGTCCTTTTCCCATACATTGGCGATGGCGGCGTCGATAAAATACATGCCGCGCATTTCGGAGTGGTGCCGAAATCGAATTCGAATGCAAAAGTTGGCGATGCCTTTAGCATCCAGTGTGATGCCGGACAGGACGAAGGGAGAATAGACGACGTCATCCTCCTCCTCGATGTCGATCATCGTCATGCCCGAGGTACCTGCGTTCAGCACGGTCTTGTTTATGGTGCCGTAGATTTCGACTGACCGGCCCTTTAGGTCTAGCGCCGTCTTGATAAGCGCCGTCCTTCCGGGCAGCGCCAACGGAATACCTAGGGCGGCCGCCTCGTTAATCGCGCTCTGGAGCGCGGCAGAATCGTCGGTTACGCCATCAAAGACCGCACCAAAATCTTCCGCGTAAAGCATTCTCTCGTCTCTCCATTTTGAAGGGCCCGGGATGACCGACCCGAAGGCCCGTACAACGAGGCAGTGATCCAGTCACCCGGTACTTCGACGGAAACGACGGTGATTCAAGCTGACCCGAAGCTAGCGACATTGACGCCAAGCTAGACAATGTTGTGGGCCGGAATGGCTGGTTGAAGTCTGCGCGTATGCGACCTCCCTTCTGGACAGCGAAGGCGCTAGATTTTTCTCTGTCCATCGCGCCTCCAGGGAGAAAGTTCGCAGTCCGAGGCGTTGGTTTGCGTCAGCACTCTAACACATCTGCTTCGCGAAGTTTCCACCGAGCTGTGCCCGGCTAACACGGATGTGGGGCGGCGATGTCTACGACGTACTCCTTATCATTGCCGGTTCAGACGGAAGGGTGGGCTCGCCCGGCTTCCATTATGATGCGAGCGTCCTCACAGCGCTGGTGCCGATCTTCATTCATTCCCGAAGCATAGCCCCGGCGCGGGAAGGTTGTATAACTTTCCGAACCGGCGTCCTTTTCGTCGGTCGGTATCGTTCAACATCGGAGAGAAGATGACCTAGAAAAACCGTTTGGCGTCACGTTTTGCGGCCCGAACGGTCAGCCAGCACACCGCAGCACATACAAAGAATGTCGAGGTCGGAAACATTCATTTGTTCTGTTGTTATCGCTCATATCAAGCAAACCTACCTTACGCGCCTGATTCGCCCCGAGCCACGATCCTGCGTCATCAAGGAAATCCGCATTGCCGTGCGATGCTGCTGCGCGGCGTGTGAAAGGGGGCAGGTTCTTGAGGCATGCAGACGCGAGTTCGGATGACAAATCCGCTCCTGACAGCAGCAGCAAACAACAATGGCGTGCGTGACCTCCCATAGCAAAGCCTTCGTCGCATTTAGGTTTCACCCGCGCGTCGCTCGTATAGCACTTTCGTCGTCTCAATATCTAAAACGCCTACGATCGCCAGGAACACGAGAGGCTCAGCACGATCACAATGTGCTGGCGGAGCTTGCGAACCGGGAGTGGCTTCGTCGCCCAGTCTCCTAGCCCGCCTTGTACGTGCTGGGCCTCAAAGTGATCGACATGCAGGGTATCGAGCGATTGCGCGTGCCCGTGAGGACCGATAACTGTTCGGCCATGGGGGACGAATCCGACACCAGCGGGCATCGCGGGCGGCTGCGGCAGCGATTGCTGGCCGATCCCGATGGGTTGCTCGATCACGAACTGGTCGAATATCTGCTCGCACTCGCTATTCCCCGCCGCGACACCAAGCCGCTGGCCAAGGCACTGCTGAAGGAATTTGGCGGGATTGCGGGCCTGCTCACCGCCGATCCTGAGGTGATCGCGCAGACCAAAGGCATAAGCGAGACCTCCGTGGCCGCGATCAAGATCGTTCATGCCGCGGCGCTCCGGATGCTGCGCGCCGAGGTCGAGGCGAAGCCCGTCCTGGCGAACTGGCAAGCGCTGCTCGACTATCTGCGCGCCGATATGGCGCATAGCGGGATCGAGCGCGTTCGCGTCCTTCACCTCAACACGCGCAACATGCTGATCCGCGACGAGGAACTGAGCGAGGGCACGATCGACGAAGCGCCGGTCTATGTCCGCGAAGTGATCCGCCGGGCGATGGACCTGAAATCGGCGGCCATCATCCTGGTCCACAATCATCCGTCCGGCGACCCGGCGCCGAGCCGCGCCGATATCGACCTGACTCGCGCGGTGATCGAGGCCGGCAAACCACTCAAAATTGCGGTCCACGACCACATCATCATCGGCACCAAGGGCTTTACCAGCCTGCGCGGCCAGGGGCTGATCTAGCGCGAAGGGCTACCGGGGTATCAAGCGTTGCGGCCTGGCAGATGCCGTCGGATCGCCGCCAAAGGTCACAGAAGGGTCACACTATCGAGCACGATGCGCGGACGACGGTATCGATCGCCAAGGCGCTGATAAAAGATGAAGATTCTGCCGGCGATGAGAAAGAGCGTCGGTGAGCATGTCAGACGAAATCCAACATTGAAAGCGATAACGCAGCAAAAGGCCGCCGCGCCAAGGGGGAAGCGCGGCGGCCCTCTGCGTGGGCGTCGTGGTTCGTCAAATTACGACTTGGACGCCTGAGCCAGGAAGTTGGTCAGTTCGTCCTTCGACACTGACTTGGACTTGTCCGAATCCGCCTGAGCGAACGCTTGAGTCATCCACGTCTTGGTCGCCGGATCGGTCGCCTTGACCGAGGGGTCCGACGCCGACTTCAGCGCCAGCATCCAGGCCGAGAATTCGCCCTTGCTCAGCGCCCCGTCCGCATTCTTGTCATAGGTCGGGAATTCCTTGTCGACGACCGCAGCAACCTGATCGCCGGCGGGAGCCGGATTGGCTGCCTGAGCACTGGGCGCAGGAGCAGCCGGGTCGGTCGGGGCCGGTGCGGTCTGCGGCTGAGCCGCCATCGGCGTCGCCGGGGCCGGCTGCGCAGCGGAAGGTACTGGCGAAGTCTGTGGAGTCGTCGGCGAAGTAGTCGTGGACGGTGATGTGTTCTGGTCTGGTGCAGGCGTAGTTTGTGCCAGTGCAGGTACAGAAATGATCATGGCACCGGTAAGCAAAGTATATTTCAGCATTATCAATCTCCTTGCAATTTTGTCCGTTTTTTGCGAGGAGGCATTCTACCGCCCCGCTCGAAAGGCAAAGCATCAACTTTCGACTTTCGATATGGGTCCAAAATTGCTGATTTGAAGCCTCGCTTCATCCCTGCTAGGGCGCACGTCACCCCAGAGTCGTGCTATCCGTGCGACGAACTGCCTCACGCTTTTCAGGAACCGTTGCGATGGTGCCACGCTATTCCCGCCCCGAGATGACCGCGATCTGGACGCCGGAGGCGCGATTCCGCATCTGGTTCGAGATCGAGGCGCACGCGACCGACGCGCTCGCCGAGCTGGGCGTGGTGCCGAAAGAGGCCGCCGCGGCGCTGTGGACGTGGTGGGCGACCAATCCGCACATCGATGTTCCCGCGATCGACGCGATCGAAGCGGTGACCAAGCACGACGTCATCGCCTTCCTGACCTGGGTCGCCGAGAATGTCGGCGACGAAGCGCGCTTCATGCATCAGGGCATGACTTCGTCCGACGTGCTCGACACGTGCCTGGCGGTCCAGCTGGCCCGAGCCTCGGACTTGCTGATCGCCGATCTCGACGCGCTGCTCGCAGTGCTCAAGCGCCGTGCGTACGAACACAAGATGACGCCGACGATCGGCCGCAGCCACGGCATCCATGCCGAGCCGGTCACGTTCGGGCTCAAGCTCGCCCAGGCTCATGCCGAGTTCAGCCGCAACCGCGCGCGACTGGTCGCGATCCGGGCCGATATCGCCACCTGCGCGATTTCCGGCGCGGTCGGCACCTTCGCCAATATCGACCCGCGCGTCGAACAGCATGTCGCCGACAAGCTCGGCCTGACCGTCGAGCCAGTTTCCACCCAGGTCATCCCGCGCGATCGCCACGCGATGTTCTTTGCGACGCTCGGCGTCATCGCCAGCTCGATCGAACGGCTCGCGACCGAGATCCGCCACTTGCAGCGCACCGAAGTGCTGGAGGTGGAGGAATATTTCTCGCCGGGGCAAAAGGGCTCGTCGGCGATGCCGCACAAGCGCAACCCGGTGCTGACCGAGAATCTGACCGGCCTCGCCCGCATGGTGCGCAGCGCGGTCATTCCCGCGATGGAGAATGTCGCGCTCTGGCATGAGCGCGACATCAGCCACTCCTCGGTCGAACGCTATATCGGCCCGGATGCGACGATCACGCTCGACTTCGCGCTCGGCCGCCTGACCGGGGTGATCGACAAGCTGCTGATCTATCCCGAGCGGATGGAGAAGAACCTCAACAAGATGGGCGGCCTCGTCCATTCGCAGCGCGTGCTGTTGGCACTCACACAAGCCGGGGTCAGCCGCGAGGACAGTTATCGACTGGTCCAGCGCAACGCGATGAAGGTGTGGGAAAGCGACGGCCAGCTCTCGCTGCTCGAACTGCTCAAGGCCGATCCTGAGGTCACCGCTGCATTGCCCCCGGCGGAAATCGAGGAGAAGTTCGACCTCGATTATCACCTGAAGCATGTCGACACGATTTTCGCGCGCGTATTCGGCGACTGACCTTGTGTCCCAAGCGCCACAATGCGGCGCATTTTGGTCACACAGTTGCAAATGCTGCAACTGCGAACGTTTGAAACAATGTTGCGTTAACGCGCAATAATCGCCATTTATTCCCGTGCCGGACCTACCCGGCAAGGAGAAGCAACCATGCGCATCGTAGAGATGTTCGCCAGCACCGTCGTGACGGTCGGCGCGCTCGCGCTGGTGGCGGGGGTACTTTCCCTCTAACCCATCGGCCCGCCGCTCCCGTGAAATCCGGGGGCGGACAGGCCGGCGGGGTTTATGCCTGCCATTCCAGGCCATCCATCACATAGGTCGCATAATGGAAGTCGCGGATCGCCGCGATGCGTCCATCCTCCCATTCCAGCAGCACGACATAAGCGGGCGCCGCTTGCGGGTCGCCAAGCGGGCGGAACAGCAGCGCCGGCCGCGCCTCGGCCAGACCGGGGGCGACGTGCCAGTCCGGCGCCTGTTGGTACCGGGTAAAGTAGATCGACACGTCCCGCGCGCCCGACAGTTTGCTGCGATTGACCAAATCCAGTCGCACATCCTCTGCGAGCAGGGCACGCAGCGCATCCCAGTCATGCGCGTTGAAACGATCCGCGTAGAGGGTCAATCGCGCCTTATCCTCCGTAGAGAAAGCAATCGGCGCACTTTCCTCCCGAGCAATCTCGCGTAACCGGGTGCGTCCGCGATTGAGCGCCGCCTTCACCGCCGGTTCGGTCATACCCAGAATGCCGGCCGCCTCCGCGACGCTGTGCCCCAGCACATCAGCCAGCGCGACTACCGATCGCGGTCCCGGCGGCAAACGCAGGAAGGTCGCCAGACCCGCCGCGACGGCGACCCGGCGATCGGCCGGCTCCCCCGTCCCCTCCTCGATGTGCGCCCGCGCGTCCCGCGCCGCCTGGCGTCGACGCCGGCGCAACGCGTCGATCGCGCAGGTATGCGTCACGCGGAACATCCACGCCTCGACATCGGCAATACCGTCGATCTCTTCCGCCGCCAGCTTGGCCAAGGCATCCTGCACGACATCCTCGCCGTCGAACGCCGACCCCATCATCCGCGCGGCATAGCGATGCAGCCGGGGGCGTAGCGTGGTGGTCAATTCGGCAAGGTCGTGCGGCATCATGGTCTCCGGGTGGAATGATCGCAGACGTCACCGAATGGGCAAAGGATTCGCCCGTTGAATAATTTTTCCCGCGCGAATCCTTTGTCGCCGCCGCGCCGTCATTGTCCTCGACGCGCATCGAGGCGCGCCGACAAGGAGACGATCATGCAACGACTGACGATAGTTCGCTATGCCACCAAGCCCGAGGCCAGCGCCGAAAACGAGCAGCTTTCGCGCAAGGTGTTCGACCATGTGCGCGCCGATGCACCGGATGACGTGACTTACGGGCTATTCCGCATCGGCGACGAGTTCATCCACCTGTTCGTCAACCTGGCCGCCGACAATTCGGATGCCGTTACCGAAAACCCGCCTTTCCGTGCCTTTGAGGCCGATCTCACCGCACGCTGCGCGACGCCGCCGGAGGTAACGCGGCTGAGCGTCGAGCTGATCGACAGCTACGGGTTAGGCAATGGCTGACAGTGTCGGGGGCCTGATCAGCCCCCGACCGCCTTCTTCACCTTCTGGAAGAAGCCTTGCGTCTGCGGGCATTCGTCACCGGTTTCCAGGCAACGGAATTCCTCGAGCAACTCGCGCTGCTTCGCGCTCAGCTTGGTCGGCGTCTCGACCGAGATGCGGACGACCAGGTCGCCGCGTCCCTTGCCCTGCAGCACCGGCATGCCGGCACCGCGCTGGCGCACTTCGCGGCCCGACTGGATGCCGGGGGCGAGCTTGACCTCATGGCGCTCGCCGTCTGGGCCGGGGATCGTGATCGACCCACCCAGCGCCGCCGTCGTGAAACTGATCGGCGCATTGGCGTAGAGCGTCGTGCCCTCTCGCTCGAAGATCGCGTGGCGCTTCACGTGCAGGAAGATGTAGAGGTCGCCCGACGGCGCGCCGCGCGGACCTGCCTCGCCTTCACCGGTCAGGCGAACGCGCGTGCCTTCATCGACCCCGGCCGGGATGTTGACGGTCAGCGTCTTGGTCTTTTCGACACGGCCCTCGCCGCGGCACGAGCGGCAGGGATCGGCGATGACTTGCCCCGCACCGTGGCACGACGGACAGGTCCGTTCGACCACGAAGAAGCCCTGCTGCGCGCGCACCTTGCCGTGACCGGCGCAGGTCGAGCAGGTTTTCGCCGAGGTGCCGGGGCTCGCGCCCGACCCGTCACAGGCGTCGCACTGTGCGGCGACGTCGACGGTGATCGCCTCCGACTTGCCGTGGAATGCTTCCTCCAGCGTGATTTCCATGTCGTAACGCAAGTCGGCACCGCGCCGCGCCTGACGCTGGCCGCCACGGCCGCCGCCCATGAACTCGCCGAACACGCTTTCGAAAATGTCGGAGAAGCCGCCAAAGTCCTGCGGCCCGCCACCGCCGCCAAAGCCGCCTTGCTGGAACGCTGCATGGCCGAAGCGATCATAAGCGGCGCGCTTCTGCGGATCCTTGAGGCATTCATATGCCTCACTGACCGCCTTGAATTTCGCCTCATGGTCTTTGCAGCCCCCGTTCTTGTCGGGGTGAAACTTCATCGCAAGCTTGCGATAGGCGGACTTCAGCGTCGCATCGTCCGCAGTGCGCTCTACTTCGAGCAGTTGGTAATAATCGATTTCGGTGCTCATCTTGGGCCCCCGCCCCCGTCACGCCAGGAACTCATGGAGTGACGGGGGGTACGCATTACATCAAGCCTTCGTGTCGTCCACTTCGGAGAACTCGGCGTCGACCACGTCCTCGCCACCGGCTTCGCTGCCCGCAGCGGCACCGTCGGCGGCAGGCGACGCTTCTGCGGCAGCCTGCTTTTCGTAGATCGCCTGACCCATCTTCATCGCGACCTGAGCCAGCGCCGATGCCTTGTCCTTCATCGCTTCCGGCTCGCCACCCTCGACCGCGGTCTTGGCCTCGGCGATCGCCGCCTCGATCTCACCCTTCAGGCCGGCGTCGATCTTGTCGCCATTCTCGGCGAGCTGACGCTCGGTGGTGTGGATCAGCGATTCGGCGTTGTTCTTCGCCTCGGCACCTTCGCGACGCTTCTTGTCCTCGTCGGCGAACTTCTCGGCATCGCGGACCATCTGTTCGATGTCGCTATCCGAAAGGCCCCCAGAGGCCTGGATGCGGATCTGCTGCTCCTTGCCGGTGCCCTTGTCCTTGGCGCTGACATTGACCAGGCCGTTGGCGTCGATGTCGAAGGTGACTTCGATCTGCGGCACGCCGCGCGGCGCCGGCGGGATGCCGACCAGGTCGAACTGACCCAGCATCTTGTTGTC
>FSUD01000111.1_pt1 | contig 24029 bp, 22 predicted proteins | sample 1637011 | NCBI WGS metagenome assembly FSUD01 (sample SAMEA3914816, study PRJEB12502) | metagenome | biome: forest; material: soil | place: USA | collected 2011-09-16 | depth 0.3 m
CGACTAGGCGGTACAATGCCGTGCCCGCGCAAGCGCGCCAGACCTAGCTAGCGCCTCGTCAACGCCCGACGAATGGCGCAGCCGCGAGACCATCGAAGATGAATTGGATGGCGAGGCCGGCCAGAAGCACGCTGGAGATGTGGCCGAGCAGCTGGATGAGCCGGTCGGCAGCCAACATCGCGAGCCAGGTCAATACGCGCAAACGAGGATCATGCCGACCACGCCGCTGGCCTCAGTCCATTCTTCGGTGCGGCCCATGACGAGCACGGCGGCCGAGAGGTTGCCCGGCGCCGGCGATGAGAGGGAAGGCCAGCGGGAACACCGCGGCTGCTCGGCCTCGCGGTGCTCGCCTTCGCTGATCGACGAGAGCCCCGGGCTTGAGAAGGTAAGCGTCAGCGCCTGGAGGAACAGCAGCACGCCGCAGGCTACGCGAAAGGCGCGCAGCGAGATGTGCAGCAAGGAAAGGGCGAGGCCACCGGCGAGTGCAAACAGCAGCGGCAGCAAGCCTGCGATCATGACGGAGCGCATCGAGCGGTATCGGTGCCGTTTATGCCGATCGCCTCGCCGAGCGGGGCTATGATCTGGTTCTGGTCGCGCGCAGCGCCGATAGGCTGGCCGACGTCGCCGATCGGATTCGCGCGAAGACCGGCCGCCAGATCGACCTACTGCCCGCCTATCTGGCCGACGCGACCGATCTCGCGCGTGTCGAGGCGTTCCTGAAAGGCGACCCCCGGCATCACGATGCTGGTCAACAATGCTGGCCTCGGCGGGGCGCTTACGCTGCTCGACTCCGACGTCGACCAGATGACCTCGCTGATCGCACTCAATGTCACCGCGCTGACGCGTCTGACCTACGCGACCGTGCCGCAGTTCGTGGCGCGCGGTGCCGGCACGATCGTCAACATCGCGTCACCGTCCACCACGATGGGGATGTCGTAACCGGTGTAAACGGGTCGACCATTCGCTTCCCGACGTCGAGTTGCCCAGCCGCTATACATATGCTCGATGAGATCGTGGGCACGGCGATCAATGTGCCTATGTCGCACTTTATGGCCGACGGGCGGCCGCGCCGGCATTGCGCTCATCTTTACGACCTCGCCGTGCTCGCGGTTCTGCACAGCGGCTTTGATGCGGGTGTGACGACCTACGAGGCGTTAGTCCCGGATGACCTGGATGGGCCGGTGTCCATCGAGGTTGCACGCGATGGCGAGGCGATTCATCGTTGGCAGATACGAGACGGCTTGATTGCCGCCGCGGCCTATGGGGCTTCGGAAGCCAGGATATCCCCTTGCGCATCGATGAATGCCGGCAGCACAAAATCTTGAACGATCTTGTGGACCTTCGTTTGGCTGATATCGGTCTCGACGGTCAGCCTTGAGAAGGAATATTGCAGGATATTGATCCACAACACCATGTCGAGTGCATTGACACTTTTCCGCATCGCGCCGTTTTGACGATAATGCTCGAGTATCGGGCTCCATGTTGCCACCGCGACTCGATGAATTTGGGATCCCTCGCGCAGGAACGACAATCCGCCCGTCACCCAGCGCCGCGTCACTGGATTGCGTAGCGAAACACGGGTGGAGGCTTGGAGATAGGCGCCGAGAAGGTCGCTGAAAGATTGGGGTAGTGCAGTGCGTTCGAAAAATCGGCGATCGAACAGCATCAGCCGATAGGCGATCACCGCTTCGAACAGCGACGAGCGGTTGCCGAACTCGCGATAGAGCGTGACGCGGGACACACCGGCCTGATCGGCGATCCGATCCATGGTCGCATTGGTGACGTCGTTTCGGGCGACGACGATCATCGCCGCCTTCAGCATCTTTGCCCGTCGTTCATCCGGGGCGATCTCGCCATAAGTGGCGCGCAACAATAAGCCTGACGTCATCGCCGGGCTTATAGACGATAAATCGCGCGTCGGGCCATCAGGCTGGAGCATCGACAGTATCGGCCGTTGTCCATTGGAGCCTCAGGCTCAACATGGCAGTCATCGAGCCGATCTTGATTTGCGGTCGATGCATCGGATCAAGCGCGAATCGCGGCACGGCGAGCAGCCATTCCTTGAGCAAGATGCGCAACTCAAGCCGCGCCAGGAAATGCCCCACGCACAGGTGCGGACCGGTCGCAAACATTAAATGGGCGGCGCCCTTGCGGTCCAGACGGAAGGCGAGCGGATCGGCATTGGTGCTTTCGTCGAGTCCGGCCAGAGCTAGCGGGCACAGCACCATGTCACCCTGCTTCAACAGGACGCCGTCGAGCTCGCTATCCTGGGCGACCATGCGGGCGGTAGTCACCACCCCCGACATTCGGAGCACTTCGTCGATGAAGGGCACGGCCAGGTCCGGATCGTGCGCCAGCCGCTCCTGCATGTCCGGCATGCCTGCCAGCCGCGCGAACATGAAGCCGGCGGCGTTCGCGACGGTATCGAGCCCCGCCAGGAACAGCAGGAAGCACATCGACTCGATCTCGTCCTGGTTGAGCGGACGGCCGTCGACTGTTTGCGCGAGCAGCGCGCTGACCAGGTCCTGACGCGGCGCCGTCCGTCGATCGGCGATGAGCGCACGCAGATGGCCGAGAATATCGACGGCAAGCGCCTGCCGGCGCGGTCCGTTGGGCGATCCGAACCAGTCGACCACGATTCGCCGGAACTCGTCGAACATCCCAGTGGGAAGGCCCATAAGGTCCATGAACACCTGGACGGGGAGGGGCATCGCCACTTGTTGCAGGAAGTCGCACTCGCCGTCGTTGCAGACCGAGGCGATCAGCGTCGCCGCGCGGCGGCGGATATCCTCTTCCATCGCTGCGATAGTCTTGGGTGCAAAGAACTGCATCAGGATCTTGCGATAGGGCGTGTGTTCGGGAGGATCGAGCGTCAGTGGAATGAGCGGTTGCTGCCGCGCCGTGCGCGGCACGGTGAGTTGGGCTGAGGAGAAACGATCGGGCGACATCAGCACCTCCCGCATCAGCCGTTCGCGCGTAATCACCCAATGGCCGCCATTGGCCGGCGTGTAGAAGACGTCCGGCGCCTCGCGATGCAGGAAGGTGAGTCCTTCCTGCACGCCGTTGCGCAGGCGCGGGTCGTCGCTGAGGCTGTAGAGGTCAAAGTCGAATATGCGCGCCGACGGCACATGCGCCGGCACTGCCTCTACCCCGTTCTGATCCATTTCTGGCTCCAAATCTAACGGCATTAAATTTCACTTGCCGGGGCGCTTTAGCTGTTATAGACGGCCGATGATACAAAAAAGAGATTTTGTAGCATTGCCGGCAGCGGCGCGGAATCGCCGACTGCGCCATTTAGGAAGAGGTGGAAGATGGGCGAGCCAGGTTCGATGCGGGATTTCATCGCCGATCCGGTCGAGTATTTCGATTGGTCGACGACACGGATGTGGTCGATGCCGCGGGCGGATCGCGAAGCGATTCAACTCGATGGCCTCAAGCTGCGGTTTGCTCAGCTGCGTGACGGCGTCGGCTATCTGAAGAAGCTGGCCGACCGCCAGGGCATCGACGAGATACGCGGTGTCGAGGATGTCGTCCCGCTATTGTTCGAACACACCGTCTATAAGTCATATCCGAGTTCGCTGCTCGAAAAGAGCCGGTTCCCCATGATCAATGCGTGGCTCGAAAAGCTCACGACGGTGCCGCTCAAGCATATCGACGTGTCGCAGTGCGATAGCATCGACAGCTGGATCGCGACGATGGATCGCGAGAGTGAGCTGTGCATCCACCACTCGTCGGGGACGAGCGGCACCGTATCACTGTTCCCCAAGACCAAGCAGGAGCTTTCGGCCTTTGGCAAGCTCTATCCGATGCGCTTCCAGAAGTTCGGAGATCCGCGGCCGGCGGAACCTCAGCCCAAGGCACATGTCGTCTCGCCCAGCTTCAGTTCGGGCAGTTCGGCCCATTTCCGCATCAATCAGCAATATTTCGAGCGAGTCGCGCATGGCGACGCCGAGTTCATGCATACCGCGTTTCCCGGGGCGATGAGCGCCGACATCCTGTATCTCGCGGGCCGTCTGCGCGCCGCCAAAGCGCGCGGTGAACTGGACCGGATCGAGGTCGCGCCGAACCTCCTCGCACGGCTCAACGAGTTCGAGACCGATCAGGCCGCGCGCGCGGCACAGATGCAGGCGTTCATGGAGCATATCACCTCGGCATTGGCCGGCCAGCGCGTGTTCATGGCCTGTGCGCCGACCTATCTCTGGCCGCTTGCCCTGAAGGGCCTGTCGGAAGGGCGGGCGGGTGTTTTCGCGCCCGATTCGGTGATTTCGACCGGTGGCGGGGCCAAGGGAATGGTGCTGCCGCCGGATTGGAAGGCGCAGGTGATGCGCTTCGCCGGTGTCGATCATCTCCCGGTCAATTACGCCATGACCGAGATGAACGCGAACAACCTGTTATGTGAGAACAACCGGTATCACATCGCGCCGTGGATCATTCCGTTCCTGCTCGACCCCGATACCAGCGAGGTGCTGCCGCGAACCGGTACGGTGACCGGCCGGTTCGCTTTCTACGATCTGCTGCCCGACACGCATTGGGGCGGGTTCATCACCGGCGACGAGGTGACAATGACCTGGGATCGCGATTGCGGCTGCGGCCGCGAAGGTCCCTACATCGCGAGCGATATCGCGCGATACAGCGAAAAGCGCGGCGGCGACGATAAGATCAGCTGTGCGGCATCGGCCGAAGCGCATGAAGAGGCGATGGACTTTCTTTCGGAAACGCAAGCCGCAGCCGCGGCTTGAACCGCTGCGGCCATGGAGGATTTAATGGCAACGTTGTTGAAGACGGATCAGAATGTCGAGATCGCCCCGGCGATCATCCGGGGGCAGATCATCAGATCAGACCTCGTCAAGTTCGGTGGCCGCAACGGCGACCTTGAATTTCTCGCACCCGACCCGGCGACGATCGTCAACCGGCTGCCGCTCGGCAATCCCAACTTGCTGACCGATGTCTACAGTCTGTCGGTCGACGATATCCTCGACTATCTTGAGGAACTCGGCAAACTGCTCGACGTCGCAAAGAACGAGCATTTGCAGGCGGCGCTCGATCTCACCCTCCAGACCGCGCCGATGACGCCACCGCTGCTGCGCAGGCAATATGCGCGCATCCCGTCGCTGTTCGCTCGCGAGGAACTCGAGGATATGGTGGCGCAGATCGGTCGCAATTATCTCGACGGATGGGTACTCGACCGCACCACGTCGCGCGGTGCGAAGCGCCATGTGCGCGCGTTCGGCGCGCGCGCTCTCCACATCGTCGCCGGCAACAGTCCCGTATTGTCGGCGGTCACGATCATCCGCAACTCGGTGGCCCGCGGCGACGCGATCATCAAGGCGCCGTCGAACGACCCGTTCACCGGGATCGCCATCGCCCGCACGATGATTGATTTCGCGCCCGATCATCCGCTGACCAAGCACATCAGCATCGCCTATTGGAAGGGCGGCGACGACGCGTTCGAAAGCAAGCTCTACCAGCCGCACAATATCGAGAAGATCGTGGCTTGGGGCGGTTTCGCTTCGGTAAAACACGTCGCCAAATACATTCAGCCGGGCCTCGAGCTGATCTCGCTCGATCCCAAGCGTAGCATCAGCATCATCGGTCCGGAAGCGTTCGACAGCGAGGCGGCGATGGACGACGTGGCGCAGCGCGTCGCATCGGACTTCGGCGGGCAGAACCAGGAAGTGTGCGCCAGCGCGCGCGTGGTCTATGTCCTGTCGGGCTCGGACGACGATGGCGTCGGCAAGGCAGAGGCGCTCGCCGAACGGGCCTATGACAAGCTGCTCGGGCTTCCCGAGCATCTCAGCACAAAGCCGAAAGGCGGCATCAATCGCGACTTGATGAGCAGCCTCGACGCCGCGTCGCTCATGGACGATTTCTATACGGTCGTCGGCACGCAGGACAATGAGGGCGGTGTCATCGTGTCGAAACTGCCCGAGCCGGTCGACTTTGCGCCGAGCCTGACTAATCGCGTGGCCAATTTCGTTCCGGTCGATTCGATCGACGACGTGATCCCGCGCATCGACGCCTATTGCCAGACGATCGGCATTTATCCGGAAGCGCTGGTTCCCGAAATCCAGGATCGTCTCGCGCTCGCCGGCGGCCAGCGGCTGGTGTCGCTGGGCTATGCCGCAGGCGCCGCTACCGGATTCGGCGCGCCGCAGGACGGGATCGAGCCGGTCCGCCGGCTCTGCAAGTGGATCTATCGCGAGGAATCCGACCCTGCAGTGACGCCGCCCCTCTGGGCATAGCGAATACGCATCAACGAACAATTAGAACGGACAGGAGGCGAGCATGATGGGGCCGGAAACGACCAGCATCGAGGTGATGCGCGGCATCGATCTTTCAGGAAAGTTTGCGATCGTCACGGGCGGCAGCAGCGGGATCGGGTATGAAACGGCGCATGCCCTGCTCGCCGCGGGCGCCGATGTGTGCATCGGTGCCCGCGACCGCGCGAAACTGGCGGACGCCGCCAAGCGCCTTGCCGAGGACGCGGACGGCGCGGTCTTAGCCTATCCGCTGGATCTCGCCGAACTCGACAGCGTTGACACATTTGCCGATGCCGTGCTGGCGCTCGATCGGCCGATCGATCTGCTCATCGCCAATGCCGGCATCATGGCCTGCCCGCTCGAGCGCAACTCGCGCGGCATCGAGTTGCAACTTGCGACGAACTATGTCGGCCACGCTGCGCTGGTCAGTCGGCTGGCACCGGCGGTGCGGCGCGCGGATAGTCCGCGCGTCGTCGCGCTGACCTCGTCCGGGCATCATTTTTCGGGGATCCGCGAAGACCTGAACTTCGATGAGGAGGACTATGACAAATGGACGGCCTATGGCCAGTCCAAGACCGCCAGCGCGTTGCTGGCGCGCAAGGTGCATAGTGCGATGTCCGATCTGGGCGTTACCGGCCTCGCCGTGCATCCCGGCTTCATCCAGACCGAACTCATGCGGTACCTGTCCAAGGACGATTATGTCGCCATGCAGGCGCGGACGGATATCGAATTGCCGAAGAGCCGTACTTACAAGAGCGTCGCCCAGGGCGCAGCCACTACTTTATGGGCCGCCACCGCACCCGAACTTGCCGGAGCGTTCGCCTATCTGGAGGATTGTTCGATCGCGCCGCCTGCCCAGGTCCGCGACACGTTGAACGGCGTCATGCCCTGGGCAATCGACCATGCCACGGCCGAAGCGCTCTGGACCAAGGCCGAACAGCTCGCCGGGCGAGCGCTGCCGCTCATTTGATGGGAGGGACACAGATGAGCGACCCTTGCGTTCTGCGCCACGATGCGAACGGGCTGGCCACGCTGACGCTGAACCGTCCGGACAAGCTCAATGCGCTCAACACCGAGATGTTCGAGCTGCTGGGGGAGCATGTCGCGGATATCGCGGCGTCGACCGACACGATCGGCTGCGTGATCGTGCGCGGCGCCGGGCGCTGTTTTTCCGCAGGCCATGATCTCGGCGCGATCGACGATGGCGAGAGTGGCGCTCAGCTCAACCTCCAGGCGACCGTCATCGAGCGTCTCGCCAACCTTCCCCAACCGGTGCTGAGCGCGGTGCACGGTCATTGCTATACCGGCGCGCTCGAATTGGCGCTGGCCGGCGACATCATCCTGGCCTCCGCCAACGCGCGCTTCGCCGACACGCACGCCCGCTGGGGATTGACCCCGATCTGGGGAATGAGCCAGCGGCTGCCGCGCCGCATCGGTACCTACAAAGCGCGCGAGCTGATGTTCACCTGTCGCATGGTGGACGCCCAGGAGGCGGTGGTCATCGGACTCGCCAACGTCCGGTTCGAGGACGACGCGTTCGACGAAGAGGTGCATCGCGTCGCCGACACGATTCTCGCCAACAGCTGGTTCAGCGCGCGGGCCAACAAGCGGCTGTTGCTTCAAACCGACGGGCTGCCGCTTGCGGCGGGTCTGGCGCACGAGACTTATCGCAACGAGGGGCACGCTCCCGACGTCGCGGCGCGCATCGCTGCCTTTGCACAACGCAAGGGCTGAGCGGTGGAGCTCGATCTCAACGCCGAGGACTTGGCGTTTCGCGACGAGGTGTGGGCCTTTCTCGCCGCCGAACTGACCCCGGAACTGGCCGAGGCGGGGCGCAATTGCGCCGGCATCTATTGCGACTATCCGGTCGCCAACCGGTGGTTTCGCATCCTCGCCAGACGGGGCTGGAGCGTGCCGCATTGGCCGGTCGCTTATGGCGGTACCGGTTGGTCGCCGGCGCAGCATTTGATCTTCAAGCGCGAACTCGCCCTCGCCGGCGCGCCGCCGCTCACGCCCAATTCGACCCATATGGTGGCACCGGTGATCATCGCCTTCGGCACCGACGAACAGAAGCGCAGCCTGTTGCCTCGCATCCGCTCGGGGGACGATTGGTGGGCGCAAGGCTATTCCGAACCCGAGGCCGGGTCGGATCTCGCATCACTTCGGCTCTCCGCCCGGCGCGACGGCGATTACTACATCCTCAACGGATCGAAGACGTGGACGACCCACGCGCATTTCTCGAACAAGATATTTTGCCTTGTCAGGACCGACCGGGACGCCAAGCCGCAGCGCGGCATCTCCTTCCTGCTGTTCGACCTCGGCCTGCCCGGTATCGACATCAGGCCGATCGTCTCGATCTCGGGCGATCACGAACTCAACGAAGTCTTTTTCGACAATGTGCGGGTGCCGGTCGACAGCTTGCTCGGTCAAGAGAATGACGGCTGGACGGTTGCCAAATACCTCTTGCGGCACGAACGCTCGTCGATGTGGTCGCCGTTGCTACGTGCGCGCCTGGAGTGGATGAAGGAGGCGGCGGGACGCTGCTCGCTTCCCCTCGCGGCCCGACTGACTTGCGCCGAGATGCGGTTGGCGGCGCTCGAGATCAGCGAGATGCGGCTGTTGTTCACCGACATGGATGACGCTCGTGCATCGCTGGTTTCGTCCATGTCCAAGGTCTGCGGCACGGAATTGCGGCAGGAGCTGACCGAAATCGGCGTAGCGCTCGAGGGACGACGGGCGATGGCGATGCCCGATCGGCCCGAGCAAACTGGCTGCGGCGTGGCGGTCGCGACCTATCTCAACGATCGCGCGGCGTCGATCTACGCGGGCACGAACGAAGTCCAGCGCGACATCATCGCCAAGATCCTCCTCCAGTAGCCGGCGAGCGCCCATGGATTTCAACTTCACTCACGAACAAGTGCTGCTGCGCGACAGCGTCCGCGGCTTCCTGCGCGCTCGCGAATCGGCCGGGACGCGTTTGATGCCGGAGCCGGTATCCTCGTCACGGCGATCGGAAATCTGGCGTGGATTTGCCGAAGAACTTGGGATTCTCGGTGCGGCGATCGGCCTCGAACAGGGCGGCTTCGGCGGCGGGCCGGTCGAGCACATGATCATCATGGAGGAGTTCGGCCGCGCGCTGGTCCGCGACCCCTATCTCGAGACGATCGTGATCGGCGCGGAGATGCTGTCGCGCTGCCATGGCGAGACCGCCGCCCGCTCGCTCGCCGCTGTACTCGCGGGTAAGATGCTGCTGGCCTATGCTTGGGCCGAGCCGGACATCGGCATCGATCTGCGCGCTGTAGCCACCGCCGCTACTCGGGATGCCGACGGCTGGCGACTGACCGGCAGCAAGGCCGTGGTGACGGCAGCACCCTGGGCGTCGCATTTGCTTGTGCTCGCTCGCACTGCCGGGGCGGTGGGGAGCGGCAGCGGCCTGTCGCTGTTCCTCGTCGACAAGTCGCTCCGTGGGGTACAATGCCGCGACTTCATGATGCTCGACGGCCGCTGGGCCTCCGACATCGCATTTGACGACGTAGCAGTACCGCCCGCCATGCAGCTGATCGACGGTAGCGCTTGTCCGCTCGCACTGGAAATCGCCGATCGCGCGATCGCCGCAAGTTGTGCCGAAGCGGTCGGGCTGATGACTCAGCTCCACACCGACACGATCGCTTATATCAGCCAGCGCCGGCAGTTCGGCGTCACGCTCTCGACGTTCCAGGTGCTGCGCCATCGGATCGCCGATATGTTGATCCATCTCGAAATGGCGACCTCGGCAACCTATCTCGCGACGCTGAGTCTGGCCGAGCCGGCCGACCGGCGCGCCCTCGCCGTTTCGTCGGCCAAGGTGGTTGTCGACGAGGCCAGCCGTTTCGTCGGCCAGAATGCCATCCAGCTTCACGGCAGCATGGGGATGACCGACCAGTTGGCGGTCGGCCATTATGTGAAGCGACTGATGACGATCGGCGCCGATTTCGGTGGCGCGGACCTGTATATCGCGCGGCATGCCGAAGCGTCGGCACGCCAAAGCGGGTTGAGGGGCAGGTCGTGCCCTGGCCCGAATCAGCCAGACCGAGTGGCTGCCATCGTGTCGCCGAGCGGCGGCGTGTCCTCGATCTCGATGGCGAACGAGCGCAGAAAACCGGCGGTCATGACGTAGTAACCGGCGGTGATGACCAGCTCGACCAACTCGTTCGGCGAGAACATCGTGCGGGCACGGGCAAATGTTTCATCGCCGACCGCGCCCGCCCGCCGAATCTCCTCGGCGACGGCGATAACGACGCGCTCTTTCTCCGGCAATCGATCGAACGCCTTGTCGGCAACCGCCTCGAGCATGGCATCGTCCATGCCGACCGCCTTTGCCACGCTGACGTGCTGATGCCATTCGTAATCGGAGTCGCATAGCTGGCCGATGCGGAGAATGACCAATTCGCGAAGCACCGGATCGAGTGTGCCGCGCAAGAGGATCTGGGTGCCCATCCGGGAATAAGCCAGCATCAGGCCTTCGGCATGGCTCATCATGCGCGTGATGTTGAGCGATCCCGTGCGCTGCAGCCGATCGCGGATTTCCTCGGATTGTACTGCGGGGTCGGGGTAGGGGATGCGCGCCATCGTGCAGGTTCCTTAGGGGATCTGATTAGCGAAGATCGCCGAGCTGACGGTTGGCGCGCCGGGGCCGCCGGCAAGCAGGCAGGTACGGGCGCCGGCCACCGGATTGGTGCTCTCGCCGCGCAGCTGCCTGACCGCTTCGATCGGCAGGCCGATGCCGTGGATGAACCCCTGCGCCAGATTGCCGCCGGACGTATTGATCGGCAGCTTGCCGCCATCGGCGATCAGGTTCTCGAAGCGTATCACCTCAACGGCATTTTCGTACGTGCAAAATCCGTGATCGATCATCGACATGATGCCTTGCGCGTCGAAATTCTCGTAGAGCTGGATCACATCGATATCGGCGGGAGACAGCCCGGTGTCGGCGTAGAGGCGTCGCGCGATCGGCCTGAAGCCGGCGGTAGCGTAGAGCTCGGCATCGTCATTCTCGAGCAAATCGCCCCAGCCTGCTTCGGCGCCCTGCGCGCAGCCGAGAAGATAGACCGGCGGCTTGTCGAGGTCTCGGGCATGATCGGCGGATACGAGCAGCAACGCACCAGCGCCGTCATTCTCGCGGCTACAGTCGAAAAGCCGAAACGGCTCGGCGATTAGCCGCGAACTCCGCAGGCTGTCGATGTCGAAGGGTTGCCCGTAGCTGACCGCTTCGGGGTTGCGGCTGCCGTGATAATAGGCCGCGCGAACCAGCTCCTCGGCAAGCCTGGGCGACACGCCGTGATAGTGAAACAGGCGATTGGCGCGAATGGCGCAGGACTGGGCGGGTGATACCACCCCCGATGCCAGCAAGTGATCGTTGAGATGGTGCGCCATCACCGCGGCGGACAAGCGCCCGCTCGAGCCCTCGACCAAGGCGCGAAACACGATCACGGCACGTGCCTGGCCGGTCAGGATCGCGCTTGCCGCGACACCGAAGGCAGCTGCTATGCCGCCGCCGCCGCCGCCCCAGATCGTCGTCGACCAGCGCAGCTCGCGAGTTCCCAGTTCGGGCATCAGGCGTACCGGCTCGTTCTTGTCGTCGCCGTAGGAGACGAAGCCGTCGACTTCGGCAGGGTCAAGCCCGGCCTCTGCGCAGGCGTCGAGGATCGCCTCGACGAGCACACTTCGCTCGGGCAGTGGCGCGGCGCCGCGCTTGAATTGCTTTAGCCCGACGCCCGCGATCGCGGTCGTTCCGAATAGCGGATGCCTCACGATGAGCGGCTCCAGAAGATGGTGGGAATCCGATCGGGGCCGACCGAAATGCGACCGGGCCGGCCGATAATCGCTTCGCCAATACGGGGATCGACACGGTCGGGGTCGTCGAGCAACCCGAGCAGGCGGATGCCGCAATCGTCGATCTCGGCGACCACGCTGGTGAATGGCACCTTGAGCGACTCGGTCATGCCGAAGCGGTGCCAGGTGCGAGTCCAGGAGAAGACCGTTGCCGCCATCGGCCGTTCGATCCAATGCGCACCGATCGTGCCGCAGGCGCCGCACCGCCGCCCCGCCGGCCACAGCCACCGATCGCAACCGTCGCAACGCGGCAATGTCAGCCTGTCTGCGGCGAGCCCTTCCCAATATGGTGCCTCGGCGCCGTCGCTACGGCTCACGCGGGCGTCCATTCGAGCGGCAGGGTCTCAAGCGCCATCACCGTGCCCAGGCGAAACGAATGGCGCTCGCCGGGCTTTGCGGTGAAAGCGGGGATCCGCTTGACCCATTCTTCAGCCAGGATGCGCAGCTCGGTGCGTCCCAGCACATGACCGACGCACAGATGCGGCCCCGTGGAAAAGGTCAGGTGCGCGACGCGCTTGCGATCGAGATCGAACGCATTGGGCTCGTCGAACCTCGCCGGGTCGCGGCTGCCGAGGCACAAGATCGAAAGGACCATTTCGCCCGGGCGGAATCTCGCTTCGCCGATATCGATGTCCTTCACCACCAGCCGCGGGGTGTTCACGACGCCGTAGAGGCGGATCGCTTCGTCGGCGAAGGCCGCGCACAGCGCGGGATCGGCGGCGAGACGGGCCTGCACGTCGGGCATCTGGGCGAGTTGCTGATAGGCAAAGCCGGTCACGTTGGTAACCGTGTCCATGCCGCCGAGGAATAGCACGAACGCCATTGCGAGAATCTCGTCCTCGCCCATCGTGCGGCCGCCGATATCGACATTGAGAAGATGCGACATCAGCTTGTCGTCGGGGTTGCTGCGCTTTTCGGTCAGCAGGTCGACCAGCACATTCTGGATGACCCCGACAAGCCGCCCGAGTTCGATTTCATCATTCTCGCAGTCGAAGAAATCCTCGGCGATGCGCCGGAATTCGTGCAGCCGCGACAGGTCCATCCCCATCAATTCCATGAAGACGCTAACCGGGAAGATCTTCGAGACTTCGGTCTGGAAATCGCATTCGCCTTTGGCGGCGACTGCGTCGACCAGACGAACCGCCCATTCGCGGATGCCCGGCTCCAGCGCCTTGATCGCCACTGGACCGAACATCGGTGCGAGTGCGCGGCGATAGGGCAGGTTGTCGGGTGGATCGAGACTGAGCGGGATCATGAACGGCGGGTTCTCGACGCGCGGAATCTGCATTTCCCGCGCGGAGAAATGCTCGGGATCGGTGACGATCCGCGAAATGCCGTCGAACGATTTGACGATCCAGTGACCGCCATTGCGCCGCGTCCAAAAAATGTCGGGCGCGTCGGCCAGCGTCGCCGCGTAGGTTCCCTGCACGTCCTCGCCGATGCGCGGATCGTGATGGATGTCGAAATCGAAGACGAGGTGCGGCGGAACTTGTGGTGGCGGATTGCCGAGAGCGGGTCCGACGACGATCGATTGAATGTTCATGGCTGTCTCCTCAGCGCACGCGGGCCAGGCGCTCATGCGCGCCTGCATAAAGTTGGCGGACCGCAGGCTTCGACAGCTTGCCGGTCGCGAGCCGCGGTAGCGGCTCGGCGGAAAAAGCGACGTAGCGCGGCACTTTGTAGTTGGAGAGGTTGGCGCCGCAATATTCGATCAGCGCCGCAACATCGACTTCGACGGGGCCGTGATAGATGATCAGCGGCGTCTCGCCGAATCTGGGGTCGGGTGCGGCGATCGCCAGCGCCTCGGCGACACCGGGAAATTCGCACACCACGCGTTCGACCTCGGCGGCCGAGATATTGAGGCCGCCCGAGATGATGAGATCCTTCATCCGGTCGACGAAGGTCAGCATGCCGCGGTCGTCGAGCGTGCCGATATCGCCCGAATAGAGCCAGCCGTCGCGGATCGTCTTGGCCGTCTCTTCGGGGTTGCGCCAATAGCCCAGCATCATGCCCGGCGATCGCATGATGATCTCGCCGGGCTCGCCGGGCGCGCAGTCGGAGCCGTCGGCCTGCACCACGCGCAAGTCGATGAACAGGCCGCCCCAGCCGCATTTCTCTGGCGCCTCGAGCGCGAGATGTTCGGGCATGATCGTCGCGTTGCCACCGACCTCGGTCTGGCCGTAGATTTGCCGGATAGTGACGCCCTTGGCCTTCCACGTCTCCATCAGCCGTCGGCTGACGCGCGCGCCGCCTGCGGTCGCGTAGCGGATCGACGACAGGTCGGCAGTGGCGAATTCCGGCAACGCCGCGATGAACTCGAAGAATGCCGGCACAGCGCCGAAGCAATGGATACCTTCCTGCTCGATCAGGCGCAACGCATCCGCCGCGACGAACTGCGGCAGCATATAGAGCGTGCAGCCCTGGATGCTGTAGTGAATGAGCTGCACAAAGCCGGCGGACGTGTTGAGGGGAGCCAGGCTGATGATTCGCGAGCCCGGTCCCGACGTGGTTTCCTCGAGCGACCAGTTCGAAGCATAGCTGGTCATCGAGCGATGCGTGAAGACGACGCCCTTGGGCTTGGCCGTCGAACCAGAGGTCGCGATGATCACCACCGGCGAATCGGGATCGAGTTCGCGGTCGACCGTCGCCGGAGGGCCGACGCGCAGCGCGTCGATTTCGGCCATCGCGCGCGGAACGAGGCCCGCTGCCGACATCCGATCAGCGTGATCCGCGGCTGCGAAGGAGAAGCGCGGCTCGGTGGTCTCGCACAAATCGACGATCTCACGCGTCGTGTAGCGGAAGTTCACCGGATTGACGATTCCGCCTGCGCGGATGATCCCCATGATGAGCGCGACATAGGCCAGGCTGTTGGCCGAGCAGATCGCGACGCGGTCGCCGGGCTCGAGCCCGTCCGCGATCAGCATGGCGGCAACGCGATCCGACCATGCCTTGTATTCGGCATAGGTGAGGACGTCGTCGTGCAATTTCACTGCCGGCTGATCGCCGCGCATTCGCGCCCACCACGCGATCGCCGATGGCAAGGTCTGAGCCATTGTCTCCTCTCCGCGACGTTAAACTGTGTCGCTCCGTTTCGACGGTGATGCTAGAAAGACGCGTATCTAATGGCAATAGATTTCTGATCAACGATGCCACGGCGACGTGGCTTGCATGGCGGTGCATACCCCGGTTATCTAATAATTATAGATAAGATTCCGGCGGATTTGTTGAGGGAGAGGGTTTTGGAAAAGTTCGACTATGTCATCGTCGGGGCGGGGGCAGCAGGCTGCGTCCTAGCCTATCGTCTGAGTGAGGATCCGGCCAACTCGGTATGCCTGATTGAGGCGGGGCCGCGCGATTCGAACCCATTCATTTCCATGCCCAAAGGCGTGGTGAAGGTGATGGCGGATCCCAAACATTCGTGGATCTATCCAAGCCAGCCGGACGATTGCACCGCGGGCCGATCGGAAATGTGGGCGCGGGGACGCGTGCTCGGCGGGTCCACCTCGATAAACGGCATGATGTATGTCCGCGGCCAGCCGGCCGATTTCGACGGCATTGCCGAATTGTCGAGCGATGATTGGAACTGGGCGCAGATCGGTCGGGCCTATGCGGCGTTAGAAAATCACGAGCTCGGCAAGGCCGAGACGCGCGGCGACCGCGGGCCGTTGCGCGTCACCATGCCGACGATGCGCGATGCCCTGTCCGAAGCGCAGATCAAGGCCGGCGAGGCGATGGGCTGGCCGCGCAAGGAGGATGTCAATTCTCCCGACGATGACGACGGTATCGGCTATGCCCCGCGTACGGTCGCCGGCGGCAAGCGCCAGAGCGCTGCGGTAGCCTTCCTGCGCCCGGCCGAAAAGCGACCCAATTTGACCGTCCTGACCGAATGCACGGTCGATCGCGTTGTGTTCGACGGCAAGCGCGCCGTCGGCGTCGAGTATCTGCGCGGCGGCAAGCGCGAAGAGGTCGCCGCGCGGCGTGAAGTGATCGTGTGCGGCGGCGCGATGGCCAGTCCGGGCATACTCGAGCGCTCGGGCGTCGGGGATGCGAAATTGCTCGATCGGCTCGGCATCCCGCTTGTCCATGACAACCCCCAGGTCGGCGAGGGCTTGATCGAGCATCGCGGGCTGATCATGCAGTGGAAGTTGCGGCACGATATGTCGCAAAACAAGCAATTTTACGGCTGGCGGCTGCTGCGCTCGACGTTGCGCTATTACCTGACCCGGGGCGGCCCGATGTCGGCGGCCTCCTACGAGATTGGCGGGTGGTTTCGCACACGGCCGGGGCTCAACCGTCCCGATGCGCAAATGCTCGTCGCGCCGTTTTCGTTCGATATGGCCAAGCAGCGCAGGGACGTCGAACGCTTTCCGGGAATGAACGTCGTGCTCTATGCGCTGCGGCCCACTTCCCGCGGGAGCATCCACATCTCGACTCGGGATCCCGATGCGGCGGCGGGCTTCGCTCCGAACTACCGCGCCAACGATGCCGACCGCCAGGCGATGGTCGGGGCTGTGCGCGTGGTTCGCGACTATGCCGCGCAACCGCCACTCGCGGAAATGATCGTGGAGGAAACGTCGCCGGGTCCTGAATATCAAAGCGATGCCGAGATTCTCGATGCTTATGACCGTCTGGGGACCTGCGCCTACCACGCGGTCGGCAGCTGCCGAATGGGTAGCGATCCCGGATCGGTCGTCGATCCGCAACTGCGCGTCCGCGGAGTGGAGCGCCTGCGCGTCGTGGATACCTCGATCATGCCGGTGATCCCGGCCGGTAACACCCAGGGGCCGACAATGGCGATGGCCTGGCGCGCCGCCGATCTGATCCTGGCAGAGGATGATACAAAACCTGCCTGATTTATCTATTGACATTAGATTGACTGAACTGGAGGATAAGTACGTCGGCTCAATGCCGCCGCGCGACACGACGAGAGCGTGCGCGTCCTGATTTAGGGAGGAGCTTGAAACATGGCCCATCATTTGCGTCTCGTGCTCGTTGCGTTGTCGTCTACCGCGCTCGCACCATTGGCTGCGCAAGCGCAGGAAACGCCTGCCGCACCGACACCCGCACCCGCCGCGGCCGCGCCCAGCGCTCCACAAAGCGACGCCAGTACCGCGGATGATATCATCGTCACGGCCCGCCGCCGCGACGAACGCCTGCTCGATACGCCGGTGGCGATTACCGCGGTCAGCGGCGCGAAGCTGGCGCAATATCAGGTCACCAGCGTCTCGGACCTCAGCACGCAGGTGCCGTCGCTGATCGCTGGCAAGGCGTCGTCCGGCTCATCGGCCAGCATCTTCCTTCGCGGCGTGGGATCGACCGCGCTGAGCGCGGGCTTCGATCAGTCGGTCTCGTTCGTGGTCGACGGATTGGCGATGAGCCGTGGACGCGAGATCTCGCTACCCCAATTCGACATTCAGCGTGTCGAGGTCCTGAAAGGTCCGCAGGCGCTGTTCTTCGGCAAGAATACCACCGGCGGCCTGATCAGCATCACCAGCAACGGCCCGACCGACGAACTCGAAGCCGGCCTCAATGCCGGATATGAATTTGAGGCTCGCCAGAAATATGTCGACGGCTATATCTCGGGTCCGATCAGCGACACGTTGCGCGTACGCGTTGCCGGCCGCTATTCCAACAGCGATGGCGCCTTCATCAACACTGCGGCGCCGACCTATACCAATTATATTCCCGGTCAGATTCGCACGCGCAACTCTGACCGCCGTGGCGGCGCCGAGACGCTTGGTTTGCGCGGGACGATCGACTGGCAACCGAACGCGGCCGTGAAATTCGAGCTCAAGGGAGGATATTCGAGCGTTCAGGACGGCGGTCCGACCGACATCATCGAGCGCAAGTGCGGCGGCAACAGAACCACGCCGCTTGCCGCCAACGGCATCCCGCCAAGCCCCAACGCCGACTGCTTCGTCAACGGTCGCTCCGACCAGTCGTCTTATCCGAGCCAGGTGGTGGCGCAGGGTTTCCGCTATGCGCGCGACGGCTTCATGTATGGCGATTTCAAGTCGAGATTCGCGATCCTGACGGGGAATATCACCAGCAATCCGTTCGACGTCACATCGATCTCGGCTTACTACCACTTCAAGCAAACCGACTTGAACAATGTTTCGGGCGAGGCTTATCCCGCCGGCTTTGGCGAACTGAGCGAATATACGCAATATTCGGAGGAGCTCCGGTTCCAATCGAAATTCAACGGTCCGCTCAATCTGATGTTCGGGCTTTATTACGCCCATGGGGAAATGACGTTCAACACCGACGCCTATATCGCCCCGGTGCCGTTCGATCCCGTCAGCGGCACCTATGCCGCTTTCCGCCGCGACGATGGCTTCACCAGCGATTCGATGTCAGGCTTCCTGCAAGGCAATCTGAAGATCGGGTCGCGACTGGAGCTGTCGGGCGGCGCGCGCTACAGTTTGGAAGCGCGCGATTCCTATCAGGCATCGCTCCCCGGAAACGCGGCCTTCGCGGCGTTTTTCCCGGGAAACATCCGGGTCGAAGACCGCTATCGCGATCATAACCTGTCGCCCGAAGTGACGTTGCGCTTCAAGCCGAACCAGGACACCACGATCTACGCCGCCTACAAACAGGGGTTCAAATCGGGCGGATTCAATATCTCGCAGACGCTGACGCCGCTCTCTGACGATCATACCGGGCGCTTCGGCGCCGAGAAGGCGCGTGGGGGCGAGGTCGGCTTGCGGACGCTGCTGCTCGACCGCCGGCTGAGCCTCAACATAACAGCTTACGACTATGACTATACCGACCTCCAGGTTCAGTTCTTCGATCCGGTGACGGTCGGCGAGATTTCGGGAAATGCGGGCAAGCTGACCACGCGGGGCGTCGAAGGCGACTTCAACTTCCGAGTGCCGGGGGTCCAGGGATGGAGCATCCACGGCGCGGGCGCCTATAACGACGCCAAATATCACAACTTCGTCGGCGCCTGCTATTCGGGTCAAACGATCGCGCAAGGCTGCAACCTGGAATTCGCCAACGGCGTGTACAACGGACAGCAATTCGAGGGCCGCACCGCGCCCAAGGCGCCGCATTTCTCGGGCCAGTTCGGCAGCGCGCTGGAATTCCCGTTGAGTTCCTCGGGTCTCCGCGCGATCCTCACCGGCGACCTCACTTATATGTCAAAGTACAATTATTCGGATGCGCTCGAACCGTTCGCGGTGCAGAATGCCTATACCAAGATTGACGCGTCGATCGCGATTGTCGGCCCCAAGGATCGCTGGAAACTGTCGCTGATCGGACGCAATCTGACCAACAAACTGGTGGTGACGACGTCCAACGACATTCCCTTCACCGGCGGCACCGGGACGGGCACGGCTGTGGGCGTTCCTGCCGATCTCGACGTTTATGTCGAGAACCCGCGCGAGGTCTTCCTGCAACTGGGGATCAAATTCTAAAAGGGGGCGAAGCGTTGATGGCGACGAGTCGCCATCAACGCTTACGTTTGGCCGCCGTAGCGTGCCCGTAGGCCGGCGAGCAGCGTCCGCAATCCTTCCACGAAGCGCGTCTCCGCATCCTGCGGGCCGGTTTCCATAGCCAGCGCCAGATTGGGGAAGCGCTCGGGATCGATCGAGGGCATGGCCGGGATATGGTGCGCTTCCGCTGCAGCAGCGAAAAACGACGCGCCGTAGGTGACGTGCTCGATCAATTCGTTGGCCGCCATTCGCACTTCGATCGGATACGGACAGTCGACCATCGCATTTTCATAGGCCTGCAGCATCACCTGCCGTGGGAAGAAGCGAAGCGCCAGCGGTGCGGCATTTGGATGACGCATCATGACACGTCGTGTCGCCAGACTGAGTTCGATCATCCGCTCGTCCCAATCGCTCGACCAATGTTCCTTTTCATGCCCGACTTCGACGAGAAGGGCTCGAGCGATCTGTGCCAGCAGCTCCTCCTTGTTCCGGAAGTGGTAGTAAAGCGACGGCGCGCTCACGCCGAGCACTTGCGCGACGCTCTGCACGCTGAGCGCTTCGAGTCCGTTGCGATCGATCAGCGTGAGCGCGGCTTCCGTCGCCGTCTCGCAGGTAATGAGCGCGGTCGTAGGGCGTCCGGCTCGCGGCACCCGAGGCTCGCTTTTGACCTTGGCGATTTTCTTCGACAATTCAGCCATCGTTGGCCGCAGGCCCCTCTCTCGTTTGATATTCTTCCATTGCTACCCGGCTTCGGCTGACGTTGCCACCCACCCGTGCTGAAGCTATAGGGATATCTAACGACATTAGAAATAGTCAATATGGGAGGGTCTTGGTTGTGACGGGCGGGAATGAACGCCGAGCGCCGGCGGCGGCGACCTTCGACGGCGAGGTACGGCGCTATCGATCGGCGGATGACCTCGAACTGGTCGCCGATGTCGCCGGCCCGGAAACGGCGCCTGGTGTGGTGCTGCTGCATGGCGGCGGGCAGACACGGCACAGCTGGTCGGGCGCGATGCGCGCGCTGGTCGACCGCGGCTACAGAGTCATCAGCTTCGACGCGCGGGGGCACGGCGACAGTGCCTGGTCGATCGACGGCGCTTATGGGCTCGATCACCGGGTGCATGACCTGCGAGCGATCGTTGCGAATGTCTCGGATCGCTTCGCGCTCGTCGGCGCGTCGCTGGGCGGCGCAACGGCCATCCATGCCGTTGCCCGCGGTCTTGCCCCGGCGGCCATGGTGCTGGTCGATATCGTCCCCGAGCCCGAGGCGTCGGGGGTCGATCGCATCGTCGCTTTCATGCGGGCAAATCCCGACGGATTTGCCGATCTCGAGGAAGCGGTCGAGGCGGTGGCCGCGTATAACCCGCTCCGGCCGCGGCCGCGCGACACCAGCGGCCTAATGCGCAACTTGCGCTTGCGGTCCAACGGCCGGCTATACTGGCATTGGGATCCGCGCATCACCGAGACGCGGTCGGACGAACACCAACGGCTCATCCAGCAGTCCGCGGCGGCAATTGCCGACAGGAAGGGCGTGGCGGTCATGCTGGTGCGGGGCCTCAACAGCGATGTCGTGAGCGATGCCGGCGTCGAGGCTTTCCGTGCGCAATTGCCGGAGCTCGAAGTCGCCAATGTCGGCGGTGCCGGTCACATGGTCGCCGGCGACCGCAACGACATGTTCAACGCCAGCGTGATCGAATTTCTCGCCCGCCACTTGCCGGTGGGAGGGCCGCGATGAGCCGCCTGCTGGAGGGGCGTATCGCGCTCGTCACCGGGGCGAGCGCCGGCCTTGGGCGGCACTTCGCGTGCGTCCTGGCCGAGATGGGCGCTGCCGTGGTCGTCTGCGCCCGGCGTGCCGAGGCGCTGTCCTCGCTGGTTGAGGAAATCGAGCGCGGCGGCGGCCGGGCAATCGCCTTTCCGATCGACGTGGCGGATGTAGGCCGCATTCCTGCGGCGTTCGATGCGGCGGAAACCGCGTTCGGCACGGTCGATATCCTCATCAACAATGCCGCGGTCGCCGATGGCGACTATGCGACCAATCTTACGCTCGAGACGATCGATCGGGTGATCGATGTCGATTTCCGGGCGCCTTTCCTGTTCTCGGTCGAAGCGGCCCGGCGCCTCATCGCCGCCGCCATGCCGGGCCGCATCGTCAACCTCTCCTCGGTCGGCGCATATCACTACGCCCCGGCCAGCGCCTCGGCGCTCTACTGTGCGACCAAGGCAGGGATCATCCGCATGACCGAAACGCTGGCGATCGAGTGGGCTCGGTTCGGCATCAACGTGAACGCGATCGCGCCGGGCATGTTCAGGAGCGAAATGACCGATGGGTTCATCGAGCGCGTCGGCGACAAGGTGCGCGAGCGATTTCCGCGGCAGCGGATCGGGGAGCCGAGCTACCTCGAAAGCACCTTGCGTTACCTGGTCGACCCATCGTCTCATTTCGTCACCGGGACGTGCATCACGGTCGATGATGCGCAAACCAATCGTTGAGGATATCGTGCAGAGCTATGACGTCGTAATCGTCGGTGCCGGGCATGGCGGGGCGCAAGCCGCTGTCGCGCTCCGGCAGCAGAAGTTTGACGGCACTATCCTGGTGATCGGCGCCGAGCCGGACCTTCCCTACGAGCGCCCGCCGCTCTCCAAGGAATATCTCGCAGGCGACAAGCCGTTCGAGCGGCTGTTGCTGCGATCCCCGGCTTTTTGGTCGGAGCGCGATGTCGGCATGCTGCTCGGTCAAAAGGCTGTGTCGGTCAGCCCCGACGACCATCAAATCACCGCCGGGGACGGGCGGACCATCGGCTATGGATCGCTGATCTGGGCGGCCGGCGGCGATGCCCGGCGCCTCTCTTGCGACGGCCATGATCTGGCCGGCGTGCATACCGTCCGAACCAGGAGCGATGCGGATCGAATGCGTGCCGAACTCGGCGCGGTCGATCAGGCAGTAGTGATCGGCGGCGGCTATATCGGCCTCGAAGCCGCTGCCGTGCTGGCAAAGGCGGGCAAGGCCGTAGTGTTGCTCGAAGCGCTCGACCGAGTCCTCGCGAGGGTTGCCGGTGAGCCGCTGTCGCGGTTCTACGAGGCCGCGCATCGCGCGCACGGCGTCGATCTCCGGCTCGGCGTCGCCGTCGAGAGCATCCTGGGGGAGGGCGGCAAGGCCTGCGGCGTGCGCCTTGCCGGCGGCGAGGTAGTGCCTGCCCAGATGGTGATTGTCGGGATCGGCATCGTGCCGGCGGTGGCGCCGCTGCTGGCGGCGGGCGCGGCCGGCGGCAACGGGCTGCGGGTCGACGCTTATTGCCGCACCAGCTTGCCCGACGTGTTTGCGATCGGCGATTGCGCGCTCCATGCCAGCCGGTTTGCCGGGGGCGCCGAAATCCGCCTCGAATCGGTGCAGAACGCCAATGACCAGGCTAATACGGTCGCCCGCATCCTCACCGGCCAAGCGGCACCATATGACGCCCTGCCGTGGTTTTGGTCGAACCAGTACAACCTGAAGCTGCAAACGGTCGGCCTGTCGATTGGGCATGATGAGACGATCGTTCGCGGTGCGCCTGACTCGGGCAGCTTTTCCGTCGTGTATCTGCGCGAGGGGCGGGTGATCGCCTTGGACTGCGTGAACGCGGTCAAGGACTATGTCCAGGGCCGGGCGCTGGTCGAGGCCGGCGCCAGGATCGATGGTGACCGCTTGGCAAATGGCGGAATAGCGCTCAGGGATGCCTAAAATCTATTGCTATTAGATAAAATTCTGGGTACCTTGCTGCGCAATTAGGAGAGGCGCACGACATGAACTACGCCGCAGAGGTTGCGAGGCCCGCCCAGCGCAGAGTCACTCGACTGATCGACCTGACGGAAAGCCAGCAGGCATCGATCCGGCAGATTCCCGCCGAACGGGATATCGTGAACGTTGCGATGGCAGCGAGCCGCCCCAACGCGATCTTTACCGGCCGCGAGCGGTTCGACACCGAGCAAGAGAAAATCTTCAAGAAATATGCTGCACCGATCACGCTCACAGCACTGCTGCCCGAGCCGGGATCTGTCGTGGCGATCGAAGCCTATGGCAAGCCGCTGCTCGTCTCGCGAACGCGCAACGACGAGTTCAAGGTGTTCGTCAATGCTTGCCAACACAAGGGTGCAAAGCTCGTCGAGGATTGCGCGGTCCATAATAAGGGACGGATGGTCTGCCCTTATCACGCCTGGACTTACGGCATCGACGGTAAGCTGATCGGGGTGGCGCGGTCGGAGATGTTCGAGGGCATCGTCAAGAGCGAGCGCGGCCTCAAGGAACTGCCCTCGCGGGTCTGGGGCGGTGTGATCTATGCTCAGCTCGACGGCGGCGCCCCGGACTTCTCGCAGCTCCATCCGCAGATCGCCGAGGATTTCACCGCGCTCGGCATTGCCGACGCTCACGTCTATGACCGCAAGGTGTTCGAGCTCAAGGCCAATTGGAAGGTCGTGCTGGAACCCTTCC
>FSUD01000103.1_pt1 | contig 22482 bp, 23 predicted proteins | sample 1637011 | NCBI WGS metagenome assembly FSUD01 (sample SAMEA3914816, study PRJEB12502) | metagenome | biome: forest; material: soil | place: USA | collected 2011-09-16 | depth 0.3 m
AGATAGGCGTTGACGCCGATCGTCGTCACCTTGGACGCGGCAATGTCGGCATCGGCCTGCGGCTTTTTCTTGCCCATAATGAACGTACAGGCAGCGAGCGGTACCAGGGCGGCCAAACACACGGCGTTCCGAAGAGAATTCATCAATTGTTCCCTGACACAGATGGGATGTTGCGGCATCTATAGATGTTGACGCCCCAGCCGCAAGCGCCGTGGCGTGTGGACGCAATGCAACACTGACTCGAAAAAGAGTCATCAGTGTGGCGGCGACGGATCGTTCCGTGTTACGGGCCGTATCGCATTATCGAGTCGCAGGAAGTTTATCCGTGGTCGCAACGCGCGTCATTGTGGGAACGATAGCCGGGGCGCTGGCCGCCGCTGCCGTTTTTGCCATGCCTGCGGTGGGTGCGCCCGACCGGATTCAGCGGGCAAGGGCGCTGCCGACCTCGATCGCGACATTCTTCACGCCGGCCTCTGCCGATCCCAAGCTTGCCGCATTGATCGCGCGCAGCGGGTTCGGCGCGACGCCGTTCCGCTTCACGCCGGCCGATTCGCACGGCGCCAGCCGCCGTGTCGTCGATATGGCGAAGACTCGTTCGGTCGTCCCGGGCGTGACCCCGCCGCGCATCGTCGGCAACGCGGCGTCGGTCGGCCTCGCGCCGATCGCGTTCAACCTGGCATCGACGGACGCGTTGAAGCACTTCTCGCTGTCGGGTGATCTGGCCAAGGTCGATCTGGCGACCGTGTCGGGCAGCCGCAAGTCGACCGACAACAGCGCGATCAATTCGGGCCACCGCGCCACCGCCAAGCTGACCGCGCGCAGCGATCAGCCGACGCCCGGCGCTACTAACTTGATCGGCGTGCCGAGCTATTCGATCGATGTCGGCGGGTCCTATTCGCTGACCAAGAATTTCGACGTCACCGCCGGGGTCCGCTACAAATCGCAAGATCGTGACCGCCTGACCCGGTTGACCAGCGATCGCCCGGACAGCCAGGCGGTCTATGTCGGGACGGCGTTCAAGTTCTAAGGCGCAGCGATTTAGCCTTGCTAAATCGTGACCAGCGATCCCCGGCCGGCCTCGCACAGCGAGGACCGACGAGGTGGCTTTGCCACGTCGCTCCACACCGGGCTAAACCCAAGCCCCAATCGCCGCCCAACCGTAAAATCCGCGCATCCCACGAAACCGCCGTGCGTCCATCCCGCCCAGCGCGATTGCACGAAGCGGCAACCCCTGCGCGATCCGCTGCGCCCCCCTGATCCCCAATGACGGCGCTCCAGGGTGCGATTCGGTAGCAAACACCGGTGACACGAAAACAGCATCAGCCCCTCGGCACACAGCTGCCGTCGCCTCGGCCCGAGAATGCGCCGACATCGTCCGCAGGCCTCCAGTCCGCCGCCCGGGCTCATGCGTCCCCGCCTCGCCGAACCCGCAGCGCTCGCCCGCTCGCACAACGATCAGCCCGCGCGCCCGCGCCAGTCGCACGACGCGCCGGAACAACGCCCGCCGCTCCGCGGTCGGCGTCGCATAGTGCCGGAACACGATCCCCGCCCCTCGCGGCAACCGTCCGATCGCGCGCCACAGATCCTCCCCCAGCCGCTCGTCGGTCATCAGCCAGATTTTGGGAGTGGGAGGGTGGCGGTGCGGCACAGCTATGCCTATAGCGCGCGGCATGACGACCGACGACCCCGCCGCGCGGCTCGCCGGCATCCGTGACAGCATCGCCGCCGCCGCCCGAATCGCCGGGCGCACCGACCCGATCGAGCTGATCGCGATCTCCAAGACTCACGACGCGGAGACGATTCGTCCGCTGATCGCGGCGGGCCAGCGCGTGTTCGGAGAAAACCGGGTGCAGGAAGCACAGGCGAAATGGCCCGCGTTGCGCGAGGAGCAACCCGGAATCGCGCTCCACTTGGTCGGGCAGCTCCAGTCGAATAAGGCGGCCGAAGCGGTGGCCTTGTTCGATGCGATCCACTCGATCGATCGCCCGTCGCTGGTCGCCGCGTTGGCCAAGGCGATGGAAAGCGGGCAGCGTCCCGATTGCTTCGTCCAGGTCAATATCGGCGACGAGCCGCAAAAGGGCGGCTGCGCGATCGGCGACCTTTCCGCGCTGCTCAAGGAAGCGCGATCGGCCGACTTGCCGGTTGTCGGACTGATGGCGGTGCCGCCACTCGACATCGAAGCAGCGCCCTATTTCGCACTGCTCGCCAAGCTGGCGCGCGACAATGGCGTCGCGGGGCTCAGCATGGGCATGTCGGGCGACTATTCGACCGCGGTAACATTGGGGGCCACGCATGTCCGTGTCGGCTCCGCATTATTTGGGGCACGTGCATGAAATACGCTGCATTGCTGTTCGACTTCGACGGCGTGCTGATCGAAAGCGAATATATCGGCAACAAACATCTCGCCGACTATCTGACGTCGATCGGGCATCCGACCACGCCGGAGGAATCGATGGCCAATTTCATGGGCTATTCGGGAGTCGATTTCCTCGAGCGGATCGAGGCGTTCATCGCTCGCCCGCTGCCCGACGACTTTCATATCGTCCGCGCCGCCGAGGATGACCGGGTAATGGCGGCGGGGATCGATGAAGTCGCCGGCGCCGTCGGTTTCGTTCGCTCGCTGCCGGCGTCTCTGCCCAAGGCAGTGGTGTCGTCCAGTTCGACTCGCTGGATCAGCCGCCACCTCGCCCATATCGGCCTGACCGACGCCTTCGGCGATCATATCTATAGCGGCCGCGAGCATGTGACTCGCGGCAAACCCGCGCCCGACCTTTATCTCTATGGGGCCGCCCAATTGGGCGTGCCGATCGCCGACTGCGCGATCATTGAGGATTCGATCGTTGGCGCGACTGGCGCGGTGGCGTCGGGCGGCTATGTCATCGGCCTGTGCGCCGGCTCGCATTGCGCGCCAGACCATCGCGACCGGTTGAAGGCTGTTGGCGTCGACGAGGTTGCCGCGAGCTTCGACGAGGTTGCTCGCCTGCTCGCCTAGAGTTGATGCCCCGTCCTGTCGCGCTTGGTCGCGAGATATTTGGCGTTGAACGGGTTGGACGGCAGCGCGATCGGCACGCGCTCCGTAACGGTAATGCCAGTTGCTTCCAGCACGCGGACCTTTTCCGGATTGTTGGTCAGCAAGCGGATGGTGCGCTGGCCCAGCAAGTCGAGCATCCGCGCCGCTACTCGGAAATCGCGCGCGTCGACCGCAAAGCCGAGTCGGGTGTTGGCGTCGACCGTGTCGAACCCCTGATCCTGTAGCGCATAAGCGCGCAGCTTGTTGACCAGGCCGATCCCGCGCCCTTCCTGCCGCAGATAGAGCAGGATGCCCCAGCCGGTATCCTCCATCGCATGGATCGCGGCGTGGAGCTGCGGCCCGCAATCGCATTTCAGGCTGCCCAGCACGTCACCGGTCAGGCACTCGCTGTGCAGGCGAACGAGTGGGGGACGCCCATCGGGCTCACCGATGATCAGCGCGACATGTTCGCCGGGCGAATCTGGCGAGCGGAAGGCGACGATCTCCGACTTTTCCGAGCCCATGACCGGCAGCTTGGCGCGCGCCGCGATGGCCAGATGGATCGGATCCTCGAAGTCCTCGATATCGGCGAGCGTGATGGCCGCGTCAACGCTGGGCGCCGCGCCGACGAAGAAGGCGGGCAGCACCCCGGCCGTCCGCGCCAGCACCAGCGCCGCCGCCATGACGTCAGGCTGAACCACGCGGATCGCCCGGAATGGACCCTTCATCGGAGTCGCCATGTCGAGCTGCGGATCGGCCAGCGCCACCGCACAGTCGAAATCGATCCAGAACGTGCGCTCAACCATCACCGGCGCATCGGGCACCGCCGCCTCCGCCTGGTTGGCGAGCCTCAGCGTTGCGGCGCGTCCGGCCGAGAGCAATATCGGCGCGTCGCCCGTCGGATCGAACGCTGCCAATCGCCCGGCATCGGCGGTTTCGATCGCCAGCAGGCCCACCGCCTCGCCATCCCCGCGAATCGCGATCGGCCAGCCGCGGCGCAGCGAGTCGAGCGCGCGGGCGACATTACGCGCACTCACAAGTCGAACTCGGTCATGATCGGGATATGGTCGGACGGCTTCAGCCAGTTGCGGCAACTCTCGAACACTTGATGCGACACCGCTTTCGCCGCGACATCGGCGGTCGCCCCCATGTGATCGAGCCGCCGCCCGCGATCGTTGACCGTCCAGTCGGGCGAGCGATAGCTCCACCAGGTGTGAAGCCGCGCCGGCGCCGGGTGGAAATGCCGTCCCAGATCGACCCAGCTATTCGAGTCCTTCAACCGGTTGAGTGCGTCGACCTCGACCGGCGTATGGCTGACGACATTGATCAACTGCTTGTGGCTCCAGACGTCCGATTCGAGCGGGGCGATGTTGAAATCACCCGTCAGGATCGTCGGGCAGTCGAGAGTGCCCGACCAGGTGGTCATCCGTTCAACGAAATCGAGTTTCTGGCCGAATTTCGGATTGGCATCGCGGTCGGGCACGTCGCCGCCCGCGGGCACATAGACATTCTCTAGCCGCACGCCGCTCTCCAGCCGCACGCCGACATGCCGCGCCTCACGATTCGCTTGCCAATCGAAGCGGTCGTCCTCGGTCAGCGGTACGCGACTCAGGATCGCGACGCCGTGGTGCATCTTCTGCCCGTGCAGGATGATCGTCTTGTAGCCCAGCCGCTTGAACGCGTCCTTGGGGAAGTCCTGGTCGATCACCTTGGTTTCCTGAAGGCACAGCACATCGGGTGCGACCTCACGCAGGAATTTCTCGACGATCTCGATGCGAAACCGAACCGAGTTGATGTTCCAGGAAACGATCTTGAGGGAAGCCATGATTGCTCGCGATGTAGGGGAGCGAAGCTTTCTGCGCCAGCCCGAGGGGGCAGTCGCGGCGAAGCCGCGCCGTCGGTCGAGGCTGCGCCCCGCCGGCCGTGCTTGTGCGAGTCGTGCGGCGAGGCGCCGCAAGACGCGCTACGCATGGAAAGGCCCCTGCTCCGGGGGCATGGAACAGGGGCCAACCTAGCGTTCGTCACGCAGGCGGGAAGTGGAGCCGTTCAGGCAACAGGGGGAAAATCCCGAACCGCCCCACATCCGCAAATACTGTATTAGTCGCGCAAAGCTGTCGCCAAAATGAACGAAACGTTATTTTCCGCGACTTGATGTCCGCGGGTCGCTCCAGCGGAACGTCCCATCTGCGATCGGTGCATTGAACTTGATATTGCTTAGCCGGATTGTCGTGCGGTTATTCTGCGCGTCGAGTGCTACCCAGCCCAGCATTCGCAAGCCCGCGGGCGCCGCGCCGTCGCGTTGAAAGATCAGCGTGATCTTTCCGAAGTCGGGATGCTTGGGGTCGTTGGCCTCGACCGAGATGATCGACGGATCGCCACTCGGCACCAGCTTCGCCACACTGCCGATATCGCGCTTGGGGTCGAGCAGCACGCCCAGCGGCGATTTGCCGATCGGCCAGCGCTGCACTTGCTTCACCGAATAATCGATGAAGGTCAGCGCGTTACCGTCGCCGACGATCAGGATCGGCACGCCCTTCTGATACTGGAACCGCACCTTGCCCGGCCGCTTGAGCGACATCGTACCTGTCAGCACCTTGCCGTTGCGATCGGTCTGCATGAAGGTGGCGGTCATCGTCGTGATCGCGGCCAGATGAGCTTGCACCTTGGCCATGTCGCCCGAAGGAACCGGTTGGGGCGCGGCGGCGATAACCACCGGCAAAGCGAACAGCGCAAGGGCGCGATAGGTCACGTATTTCTCCAGAACTATGCGGCCGGAATGGGCCGGGCGGCTTGAACCCGCTCTGAACGTATAGGGTGCAAACTCGGTCAGGACGATGGCCGGGATCCCCGACAGAAAGCCGCTGGCAAGGAGCGCCGCGCAGACGCGTAGCCAAAGCTACGCGCAAGCAAGCGATGCCGTCCAGCGGCCTTCTGTCGGGGACCGCTCCGCGGCGGGCCGATTTTGGCGCCGGGCGGCGTCGCTTCGTCGGTCACGATGCTTTGGCATCGCTCCCTCCTTGCTTCTTGCCCGACACCAAAATCGACTCCGTCCTGACCGAGTTTGCATCCTGGCCCTAGACCGGATTGCCGTCGCGGTCGCGCAGCACTTCACGACGGCCGACATGGTCGGGGCGGCCGACGATGCCATCCTTTTCCATCCGTTCGATCAAGCGCGCCGCCGAATTATAGCCGATCCGCATCTGCCGCTGCAGCCAGCTGGTAGAGGCCTTCTGGCTCTCGACCACCAGCTGGATGGCGCCCCGATATTGCTGATCCTCTGCGGTGTCCTCGCCGACCGGCGCGCCGTCGAGCGCGAACTCCATCTCGCTCTCCTCGGTCACCGACTGGACATAGTCGGGCTGGCCCTGGGCACGCCAGTGATCGGCGACCGCCTTGACCTCGTCGTCCGACACGAACGGGCCATGCACGCGACTGATCTGCTTGCCATAGGCCATGTAGAGCATGTCGCCCTTGCCCAGCAGCTGTTCGGCGCCGTGCTCGCCCAGGATGGTGCGCGAATCGATCTTGCTGGTGACGTGGAAGCTGATGCGGGTCGGCAAGTTCGCTTTGATCACGCCGGTGATGACGTCGACCGACGGGCGCTGAGTCGCCATGATCAAGTGGATGCCCGCCGCGCGCGCCTTTTGCGCCAGACGCTGGATCAGGAATTCGACTTCCTTGCCCGCGGTCATCATCAAATCGGCGAGTTCGTCGACGATGATGACGATCTGCGGCAGCGTCTGGAAATCGAGCTGCTCTTCCTCGTGGATCGGCTTGCCGTCCTCGTCCCAGCCGACCTGGACCTTGCGGCCGAGCGGCTGACCCTTGGCGCGGGCGGCGCGAATCTTGTCGTTGAAGCTGGCGAGGCTGCGCACACCGACCGACGACATCTGGCGATAGCGGTCCTCCATCTGCTCGACCGCCCATTTCAGCGCACGGACCGCCTTGGCCGGATCGGTGACTACCGGGGACAGCAAATGGGGAATGTCCTCATACATGCTCAATTCGAGCATCTTGGGATCGATCATGATCATCCGGCACTGATCGGGCCGCAGCTTGTAGAGCAGCGACAGGATCATGCAGTTGAGGCCGACCGACTTGCCCGATCCGGTGGTGCCCGCGACAAGCAAATGCGGCATCGGCGCGAGGTCCACGACGACCGGATCGCCGGCGATATTCTTGCCCAGGATGATCGGCAGCGAGGCGGTCTGGTCCTCGAACGCGTCGCTGGCGACGAGATCGTACAGGCTGACCATTTCGCGCTTCACATTGGGTAGTTCGATGCCGATCACGGTACGCGACGGGATGGTCGCGATTCGCGCCGACACCGCCGACATGTTGCGGGCGATGTCGTCGGCCAGCTGAGTCACGCGGCTCGCCTTGGTGCCTGCTGCTGGCTCGAGCTCGTAGAGCGTGACGACCGGGCCGGGATGCACTTCGACGATGTTGCCCTTGACGTGGAAGTCGTCGAGCACGGTCTCGAGCAGCCGCGCGTTGCGCTCCAGTGCGGCCTTGTCGACCACGCTCGCCTGGCCGGCGGGCGGCGGTTTCAGCAGATCGAGCGACGGCAGCGGGTAATTGTCGCGCAAGTCGAACGACGCTTGCTTGGCCTGGCGCGGCTTGGCCGCCGTCGCCGCGGCGTTGCGGTCGGCGATGACCGGGCCGGGCCGCGGGTCGGGAGTGGCGACCGCGCGGGGAATGGCGATGGCCGGTTCGGTCTCGCGGATCTTCACTCGCTGATCGGTCAGCAGTTCGGGCGCGGCCTCGCGCGGTTCGCGGCGCGGCAGGCTCGGCAAGCCAAGTTCGAGGCTCAGCGCCCAGATCACCAATCCACCGGCGCCCATGGCCAAAGCGACAATTCGCGAGGTCCACAGAATCGCCGTCGCATCGCCGATCAGCGCGATCAGCCATTGCAGCCCGGCGGCGATGCCCATCCCGATCAGCCCGCCATAGCCGGCTGGCCAGTCCAGTTGCGCACCACCCGACACGAAGCCCATCGCGCCCGCCACCAGCGCGGTGCCGATCGCGACGTTGCGAGTCATCCGCACCCAATGGCCGACCGGCTGATCCTTCCACAGCCGCCATGACGCCACCGGGCCGATGCCGAGCATCAGCCAGACCGGCCGCCCGAATAGCGAATAAGCGAGGTCGGCGACGATCGCGCCCGGATAGCCAAGCAGATTCTCCGCCGGGCCGGCGGCGGCGGTGCTGAGCGACGGGTCGCCCGAATGATAGCTGCCCAGCGCGAGGCCAAGCGCGATCGTGACCGCGAACAGCGCAATCGCAGCGATCAACGCGCCGCTGCGGACCGCGCCGGCTTTCATCGTTTCGCGCCAAAGCGGCGGCTGCGCGCGGCTCGCCATCTGCTGATCCCCCGAAATGTCCGCTGTTCGTTCACGATGGATTCTCGCTCCTGCCGAGTCTGACGTCAAGCGTGCGGATTGGCGGTGGACGTAGGTTACGTCATTCCTTCCCGTCACCCCGGCCTTGTGCCGGGGTCCACCGGGAGGCGGACGAAAAAGCAAGAGGCGCAAAGCTGACGCTTGCGGCACAGTGGACCCCGGCACAAGGCCGGGGTGACGAGGAGGGCCGGTTCAACCCGGTTACCCTCGACACTGGCCGGCGCTGCTTCGAATTTCGCGCCTTCGCGAATTTTCAAACCCACGCTAAGGCGATGGGGATATGAGTCAGGCGGATCTCCTAATCCTTGGCGGCGGGCTGGTCGGCAGCGCGCTTGCGGTCGCGGCCGATGCGCATGGGCTGACCAGCATCGTGATCGACCCCGCCGATCCGGCAGTGGTGACGGCGGCCGGATTTGACGGCCGCGCCTCGGCAATCGCCAGCGCGCCGATGCGAATGCTGGAGGCGATCGGAGTTGCCGGACGGCTGGCGGGCAAGGGCTGCCCGATCGAGGGTATTCGCGTGAGCGATGGCCTGGAGCCGGGAGCGCTCGATTTCGTGCCGCAGGACGGCGAGGACGCGCTCGGCACGATGTTCGAGAACCGTGCGCTGCGGACAGCACTGTTGGAGGCGGCAGGCGCCGCATCGCGAGTCGATCTGCGGATGAAGACGCGCGCGACCGATGTCGTGCGCGATGCCGCTGGCGTTCGAGCGACGCTGAGCGACGGCAGCACGGTCACTGCCTCCTTCCTGATCGGCGCGGAGGGCCGCAATTCGCCGACTCGCGAGGCGGCCGGGTTGAACGTCGCGCGCTGGAGCTACGATCATGTCGCGATGGTGACCTCAATCGGGCACGAACGCAGCCACGAGAACGTCGCCTACGAAATCTTCTACCCCGATGGGCCCTTCGCCATCCTGCCGCTCAACGACGATGAGCGCGGACATCGCTCGGCAATCGTCTGGTCGGTGCGCACCGCGCAAGGCGCGGGGATGATGAAGCTCGGCGAGCGCGGTTATACCGCCGAGCTCGAAGCGAAGATGGGCGGATTCTTGGGCAAGCTGACCTGGCTCGGCCCGCGTTTCGCGCACCCGCTGGGCTTCCACCACGCCGCGACGATCACCGCCGAGCGACTCGCTTTGGTCGGCGACGCGGCGCACGGCATCCATCCGATCGCCGGGCAAGGCGTGAATGTGGGCTTCCGCGATGTCGCTGCGTTGATCGAGGTGCTGGTCGAGGGCAAGCGACTGGGGCTCGAATGCGGCGATCCGGCGCTGCTCAAGCGCTACGAACGCTGGCGCAGTCTAGACACGTTCATGGTTGCCGCCGCGACAGACGGGCTGACTCGCCTGTTCGGCATTCCCGGCAAGACCGCCAGCGCCGCGCGGCGCTTCGGGCTGGGCGCGGTACAGCGGATGCCGTCGCTCAAGGACCGCTTCATTGGCGAGGCACGGGGCGAATCGGGCGCGCTGCCCAAGCTGTTGGCGGGCTTGACCGTTTAGACCGAGGTCATCCCTCCCCAATACCGTCATCCCCGCGAAAGCGGGGACCCAGCTCCCGCGACGTCCGCAATCCCACCCGTGCATGTTGCCGCAAGCTCAGAAGCTGGGTCCCCGCTTTCGCGGGGATGACGAAAAGGGACAGTCTCGACTCGTCATCTGTTTTGCGGTCGGCGCAGAAGGCGCGAAAGGCGAAATATAGAAGCGGCATCGCGCAACTTTCGCGGCCGGGTCACAACCGGCTGATCAGCCGCTCGACCGATTCGTGGTTGCCGAGATCGCATTCCTGTTCGAGTATTTTCTTGATCTTCTCCAGCTGGTCCTGGGTCAGGTGCTCGATCCCGACGAATTCGTTGCGCGGCCCCTCCAGCGCGCGGATCAGCTCGTCGAGCTTGGCCTGGATCGCGGAGCCGTCGCGATTCTGCGCATTCTGGATCAGGAATACCATCAGGAAGGTGACGATGGTGGTGCCGGTGTTGATCACCAGCTGCCAGGTGTCCGAATAACGGAAGATCGGGCCGCTGATCCCCCACACGATGACGATCGTCAGCGCCAGAATGAAGGCCGGTGGCCGCCCTGCCCAGCCGGAGACCTTGCTCGCTACCGTTTCGAACAATCGTTCCATCGCGCTGCTCCCACTTGAACTTGGCGGAGGGACTGCCACTTTCCCGCCTTCCCCGCTATGGCAGAGGTCATGACCCAGATCAGCGTCGCCGCACTTCAGCTCGCTTTCTCCGACGACACGCAGGACAATATCGCCCGCGTGTCCGATTTCGTGCGCCAGGCCGCCACCAAGGGCGCGCAAGTCATCCTGCCGCCCGAATTGTTCGAGAGCGAATATTTCTGCCGGGTCGAGGATGAGGGGCTGTTCGCCAATGCGAAACCGACCGCCGAGCATCCGGCGGTGCTGGCGATGCAGACGCTCGCCGCCGACCTGAAGGTGTGGATCCCGACCAGTTTCTTCGAGGCGGATGGCCCGCATTACTAAAACTCGCTGGCGATGATCGGTCCCGACGGCAAGGTCATGGGCGTCTATCGCAAGGGCCACATTCCCGACGGGCCGGGATATGAGGAAAAGTTCTATTTTCGCCCCGGCAATACCGGATTCAAGGTGTGGGACGGGCCCTCGGCCAAGCTGGGCGTCGGGGTGTGCTGGGACCAATGGTATCCCGAGACCGCGCGCGCGATGATGCTGATGGGCGCGGAAATCCTGTTCTATCCGACCGCGATCGGCAGCGAGCCGCATGACGAGGGGCTGGATACTGCACGGCTATGGCGCCGGGCGATGGTCGGCCATGCGGTATCGAACGTCGTGCCGGTGGTTGCCGCCAACCGAGTCGGCACCGAGCACGGCCAAACCTTCTACGGCACCAGCTTCATCACCGACGAGCGCGGCGACATCCTGGCCGAACTCGACCGCACCGAGGAGGGCGTGATTACAGCGACGCTCGACCTCGACCAGGTCAAGCGCCACCGCGCCGCGTTCGGCTTCTTCCGCGATCGCCGGCCGGAACTGTACGGGCGGCTGGTTCAGGATATTTGACGCAGCTCCTCGGCGCGCGCGAACACCGCCTCGAACATTTCCGCCGTCAGCCGGCCGGTGTTCGTGTTGTAGCGCGAGCAGTGATAGCTATCGATCAGGATGCGACCATCGGGCATGCGATGCTCGGCCAGATGCGCGAAGCGGCATTTGGGCAACCGTCCGCCCATTGCCTTGACCGCCGACTGGTGCGCGATCTGGCCCAGCGCGATGACGATGCGGGCATTGGGCAGCACGTCGAGCTGCCCCTCCAGAAACGGGCGGCAAGTGCGTGTTTCCTCTGGCGTCGGTTTGTTTTCGGGCGGCAGGCATTTGACCGAGTTGCAGATGATGACCCCCTTCAGCGCCAGCCCGTCATCGGGCCGGCCATCATAGACACCTTCGGTCAGCCCGAACTTCGCCAGCGTCGCGAACAGCAAGTCGCCGGCATAGTCGCCGGTGAACGGGCGGCCGGTGCGGTTTGCGCCATGCATGCCCGGCGCCAGGCCGGCGATCGCCAGCCAACCTTGGGGGTCGCCGAATGCGGGGACCGGGGCATTCCACCAATCGGGATGCTGGGCCTGCAACAACTCGCGAAACGCGACCAGGCGCGGGCAGAGCGGGCAATCGTGCGGCGGCTCGGTCTCCGGCATCGGGCTGGGTGCAAAGTCCATGGGCTTGGGGTACGCCCTGCGGCGCCATGACGTCCACCCCGCTTACTCGCTACGTGATCGCGATCGGTTCGAATCGGCGGGGGCACCACGGTTCGCCTGCGGACGAGGTGCGCGCGGCCATGGTCGCGCTGGACGGTGTCGTCATGACGTCGGACGTGGTGGAAACTGCGCCGCTCGGGCCAGCGCTTCGCCGCTTCGCCAATGCGGTGGCGGTAGTCGAGAGCGATCTGTCACCGCCCGACATGCTCGACCAACTGAAGGAGATCGAGGCAGCGTTCGGGCGGCGGCGCGGGCAGCTTTGGGCGGACCGGGTGATCGACCTCGATATCGTGCTTTGGTCCGGCGGCTCGTGGTCGAGCGCCGGGTTGACGGTGCCGCATCCGGAGTTCCGCAACCGCGATTTCGTGCTCGGTCCGTTGCTTCAGATCGCGCCGGACTGGCGTGATCCGGTGACCGGGTTGACGGTGCGCCATCTTGCCGCGCGGTTGACCCGGCGGCGCCCCACCCGTAGGGCGCTCGGCTGGTGAGGGCCCGTAGCTCAGTCGGTAGAGCAACGGACTTTTAATCTGTAGGTCTCGGGTTCGAATCCCGACGGGCCCACCAACCTGACAATCCGTTCATCTGCCCTACACGTTGCTGGTCGCACAGGGCCGCTTCAGCCGTGCTGCAGCGCGATAATTTGCGCTAGGTACTTTATATCATAGCCCCTATTGCGCCGCGCGATGAATGCGTTGGGAGTCCTCATGATCCGTTTCGTCCTGCTTGCCGGTGTTGCTCTCTGGGTATCGAGCCCCGCCCTGGCGCAGGATGCTCCGGCTCCGGAGCCTTCGCCCGCCCCGGCGCCGACTCCGCCGAGCAGCGACAACAGTAAAGACACCGGCAAGGGCGACATCGTCATCACCGGCCGCCTCGACCAGGCGCGGGCGTCGATCCAACCGAGCCTGGGCGCGACCACCTATTCGATCAGCAACGAGACGATCACCAAGCTGCCGGGCGGCGACAATCAGCAGTTCAACCAGATCCTGCTGCAATTGCCCGGCGTCGTGCAGGATGGGGGCGGCTAGTTCCACGTGCGCGACGATCACAACAATCTGCAATACCGGATCAACGGAACGATCCTGCCCGAAGGCGTGGCGGTGTTCGGACAGACGCTGTCGCCACGGCTGGTCGAACGGTTCGACCTCAAGACCGGCGCGCTGCCCGCGCAATATGGTCTGCGCACTGCGGGCATCATCGACCTGACGACCAAGACGGGCTTCAATAACGAGGGCGAAGTGTCGCTCTATGGCGGCAGCAACAACACGATCCAGCCGAGCGTCGAATATGGCGGATCGACCGGCACGACCAATTACTTCGTCACCGGCAGCTACAAGCAAAGCGATCTCGGGATCGAGGCAGTCGACCCCGATCGCACGTCGCTGCACAACCGCACCAACCAGTATCAGGGCTTTGCCTATCTCGACAAAACGCTGGGCGCCGACGACCGGCTGTCGTTCATCGGCGGCTATTCGAACCAGAGCTTCCAAATCCCGAACCCGCGCGGCCTGCATCCCGACAGCGACTACAATGTCGGCGGGCAGACCGATTTCCTGAGCGACGATCTCGACGAGCGCCAGAAAGAACAGACCGCCTTCGGCATCCTCAGCCTGCTGCACACGTCGGGCCCGTTCACGCTTCAGGCATCGTTGTTCGCACGCTATTCGACGCTCGATTATTTTCCCGACGTGACTGGCGAATTGCTGTTCAACGGCCTGGCACAGCGCGCCAGCAAGCAGGATTTCAACGCCGGCGCGCAAGTCGAAGCCGTCTACAAGCTTAGCAACACGCACACGTTGCGCGGCGGCGTGATCATCAGTCGTGATCGCGGCGTCAGCGACACGGACACCCGAGTCTTCCCGGTCGATGCCGACGGCAACCAAACCGGCCAGCCGATCTCGATCGTCGAACATGGCGCCAAGACCGAAATGACCTATAGCGTCTATCTGCAGGACGAATGGAAGCCCCTGACCGGGGTGACGATCAATTTCGGCGGCCGGTTCGATCGCTACGAAGGCTATCGGTCGGAGCAGCAGTTTTCCCCCCGTATCAACGCGGTGTGGGAGCCGGGGACTGGCACGACGCTGCATGTCGGCTACGCCCGTTATTTCTCGCCGCCGCCTTTCTCGAACATCGCGACGACCACCGTCGCCAAATTCGTCGGCACCAGCGGCGCGGCGCCCGGCCTGACGGGGGATACGCCCTTTGCCGAGAAGCAGGACTATTTCGATGTCGGGCTGGAGCAGAAGCTAGGCGGCGGGTTCTCGGTCGGCATCGATGCTTACCACCGCCGCTCGACCAATCTGATCGACGAAGGCCAATTCGGCGCACCGATCATCCTGACTCCGTTCAACTACGGCAAGGGTCGGATCGACGGCATCGAGGGCAACATCAATTTCTCGCAGGGGCCGTGGCTGGCCTATGCCAATTTCTCTTATGCCAAGGCGCAGGGCGAGGACATCGTCTCCGGCCAGTTCAACTTCGACCCCGCCGACCTCGCTTATATCAAGAACCATTTCATCTATCTGGATCACGACCAGACCTATACGGGGTCGGCGGGGCTGTCTTACCACTTCGAACAGGGAGCGTTGGCGGGGACGAATGTGGGGACCAGCATGATCTACGGATCGGGTCTGCGCAAAGATGGCGACGTGCCGAACGGCGGTAAGCTGACCCCCTATGCTGTGTTCAACCTGACCGCGAGCCACAAGTTCAGCGGGCCGGGCATCACGATCCGCGCCGACATCTTCAACGTCGGCGACCGAGTCTATGAAATCCGCGACGGGTCGGGAATCGGCGTCGGCGCGCCGCAATTCGGGCAGCGCCGCTCGTTCTTCTTCGGGGTCAGTAAAGCCTTCTAGGCTTGGCGTTCCGCTAAGGCGCGTTCCCAGGCGAGCGCGTCGCGGACGATCTGGTCGAGATCGTCATGCTTCGGCCGCCACGGCAGGGTCGCCAGGATTCGGCGATTGTCGGAGATCAGCTCGGCTGGATCGCCAGCACGGCGCCCCTCCAGCTTGCGCTCGATCGTCACGTTGGTCACACGATCGACTGCGTCGAGCACTTGCATCACCGAATAGCCGTGACCGTAGCCAGCGTTCATCGTCAGGTTCTCGTCCGGCACCGCGATCAGCCGGTCAAGGGCGTGGACATGCGCCGCGGCGAGATCGCTGACATGGATATAATCGCGCACCCCGGTCCCGTCCTGGGTCGGGAAGTCGGTGCCGAATACGCCGACCGAGGCCCGCTTGCCGGTCGCGGCCTCGACCGCGACCTTGATCAAGTGCGTCGCGCCGGCAGTCGACTGGCCCGACCGCCCCTTGGGATCGGCGCCGGCCACGTTGAAATAGCGCAGCGCGCAATAATTCATCGGATGGGCGAAGGCGACATCCTTCAACATCGCCTCGGTCATCAGCTTCGACATGCCATAGGGGTTGATCGGCAGCTTGGGATCGTCCTCGGCGACGGGTACGCGCTCGGGCGTGCCATAGGTCGCAGCGGTCGAGCTGAAGATGAAATGCTTCACCCCCGACACCACGGCGCTCTCGATCAACGCGCGGCTGGCTGCGGTGTTGTTGCGGTAATATTTGAGCGGATCGCTGACCGATTCCGGCACCACCACCGATCCGGCGAAATGCATGACGGCGAGAACATCGTGGTCGCGCATCGCCGCGCGGACTTTCTCGTCATTCTCGATATTGGCGACCACCAGTGGCGCGCGCGGATCGACCGCCCAGTCGAACCCGGTGACCAGATTGTCGACGACGACCACGTCCCAGCCCGAATCGAGCAGCGCCAGCACGGCGTGGCTGCCGATATAGCCTGCACCGCCCGTCACCAGCACCTTGCCTTTGGTCATCGTCTCGACACCTCGATTGTTTGCCCGCCCCTACCTATGTTGGGGGCAAGTTGAAAAGGCCAAGCTCAATAAGGAAAGCGTGATGGCAATCGAGTATGCGACGCTCGCGGGCGGGTGCTTCTGGTGCACCGAGGCGGTCTATAACGATGTGATCGGGGTCGAGAGCGTCGAAAGCGGCTATATCGGCGGCACCGTCGCCAACCCGACCTACAAGCAAGTGTGCGGCGGTGATACCGGGCACGCAGAGGCGATTCGGGTCGGCTTCGACCCCGAAAAGATCAGCTATGGCGATTTGCTCGACATCTTCTTCGCGACTCACGATCCGACGACGCTGAACCGTCAAGGCAACGATGTCGGCACGCAATATCGCTCGGCGATCTTCCCGCACACCGTGATGCAGGAGGAACAGGCGAACCAGGCGATCAGGCGGGCGCAGGCCGATTGGCCGAACCCGATCGTGACGACCATCGAGGAGCTGGGCGACTGGTATCCGGCCGAGGATTACCACCAGGAATATTGGGACGGCGAAGGCCAGCGAAATCCCTATTGCCTCGCGGTCATCCCGCCCAAGCTGAAAAAGCTGCGCAAGAGCTTCGCGGCGCGGTCCAGGGCGGAATCGGCCACCGCCTGATACGATACCGGCCCGCTCCGGGAGGAACGGGCCGGTTTTGGTATTACTTCGCGTCGCCCTCGATCGGGGGCTTGGCGGAGGCGTCCGCACCGAGCGTCTTGTAGATGATGCCGCCGAGCACGCCGCCGATAATCGGTGCGATCCAGAACAACCAGAGCTGGCCAAGTGCCTCGCCATGACCGTTCAGTGCCAGCACCAATGCCGGTCCGGTCGATCGCGCCGGATTGACTGACGTGTTGGTGACGGGGATCGAGATCAGGTGGATCAGCGTCAGCGCCAGGCCAATCGCGATCGGCGCGAAGCCCGCCGGTGCGCGGCCGTCGGTCGACCCCATGATGACGAAGATAAAGAACGCGGTCAGCACGATCTCGATCACCACGCCCGCCGTCATCGCATAATGGCCAGGCGACAAGTCGCCGACTCCGTTCACCGCGAGCGCGGTCGGGCTTAAGGTGAAACCGGGCGCGCTGGAGGCGATGAAAAAGAGCAGGTAAGCCGCGACGATCGCGCCCAGCACCTGAGCGATCACGTAAAGCGGAATGTCTTTGCCGGAGAAGCGCCCACCGGCCCATAGCCCGAACGTCACCGCCGGATTGAGGTGACAGCCGGAGATATGACCGATCGAATAGGCCATCGTCAGCACGGTCAGGCCGAATGCCAGACTGACTCCGGCCAGTCCGATGCCGACATTCGGAAATGCCGCGGCGAGCACGGCCGAGCCGCAGCCGCCGAACACGAGCCAGAATGTGCCGAGGAATTCAGCCAGTCCACGTTGAGTGTTGGTCATACGCCCTCCCTTGTTGACCGTCGCTCGCGGACTCGAATGCCGGGTGACGGCTGGTGGCGCGAATGTACCCTTCGTTTCGCGGCAGTAAAGGTCAGTCGCGATGCGCGGCGCGACGAAGACGGTCGTTGATCGCGGTGCCGATCCCGTCATCGGGCACTGGCGCCACCGCGATCTTAGGTTTCGGTGACGCGTCGGCCCGGTGGAGCGAATCGAACAAGCGAGTCGCCGCTTCGGTCAAATCGCCCGATGCCGACAGTGTATCGTCGCCCGCCGTCGCGCCGAACCCGATATAATATTCGTCCTCCGCCGCTCGGGGCGCATCGATGCGCAGCGGCTTGCGGGGAGCATAGTGAGCGAGCATCTGGCCGGGTGCTTCGATATGGTCGGGCGCCGTTTCTTCACCGATATCGAACCGGTCGACTCGCTGTTTACCGGTCGACAGCGCCGCCAGTACTTGCTCCGCCGTGACCGGGCCGTGGCGAAGAATGCGAGTCATCCCGAACACTTCGCGCACGATGGTCGATTCGATCCCCTTCGCCGTTGGCCCGTCGTCGACGATCAGCGGAATTCGGCCCGCGAGGCTCTCGGCGACATGCTCGGCGCGAGTTGGGCTGATCGCGCCGCTCGCATTGGCGGATGGCGCGGCGAGCGGCTTGCCGCATGCCTCCAGCAGCGAGCGCATCGCGCGGTGCGCGGGCACGCGGATCGCAATCGTCTCCAGCCCGGCGGTGACCAAGGAGGCGATCCCCGCCGATGGCTTGAGCGGGAGTACCAATGTTAGCGGCCCGGGCCAGAATGCGGCGGCCAGCGCATATGCCCGCCGATCGAACGCCGCCAGCCGCTCGGCCTGTGCCAGATCGAGTATGTGGACGATCAGCGGATTGAAGCTTGGCCGACCCTTGGCGGCGTAGATTCCGGCGACCGCCTCGCCGCTGGTCGCGTCTCCGGCCAAGCCGTAGACCGTCTCGGTCGGCACCGCGACGCACTCGCCGGCCGCAATCAGCCGGGCGGCCTCCGTAATCGCGGTTTGGCCATAGGGCAGGATACGTGGGGTTTGAGCGTCCATGTGCCGACGCTATAGCCGCTCGTGATCAGAGAGGAACCCGATGCCCTTCACTCCCGCCACGCGCGAACAGCGTTTCGTGCTCGACCATATCGTCGGCCTGGCCGATCTCGCTGCGACCGAGCGCTTTGCCGATGCCAGCGACGATGTGGTCGATGCGGTGCTGGAGGGAATCGGCCAGTTTGCCGCGGGCGAATGGGCTCCGCTAGCGCGAGAGGGCGATATCGACGGCCCCAAATGGACCGAGCAAGGCGTGAAGATGCCGGCGGGCTATCCCGAAGCGTACAAGGCCTATGTCGAGGGCGGTTGGGGAACGATCGGCGCTCCGGCAGCGTTCGGCGGGCAGGGCCTGCCCTTCGTACTGGCGAGTGCGGTGCTTGAGACGCTGGGCAGCGCGAACATGGGCTTCGCGCTGGCGCCGACGCTGACGGTGGGAGCGATCGAGTCGCTGCTCCACCATGGCACGCCGGAACAACAGGCGGCGTACCTGCCGCATCTGGCGACCGGTGAATGGACCGGTACGATGAACCTGACCGAGCCGCAGGCGGGCAGCGATGTCGGCGCGCTGCGTGCTCGCGCTGAGCCGATCGGCGACGGTACCTTCAGGATCAGCGGGACCAAGATCTTCATCTCGTTCGGCGATCACGACATGGCCGATAATATCGTCCACTTGGTTCTTGCCCGCACTCCGGGCGCGCCGGAGGGAACGCGAGGCATCTCGCTGTTCCTCGTCCCGAAGTACCGCCTTGATGCTGATGGCAAGCCCGGCGCGTTCAACGATGTTCGCGTCGTGTCGATCGAGCACAAGATGGGCCTCCATGCCTCGCCGACTTGCGTACTGTCGTTCGGCGATAACAATGACTGTATCGGTGAACTGATCGGCCCCGAAATGGGCGGCATCCGCGCGATGTTCACGATGATGAACAATGCCCGGCTCAATGTCGGCTTGCAGGGCGTGCAGGTGGCGGAGGGCGCGACTCAGAAAGCGGTGGCCTATGCGCGGGAGCGGATTCAGTCGCCGCGCGCCGGTTCCGCCGACAAGTCGCCGGTCGCGATCATCGAGCATCCCGATGTCCGCCGCATGCTGATGCGCATGAAGGCGCAGACTCAGGCGGCACGCGCGCTAGTTTATCTGGCATCGTCGATGGTCGACCGAGCAGGGCTGGGCGACGAGGACGCGAAGGACCGGCTGGAGATCCTGACTCCCTTGGCCAAGGCGCACGGCACTGATCTGGGCAATGAAGTCGCCGGCCTCGGTGTGCAGGTTCATGGTGGCATGGGCTTCATCGAGGAGACCGGCGCGGCGCAATTCTTCCGCGATGCCCGCATCACCCCGATCTATGAAGGCACCAACGGCATCCAGGCCGCCGATCTGGTCGGGCGCAAGCTCGGCCTGTCGAATGGCGCGGCGTTCAACACGTTGATCGCCGACATGCGCAAGGACGCCGGGGACGCTGGGCTGCGTACCTTGATCGACGCGTGTGACGAGGTCGGCCATCGCCTCGCGACGGCGGATGCAGACGACCGGCTGGCGGCGAGCTATCCGTTCCTGACGATGCTCTCGGTCGCGGTGTGCGGCTGGCTGATGGAGAAGCAGGGCCGAGCGGCCGCCGGGGGTGACGACGATTTCCTCAAGATGAAGCGCGCGGTCGCGGCCTTCTATGTCGATCAGATCGTGCCAGAAGCGCTCGGCCTGCACGCGGCGGCAAGCGCCCCGGCGGCGGGGCTTTACGCGCTTTCGGCCGATCTGTTCGCGGCATGAGCTTCGATCTCGGCGCGTATCTTGCGCGCATTCGGCTGCCTGAAGCGCCGCCTGTCGACACAGAGGGGCTCACGACGATCCAGCGAACGCACCGGCTGGCGATTCCGTTCGAGAATCTCGACATCCGGCTGGGCCGTGGGATACGGACTGACAGCGCGTCGGTGTTCGCCAAGCTGGTGACGGCCAAGCGCGGCGGCTACTGCTTCGAGCAGAACCGGCTGTTCGCCGATGCGCTGGCAGCGATGGGTTTCACCGCAAGGCCGTTGCTCGCGCGAGTCCTGCTCGGCGCCACCGGCACGCCCGGCCTCACGCATATGTTGCTGCTGATCACGATCGACGGGCAGGACTGGATAGCCGATGCGGGATTCGGGGGCAGCTATGCCCCGCCGATGCTGTTGGTCGACGGAGCCGAGGCGACTGCGCCCGATGGCGCGTTGTTCCGTCTGATCGAGGGCGATCGAGGCTGGATCCTGGTCCGCGATGGTGCCGCGGGGGCGACAGATGGCCGCGGCGGCGCGGGGCCGGTCGAGCAATATTGCTTCAAGCTAACCGAGGTCGTGCAGGCCGATCTCGACATGTCTAATCACTGGACCGCGACTGCGCCGGGGACGCGGTTTGTTGATATGGCCATCGTGAGCATCGCTTTGCCCACCGGCTATGCCGCCATGAACGACCGCAAGTGTGGCTGGCATGCAGGCGGTGAGGACGTCATGACTCAGATCGACGATCCGCGAGACTATCGGTCGCAACTCAGCACGATATTCGGAATCGACCTGTCGGACGGCGAGGTCGCGCAGCTGAAGCTATTCTAGGCGCGCTCGCGCTCGATCAGGTCGGCGGCGTCGAGCCCGAGAAGTTCGATATGCTCGGCGATTCGTGGCCATTGATCGTTGACGAAGCGATCACGCTCGGCGACGCGCAGCTTTTCAGCGGCGCCCGGCAGGACGAACATGCCGACCCCACGCCGGACCTCGACATAACCGTCGTCCTGGAACGATTGATATGCCTTGGCGACGGTCAGCGGGTTGGCGCCATGTTCGGCGGCGAGCGCCCGTACCGAGGGAAGCTGATCCCCCGCCCGATAATCGCCGCGCAGGATCGCCGCGGCGATGGTGCTGCGCAGCCGGATATAGACCGGGCTGTCGTCATTGCTAAGTGCCATGCTGCCTTAATACACCAATGAGCGACCGAGTCTAGCGCTTCAGCCGTTCCAAGTTGAAACAATCTTGCCCAAATCGGGCCGTGGTCTTTCTTCGAGTTGCTTGGCGGGGGTTCCGAGAAAAATGAACCCGGCAATCCGTTCGGGTTCCGCGCCGAACGCATCGCGGACTTGGCCCGAATAAGCCGCCCAGCCGGTCAGCCATCCGCCGGCAAATCCCATCGCATGAGCGGCGTGGAGCAGGTTCATGCCGGCGGCGCCCGCCGACAGCTCCTGCTCCCACGCAGGAATATGGCTCTCACGCGGGGAAGACAGCATGATGATCAGCGCCGGAGCTTGTGTCGCGAAGTTCTCCAGTGCCTCGATCTCCAGCCGCGCGGCCTGGGGGCGCTCTTTGCGATAGGCTGTGGTGATGACATTGGCGAGCCGGGCGCGCTTGTCGTCGGGGACGATCACGAAGCGCCACGGGGCGAGCTTGCCGTGGTCGGGTGTGCGCGCGGCGATTTCGATGATCCGCTCGAGCTGATCGGCATCGGGGCCGGGCGCAATCAGATCGCGCGGCTTGCCTGAGCGACGGGTGGCGAGCAGCGAAAGCGGCGTGGTGGCGTCGTTGAACATGCCCGGCATCTAGGGACCGCGCCGGCATATTTACACCCGCTGCATTGCCGTTAGTCTCCGTTGCAACAAACTCGCCGCATTCCAGACGGCGGGAAGCAGATTTCAGGGAGCGCATTCATGGTGGACACCCCGACCGCGGACAATCCGCGAGAGCCGGACATCACCCATACCAATCCAGCGGCGGAGGAGACCTGGTTCGGTCACCCCAAGGCGCTGTTCTGGCTGTTCGGCACCGAGATGTGGGAGCGGTTCGGCTATTACGGCATGCGCGCCCTGCTAACGCTCTATCTGACAAAGCATTTCGTGTTGGGCGATCGCGCGTCGACCGGCTTGTATGGTGGCTATACCGCGCTCGTCTATCTGACGCCGCTCGTGGGCGGACTATTGGCCGACCAGTATCTCGGGTCGAAGCGCGCGGTGCGGTTCGGCGCGATCATGATGGCGGTGGGGTATTTCACGCTGGCGTTCGG
>FSUD01000676.1_pt1 | contig 21219 bp, 17 predicted proteins | sample 1637011 | NCBI WGS metagenome assembly FSUD01 (sample SAMEA3914816, study PRJEB12502) | metagenome | biome: forest; material: soil | place: USA | collected 2011-09-16 | depth 0.3 m
GGCTTGGCCGATGCACACCGTGCCGACGCGCGGACGGATATATTTCATCGTGTCATGGATCGCCATGCCCGCCGTGACGACACCGCCCGGCGAGTTGATGTACATGAAGATGTCCTTCTTCGGATTCTCCGACTCAAGGAACAGCAGCTGGGCGGTGATGACCGAGGCCATATGATCCTCGACCCCGCCGGTCACGAAGATGATGCGCTCGCGCAGCAGCCGCGAATAGATGTCGAAGCTGCGCTCGCCGCGATTGGATTGTTCGATGACGATCGGCACCAGGCCACCGGTGATTGGATCGACGCGGAAGCCGGGAGGAGCGAATTGGCCGGTTTCGAACGGGTTGTGCATATAATCTCTCTCTAGGTCCTTATGCCCTTTGCCGCCTCTACATCGGCGCTCGCCCCACAGCGCGCAAGGGGCGACATTGTCGATGCCGCTCCATCCGATCCGGCCAATCGAAAAGTCACAAAAGTCACACCTCCATCGAGCAAGGCGGGGTGACTTGGTCAGTTGACGGCGGTCCAATTCCGACTGACACGGAAAATCCTACATTGCCAGCACGGCGCGGGTGGTTAGCGCCGGTAAACCAATTCGCGCTATCGCAAGCGAATGGACGCGACCGCCCCCCTTTCCAGACCCCTCGGCCGATATCGCGAGATCGCGCTGTTGCTGCTGTTCGCCGCCGCGATCCGGCTAATGTGGCTGCACGCGGCGAATGCGCTGACTGGCTTTGCCGATCTGGGCGAGGCAACGCATATAGCGCTGGCTCTCGCCACCAAGGGACAATTGGCTGACGCTTACTTCCCCGGGGAAGGTCCGACCGCGCAATCTCTTCCGGTCAGCGTCAGCATCGCCGGCGCGATCTACTGGCTGTTCGGGGCCAAATCGGCCGCGTCCAACGTCGTGCTGGGCCTATGGGCGATTGTGCAGGTGCTGGTCGGGTTCCTGGCGACGCGCAAGGTCGTGGCGCTCACGGGCATGAGCCGCACCGTCTTGCGGTTCGGGCTGGTGTTGCTGGCGGTTTCGCCTGCGATGCTGGCGCAGGAATCGCTGGACTTCCGTGTTTGGGAAGGCGCGCTGGCGGCGTGCCTGGCGATGGCCAATCTCGGCTGGCTGCTGGTGATCGATCGGCGGCCGGATCCGGTGACCAATATGACCCTGGCCGGCATCGCTTTGCTGTCCGCCATCACCTTTTTCGTCAGTCCGCCGGCGGCGCTAGCGGTCGATGCCTGTTGGGGGGTATTCGCGCTTCGCCGACTGGGAATCATCCGATCGGCGCTATTCGCGGCAATGAGCGCGCTCGCGCTGGCGGCGCTGATCTTACCTTGGACCCTACGCAACGAAGCGATGCTTGGTCAGCCGGTGTGGTTGCGCAGCAATGTCGGGCTTGAACTAGCGATCGGCAACCATGAAGCTGCGCTGTCCAACCTGCCCCGCGCCGACGTCCTCAACGCGCGGATTGCGGAAATTCATCCTTATAGCAGCTCCACCGCCGCGGCCCGGCTGCGCGCGCAGGGCGAGGTCGCGTATTTCCGCGGGCTGGGTGATGAAACATGGCGCTGGATCACAGCGAACCCGGCCGGATTCGCGCGGCTGGCGCTGCGCCATTATCGCCAATTCTATCTGCCAGATGCCTGGCAAGCCGAACAAAGCGTGTGGCGCAACTGGGTGCCCTTGCGCGCGGGCTGGTTGATCGCAATCGGGCTGCTGGGGCTCACCGGTCTGGCGGTCGGGTTGTGGCAGAGGCGGTCGGGGTACGGCTATCTGGCGATCTATGTGGCGATGGCGGGGCTACCCTATGCGATCGTTCAGCCGATGCCGCGCTACGGCTATCTGATCTATGACCTGCTGACATTTCTGGCGGCGGGAATCCTGGTCGATCTCTGGCGGCGGCTACGCTCCTACAGCGCCGCGACGCCCGAAATGGCGAGATAGGCGAGCCGCCGCATCTCGCGGCGCCCGCGCACTACCGTGTCCAGGATCAGCCCGGCAAAGCCATTGAGCGCAGCGAGGAGCATCAACCCGGTGACGAGGATCGCAGTGGGAAAGCGCGGCACCAGCCCACTCTGCGCATAGGTGATCGCCAGCGGCGTCGCGAGGACGATAGCCAGCAACCCCAACAGCACGCCGATCGTGCCAAAGAACAAAAGCGGCCGCTCGATCCGATAGAGCGTGAAGATGGTCCGCCCGATCTTGATCCCGTCAGAGTAGGTGCTAAGCTTCGATGCCGATCCTTCGGGGCGGGCGAAATACCGCGTCTCGACCTCGCCGACCGGCATCCGCAATTCGAGCGCATGGACGCTGATTTCGGTCTCGATCTCGAACCCAGCGGTCAGGACCGGAAAGCTCTTCACGAACCGCCGCGAAAATACGCGATACCCCGACAGGATGTCGGTGAAGCTGCGCCCGAACAGCCGAGCAAGCATCCCGGTCAGCAGCTTGTTGCCCATCACATGCCCGCGCCGATACGCGGCATCAGCTTGAGTGACCCGGCTACCGACCACCATGTCGAGTTGCTCGCTGATTAGACGCTCGACCAGTCGCGGCGCTGCCTCGGCATCATAAGTCGCGTCGCCATCGGCCATCACATAGATGTCGGCATCGACATCGGCGAACATGCGGCGGACTACATTGCCCTTGCCCTGCATCCGCTCGCCACGGACGATCGCGCCCGACGCAAGCGCTACCTCGGCGGTTCGATCGCTGCTGTTATTGTCATAGACGTAGATCGTGGCGGACGGCAGCGCCGCGCGGAAACCAGCGATCGTCTGCGCGATCGCCGCTTCCTCGTTATAACAGGGTAGCAACACTGCGATGCGATGAGTCATCCAGCGGCCATAAAGCCGAATGGCGCCCCGTTCGACCCTTTTGTGATTTGACGCGGCGGCAGGTCGTTACGCATGATGCGCGACAGGGGGGCAGCGATATGAGCAATACCGGATTGTGGCGTTTCACGTGGGTGGTTACCGCTTTCGTCGTCATCGACGCGCTATGGAATCCTATTGTATTGGGCACCGCGTTCGTCGCGCCCGATCTGTTCCGCGAGTACGTCACGCCGCGTGCGAGCACGGTCGACGGCGGTGCGCTGATCTTCAAGCTCGCGACCTTCGCTATCTTTGCCGCCTGGATTTACACGGCGGGACGCAAGCTGGCGCAGCGGGATGAAATCTATCTGGAATTCAGCGCGGCATCACGCATCTGGTGGTTCTTTGTGCCTGTTGCGAGCCTCTGGAAGCCGTTTGAGGGCATGCGCGAATTGTGGAACGCCAGCCGCGGAGTCGAGCCCCATGACAGGAACAACTGGCTGATCGGAATCTGGTGGATCTCGTACCTCGCCGTCGCCATCACCGGCGTTGTCGGCAACGCCGTGGCAGGGTCTGGTGGCCAGGCGTCGTTGATGATCCTCTTCATACTATATGCCATCGAGGCCGCCCGGGCCACGGTGGCGATTCCAATGATCCATGGAATTGCCGCCGGTCTCAGCGGCGCGGTGGAGCACCGGTTGGTCGAGGTGTTCGCCTAGCCCAAGGCCATCGCCCGCTCGTCCCGAATGGCCAAGCGGGCGATGGCGTCAAGCGTCGGTCTTTTTCGCCGGCGCCTTCTTGGCGCCGGGCTTCTTGGCCGGAGCGGGTTCGGCAGCTTCCGGCTTGGCGGCCGGAGCATTCTTGGTAGCGGCCTTCTTCACCGGTTCCGCTTCGACCAGCTCGTCGCCAGGAGCGGCTGGTTCGACATCGGCGTCGGTCACCTTCTTCGGAGCAGCCTTCTTGACGGCCGGCTTCTTGGCCGGCTCGTCGTCCGTGGTCTCAGCCTTCTTGGCCGTAGCCTTCTTCGCCTTGGGCTTGTGGTTGTCGTGATCGTGCGTGTGGGTTCCGCTCGCGAAGCCGTCCTCGGATTCGATCGCCGCTTCCAGCTCCTCGCGAGTCACTTCGCGATCGGTGACGGCGGCGGTCGAGAACAGATAGTCGACGACCTTGTCCTCATAGAGCGGCGCGCGCAGCTGAGCGGCGGCCATCGGCTCGTTGCGGATATATTCGATGAAGCGCTGCTGCTCCTCGGGGCGATACTGCTGCGCGGCCTGCGCAATCAGGCGGTTCATTTCCTGACCCGACACTTCGATGTCATGCGCTTGCCCGATTTCGGACAGCAGCAGACCCAGGCGAACACGGCGCTCGGCGATCGCATGATAATCGTCGCGCTCGCTCTCCATCTCGGCCAGCGCTGCCTCGGGATCGGGCTCATGCGTGGCTTCGTGCTTCAGCTGTTCCCAGATCTGCTGGAACTCGGCCTCGACCATCGACGGCGGAACCGGGAAATCATGCCCCGCGGCGAGCTGATCGAGCAGCTTGCGCTTCATATAGGTGCGAGTCAGGCCATTATGCTCCTGCTCGATCTGGCCTTTAAGCAGCCCCTTGAGCTGCTCGAGGTCGTTCAGGCCGAGATTCTTGGCGAGCTCGTCGTCGATCTTCGATTCGCCGGCGGTCTTCACCGACTTGATCACTAGGTCAAACGTCGCGGGCTTGCCCTTCAGTTCCTCGGCCGGATAGTCATCCGGGAAGGTCACGTTGATGGTCTTTTCATCGCCGGCCTTCACGCCGACGACCTGATCCTCGAAGCCGGGGATCAGACGACCGGAGCCGATCTCGACCGCCATGTCGGTGCCGGTGCCGCCCTCGAACGCAACGCCGTCGGCGGTCTTGCCGACGAAATCGACGGTGACGAGATCGCCCTGCTTCGCCTTGTAAGCCGGCTTGGCGTCGTCCCAGCTCTTCTGCTGCTCGGCAAACTTCTGGAGCTGCGCATCGACCGCGGCGTCATCGGCCGGCACCGTCAGGCGTTCGAGCTTCAGCGCATCGATCGAGGGAGTCGGAACGTCGGGGAGCACTTCCAGCTCGACCTTCAGCTCGGCGTCCTTGCCCACATCATAGCCATCGTCGAGGCTGACCGAAGGCTGCATCGCGGGACGCAGCTTTTCCTTCGAGATCAGCGACTGGATACCTTCCTGGATCGCCGTATTCAGCGCGTCCTGGGTCAGCGCCGGGCCGTGCATCTTGCGGATCAGGTTACTCGGCACCTTGCCGGGGCGGAAGCCGGGCATGCGGATTTGCGGCGCGACCTTCTTCACCTCGGCCTCGACCTTGGCGTCGATCTCCTTGGCGGTGATCGTCAGCGTGTAGGCGCGCTTCAGCCCCTCGTTCAACGTCTCGACAGTCTGCATCTCAGGCCTTCATCTTTTAAGAAAATTCGTATTGGTGGCCACCCCCGCAAGAGCGCGGGGACTGGTGCGGGCGAAGGGACTCGAACCCCCACATCTTGCGATGGCAGGACCTAAACCTGCTGCGTCTACCAGTTCCGCCACGCCCGCGAGAGGACCGCCGATCGGCGGCGTCTATAGCAAGTGCGGCCCCGGGAGCAACCCGATTACGGTCAGGCGCGTTGATTGCGCGAAAAGGAGCAGTCATGGCCACCACCCCTCCCCCCGAAGCACCACCTCCTCCGCAGCCCGTCCAGCCGACCGCGCCGCCGCCCGAAGTCACTCCGCCGGCGCCGGATGTGGACGTGCCGTCGCCGCAGACGCCGGGCAGCGACCCGGGCCCGGCCAATCCGAGCTAAGGCCTAATCTTTATGGCCCATCGCAACGTACATTGTGGAAGCCTGAACTATGGCATCGGCCACGACTGTTGGGTCGCGCCTTGGATCTCTACCCATTAAGTCGAAATCGACCGTCAACTCGCGGATTGGCAAATGCGACCGGGTGAATCGGTCGAACGTGTCAGCATCCACGACGATTGATCCTCTTCCCCTGGGCTTTTGACCAAAACCCAGCCCAGCTACGCATAGCCGCATTGTGACGCTCTTCAGCTTAAAAGTTACTTCGTATCGTGCCGTTGAAGCAGAACTAGAAGGCAATGTCTCACTCATTGTCTGCGTGTTAGGAACAAGAGCGCGTCGCGCTTTATCGAGCAGGATGCTTTCCGGCGGACGAGCAATGTCGGACCAACGCAACGCTCCCGCTGGTAAACAAGCGAATCCCTTCTTCAGCGGCCCGATTGAATCCGTCGGCTGGACTGCGTCGTCGATGCTTAGTAGCGAATACCCGTCCTGAACATCCACCGATCCAGTCACTAAGAGCCCGGTCATAAATAGCGATCTGATCATAGGCACCCCCCGGGGCCGATTTGCAGCCAATAGGTCGCTAAACATTCAGCGACCCGTCAAGCTAGCACGCAAAAATGGCGTTGCCGATCGGGATCGGCACCGCGATGAACTCGACAATGGGCGGCCCTATTGACGATTCCTGCTCCCACAGGCAGGAAACTGCCGCGAGGGGAAAATTTCATGTCACCAATAGGCCGCGCTCTATTACTCGGAGCGCTAGTTCCGTTGGGCTCCGTGGCGACCGCAAGGGATACACCTGACCAGCTCTCCTACGGCATGGTGCAGCTTACCGTCAAAGTTGGCGTGACTACGCAAGCCGAAATTCTGGAGAAGTTTGGCGCGCCCAATATAACGACATTGGACGGCAGCGGACGCGAAATGTGGGTCTATGATCGCCACGCGACTGTCAGCTTCGACAAGTCTTCGGGGTTTTCGATCGGAATGTTGTTGGGCGCAGGCGGCGGAGATGTCGCGGGCGGCGGCGGCGGCTTGGGCTTCGGCTCTCGAAAATCGCGTTCCGAACAGAGTCAGCGCACGATGACGCTCATTCTAAAATTTGATGCCAACAAAATTGTGAGCGACTTCCAGAGTCGCAGCAGTTCATTCTAAAATACAACTCGGGGGGATTTAATATGCGCAGGATTTGGTTGATTGCCGCAACGGCGACTTTGGCCGCAGGCGCTCCATCAATTGCGAAAAAGACTCTCAATCCGTCGGGCCTTGAACTTCAGCAGCTACAATCGCGTGACTTCGAAGCCGACAAGGATATGGTTTTCGGAGCAGTGATGTCAGTCCTTCAGGACAGCGGCTATCGCATCCAAGCAGCCGACAAAGATACTGGTCTGATAACTGGCGTCGCATCGACCAAAGCAAAGACGACGTTCGTTCCTTTCGTCGGATTTGGGAAGTCAAAGAAGTCGCCAATCGTTTCTGCGTTTATTGAAAACAGCGCACCCGGACATGTTAGGGCGCGATTGAGCTTTGTCTTGGCCAAGGTCAAATCGAATGGTTACGGCGCCGGTCCTGAAGACGAAGAACCGATTTACGATCCTTCAGTCTATAAAGACGCCTTTGAAAAAATCGAGCAGGCCATATTCATAAGGAAGGGCATGGCCGCGCCGACCACGACCGCACTCCCCGTAGCTCCAATCGCTCCTGCGCCTACCCCGGTTGCCGCTATTCCCAGCTCAGCCCCAGCCCCGACAATTAAATAGGCCTGTCGCCTAAAGTTTCACTCGCCGCGCCGTCACGATCGTCACCGGTGCGTCGGGCATTTCGCCCTTGAACGCGCCGCGGGAAGTCTTGGTCGGGGATACGGGCATGTCGAGGATTTTCACGACGACATCCATTCCTTCCACCACATGGCCCCACGCGGCGTAGCCCAGATTGCTCTTGGTGGCATCATCGGGCCTGATCGGATCGGCATCCATTGACGGCTGATCACCGATCATGATCGTGAACTCGCCATTGGCCGAGCTCGGCGCGAGGCGAGCGATCGAGAGCGTACCATCGGTATGCTTGATGCCGCTCACGCTCGTCGGTTCATGCTTGATATTGGGCAGGATGCGCTTGGGATCGCCCTGGGGCCCGAACTGGACGAAGCCGAAGCGCTCGGCGGGCTTCACCACGCGGTAGAAGGCGACGCCGTCCAGCCGTTTCTGATCGACATATCTCAGGAAATTGCTCGCGGTGATTGGAGCACGGACGGTGTCGGCCTCGACGACGAACTTGCCCGCCGTCGTCGTGATCGCGACCCTCGGCAGGTTGGATGCCGGGGTCGGCGCGGGGGTCGGCGACGGAGCCTGTGCAGGCGGCGGAACGGTCTGTTGAGCCAGCGCCGGAGCCGCGATCAGCCCCAGGAGTGCAATCGCGGCCCGCCGTGTCAGCATCAGCCCAGCGCCTTCTTCAGAAGTTCATTGACCACCGCAGGATTTGCCTTGCCCTGCATCGCCTTCATCGTCTGACCGACGAAGAAACCGAATAGCGCTTCCTTGCCGCCGCGATACTGTTCGAGCTGGCCCGGATTCTTGGCCAGTATGTCGGCGATCACCGCCTCGATCGCGCCGGTATCACTGGTCTGCTTGAGCCCGCGCTCCTCGACGATCTTGCCCGGCGCGTCGCCGGTTTCGAGCATCACCTCGAACACCTGCTTGGCGAGGCTACCCGACAGCGTGCCATCCGCGACCAGCGCGAGCAGCTCCGCTGCCTGCCCCGGCATGACTGGTGAGCTGGTGATGTCCTTACCCAACCGGTTGAGCGCGCCGAAAAGTTCCGACGACACCCAATTCGCTGCGGCGACCGGCTTCGCACCTTCGTCGAGCAACGTGTCGAACCAGCGCGCGGTCTCGACCTCGGCGGTCAGCACGTTCGCCTGATAGGCAGTGATTCCTAGCGCCTCGTAGCGAGCGCGCTTGGCGCCCGGCAGTTCGGGCAGGCTGGCGCGGCATTCGTCGAGGAACGCATCGTCGAGTTCGAGCGGCAACAGGTCCGGATCGGGGAAATAGCGGTAATCGTGCGCATCCTCCTTCGACCGCATCGACCGAGTCTCGTTGCGGTCGGGATCGTAAAGGCGCGTTTCCTGGACGATCTTGCCGCCCTCCTCCAGCACATCGACCTGCCGGCGCGCTTCCTGCTCGACCACCGCCATCACGAAGCGGATCGAATTGACGTTCTTGGTCTCGGTCCGCGTGCCGAAATCACCGCCCGGCTTGCGAACGCTGACATTGACGTCGGCGCGCATCGAACCCTGGTCCATGTTGCCGTCGCACGACCCGACATAGCGCAGGATCGAGCGCAGCTTGGACAGATACGCGCCAGCCTCGGCCGGCGAGCGCATGTCGGGCTTGCTGACGATTTCCATGAGCGCGACGCCTGAGCGATTGAGATCGACATAGGACTGAGTCGGATGCTGATCGTGCATCAGCTTGCCGGCATCCTGCTCGACATGGATTCGCTCGACGCCGATATGCTTGGTCGGTTCGGCCTCGCCCTCCAGCTCGATCTCGACCGTGCCTTCCCCAACCAGCGGATGATAGAGCTGGCTGATCTGATAGCCCTGCGGAAGGTCGGCGTAGAAATAGTTCTTACGGTCGAACCGCGACCATTTGTTGATCTTGGCGTCGATCGCCATGCCGGTGCGCACCGCCTGGCGAATACACTCGCGATTTGGCACGGGCAGCATGCCCGGCATCGCAGCATCGACCAGCGAGACTTGCGTGTTCGGCTCGGCACCGAACGTCGTCGCGGCGCCGGAGAACAGCTTGGCGTTGGAGGTCACCTGCGCATGAACCTCCAGCCCGATGATCACTTCCCACTCGCCGGTGGAGCCGTGGATGCGGTAGGAAGAAGGGGCAGCGGTGCTGAGTAGATCGGTCATGCCGCAGCGATTAGCCCCGGTCGGGCCGCCTCGGCAAGGCGTCAGGCAGCTTCATCGAACAAGGCGAAGGCCGACGGGAGGCGACGGGGGCGCTTGCGGCCTTGCAACTGACCGTCGATCGCTGCGATCGCGGCGAGCAAATCGGCGGCCCGGAACGGCTTGGCCAGACACCCGCGCGCGAATGGCTTGCCATCTGCCGGACAGTCCCCGGTCACGAAGATAACGGGTATTCCCATGGCGTGTGCGTGGCGGGCGACATCCACGCCGGTTCCTTCGGCCAGGCTGATATCGGCGAGCACCAGATGCACATCGGCATTAGCCTCCAGTACGGCGATCGCATCGCTCGCGGTGTCGACCGTGGCGACGACTTCGAACCCTTCCTCGGTCAGCAGATGCTCGTGATCGAACGCGACCAACGGCTCATCCTCACAGATCAGCAGCCGCGAAATCACCCTCTTCTTCTGCCCGAACACCATTGTCGATCACCCACACCCGGTCAGCGATTGTTTCGCCTCAACCTCGTTACGAAGCCGCGCCTTAACGCGCGGCAACGACTTCGGCCGCAAATTTTTTGTCGTGCGCGGCGCAATCGGTATATCAGCGCAATCGTGCCTCCACCTAAAACCAAAATCGCCACCGATCCGGCCCAAAAGGCGTCCCATCGCATCGCGAAGCTGCTTGCGCGTGCTGGAATCGCGTCTCGCCGCGAAATCGAGCGCATGATCGCCGACGGGCGGGTCGCGTTGAACGGTGCCGTGATCGACACCCCTGCGACGGTGCTCGCGTCACTCGAAGGAGTGACGGTCGATGGCAATCCGGTCAGCGAGGCGGAGCCAGCGCGTCTGTTCCTCTATCACAAGCCGAGCGGCCTGCTGGTCACCGAACATGATCCGCGGGGGCGGCCAACCATCTACGATCGTTTGCCCAAGGGGTTGCCCAGGCTGGTGCCGGTGGGGCGGCTCGACCTCAATACCGAGGGCCTGTTGCTGATGACTACCGATGGCGAGTTGAAACGCCAGCTGGAACTGCCCGCGACGGGCGTGCAGCGTGCCTATCGCGCTCGCGCCTATGGCAATGTGACACAGGCGCAGCTCGAGGATCTGATTGAGGGCGTGGAGATCGAGGGCGTCCGCTACGGCCAGATCGACGCCAATCTGGAGCGGCGGACCGGCGCCAATGTCTGGATCGAGATGATCCTGACCGAGGGCAAGAATCGCGAAGTGCGGCGCGTACTCGAATATCTCGGAGTGCAGGTCAGCCGGTTGATCCGCACTCGTTATGGTCCGTTCGTACTCGGCGATCTGCCGATCGGTGCGGTCGGCGAGGTGCGCGAGCACGATATCGAATCGTTCCGTAAGAATCCGACCCGGCTGGACCTCCCGCAGCCCGCGCGGTCGCGAGATGGCGGCGGGCTGAAATCGGTCGTTGAACGCGCGGCCCCGGTTCGTGCGCGCGCCGCAAAGGCTGCACCAGCGCGACCGGTCCGCCCGGCGCGTGAACCCGAACGTCCGTCACGCGAGGCGGACGCTCGGCCACAACGCCCCGCTCGCCCCAGCAAGCCGGCCAAGGCGCCGCGCCAGCGCGCCGATGGAACGCTTGCCACGCCCGCCAAGCCAGCAGGCGCCGGTCGCGCCGCTAGGGCGCGAGCACATCGCGACGCCACCGAGCATCAGGTCGCCCCCGCTCCCGCTCGCGGCGGCGCGCGCCCGGCCAAAGGCCCGGCTGGCGGTCGTGGCAAGCCAGGCGGCGGATCGCGGCCGCCCCGGGCGCGCAAGTAAATGCGGATTATTGCTGGGCAATGGCGCGGGCGACAGATCGTCGCACCGAAAGGCGACGCAACGCGCCCTACTGCCGACCGCACGCGAGAGGCCTTGTTCTCGATGCTGGTCAGCCGGATTGGTAGTTTCGAAGAATTGGCCGTCGCAGACCTGTTCGCCGGTTCCGGCGCGCTAGGGTTGGAGGCGCTGTCCCGCGGCGCAGCGTCCTGCCTGTTCGTCGAGCAGGACAAGGCGGCGCTCGATTCGCTGCGCGCCAATCTCGCGAAACTCGGCGCGAAGGGCGACGTCCGCGCGCAGTCGGTGCTGGCGCTCGGCCCAGCGCTCAAGCCGCTCGACCTTATCATGATGGACCCGCCCTATGGCACTGGTGCGGGCGTGGTCGCGATCGACAAGCTGGCCCGGCTCGGCTGGATCGGGCCGGCGACCTGGATCAGCGTCGAGACCGGCCGTACCGAGCCGGTCGAACTGGCCGGATTCACCGTCGATGCCGATAAGATCTACGGCAAAGCGCGAGTCACTTTGTTGCGGATGGCCTGATCCGTACTCAGGCGGCTTTCTTCGCCGGTTTCGGGACGTGGTTGGAGAAAGTCATCTCGTCGTCGACCGACCCGAATTTCAGCGCCATCAGGTCGAGCGCGTAATTCTGATAGACTCGCCACGGCTTGCGATTGCCCTGGCGCGGGAATTTGTCGATCGAGCGCTGGACATAGCCCGAGGTGAAATCAAGGAACGGCGCGTCGCCCAGCGGGCCGCTCGGTTGCGGTGTCGCCTGGCGCAGGCCGCGCTTGCGCATCGTGTTCAGCAAGCGGCAGACATAGGCGCAGGTCAGGTCTGCCTTCAGCGTCCACGATGCGTTGGTATAACCGAATGACGAGGCCAGGTTCGGAATGCCCGAATACATCATGCCCTTGTAGTTGGTCGATTTGCTCAGATCCTTGACCTCGCCATCGACGCTGAACTGGACGTCGCTCAGCAATTGCAGCTCCAGCCCGGTGGCGGTGACGACGATATCAGCCGGCAATGTCTTGCCCGAGGCGAGTTGCAGCCCTTCCGGCACGAAGCGATCGATCGTGTCAGTAACGACCTCCGCCTTCCCCTCGCGGATCGCGGCAAACAGGTCGCCATCGGGCACCAGACACAGCCGCTGATCCCAGGGATTGTAGGTCGGCGTGAAGTGCGTATCGATATCGTAGTCGGGCCCGAGCTCTTCGCGGACCATGCCCAGGATGCGCTCCTTGGTTTTCTCCGGATTCTTGCGCGCAACCCGATAGAAGAACAGCTGGACCAGCACGTTGCGCCACCGCGTAATGCCATAAGCCATTTTCGACGGCAGCTTGGTGCGCAGCCAGTTGGCGAACCCGTCCTCGCCCGGCCGCGATACGATATAGGAAGGCGACCGCTGAAGCATCGTGATGTGCGCAGTCTTGTCGGCCATCGCCGGCACCAGCGTCACCGCCGTTGCGCCGCTGCCAATCACGACAACGTTCTTGCCCGAATAATCAAGATTCTCCGGCCAGAATTGCGGATGGACGACCTGGCCCTTGAAGTCCTCGGTCCCGGTGAATTCGGGCGAATAGCCCTTGGCATAGTCGTAATAGCCCGAACACATGAAGAGGAAATTGCAGGTCAGCGTGACCGGCCCATCGGCACTCTGGGCCTCGACCGTCCAGCGCGCATCTTCGGTCGACCAGTTGGCGCGCTTGACGTGATGGTTGAAGCGGATGTGCTTGTCGATGCCGTATTGGGTCGAGGTTTCCTGAAGGTATTTCAGGATCGACGGGCCATCCGCGATGGCCTTCGCCTCGGTCCACGGTTTGAAGGCGTAGCCCAGCGTATACATATCCGAGTCAGACCGGATGCCGGGATAGCGAAACAAGTCCCATGTCCCCCCAAGCTGGGGCCGTCCTTCCAGGATCGTGTAGGTGCGGTCCGGGCTCAGCGTCTGCAGGAAATACCCCGCGCCGATCCCCGAAATCCCCGCCCCGACTACCAGGACATCCACATGTTCCATCGCGTTACCTCTCCGCCATACCCAGTATTCGATCCGGTAGCGGATGCAAAGCGACTATTTACATTAATGTCAGTAGGTCAGAAGTCCTTCTGATATTTCACGCTCGCGCTGTTTCCGCTGAACGATCCCATCTGCGACAGCACGCTCAGGCTCTTGGTCAGCGCGATCTCCAATTGGGTCGCGGTATAGCCGCGCGAGTCGGTGATGATTTCGACGTAGATATTGTCGGTGATGTATTTGCCCGCCGCCAGCGCGGTGCCCTGGCCGGTGGCCTGATCCGCGCCGAGAATACGCAGACGGTCGATCCCCGCCGCCCCGCGCAGCTTACCCAGTGGGTTGAGACCACCGCCGCCAGGGCGCAGCGAGTTGAGTGCCGCGGCCAGCTGAAGCGCCTCGATGGCGGACAGGTTTTGCGGGCTCGACCCGAACAGCAACCGGCTCAGCACCTCGTCCTGCGGCAGCGACGGGTTCGAGGTAAACGCAATCTGCGGCCGCTGGCCGGTGCCGGTGATGTTGAGAACAGCGTTGATTCCATTGGTGGTCGTGCTGGCCGAGATGTTGATGTCGGGATCGGTCAGCGGTCCGCCGGTGAAGCTCACGGTGCCGCGATCCAGATTGAAGCGCTTGCCGGCAAAGCTGTAGGTGCCGCGCACAACATTTGCCTGCCCGCTGACCACCGGCGACGCGGTGGTGCCACGCACCCGCATGTCGAGCCTCCACTCGGACTCCAGCCCCATGCCGGTCACGAACAACTGATTGTCGGCGCTGATCCGCAGATTGAGCGCGATCTTGCTGGGCGGCTTGGGCGTTGGATGTGGTTTCAGCGAATCGCTCTTACGCCGGACTCCCTCCAATTCCCCCACTTCCGCTTGCCCCTGATAGACGACTTCGTAGCGCGCCTCGGGAATTGTCAGATTGCCCTTGATCAGCCCCCCGTCGGGGCCGTTGGCGAAGTTGATTTCGCCTGTGGCTGTCGCGCCCAGCCCGTCGCTCTTGGCCAGCGTGGCATTGTTCAGCTTGGCATCGATATTGATCGGGAATCCGCTATCCGCGGCCAATCCGACCGTTCCGCTGGCGCTGATCGTACCCTCGCCCGCCTGCCCCTGAAACTGGGTGATATCCAGGCGATCGTTGGTGAAGCGCCCAGCCAAATGCATCTTGGTCAGCTTAGTGCCGTAGGTCGAGTTGATATAAGTCAGGTCGTCGGCCCGGACGATGCCGTTAAGCTGCGGCGAGCCCAGGTGCCCGCCGAAATCCGCGGCTACAGCGACTCCACCGGCAACCTGCTGGCCCGCAAAGCCGCCAAACGAGAACAGCACCCCGGCCGGCCCGTTATAACGAATACCGCCCGATAGCGGCGAGTTGAACAGGCGGTCGGTCCAATTGTCGCCCCCCCCGATCGGGCTAAGCATCGCGACGAGCCGCCCGACCGGCGTCGCGCCACGCTTGACCAGCGCGCGCGCCTCACCGCCAGCAGCAGTCAGGCGGCCGACGAAGGCGATATCGACGGGCTCGGAAATGATCGAAATGCTCGACCGGGTGAAGTTGGCGATATTTATCCGGGCATCGATATTCGGAACGCTGGCGCTGCTGGGCTGAACATAGTCGATGCTGCCCGTCGCTGTGCCGCCAACGCCCAGATCGGGCATGATCGCGTTCACCACCGAAAGATCGAGGCTATCGAGCCGTACTTGTGCGGTCGTCTCGTGCCCGTAGCTGCCGGCGATCCGCGCGCTGCCCTTGTCGAACTCGACGCGCACCGGGTTGAGGCGATATTCGTTGCCGAGCGGCTCGATATGCGCGGCCTGCGGCGTGCGGAAGGCGATGCCGTTGGCCTTACCCGACACTGCGACAAGCCAGAGCTTGGGCTGGAGCTGAGCATTCACCCCCATGCTGAACGGCACGCCGCTTGAACCGGCGATCACCGCCTGCGCCGTACCACTGCCGTTGGTGTAATCGATCTTGGCACGCGCGGCGGAGAAGACGGTTGGTCCGTACCGCATATTGGCGACCTGAGCGTCCGCCTGGATGCGCGGGGCGTCGGGCAACATCACGACATTGGCGCTGAGCAGTGCGCGGCCGATGGTGAATTCGGTCGAGCCGGGGATCGTCGCGTTATAGGCGTGAGCGGCAATATCGGCGCGCTGGTATTTGCCATCGGCGCTCAGATCGGCGTTGCCGGTCACGCCCGATCCCGCGAACCGTACCTGGCCGCCGAACACGCCGACCGGCAGCTGCGTCACCGTTCCGGCGACATTGACCCCGGCAAAGGTGCTGCCCTGATTGATGTCGATGATCAGCGCCTTGCCGGTCCTGACAAGCACGTTCGCCCCGAACGGGCCGTAATTCGTCCCGCCCTTCGCGACCACGGCATAGGCGTCGCCCTTGCCCCGGATCGTTGCCTCCAGATTGGCGAGCCCCACCCCCACACCGGGATGCGGCGCATGGAGCAGAATGACCGGCGCCAGTGCCGTGCCGTTCACTCGCGCGGTCATCGGACCATAAGCCTTTGAATTGGCATCGGCGTTGAACAGGATCTGACCCTTGTTCAGATCATAACTACCGCCGCCGCGATAGATGTTGAACTCGGGCGCCGCGAGCTTCACATTGTTGAACGTGATCAGGCCGTTCGGGTTATAGCCGACATCACTTTTGACGATCGCCTGCCCGCCCAGAAAGCTCTGCACGCCGCCGTTGAAGATCTTCGCGGTCCTGGCGACGACATGGCCGGTTATGCCGAACCCGCCGGCCGGAATGCTCACCAATTTCGCGTCGGTGACCAGATTGACGATGCCGATCCCGTCGATCGTATAGTCGTTGACCCGGCCCTTCAGCGCGCCGGTATACCGCCCTTTGATCAGGTCAGCGACGACGATCGCCGTCGCGTCGATCTTGTCGGATTTGATCTTGAGATTGTCCGACAGCAATTGCCCGTTCGAATAGCCGAAATCGCCATTCGCGGTGACGTTGGTCAGCAAGCCACCCACTGCTGCGTTCAGGCCAGTGACGCGGCGGGCGCGAGCGTTGACCGGGATCAGGATGTGCTTGGCATCGACTCTGGCCTTACCCGAGGCGGTGAGGTTCTCGGCCCCGGTCGTGCCGAACGCAATCGCCGCAGCGTTGACCTGATAGTCGATCACCGGCGTGGCAAATGGTCCGTCCAGCACCAAATGCGCCATCACGTCGCGCCCCTTGAGCTCCGGCAGGATCGCACCTGGCGTAAGCAACCGGGCATCGACCACGACATTGCCGAACAGGTTCTTGCCAAGATCGAGCGCGCCCTGCGCCGCCACCGCCAGCGCATCCGATTTAAGCGTCATCTTGGTATCGGCACGGCGCTTGTCGAGCGTGGAGTCGATATCGACCATCAATCCGGGCTGAGTCAGCCGCTCGACCGGCCCCTTCAGATACAGACCCGGATGAGTCATGCCACGGATCATGAAGCGGCCATTCTGCGCGCCCAGATCGAGATCAGCGAGCGATTGTCCGCCGAGCGTCGCCAGTCCCTTGCCGCGCCATAGTTTCCAGTCGCCCTTGCCACCGACGCGGACCGTGATCGAGGCTTTCACCCCGGTCATTGCCGCCGCGACGCCATCCGCGGGGGAATCGAGCAGGACGCTGATGCTCAGCTTGTTCGCAGCAGGCTCCGCATCCAGCACCAGCCGCAGCTTGTCTCCGCCCGCTACGCCCGGCCCGCGTAAGGCATCGGCATTCGCGATCAGTTGCGCGCGCTTGTTCGCGATATGCGCAACTCCGTCGAGCCGCAGGAGGTGCTGCTGCCCCGTGACCGCCTTGCCCAGTATTAGCCGGTCGACCTTCAGGCTGCCGATATCGATGTCGAGATCCGGCAAGATCGGCGCGTTGGGGTCGCCGGGCTTGAGCTCGGGCGAGCGCGCCATGGTCACCAGTGGCGCTTCCATCGATTTGACGTCGATATGGTTGTAGAAGAACGAGAATGGATGCCAGTCGATCATCGCCACTGGCGCGGTCGCGAAAACACCCTTGGGATCGCTGACTCGCAAATCCCGCAATTCCATCTTGCCGTAGATCGAGCCACGGATTCGCCCGACCTTGATGTTGAGCCCGCTTTCGGTCGTGTAATTGGCCAGCTGCGAGACGATGAAACGATGCCCCGGCGCGGTATCGAGACCAAAATAGACGCCAAGCACGAGCACCAGCACCGCGCCGATCCCGATCGCGAACCATTTCGCGACACGCCGCCACAATGGCTGGTGGACGACGACCACCTCGGCTTCGGGTTCTTCCTCGGCCATCAGAACGCCTGACCGATCGAGATGTAGAGCGCGATCAGCGAGTCGCCCTTGCGCTTGTTGAGCGGTGTCGCGATGTCGATCCGCAGCGGGCCGAAATTGGTGTAATAGCGCCCGCCGATACCGGCACCGAAGCGCAGGTCGGTCAGCTGCGGAAACACGCTGGTGTACGAGTTACCGGCGTCGACGAACGGCACCACGCCGAAATTGCCAAAGCGGTATCGAGCTTCCAGCGCAAATTCGTTGACGCTGCGGCCGCCGACCGGATCGCCATTGGGATCGAACGGCCCGAGCCGCTGATAGCCGTAACCGCGAACCGATCCCCCGCCGCCGCCATAATAACGCCGCGACGGCGCCAGGTCGTCGCGGGCGATCCCGAAGATCGATCCGGCCCGCGCTCGCCCGGCAATGACCAGACTGTCGCCAATCGGATAATAGCCGCTCACGTCCAGCATCGTGCGAGCGTAGGGCCGGATCGGGCCGCGCACCGATGTTTCCGGGCTGACGGTCAGTTTGACACGATAGCCCTTGGTCGGATTGAGCAAGTCGTCAGTCGTATCCCAGGCGATCTGGCCCGGCAGCGCGGCGATGAAATACGTCCCGCGATCGCGCTTGTTGAGATTGAAATTATAGACGCTTTCGTTGGTCCCGGTCAGTTCGAACCCGTACCCATAGGTAATCCGCTTCTGCCAGATCGGGGTCGAATCGTAGGACACCCGGCCGAACACCGACAAGGAAACGGCGTTGAACGCGTCATAATCCTGTCGTCCTCCGGAAATCCCCAACGTCACGGTACGGTCGCGCTGTCCGGCGTTCGAGCGGCGGAACGTCACCGCACCGCTTTGTTCCTGCGTGCCGCCGACCAATCCGATGATCAGCGCGCCTTCGGGTGGAAAGGCGTTGCGCATGGTATAGGTCGTTTCGGCGCGGATGCCCTGCCCGGTTGAATAGCCAGCCGTCGCCGCGATCGAGCGGGTCTTCCCCTTGCGCTGGACGATGCGAAGATTGACTTGCTCGGTGCCGTCCGGGCCCGGTTGGCCGGTGCGGACCGGCTCGACCGTCACCGTCTGGAACAGCCCGGTAGCGACCAGCGCCTTGCGCAGATCGTCGACCTTGCGCGTGTCGTAGAGATCGCCGGCCTTGTAGCGCCGCAGCACGAGGATGTGCTCCGCATCGAATGCCAGATTGCCGCGCGTGCTGGTGCCCGCAAAGCTGGCGCGCGGACCGGGTTCGATCGGCAGCGTATAATCGCCAGTGAACGTTTCGTCGTCGAGCAGGATGTCGCGTGTGCCCAATTTGGAAAAGGGGTAGCCGTTCTGCCCCAGCTGGAGCGTGACATTGGCTTCCGCACCCTGGACTCGCGCAGCATCGATCGGCTGGCCGGGCTTGAGCGCCAGGTTGCGGGTGATCAGGTCCTCGGGAATGACCGGGGTCGTGGGATCGGCAGTGATCCGCCTGAAGCGATAGACTTTGCCCGGCGTCGCGTTGATCACGACCCGGACTCGGCCGGCATCGTTCGGCACCGTTTCGACCACCGATGCCGCGGTCGCATCGTAATAGCCGATGCTCTTCATCAGCCTGACCGCCAGCGCTTCGTCCTCGCGAGCGCGCGCCGTCACCTGAGCCGCATTGCCCGCTTTGCCCCCGCCCTTCTTGAGCGAGGAAAAAGTCTTGAACTCGGTATCCAGCCCGACCGCCGACAGGCCGTTGACGTCCGTATCGTAGCGCAGCTCGGTGGTCTTGCCGCCCTTGACGTCGGCGACCTCGGTGACCGGCACGGTATTGAAGCTGTCGAGGGTCGGCAGCGGCTGCGCGAGTTCGGCGGACGGTTCGGGCGCAGGGGGCAGCGTGCCGGGCGCAACCGGAGGCGCTGCTTCGACCTGCGGCGTAGTTGTTACGGCCGGAGACGCCTTGTCAGCGGTCTGCGGCGTGAACGGTGCGCTCTGCGGGATCGGCTCGAGCGGTGCGTTGATGTCGTTGGAGATCGGCGGCAGCGCGGCGTTGAAGTCCTTGTCTGGCACGATCGGCGCATCACCCAGTGGATCGGCCGTCGGCGTGGGCGTTGGAGCAGGCGCCGCCTGCTGCTTGGCCGGCGGCTCATCCTTCGTCTGCTGCGCGACAACGACGCCGGGCACGATAGCCCCGATCGCCACGGCTACACAGCAATGCGACAGCAAGCGCGACACCGGGCCCCCTTTTTCGGGGCGTACCGCCCCGCCCTCTCGGGCTTTAAACGCCCCACCACCGTTTCGGTTCATGCAACGGGAGCCCGCTCAGGGTCCGGCACGACTCGGCTGGCCGCGCTTTCGATGCGGTCGAGCATGTCCTTCAGCGCTTCTTGCTCGGCCTCACCGAATCCGTCGAAAATCGCCGCCTCCAGCTCCAGCGCCTTGGGCGCGACCTGATCGTAGAGCGCTCGCCCCGTCTTAGTCAGCGACAACAAGTGCGATCTGCGATCGTCGTCGATCGCTTGGCGCGCCACCAGCCCGCGCTCAACCAACGCGCGCGCCGCACGGCTAACCGTCACCTTGTCCATCCGCGTTGCCACACACAGCGACTGCTGGGTCATCCCGCGCCCTTCCGCAATAACCGCGATCAAGCGCCATTCGGGGATTTTCAGGCCGAACAGCCGGTCATAGGCCGTGGCGATAGCCTCCGACACGCGATTCGAGACGATCGAGAGGCGATAGGGCAGGAATTCATCGAGCTTCAGGTCGGCCATTCCGGCCACTTTGCGGTGCGTTGAACGCAGAGACAAGCACTGCGTTACTGACAGTGGACGACGCAATCGTCTCACGATATAGTTTCATATGAAACCATCTGTTTTGTGGAGCAGCTTTCAATGACCGCGATCAATGACAATCCGATGGGCCTGGACGGCTTCGAGTTCGTCGAGTTCACCTCGCCCGACCCCGAGGCGCTGGCCGGTCTGTTCGAAAAGATGGGCTTCACCCATGTCGGCAACCACAAGTCGAAGAACGTCCGCCACTATGCGCAGGGCGACATCAACTTCCTGCTCAACATGGACGATGCCGGTCAGGTCGCGGGCTTCCGCAATGCTCACGGCCCCAGCGCCAACGCGATGGCGTTCCGCGTCGCCGATGGCGACAAGGCAGTGAAGCTCGCGGTCGAGCGCGGCGCAGTCGAGGTGAAGGGTGAGCATGGCCCGGGCGAACTCGATATTCCGGCGATCGAGGGGATTGGCGGCGCCAACCTCTACCTCGTCGACAAGCAGTCGAAGATTTACGAGACCGACTTTGTGCCGACCGGCAAGGGCGTGGACGATCACAGCGTCGGCCTGCACACGCTCGATCATCTCACCCACAATCTGCAGCGCGGGCGGATGGATTATTGGGCCAATTATTACGGGCGCATCTTCAACTTCCGCCAGATCCGCTATTTCGACATCGAGGGCCAGGCGACCGGCTTGTTCTCCAAGGCGATGACCGCGCCGGACGACAAGATCCGCATCCCGCTCAACGAGAGTCAGGACGAGCATTCGCAGATCGAGGAATTCATCAAGGATTATAAGGGCGAAGGCATCCAGCACCTCGCGCTGTCGACCGATGATATCTTCAAGACCGTCGACGAGCTGCGCGCCAACGGCATCCGCTTCCAGACCAC
>FSUD01000867.1_pt1 | contig 20707 bp, 11 predicted proteins | sample 1637011 | NCBI WGS metagenome assembly FSUD01 (sample SAMEA3914816, study PRJEB12502) | metagenome | biome: forest; material: soil | place: USA | collected 2011-09-16 | depth 0.3 m
GCCCGCCGACCAGACCGCGCCAACCGCGACCGACGATAGCGCGCCGCTGCCGGATATCGTCATCACCGGTACATTGCTGCACGGCGTCGCGCCGACGGGCACGAACCTGATCGGCGTCAACCGCGACGACATCGTCAAGAACGGCGCGGCCAACACCAACGACCTGCTTGCGTCGATCCCACAAGTCGGCAATTTCGCTACCCAGCCAGTCGGCACCGGCCAGTTCGGCGCACCGACGGTACGCCCCAACATCCGCAATCTCGGCGCGTCGGGCGGTAGCACGACGCTGGTGCTGCTGAACGGTCATCGCGTGGTTGGCGCCGGCGTGCTGCAGACCACGGTCGATCCCTCGATCGTTCCGCCTGATGCGATCGACCGGATCGAAATCGTACCCGATGGCGGCTCGGCGATCTATGGCTCGGACGCGATCGGCGGCGTGATCAACCTGATCACGCGCAAGCGGTTCAACGGGATCAGCGGTACTGCACGCTATGGCATCGGCGACGATTATCGAAGCTTCGACGCCAACCTGACCGCTGGCAAGGATTGGGGCAGCGGGTCGCTGTTCGTGTCCTATGCCTATGCCTGGCATGACAATATTCAGGGCATCGATCGCGATTATGTGACGGCGAACAACACGGCGAAGGGCGGCACCGACTTGCGCTCCACGGCATGCGCGCCGGGCAATATCACCTCGCTGCTGACCGGGATCACCTATGCAATTCCGGGCTTTGTTCCGGGCACTCAGAACAGGTGCGATCAGACCAACTATGCGGACATCTATCCGCGCGAGCGCCGCAACACCGTCTTTGCGGGGTTCGACCAGCAGCTGAATAGTTCAGTCGAGTTCAGCGCCAGCGCCTATTGGTCGCAACGCAAGACCCAGGTGCTCGAGGCGCAGGGAAGCACCGCCAGCGGGGTCATCACGGCCGCCAATCCCTATTTCCGCCCGGTCGATTTCTTGCCGGCGGAACTGGTCGCGATCTCGTTCGACGATGTGTTCGGCCATAGCCTGGTGAGCAATCAGCGTTTCGAATCCTGGGGCGTAACGCCGGGCTTCACGTTCAAGCTGGGCGGAAACTGGCAATTACGGACCGAAGCCAATTACGGGCGCAGTTACAATGTCGTGCGTGAAGGAGCGCTCAACAGCGCAGCGATCGACGCGGCGCTGGCCGGCTTCACCACCGCCACCGCGCTCAATCCTTATAACATTGCCGCCACCAACCCGGCTGTGCTCGCCAACATCGCCAATTTCGAGAATTTCGGCGATGCCACGCAAGAGCTGGCCGAGGCACGCGCTGTGCTCGACGGCACGTTGGCGACCATTTCCGGCGGCGACATCCGCTTGGCGGTCGGCGCCGAATATCATTTCGAGAATCTCCAGTCGCGTATCTCGCAGGACAAGGTCAACGTCTTCACCAACGCTATTTCGTCATACAGTTCGCGCGATGTGAAGTCGGTCTATGGCGAGCTGATGGTGCCGCTGATCGGCGCGGGCAATGGCAGCCCGGGACTGCGCGGGCTGCAGATTTCGGGGTCGCTCCGCTACGACGATTATAACGATGTCGGGGGCACGACCAATCCGAAGATCGGCATCAACTACAAGCCGTTTGACGACCTGACGATCCGCGGCAATTGGGGGACGTCGTTCCACGCCCCCAGCCTAGCCGACACCACCAGCCTCGCGGATTCGCGCGCACAGATTCTGGCGTTCAGCCCATTTCTCGCGCCGGGGGCGTCGCCGGCCAATTTCAACCGGCCAACGATCGTGCTGGCAGGCGGCAACCCAGACCTGATCCCCGAAAAGGCCCATACCTGGTCTGTAGGCTTCGACTGGAAGCCGCGGGCGGTGCCGGGTCTTGTCGCGAGCGTCACCTACTACAATGTCAAGTTCACGGATGCGATCGGGCTGGTGCCGTTCTTGTCGCCGACGCTTTTTTCGAATCCGATTTATTCCAGCTTCTATATTCTGAACCCGACGCTCGCACAGGCGCAGGCCAAGGTCGGTAACCTGATCCTGTCCGGCGCGTCGAGCCTGGCCAACCTGTATGTCGGCACGTCGCCTTATATCTTGATCGACGCGCGCCGCTACAATCTGGGTGTGGTCAACACGGAAGGGCTCGATTTCAACCTGGCCTATTTCCACAAGACCGGGTTCGGATCGATCAACGCCAGCTTCGCCGGTACCTACACACTGAGCCGCAAGAGCGGGTCCATCGCCGGAGGGGCGTTCAGTGATGACCTCGAGAACGGTACCGGCCGGATGGCGTTCGTCGCCGGGCTGGGTGGCAGCATCGGCGATTTCAGTGCGCAGGCGACGCTCAATCATCGCAGCGGCTTTCCGATCCTGGGCGTGACCAATCAGGATCGCGTCTCGGCATTCAACACCGTCGATCTGTATTTCGCCTATGATCTGAGCAAGCTGCTCAAGGACACGAAGCTGACGCTGAACGTCGATAACATAGCCGATCAGGATCCGCCCTATCTCAACAACGCCACCGGCTATACCAATGGCGGCACGCTTGGCCGGGTATTCTCGATTGGCGCCCGGACCAAGTTCTAAGGAGAGGATCGGGTGCGGCGTTCCGGGGTTATGGGTGCAGGGTGGAGCGGCTCGCTGGCGGGCCGCTTCGTCCTTTTCGCGCCGGTGGCGATGCTGCTGCTCGGCGCTGGGGCGAATGAGGGGCAACCGTCGGGCCTACGGGTCGAATATAGTGCGGCGGCGCTTGGCATCGACGAGCCCGCGCCGCGTCTTGCCTGGAAGGTGCCGGCGGCGCGGCAGAGCGCCTATCGCATCCGTGTCGCGACCAGCCCGGAGGCGCTGACTGCTAACCGGCTGGTCTGGGACAGCGGCAAGGTGCTGTCGGACACCAACGCGCAGGTTTCATATACGGGGCCAGCGCTTGCATCGCGAACGCGCTATTGGTGGCAAGTCGCGACTTGGGACGCCGATGGCCGGCAGAGCGGGTGGAGCGCGCCCGGCTGGTGGGAAACCGGGCTCCTGGCGCCGACGGACTGGCAGGGCAAGTGGATCGGCGGGCCGAAGCGCGTTGACCATGACTGGGCGAACCTGAGTTTCGATACCGAGCTGACGATGCAGGGTCCGTCGCTCGACCTAATCTTCCGCGCGCGGCCGATCGGCAAGACGTATGGCGAGGCCTATGTCTGGACGCTCGCCGACGACAAGAACGGGCCGGTGCTGATCGAGCGCGTGCGGCAATATCCGGGCGGAACGAGCTCGACGGTCAAGGTGGCCGAGCTGAAACGCGTGCCGCTAGCCGGGATCACGCTGAGAGGCGTGCGGCATCGCGTGACGATCACTGCCAAGGGCGGGACCATCACCACCGCGATTGACGGCAAGACTGTGGATGTAATCGCCGACAATACGCAGGCGCACGGTACCATCGGTTTCGCGGCGAAGGATTCGCGAGCAGCAGTGATCCACCGGGTCAGCGTAACCGGCAGTGGCAGTCCGGCCTTTGCCACGCAATTCACAGCGAACGACAACCCCTTTGTCGGCGGGCGGGTAGAGGCGGATGGATTGGTGGTCTCGAGCGGATTGCCGACCGTCGATATCGTGCTGCCGATCGAGGCTCCAGCGCCGCTGTTGCGTCGTGCCTTCACGCTGCCCGCGAAGAAGGTGGCGAGCGCTCGGCTCTATGTCGCGGGCGCCGGCTGGCCAAAGCTGCATCTCAACGGCGCGATCGTCGGCCCGAGTGCGCTGGGCGGCGGCTACACCGCCTATGACAAGCGCGTGCTCTATTACACCTATGATGTGACCGATCGCGTACATGCGGGCGCGAACGTGCTCGGCGCAGAGCTCGGGCGCGGCTGGTACGGCGTCACGGATCCCGACGAATGGTATTTCCAGCAAGCGCCGTGGCACGCGGAGCCCGCGCTAAAGGCTCAGCTGGAGGTGACCTTTGCTGACGGCTCCCGCCAGACGATCGCGAGCGGCGAGGGATGGCGGACAACCTCTGGCCCGACTCTGGGGGATTCGATCTATCGCGGCGAGCGGTACGACGCGCGGCTGTTGCCGGCGGGGTGGGACAAGGCTGGTTTCGCTGACGACAAGTGGGGTACCGCTCCTGTGGTGGCGGGGCCGAAGGGCCAGCTCCGGGCCGCCAATCTGGAACCGATCGCGATGGTCGAAACGATCGCGCCAGTGTCGCTCAAGGAAGTGAAGCCCGGCCTATGGGTCTATGATTTTGGGCGGATATTCGCCGGCTGGGCGACGCTGGATGTCACCGGACCAGCAGGCCGCACCGTCTCCATGATGTCGAGCGAGCGGATCGACGATAGCGGCATGGTCGTCCCTGCTTCGGGCCTGATCGACGCTCAACTCCAGACCGATCGCTATACGCTGGCGGGCAAGGGGCGGGAGCATTGGGAGCCGAGCTTCAGCTATCACGGCTTCCGCTACGTCCAGCTCGAAGGGTTTCCCGGCACACCGACGCTCGCGACGCTGACCGGCAAGGTCGCGCATTCAGCGGTCGCGAAGACCGGTATCTTCGCCAGTGCCAATCCGCTGCTCGGCGAGATCGACGAGGCGGCGGTCAACACCATCCTCAACAACATGCACGGTTTCCAGACCGACACGCCGACCTATGAGAAGAACGGGTGGACCGGCGATGCCCAGGCGTCATCGGGCGCCGCGGCGCGCAGCGTCGACGTGGCTCGGGTATGGAGCAAATGGCTGGCCGACTATCCCGACGCTCAGGCGCCGAGCGGCGAACTGCCCGAGATCGTGCCCTCGACACCCTATTACGGCTATCAGGACTCGCCCGGCTGGAACATCGTCTGGGGTCCGTCGACGCCGTGGGATGTGGCGGCGATGATCCTGCCGTGGGAAATGTATCAGACCTATGGCGACACTCGCGTGCTCGAAAGGATGCATGACACGCAGCGTAGACTGGTCGACTATACAGCCACTGTCTTCAAGGCGCCCGACTATCGCCGCGCCGGCGGGTTGATGCTGAGCGAGTGGAGCGCGCCGGGACCGCTCGACTTCTACAATGCGCGCAATGGCGGCGTCGATTCGATGGTCACCGCTTATTTCTTCCAGGAAGCGAACCTGCTCGCGCAGTCGTCGAAAGTGATCGGCAATACCGCCGATGCTGCAAAATATGCTGCGCTCGCCGAGGCGATCCGCACCGCATACAACAAGCGTTATTGGGATGACGTGCACGGCTGGTATCGCACAGTGGACGACAAGGGTGTCGCCGGAAAACCACTTCAAACGCAGAATATCCTCCCGCTCGCTTTCGGGATGGTGCCGGCCGGGCGTGAACAGTCGGTCGCCGATGCGATTGCCGCCGATGTCAGCGCTCGCGGATTGCAAGCCGGCGTCTACGGCACGCGCTATCTGCTCAATCTGCTGAGCGACTATGGCTACCCCGATCTCGCCTACAAGCTCGCGACGCGGACCGACGAGCCGAGCTGGGGTTTCTGGCTAGCCAACGGCAACAAGACGATGCTGGAAAGCTGGAGCCTCGCATCACGATCGCGCGACCATCACTATTTCGGGTCGATCGCCGATTGGCTGCGGCAACGGCTGGCGGGGCTGAGGCCGGGCGCGCCAGGCTATCGTACCGTGCTCGTGCGGCCGGCGATTCCTGCGGGGCTCGCCTGGGCCTCGGCGACGATGGCCACGCCGCAAGGTGAAGCGAAATCGGCGTGGAAGGTCGAGGGCGGCAAGCTGACGCTGACCGCGACGATCCCTGCGAACAGTGCGGGCGAAATCTGGATACCGGCCGGCTTCGGTCCGGTCATCGGTGTGCCGGCGGGCGCCACGCGCTTGCGTGAGGCAAAGGGGGCCGTGGTCTATTCCACCGCTGCCGGCACGTTCGAATTCACGACGGGAGGCCAATGATGAAGGTAGCGATGGCGGTGCTGGCGATGCTGCTGACCGCGGCATCTCCAGTCGCGAAGACCGAGAGCGGCGCGGTGCGCGGTACTGAGGCGGATGGAGTCGCGAGTTTCAAGGGCATTCCCTATGCCGCGCCTCCGGTCGGGCCGCTGCGCTGGCATGCGCCGGAGCCCGCTGCAAAATGGCAAAGCGAGCGTGACGCGACGGTGCTCGGCAACGACTGCATGCAGGTGCGTTTCCCCGGCGATACCGGCAACACCGGTCAGAAACTGAGCGAGGACTGCCTGTTCCTCAACGTCTGGAGCCCGAAGCCGCAAGCAGGCGCGAAGCTGCCGGTGATGGTCTATATTCACGGCGGCGGCTTCACCAACGGCAGCGGCGGAGCGGCGATCCTCGACGGCACGCGCCTGGCGGCGCGCGGCGTGGTGGTGGTGACGTTCAACTACCGGCTCGGCCGCTTTGGTTTCTTCGCTCATCCGGCGCTGACCAAGGAGAGTGGGGCAGCCCCCACCGGCAATTGGGGCCTGATGGACCAGATCGCCGCGCTCAACTGGGTGAAGCGCAACATCGCCGCGTTCGGCGGCGACCCGCGCAACGTCACCATCTTTGGTGAATCGGCAGGTGGGGAATCGGTCGACCGGTTGATGGCATCGCCAGCCGCCAAAGGACTGTTCGCAAAGGCCATCGCTTCGTCCGGTGGCGGGCGCGACAGCTGGCCCAGCCTTGCCGAGGCTGAGGGCAAGGGCGCGACCTTCGCCAAGGATGCCGGTGTGGTAAGCGACGGCCTGACGGCATTGCGCGCGATCCCGGCGGAAACGGTGCTCGGCAAGATCAACTTCATCGCGCCGGACGAGGCGCGCTATTCCGGGCCGATCACCGACGGGCGGATCATTACCGGCGACACCGACACGATCTTCGCCAGCGGCAAGCAGGCGCGCGTGCCCTATATCGTCGGATCGAACAGCGATGAACTGGGCTTCATCCCGGCGCCATTCCTGACCGGCTTCAACGCCAAGGCGGCTAAGGCGATGGGTGCGGGAACGGGTGCGGTGCGTACGGCCTATGGATCGCCGGCTGCCTATGACCGGCACATTGCGAGCGACTTCACCTTCACTGAGCCGGCGCTGGCGCTGGCTATCCGGCAGTCGGCGGTGGCGCCGACCTGGCTCTACCGCTTCGGCTATGTCGCGGAAGGCAAGCGCAAGCCGGACATTGGCGCGGGCCATGCCAGCGACGTGCCCTATCAGTTCGACAATGCCGACAAGACTGGCGACCCGGTCAGCGCAGCAGACATGGCCGCCAGCAAGGCGATGGCGGACCGCTGGGTGCGTTTCGCAAAGACCGGCGATCCGGGTTGGGCACGCTTCAGCTCAGCGTCGCCTGCCAAGCTTTCGATCGGCATCGACAAGACCGAATCCGCACCGGCCAACGATCCCGCGATTGCCGCCATCGCGGCAGCACGTGACGCGTCCAAGAAATGAGGAAGCAAGCAATGCGTAAGTTGACGATCGGCTTCGCGACGGCGGCGCTCTTGCTGAGCACCGTGGCGATCGCGAAGGAAGGCGAAACGATCAAGCTCGCGCCGAAGGGGCCGGGGGGCACTACCGGCGCCGCTCTGCCAGAGACGACCGGGGCATCGCCGATGGGCTACATCACCCGTAACGTCAGCGAGCCGTCACTCACCGTTTTCCTGCCCGATCCCAAGATCGCGACTGGCACCGGCATAGTGATCGCGCCGGGCGGTGGGTTCCACATGCTGTCGGTCCAGAACGAAGGCACTGCGGTTGCCGAATGGCTTAACAGCATGGGAATTGCTGCATTCGTGCTGCGCTATCGGCTCGCGCCGACCGGGAGTGATTTCCCCGGCTCGTTCATCGCGCTGCTCGGCAATCTCGACAAGCTGAAGGGCATAGTCGCACCTCTCAAACCGCTCGACACTGCCGATGGCGAAGCCGCGATGAGCTATGTCCGCAGCAACGCCGCGAAGTTCGGGATAAAACGCAACCGGCTGGGGATGATGGGCTTCTCGGCGGGTGGCGCGGTGACGATGTGGACGACCCTGGCCAACCAGCCGGCGAGCCGGCCGGATTTTGTGGTTGCGGTTTATCCCGGCCTGACCGGTACGCCGATCACGGTGCCGGCCAAGGCGCCACCGCTGCTGGCTATCGTTGCCGCCGATGACCCTCTGGTTGGAGGCGAAGCGGGACAAATCGCCGAGGCGTGGAGCGACGCCGGCGCGGACGCGACGCTGGTGACCTATCCGACCGGTGGTCACGGCTTTGGTTTCGCCAAGAAGGGCACCGCCTCCGATGCGTGGACCGAACGGACGCGGCAATGGCTTGATTCGAAGGGACTCCTGACCAAATGAGCAAGATCATCCTATCGTCGCTGATGGGCGCCGCGCTGCTCATTCCCGGGGTCGCCGCCGAAAGCTCGGCAGCTCCGGCTTCGATGAGTTTCAAAGCGTCCAGTTGCGCCGCGCTGACCGGCATGCCGATCGCCAACGGCAAGATTACCGCCGCCGAACCGGTGACTAAGGGCAGCTCGGTCGTGACTGAGGACGGCAAGCCCGGACTTCCCGCGCAGGTGAATTTCTGCCGGGTACGTGCCACGCTGACGCCCACGCCGCGCTCGAACATCCGGGTCGAGGTGTGGTTGCCGGAAGCGACGGCGTGGAACGGCAAGATGCTGGGCGCGGGCAATGGCGGCTATGGTGGCAGCTTGATGCTGTCGTCGCTTACCATGCACGGCAGCGTTGCCAAGGGATATGCCTCGGCGGGCACCGATCTCGGCCATGTCGGGACGGGCGACACCGATGCTAAATGGGCGCTGAACGAGCCCAACCGCATCACGGATTTCGGCCACCGTGCCAATCATCTGACCGCTGGCTTCGCGAAGGCGGTGATCGCCGCTTATTATCAGGGGGCGCTCAAGGCGGCTTATTTCCAGGGCTGCTCGGACGGTGGTCGCGAAGCGCTGATGGAGGCGCAGCGTTATCCCGACGATTATGACGCGATCATCGCGGGCGCGCCGGCCAATGCTTGGACTAGGTTGATGACCTCGTTCATGGCCAATGACCGCGCGGTGTTCTCCAAGCCCGAATCCGCGATCCCCACCGCAAAGCTCAAGCTGCTTCAGGACGCTTCGGTCGCGAAATGCGATGCTGCCGACGGAGTCAAGGACGGTGTGATCGACGATCCGCGCAAATGCGGCTTCGATCCCGCGGTGCTCCAGTGCAGGGGCGGTGACACTGCCGAATGCCTGACCGCGCCACAAGTCGCCGCTGCCAAGGCGCTTTATCAACCGACGCGCGATGGTGCGGGCAAGTCCTTCTTCCCCGGCTACATGCCCGGAGCGGAGGCGTTCCCCGGCGCGTGGGACGTGTGGCTGACAGGCCCGAAGGCACAGCACGGGACGTTCTCGAGCGAATTCTTCCGCTACATGGTCTATTCCAACGCGAACTGGCAGCCCACCCAATTCAACCTGGTGCGCGATTATGCTGCAGCAAAATCGCGGATGGCGCCCGTCCTCGACAGCGACAATCCGGACATCACGCCGTTCCTGAAACGCGGCGGCAAGTTGATCCTCTATCACGGCTGGAACGATGCTGCGATCGCACCGGAGAATACGATCCAATACTACCAGTCAGTGCTGAGAGCGACGCCAGGCGCGGCGGACTCAGTGCGGTTGTTCATGGTGCCCGGCATGTCGCATTGTCTTGGCGGACCGGGTGCTACGATCTTCGATCCGCTGACCGCACTCGACCAGTGGCGGCAGAAGGGGACTGCCCCGCAATCGATCGTCGCGACCAAGTATGACAACGACTTGCTCGCTTATCTGGGGCTCCCGGCCAAGCCGGTTCGTACCCGGCCGCTCTGCCCATTCCCCAAGGTCGCTCGGTGGGACGGCAAGGGATCGACCGATGACGCCGCCAACTTCAGCTGCGTCGCGCCGAAAACGTGAGTCTGACTTCCAGCCTTGTCCGTGGATCGTCCACGCCGCCGCTGATCGAGCATACGATCGGCGCGGCGCTGGCGCTCGCGGCTGGGCGTTGGGGGGAGCATGAGGCGCTGGTCTCGGTCGAACAGGGTGTGCGGCTGAGCTTCGCGGAATTGCTCGCCAAAGTGGATGCCTTTGCCGCCGGGCTGCTTGCGCTCGGGCTGGTGCCCGGTGATCGCATCGGCATCTGGGCACCCAATTGCGCCGAATGGGCGATCACTCAATTCGCGGCCGCGCGCGCCGGGTTGGTCCTGGTCACAATCAATCCGGCCTATCGGGTGACCGAGGCCGAGTTCGCGATCAACAAGGTTGGGCTCGCCGCGCTGGTGCTCGCCGATCGGTTCAAAACCAGCGAGTACGGCGCGATGCTACGCGAGATGGCTCCGGGTGTGTTGCCGAGCAAGCGGCTGCCGACGCTGCACCATGCGATCCTGATCGGCGGCACGCCGCCCGAGGGATGGCTGGCGTTCGATGCGGTGGCGGGGTTGGCGCGCGCTTCTGATCGCGAGCGGCTCGTGGAGATCGGTGGCACGCTGCACAACACCGACCCCGGCAATATCCAGTTCACTAGCGGCACCACCGGCTTGCCCAAGGGCGCGACACTCAGTCATCGCAATATCCTCAACAACGGCTACTTCGTGGGTCAAGCGCAGGCGCTGACGCCAGAGGACCGGATTGCGATCCCGGTGCCGCTTTATCATTGCTTCGGGATGGTGATGGGCAATCTCGCCAGCATCACCAGTGGCGCGACGATGGTCTATCCCGGCCTTGGCTTCGATCCCGGCGCAGTACTGCGCGCTGTGGAGCAGGAGCGCTGCACCGCGCTCTATGCGGTGCCGACGATGTTCATCGGCATGTTGGCTCATCCCGACTTTGCGCGGTTCGACCTGTCGTCGTTGCGCACCGGAATCATGGCGGGCGCGGTCTGTCCCGAACCGCTGATGCGGCAAGTGATTGAGCGGCTCAACATGCGCGACATCACCATTGCCTATGGCATGACCGAAACCAGTCCGGTCAGCTTCCAGACTGGCCTCGACGATCCAGTGGAGTGCCGCGTCGGATCGATCGGCAGAGTGCAGCCGCATCTAGAATGCAAGATCGTCGATGAGGCGGGCGAGATCGTGCCCGTCGGGACGACGGGCGAATTGTATACGCGCGGTTATTCGGTGATGCTCGGCTATTGGGACGACCCGGAAAAGACCGCTCAGGTTATCGACGGCGATGGCTGGATGCATTCCGGCGACCTCGCGGTGATCGATGAGGATGGCTACGGTACGGTTGTCGGCCGGTTGAAGGACATGGTCATCCGGGGCGGCGAGAACATCTCTCCGCGCGAGATCGAGGAGTTCCTCTACGGCCATCCCGCGGTCGAGGATGTGACCGTGGTCGGCGTGCCCGACGAGAAGATGGGCGAGGAACTGTGCGCCTGGATCCGCCTGCGTTCGGGCGCCTCCGGTGATGCGGACGATATCCGCGCTTTCTGCCGAGACCGTATTGCTCACTATAAGGTCCCGCGTCACGTTCGCTTCGTCGACGAATTCCCGACGACCGTGACCGGCAAGATCCAGAAATATCTGATCCGCGAGGCGATGATCGCCGAACTTGCCAAAACCACCACTAACGAAGGATGACTGAGATGAAGACCCTGTTTGTTGCCGCTCTGTTGCTCACCACAGCCGCCCCGCTCGCCGCGCAGACCACGCCGGCGCCGGCGCCTGCTCCGGCCCCGGCGGCTTCAGCGAGCACCACCAAATTCTCGACCAACACGCCGATCCAGGACCTTGTCGCGGATCCAGCGGCCAAGGCAGTATTCGAGAAGGACCTGCCGGGTGTGACCGCTATGCCCGAGTTCGACAGCTTCAAGGCGATGAGCCTGCGCGCTCTCCAGCCCTATTCGAACGGCAAGCTCACCGATGAGCTGCTGACGAAAATGGACACCGACCTCGCGGTGATCAAGTAAGATGAGGGGCGGCCGGATGCTGAGCCGAGTGGCGGCCGCCGCTCTGGCGGTGGCGATGCTATACACCGGGAGCGTCGCCGTCGCTCAATCGGAAGCCGGGGCGATCTATCGCGATCGCGCCCAGCCGATCGAGAAGCGCGTCGACGACCTGATGTCGCGGATGACGCTGGAGGAAAAGGTGTCGTTGCTCGCCGGTTCGTCCGGCATGACGCTGCATGCTATTCCCCGGCTTGGCATTCCCGAATTCAAGATGACCGACGGCCCGACTGGCGTACGGTCGCCGGAGGGTAAGCCGGCCACTGTATTTCCGACCGGTGTTGCGCTGGCGGCGACCTGGAACCCCGCGATCACCCGCGCGGTTGGTGGGGCGATTGCCGAGGAAGCGCGCGGCTATGGCGCGTCGCTGTTGCTTGCGCCGACCGTCAATATCGTCCGCACGCCACGCTGGGGCCGCGATTTCGAGACCTATTCGGAGGACCCGCTGCTTACGGGCAAGATGGCGCTTGGCTATGTCCAGGGCGTTCAGGCCAACGGCATCGGCGTCTCGATCAAGCATTTCGCCGTCAACAATCAGGAGACCAACCGCTTCTTCGTCGATTCGGTCGTCGATGAGCGCACGCTCCGCGAAATCTACCTGCCGGCATTCGAGATGGTGGTGAAAACTGCCGATCCCTGGTCGGTGATGGCATCATACAACAAGGTCAACGGTATTTATGCCAGCGAGAATCCCTTGCTGCTGACCGATGTGCTCAAGAAGGAATGGGGCTTCAAGGGCTTCGTCGTGTCCGACTGGGGCGCGACGCATTCGACGATCCCGGCCGCGAACGCAGGGCTGGATGTCGAGATGCCGGGGCCGCCCAAATATTTCGGCGACCAGCTGATTGCGGCGGTGAAGTCGGGCGCTGTGAGTCAGGCTCAGCTGGATGACAATGTCCGGCGGGTGGTGCGCGTGATCGTCAAGAGCGGCATCCTCGATGGCGGTCCGGTCAAAGGCGAGATCGGCGGCGCGGCGCATGAGCGTGCCGCTCGGGCGGCAGCGGACGAGGCGATCGTGCTCCTCAAGAACGCCGGCGTTCTCCCGCTCAAGCCTGGCATCAAGACGCTGGCCGTGATCGGCCCAAATGCCGCGGTTGCACGTATCCAGGGTGGCGGCAGTTCGCAGGTGGTGCCGTTCGCCAAGCTTCAGACTCCGCTAGAGGCGATCAAGGCAGCGTTGCCGGGCATCGAGGTGATCTACGAGAAGGGCGTAGACAGCGAAGAGACTCCGCCCGCGGCCGATCCCAAGATGTTCAGTCCGGGTACGGACCGCAACGAGATCGGGCTCGCCGCCAGCTATTTCGCGACCGCAGATTTCACCGGCATGCCCACGCGCACCGATCGCGCCACCGATTTCACCAAGCGGATCAGCAGCAATGTCGCTGGTCCACAAGCGACCGGTTATGCGGCGTTGCGGTGGGAGGGGCGGTTCTGGCCGCCGGTGACCGGCAGTTACGAGTTCAGCATGCGCGGCACTGGATCGGGTACGCTGACCCTCGACGGCAAGACCATCCTCGACAAAACCACGCCGAGCGCTCCGGACAATCGTGACGTGATCGGTTTCCCCGTTTCGCGGCGGACGGTGACCGTCCAGCTGGAGGCGGGCAAATCCTATCCGGTCAGGCTCGACTACGCGACCGGGCAAACGCCCTATGAATTGCTGTCTTTCGGCGTGCGTTTGCCGCGTCCCGATTTCGATGCGGCCATTGCTGCCGCCAAGCGCGCCGACGCGGTCGTGGTACTCGCCGGATCGACCTCGGTCACTGAGGGCGAGGGGTATGACCGGCCGAACATCGACTTGCCGGGCGATCAGGACAAATTGATCGAGGCGGTGGCAGCAGCCAATCCGAATACGACGGTGGTGATCAATGCCGGCGCGGCGATGACGATGCCCTGGGCGGATCGCGTGCCGGGGATCGTCGACATGTTCCTGCCGGGCCAAGGCGGCGCGGAGGCACTGGCCGACGTGCTGACCGGCAAGGTAAATCCCTCGGGCAAATTGCCGGTGACGTTTCCGGCCAAGAGCAGCGACGATCCCGCCGACCTCAAGAGCATGAAGAGCCAATATGCCGAGGGGCTGCTGGTCGGCTATCGCGGTTATGAGGCGCGGGGGGTGAGGCCGCTGTTCGCGTTCGGCCACGGCCTTTCCTACACCAGCTTCGCCTATTCTGCATTGTCGGCGCCAGCTTCGGCCAAGCCCGGCGCACCGGTGACGGTACGGTTCATGCTGCGCAACACCGGCAAAATGGCGGGCAAGGAAATCGTCCAGCTCTACGTCGCCCCGACGACGCGCGCGCAGAACGAACCTATCAAACAGCTCAAGGCTTTCGCTAAGGTCGATCTGAAACCGGGTGAGGCGAAGGCGGTCGAACTAACGCTCGACGCGCGCGCCTTCGCGGGTTGGGATTTGGCGACACATCGCTGGGTCGCGGGGGCAGGGAGCTACCAGATCCAGGTCGGCGCCGCTTCGGACGACATCCGCCTGCAGAAACCGATCCAGGTCACCGGCTCCGCGCCGGTGCCCTAATATGGCAGCGCCGGCGTCAGACGATCCCGGCGCCGAGCCCGACAGCTGTGCGTTCCTGCGCCTTGCGCTGCCGCCAGCCGCTTTCGCGGTACAAATTGATCATGTCGGCCGCGCCGCCGGCCTCGATCCGCGCCATCGCGACGATTGGGCTGACATCGGTGTTATAGGCCCGGCGTAGCGCCTGAAAACCGAGCATGGCGTCGTTGCTTTGCTGCGCAGCATGAAGCGCCTCGCGGTCGACCAGCATTGCCCGTGCAAACGCGCCCGCGATTGCTTCAGCAGATGACAAGAGGCTCTCCACCGGATCGGTGACGTTATGCGACTGGTCGATCATGTAGGTGGGGGCGAAGCCGTCGCGCGGGTTCAGCTCGGCCTCGACCAGTTCGTTGAACACCAGGAACAATTGGTGCGGATTGATCGCGCCTGAATCGAGATCGTCATCGCCATATTTGCTGTCGTTGAAATGGAAGCCACCCAGCTTGCCGAAGCGGTGGAGCCGGGCGACGATCTGCTCGATATTGACATTGGGCGCGTGGTGACCGAGGTCGACTAGGCATTTTGCCTTCGGACCAAGTTCCTGCGCGGCGAGGATCGAGCTGCCCCAGTCGGCGATCACTGTCGAATAGAAGGCTGGCTCGTACATCTTATGCTCGAGCAGCATCCGCCAGTCGTCGGGGAGTTCAGCATAGACGGTCGCCGCTGCCTCCAGATAGCGATCGAGCGCTCGTCCAAGATCTTGCTGACCGGGCAGATTGCTGCCGTCGCCGACCCACACGGTCAACGCAGTCGAGCCGAGCTGACGGCCGATCTCGATACACTCGACGTTATGCTCTATTGCCTGCGCGCGCACTGACGCGTCGGTCGCGGCCAGGCTACCGTCGCGATAGCTCAGCGGCTGGCCAGGCTGGTCCTGAAACGTATTGGAATTGACCGCGTCGAAGCCAAGCCCGAGCGAAGCCGCCTCATCGCGCAACCCGGCGTAGTCACTTACCTTGTCCCAGGGGAAGTGCGGGCTGACTCGCGGCGTGATCGTTGAGAGCTGCTGGACGATCGCGCAATCTTCCAGCTTCTCATGGATGTTGGTCGGCTCGCCGGGGATCGGGAACTTGGCGAAGCGCGTGCCGCCGCGTCCGGTGCCCCAGCTCGGCACTGCGACCGAAAAGCCGGCAACTCGCTGCTTGATCGAGTTGATGTCGATCCCGCGCCTGGCGAGCGTGCGGCCGAGCGCGTCGTAATCCTCGTCGATCGCGGCGCGATGCGCGGCGTTGTGGCTCGCGATTTCGTCGGCGCCGAGTGGCAATAATGTCATGACCTCTCCCGGCCTGTCAGCGCGTGAACGACGCGGCATTGCCCGCATCGACATTTAGCAGATTTCCGGTCGACTTTGCCGACACTTCGCTCGCAAAGAAATAGACCGCCTCGGCAATATCTTCCGGCAGAACCGCGCGCTTGAGCAGCGAACGGTCACGATAATGCGCTTCCAGTTCTTCGCCCGTGCCGATGCCGTAAGCCGATGCGCGTTCCTGCCGCCAGCTGCCGTCCCAGATCCGCGAGCCCTTGATGACCGCGTCGGGGTTGACGGTGTTGACCCGGATACCGTGCGGCGCGCCTTCGAGCGCCAGGCAGCGGGCGAGATGGAGCGAGGCCGCTTTGGCGGAGGCATAAGCGGCGGCATTGGTCGCGGCCGCGATGCCGTTCTTCGAGCCGATGAACACGATCGACCCGCCACCGTTTTCGCGCATCAGCGTAAAAGCGGAGCGGCACGCGAGGAAATAGCCCTCCGCCAGCACATCGAAATTGCGGCGCCACAATTCGACCGTCGTTTCCTCGATCGGAGCCGACGACGCGATACCGGCATTGGCGACCATGATGTCAATGCCGCCGAACTCGCGAGCGCACGCGGCGAAGGCATCGGCAACCTGATGCTCGTCGGTGACGTCGCACAGGGCCGATCGGATCATGTCCTTGCCGTGACGCTTGGTCAGGTCGTTGGTGGCGGTCTCGAGTGCATCGGCATCACGATCGACGATCATGACGCAGGCCCCGTCGGCGGCGAGCCGCGTGGCAGTCGCGGCGCCGATCCCGCCGGCACCACCAGTGACCAGGGCGACCTTGCCGACCAGCGGCTTCGGCTTGGGCATGCGCTGAAGCTTGGCTTCCTCCAGCGCCCAATATTCGATGCCGTAGGCCTCGATCTCGGGCAGGCCGACATAGTCGCCGATTGCCTCGGCACCGCGCATCACGTTGATCGCATTGCCGTAGAACTCGCCGGCGAGCCGCGCGGTGGTCTTGTCGGCGGCGAAGGTAACGCGGCCGATGCCGGGCACCAAAACGACTACTGGATTGGGATCGCGCATCGCCGGATCGCCGGGCTTGGCGCAACGCTGATAATAGGCGGCATAACCCTGGCGATAGGTGTCGAGCGAGGCGGTCAGGTAAGCGATATCCTCCAGCCGCGTCGGATCGAGCGTCAGCGGAGCGATCTTGGTCCGCAGGAAATGGTCCGGGCATGAAGTTCCAATCGCCGCCAGCCGGGCGAAGTCCTTGCTGCCGACGAATTCGAGCGTCTCGGGGTCGTCGGAGAAATGACCGACCTTGCCGCGATCGCCGGCCATCAGCCCGCGCAGCTTCGGCATCAATTGGGCGGCCACGGTCGCACGATCGGTGGGGGCAAGCGGAGCGACCGCTTCGCCGCCGAACGCAGGCCCCTTCGCCAGCCGCTCGTTGAGATAAGCGGCAGCATCGGCGATCAGGCCAATAGTGTTCTCATAGCAGGAACGTGCGCTATCACCCCAGCAGATGATGCCGTGTCCCGCCAGCATGACCCCGCGCAAGCCCGGCATCCGCGCGACCAGATCGCGCAATTGCAGGCCCAGTTCGAACCCCGGCCGTTTCCATGGCAACCAGCCGATCGCGCCGCCCCAGATCTCCTGCGTCGCGGCTTCGCCCGAGGAAGAGGCGGCAAGCGCGATGATCGAATCGGGATGGACGTGATCGACATGAGCAAAGGGCAGATAACCGTGCAGCGGCGTGTCGATCGACGCCGCGCGTGCGTTCAGGTTGAACGTGCAGTGCGGCAGATAGCCGACCATCTCGTCCTCATGCTCGACGCCGCGATAGCGCGATTCCAGGCCGAGCAGCTTGTCGAGATAGAGCGTCGCGAAGCCGTCGAGCTTCATCGATCCGATATCGCCACCCGATCCCTTGACCCACAATACAATGGTCGGCGCGTCGGTGAGTGGATCGGTCATCTCGATCTTGGCCGAGGTATTGCCGCCGCCGAAATTGGTGACGGTCAGGTCCGATCCCAGAAGGTTGGAGCGATAGATCAGCAGCTCCTCGGGCGACTTCCCCGCTGCCTCCGCATCCGACCAGCGGTCGCGGGGAATTACGAACGGGATGGCGGACGCCGTGGCGCGCGTCTTCGTCTCGTCTTCAAGCATCCGGAATCACTCTCCATACCGCCAACGTGGCGTGACCGCTTTCTATCAAAGGCTCTAGCCATCTGCAATCAACTTCGATAAATATCAATCATAACGATAAAGGAGACGGGTGTGGGTGAGAGGCTGAGCGTAGTGCTCGATATGGGCAAAACGCTATCCAAGCTCAGCCTGTGGGACGCCTCGGGGGCGATGATCGCCCGACGCACCCGAAAGAATGATCGTCCGACCGCCGTGATCGGTTCCGATACTGTCCAAGTCCTTGATGTCGCCGGGATCGAAACCTGGGCGGAAGAGATACTCGGCGAGTTCGCTTCGATGGGGAGCATCGCCCGGATCATTCCTGTCGCCCACGGCGCCGCGGCGGCGATCATCTGCGATGGCGCGCTTGCCGTCTCGCCGATCGATTACGAGCATGCGATCCCCGACCGGGTTCGCGCGACCTATGCTGTACAGCGCGATCCTTTCGCCGTTACCGGATCGCCAGCGTTGCCCGACGGGCTGAACCTCGGCCTCCAGCTTCACTATCTCGAATCGCTCGTGCCGCAGTTGTTGGAGCCCGGCGCCACGATTTTGCCCTGGCCGCAATATTGGGCGTGGCGATTCTCGGGCGTGGCAGCGTCGGAAGTGACCAGCCTTGGTTGCCATAGCGACCTCTGGTCGCCGGCGACCGATACGCCGTCGCCGCTGGCGGTGCGGCGGGGGTGGGCGGAACGGCTCGCGCCGTTACGCCGTGCCGGCGATGTGCTCGGGACGATCAGCACCGAATTGGCCGAGCGCACGGGCCTGCCCGCCGATGTCGAAATCCATTGTGGCCTGCACGATTCGAATGCGGCGTTACTCGCGGCGCGGGGCTTTCCCGCGATCGCCGATCACGAGGCTACGGTGTTTTCGACCGGAACCTGGTTCATCGCGATGCGAACGCCGGGGGCAGGCGCCACGGTCGATCTTGCTGCACTGCCGGAAAGCCGCGACTGCCTGGTCAATGTTGATGCGTTCGGCCGTCCGGTGCCGTCGGCGCGCTTCATGGGTGGGCGAGAGATTGAGTTGCTGACCGGGATCGACACGCGTCGAGTCGATATTACTCCCGACCAGCCCGCCATTCTGGCAGCCGTGGCCGGGGTCGTGGCGTCTGGGGCGATGGTGCTGCCGACGCTGACCCCGGGGGTAGGCCCGTTTGCGGACGGAGTGACCAAGTGGACTCGGCGACCGGACGATTCATTCGCGTTGCGCGCCGCGGTGTGCCTCTACGTCGCGCTCGTCGCGAACACCTCGCTCGATCTGATTGGTGCTAGCGGTAGTATTCTGATCGAAGGACGGTTCGCCGAAGCGCAGAGCTTCGTTCGTGCGCTCGCCAGCCTGCGGCCCGACGCGAAGATTTACGTCTCCAACGAGCATAATGACGTTTCCTATGGCGCGTTGCGCCTCATCGATCCGACGCTTCGGCCGCCGTCGGCGCTGACCGAGGTGCTGCCGCTCGATATCGACCTTTCCGACTATGCCGCGCGCTGGCACGAAGCGACCTCGGCAATGGGCGAGGCGGCGTGAAGGCAGCATCGATTATCGACTATCGCGAACTGGCACGGCGGCGGCTGCCGCATTTCCTGTTCGAATATATCGACGGCGGTTCGTACGGCGAGGTCACGCTGGGCCGCAACATCGCCGATCTCGGCGCAATCGCGCTTCGCCAGCGCGTACTGCGCGACGTTTCGGACATTCGCCTCGACACTAAATTATTCGGCCGCGACTGGACGCTGCCGGTGGCGCTCGGCCCGATCGGGCTGGCAGGGATGAACGCGCGGCGTGGCGAAGTGCAGGCTGCGCGCGCGGCGGCGGAGGCGGGGGTGCCGTTCGCGCTTTCCACCGTCTCGGCCTGTCCGATCGCAGAGGTTGCGGCGCAGTCGTCCGCGCCGCTCTGGTTTCAGCTATATATGATCCGCGACCGCGGCTTCATGCGCGACCTGATGGCTCAGGCGCGGGAGGCTGGATGTGACCTGCTGCTGTTCACCGTCGATATGCCGGTTCCGGGCTCGCGCTATCGCGACGTCCGGTCGGGGTTAGCCGGCGCGCCGGGCCTGGCGGGGACGCTGCGCCGTACCGCGCAAGCGATGGTCCGCCCGCGCTGGGCCTGGGACGTGGGCCTACGTGGCCGACCGCACAATCTCGGCAATGTCGCGCCGGTGCTCGGTCCGCGCTCGGGGCTCGAGGACTTCTTCGCCTGGATGCGCAACAATTTCGACCCCGCCGTCAGCTGGCGCGATCTCGATTTCATCCGGTCGGAATGGACCGGACCGCTGGTGATCAAGGGCATCCTCGACGCCGAAGACGCTCGGGAGGCAGCTCGGCTCGGTGCGGACGGACTCGTCGTCTCGAATCACGGCGGACGCCAGCTCGACGGCGTGCCTTCTACCGCACGCGCCTTGCCTGCGATTGCCGAAGCGGTCGGCGACCAGCTCACGGTGCTCGCGGATGGCGGCGTGCGGTCGGGGCTCGACGTCGTGCGGCTGCTGGCGCTCGGCGCCAAGGGCGTGCTGCTCGGCCGAGCCTGGGCTTACGCGCTCGGTGGCGGAGGCGAGGCAGGGGTCGCGCACATGCTGCGGTTGATCCGGGCGGAAATGACCGTCGCGATGGCGCTGACCGGCGTCACGCGCATCGCCGACATAGACCAGAACATATTGGTGCAGGGGAGGGGATAGAATGGGCGGAAATCCGCTGTTGGGCGTCGTGTTCCACTGGCTCGGAGGACTATCCTCGGCGAGCTTTTACGTGCCCTATCGCCGAATCCGCGCCTGGTCTTGGGAGATTTTCTGGCTGGTCGGCGGTATCTTCTCCTGGCTGATCGCGCCCTGGTTGTTCGCGTCGATCCAGACTCATGA
>FSUD01000121.1_pt1 | contig 20555 bp, 18 predicted proteins | sample 1637011 | NCBI WGS metagenome assembly FSUD01 (sample SAMEA3914816, study PRJEB12502) | metagenome | biome: forest; material: soil | place: USA | collected 2011-09-16 | depth 0.3 m
ATCGCAATCTGTCGATCGAGGAACAGGTTGCCGCCGTCCGCGCGGTGAAACGGTTCGAGAGTGGCATGGTCGTCAATCCGATCACCATTGCGCCCGACGCAACACTGGCCGACGCGCAGGCGCTGATGGCGATGAACCGGATCAGCGGCATTCCAGTGGTTGAGGCTAACGGCAAGCTGGTCGGCATCCTGACCAATCGCGACGTCCGCTTCGCTGGCAATCCCAGGCAGCCGGTCCGCGAATTGATGACCAAGGACAATCTGGCGACCGTGTCCGTCGGCGTCGGCCAGGAAGAAGCACGGCATATGCTTCACCAGCGGCGGATCGAGAAGTTGCTGGTGGTGGATGAGGACTATCGCTGCGTCGGCCTGATTACCGTCAAGGATATCGAGAAAGCGGTGACCTATCCCAACGCGACCAAGGATGCGGCTGGGCGGCTGCGCGTCGCGGCGGCGACAACGGTTGGCGACAAGGGATTCGAGCGGACTGCGGCTTTGGTCGACGCCGAGCTCGATCTGGTAGTGATCGACACAGCGCACGGGCACAATCGCGACGTCGCTCGGGCGGTCGAACGCGTGAAGAAGCTGAGCAATTCGGTGCAGGTGATTGCCGGCAATGTCGCCACTGCCGAGGCGACTCGCGCGCTGATCGATGCGGGCGCGGACGGGATCAAGGTCGGCATCGGGCCAGGCTCGATCTGCACCACGCGCGTGGTGGCGGGCATCGGCGTGCCGCAGCTGACCGCGGTGATGGATTGCGCGGAAGAAGCCGCGAAATCAGGCGTACCGGTGATCGCCGATGGCGGCATCCGTACCTCTGGCGACATGGCCAAGGCATTGGCGGCGGGCGCCTCGACCTGCATGATCGGGTCGCTGCTCGCGGGCACCGAGGAAGCGCCGGGCGATACCTTCCTGTATCAGGGCCGCGCCTACAAATCCTATCGCGGCATGGGATCGGTCGGCGCGATGGGGCGCGGATCGGCGGACCGCTATTTCCAGGGCGACATCAAGGACCAGATGAAGCTGGTCCCTGAGGGGATCGAGGGGCAAGTCGCCTTCAAGGGCCCGGCCAAGGACGTCATCCACCAACTGGTCGGCGGCATCCGTGCGGCGATGGGCTATACCGGGTCGCGGACCCTCCCCGATCTCAGGGAACGAGCGCGGTTCGTGCAGATCACCGGTGCGGGCTTGCAGGAAAGCCATGTCCACGACGTGACGATCACCCGCGAAGCCCCGAATTACCCCACTCGATGACACCCGCTGCGCACACGCAGGCGGCGATCGATATTCTCGATCAGGTCATTGATGCAGCTCGGGAAGGCGGGGCGGCCGGTGATACACTGATCGCTCGTTATTTCGCGACGCGACGCTACGCCGGATCGAAGGATCGCCGCGCCGTGCGGGAACTGGTCTATGCCGCGATCCGACGAGCGGGCGAGGTTCCGGCGAATGGCCGCGCCGCGATGGTCGGGCTGGCGCGCGAGGATGAGGCAATCGCGGCGACGTTTGACGGATTGGGGCATGGACCCCAGCCGATCGACGCCGACGAAGAGGGAAGCAAGGCGGGCATCGCACCGGCCTGGATCGGCAAGCGCTTCAAGGCGTCGGAGATCGATCCAGCAGAGGCCGCCGCATTGGTGGAGCGCGCGCCGTTCGACTTGCGGGTCAATGCGCTTAGGGGTGCGGACCCGGCCACGTTGTTCGCCGATCTTGGAGTCGAGCGTCTGCCGGACCTGCCCAATGCGCTGCGTTTACCCTCGGGCACGTCGATCGAGGGCAGCGAGGCCTTCCGCGAAGGGCTAATCGAAGTTCAGGACGCGGGCAGCCAGATGGTAACGCTTGCCGCAAAGGCAGCGCCTGGCATGGCGGTAATCGACCTGTGCGCAGGTGCGGGCGGCAAGTCGCTCGCCCTGGCGGCAATGATGGCCAATGAGGGGCAGATACTCGCGACCGATACCGATCGTGGCCGCCTGTCGCGGCTTCAGCCTCGTGCCGAGCGCGCGGGGGCGTCGATCGTAGAAACCCGGCTACTTGACCCCAATCGTGAGGCGGAGGCGCTGTCCGACTGGAACGACCGCGCCGATGTCGTGCTGATCGATGCCCCGTGCTCGGGCACTGGCACCTGGCGGCGTAACCCGGAGGCGCGCTGGCGGCTGACCCCGGTGCGGATCGACCGGCTGGTTGACACCCAGCGCCGGTTGCTCGGGATCGCCGCGCCTTTGGTCAAGCCGGGCGGGGCGCTGGTCTATATCGTCTGCTCGCTGCTGGATGAGGAAGGGGCGGGGCAGGCGGCGCGCTTCCTCGCCGATCATCCGGGCTGGACCGCAGAGCAACCGATCGAATTCGGGCGTCCGCGCGGCGACGGACGGCGGCTCACCCCGGCGCATGACGGCACTGACGGCTTTTTTGTCGCGCGCCTGATCCGGCCATGCTAGCCGGACTTGGTGTCCCTGGTGGAGTGGATCATGCGTTTTTCGCCCGTCGCAATCGGCCTCGCATTCGCGGCCCTCAGCGTTTCGACCTCGTTGCATGGACAGCGTGCCGATAATCAGATCGATCCGCGATCCATGGCGTTGCTGGCGCAGGGTCGCGCGGCGGCATCTGCGGGCAATCTGGAGAGTGCGACCGACTTGATCGAGACCGCGCTGGCGGTCGATCCGCGCAACCGCGACGCTTTCCTGGAGCTTGCCAGTGTCGCTGAAAAGCAGCAGCTCTCCGGCAAAGCGATCCGCCTGTATCGCGAGGCATTGGCGATCGAGCCCAATGATGTCGGCGCCTTGCGCGGTCAGGGAGAAGCCCTGGTCCAGAAGGGCGCGATGGAAGCTGCGCGCGAGAATCTGACCAAGATCAAGACTCTGTGCGGCAAGAAGCCCTGCCCGGAAAGCGCTGCGTTGGCCGCGACGATCGCCAAGGGACCGCCGCCCGCCGCTGTCGCTACGAAGGTTCCGGACAAGATCCCCGACGCGCCGATCGCGTCGAAATAAAGCTAGAGCGCTCGGGCGAGTTCTATGAATTCGGCGACGGAGACGGTCTCGGCGCGGCGGGCGGAGTCGATGCCGACCTGGCCCAGCGCATCGATCGCGCCCGGCACGCTTTTCAGGCTTTGCCGCAGCATCTTGCGCCGCTGACCGAACGCAGCGGCCGTCAGCCGTTCCAGCGTTGCGAAGGCGACGCCCTCGGGTTGGTCGATCGGCTCGATATGGACGACCGCCGACATCACCTTGGGCGGCGGGGTGAAAGCGGACCGGTGTACCGTCATCGCGATCTTCGCCGTCGATCGCCACTGTGCCAGCACCGACAACCGGCCATAAGCATCGTCGTCCGGCCTGGCGACGATCCGGTCGGCGACTTCGCGCTGGAACATCAAGGTCAGGCTTTGCCACCACGGCTGCCAGTCGGCCGATAGCCAGCGCACGAACAAGGCGGTGCCGACATTGTAGGGCAAGTTCGCGACGATGTGCGGGCGGCTGCTGAACAAAGTGGGGCCATCGACTTCCAGCGCGTCGCCCTCGATCACGCGGAGCATGCCCGGATAGGCTGCCTCCAGTTCGGCCAGCGCCGGCAGGCACCGGCGGTCGCGTTCGATAGCGGCGACGCTCGCGCCGGCTGCGAGTAGCGCGCGGGTCAGGCCGCCGGGGCCCGGCCCGACCTCCAATACCTCGGCATCGTTCAAATCGCCCGGGATCGCCGCGATCCGGGCCAGCAACTGGCCGTCGAACAGGAAGTTCTGACCCAGCGCCTTCGACGCCGACAGGCCGTGCCGCGCTATGACTTCGCGCAGGGGCGGTAATATCGGGTCGGTCACGCCTGGGCGAGGGTGGCGCGACGTTGCGCCGCCTCGGCCGCCAGCCGGATCGCGGCGATCATCGCGCCCGGCTCGGCCCGGTTCTGTCCGGCGATACCGAACGCGGTGCCGTGGTCGGGCGAGGTGCGGACGATCGGCAGACCAAGCGTGATGTTGACGCCTTCGTCGAAGTGCAGCGTCTTGAGCGGGATCAGAGCCTGATCGTGATAGCAGCAGATCGCGGCGTCATAGAGTGTGCGCGCCCGGCCGTGGAACATCGTGTCGGCGGCTAGCGGGCCGGTGACGTCGATCCCTTCCGCCCGCAACGTCTCGATTGCGGGCATGATGATGTCGATCTCTTCGCGTCCGATCGCGCCTTGCTCGCCGGCATGGGGGTTGAGGCCCGCAAAGGCGAGGCGCGGGGCGGCGATGCCGAAATCGCGGACCAGCGCCCGTGCGGTCACTCGCGCCTTGGCGACCAGCAGCGCCTGGCTCAACAGACCGGGAACCTTGGCCAAGGCGACATGCGTCGTCACCGGCACCACACGGAGAGTCGGCCCGGCGAGCATCATCACGGTCGCGGAGGTAGCGACGCCAACGCGCTCGGCGACGAATTCGGTCTGGCCGGGATGGGTGAAGCCCAGCAGATAGAGTTGCGCCTTGGAAACCGGGCCGGTGACCAACGCACCGGCGGCACCTTCCCGCGTCAGTCCCGTCGCCAGTTCGAGCGAGTGAAGTGCACATCTCGCACCTTCCAGATCGGGGCGTCCGGGCGTTATCTCGCCCGCATCCTCGACCGTGAGCACGGGGAGCGCATCGTTGAACGCCGCGGTCGCCCCCGATGGCGAATCGATATGGGCGATCGGGCCGTCCCAGACTTTCGTTACCGCGCGCGCGTCCCCAACCGCGAAGAACGGCATCAGCCTTTCCTCGCGCCGCCGAGCCCATGCCTTGGCGAGGATTTCCGGACCGATTCCCGCTGGATCGCCCATCGCGACCGCCAATGGAGGGAGGGCGGTCATCTTCCGCTTCCGTCAGCGATATTCGATGATGGCGTCGCGCCGCAGGTCGCGCATCATGACGTTGGCGCGCAGGTTCACGCGATCCGCTTGCATCTTGTCCTTGATTTGCTCGGCGGAGGGCGCACCATTGGGCGGCGGGGCGCGGTCGCATACAACCAGCGTGCGAACACCTTCCTGGGGCGAGCCGAATGGCGGCGAGGCCTGCCCGATCTGAAGCTGCAGCAAGATCGTCTGAAGCGGGCCGGGCAAGTCCCGCACGGTGATCTGATCGTTGTCGACCACCTCTGCGCCGATCGACGCCGCCACCTTGTTGACGTCGCCGCAGCCCTTGATCGTCTGAGTCACCTTGGCGAAGTCGGCGACGCGGACCTGTGCCTGCGCTTCGGTCGTGCCCGCCGGGAACTTGACGGTGACCTGCTTCAGGCTGAGGCGCGAATCGCGCTGGTCGGCCTGCAGCACCTTGCGCTTGTCGACCAGATAAAGGACGTCGAAGCCGCCGGGAATTTCGATCGGGCCGGCCATCTGACCAACCTGCATTTCCGCGGCGGCGGTGGCCAGTTCGGTCGGCAACACGTCTCCACGCACCCAGCCGAGATCGCCACCGGCCGCCTTGGTCGTCGAATCCGAATAGGTGCGAGCGTAATAATCGAACGGCGCCTTGCCGGTCTGCATTTCCTTCATCATGCCTTGCATCGACGTGAAAACGGCCTGGGAACGGTCGGGCGTGGCCGAGATGTAAATCTCGCGCAGGTGATATTCGTCGGCGCCCTTCGACATCTCCAGGCGATGGATGATGGCGGCCACTTCTTCATCGCTGACATTGACCGTGGGATCGACCTTGCGGCGCAGATAGCGCTGCCACGCCAGTTCGCCCTCGATCTGGTGCCGGACCGAGCGCTCCGACGCGCCAACCGATCGCAGCCAGGCGCGGAAATCGGGGGTCGACTTGCCGGTGTTCTTGGCAACGCGCTCGAACGCCTGGTTCAGCTCGTCGTCGGCGATGGAGATGTCGTGCGCCTTGGCTTCCTGAACCTGCAGCGTTTCGTCGATCAGCCCGCGCAGCACCGTGAAACGAAGCTGATTGCGCTGCTCAACGGACAACTGATCCAGGCTGTACTGGTTGAAGGCGGCGGTCAGCGCGGCGCGCTGATCGACATCGGTGCCGGTGATGACGGTGCCGTTGATGATCGCGGTCGGCTTGCGGATGTTGGGATCGACCTTGCCGAAAATCTGTAGATTTTCGGGGATGTTGAGGTTGCTGCTGTCGGGAACGCCCTGATCGGGCACGGTTTGGGCCAGCGCGGCGCCGGCGACGGCGATTGCCGCGGTTCCGGCGATAATGCGCACCATCCGCGCCGACATCGAAAACTTGATCACCTAGTCCACTACCCCAAAACAAGACGGGCGCACTCAATACGTGCGCCCCATGCTTAGTCCACAATGAACCTACGCTTAGCGGCCCAAATTCTTGAAGGCCAGCGTCAAGAGGAAGCTATTGCCGCGCCGGGCGTCGCCGGTGTCCTGATAATCGCGTTTCCAGGTCAGGCCGAGGCGAAGGCAGTCGTCCTCATATTGCACGCCCAGCCGGTGCGTGACCGGATCGAACCCGTCGCTCAGCGATGTCGGATCCTCGTTGCGGTCGGTCAGGTCGACCGTCGCCGACCCGAAGATCGACCAGTATTTGGCAAAGCCTACGCGCCCGCCGACCCGCGCTTCCTCGCGGTCGCGCAAGTCCTCCAGCGTCGGGGCGATGTTGCGGTTCAGGCGGAGATAGCCGACGATGATATAGGTTCGCTTGCTTCCCACTGTCGCGTCGATCTCGTTCCGCCGGACAGCAAGGCTATCCTTGTCGAGCCGATAGCGGACGATGAACGAGACGAAATCGCGCAGGCGCACTTCGGTTCGGCCGACAATGTCCGACAGGCGGTCGGCCAGGCCGGTGCCATCGGGGAAAAGCGTCGGGCGAGAGGTAAGGCGATAGCTTTGGCCGATCGTCGAATCGATCGAGAGGCCAGGCAGGTCGACCGCCCAATCGACGCCATAGGTGAAACGGGTCGAATCCTCCCACCGGTCATAGCCGGGGAAACGATTGAGCGCGAAGAGGTTCGAATCATCGAGGTCGACCGCGCGCGAATCCTCGTTGGGCACCTCCATGTTCGCGATTTTGGGCGACGCGACAATCTGGAAGCGAGGGGTCAGCCGCTGTGTTCCCCCCAGAAATTGGCCTACGAACGGCCATTTCACGTCGATCGCCAGCGCCGCGATGCCGCGGGCGTGGACACCGCCCTCGCCGCGATAGGCATCGACCGTCGTCGCCACCGTGTCGGCGGTGTTGTAGAGGTCGCCACGGGCATAAGCGGTCAGCGTGACTTGCTGGCCCCAGGGCGTGATCCGTGTCGTGTCCCAGCGGACGCTGGCGAAGCCGCGCTGCGTATCCTGTCCAGCGGTGCGCGAAATCGCGAGCGTATTGAGCTGGAGCTGGACACGGCCACTCAGGATATCGTCCAGCCGGCGACGATAATCGATTTCGGGCAGGGCGATCGGTTGCAGCCCCTGACGATCGCCCAGGCGAAGCGTTTCCACCGCCCAGCCGGTGATCCCGAAATAGCTGTTCCAGTCGATCCGCTCGAGGCTGACGGTCGAGCGCAGGCGGTCGTCACTCGAAATATCGTAGCGGCGCAGGAAGGTGCGGTCGGTGGTGATGCGCAGCGATCCGCTGAGCGTCCAGTTCGGGCTCAGCTGAAAGTGCCCAACGCCGTCCAGATAGCCGCGGAACGCATTCGTGGTCTGATCGGCTGCCGGGTTGAGCAAGTCGCTGCGCGGGCTGACCGTGGCATAGCCCTTGATCTGATAAGCGCCGATGCTCGTCAGCTTCTGATATTCGGCCTGGACCATCGGCAAGACGCTGGTGAATATGCGCGGTGTCACGATCAGCGCGCTATTGTCCGCCAGCCTGAGATAATAGGGCACGGCGACTTCGAATCCGTTGGTTCGGCTATAGCGGAAGTCGGGGCTCAAAAGGCCACTATCCGCGCCGTTGCCCACCGGATTGGACAATTTGGGCACCGGGATCGAGGCGAAGCCGAACAGGTTGAAGCGCGCGCCGGTGTAATAGATCCGCTGCCGGTCGGGCCGGTACACGACCTTGACCGCGGTGATCTTCCAGGACGGATTCTTGGGGCAGCCACCGGAATCGGTCACCGAACACGGCGTATAGGCCGCCTGGCGAAGCGTGATGACGCCGTCGGGGTCGCGCTGTCCCCGAACCGCCACCAGCCGCCCGCCTTGCTGCAGCACCACGAGCATGTTGTCGACCATGCCGTCCTTGAGCGAATCGGTCAGGTCGATCCGGTCGCCATAGGCGACGTCGCCTTGCGGATTGGTCACGGCGATATTGCCGGTCGCGACGACCTTCCCGGTCTTACGGTTCCAGACCACCTGATCGGCGCGCAGCTTATTGCCCTGCCGGTTCATGCGGACATCGCCGGTCACGGTGACGACGTCATTGTCCTGGTCGTATTCGAGCGTAGCGGCGGTGAATTGAACCAGATCCGGATCGTCGGCCTCTCCCGTATTGGGCGCAGCAGGAGACGCATCCTTGGCCGGCGCGGTTGTCGCCGCTGCGGGAGGATTGGGAAGCGGAGTCGGCTGGTCCTGAACGTCCTGGGCATTGGCCGGGCTCGCCGCGGCAAGCGCCAGCAGGATCGCCGAGCCGGCCAGGAAAGCGGAACGCGTGACGATCACCAAACACCCTTTTTGCGGCAACTTTTGCGGCAACGACCCTGACGCCGCCGAACGCACCGTATCGCATCGCCGGAGCGGCTCCGCAATCGGCCACAGCCTCTTTGCCAGCCGCCAATAGCGGCCTAGAGAGGCCCGTCCAGCGCCTATTTCGCGCTATGCTATCGAGGTTTGCCTTTCATGAAGATCAAGTTCGCCCCTTCGCTGCCCGTCGCCGACGTGCTGGTATTGCCGGTTGCCAAGGGTGGCCTCGACGCTGCTGTCGGTGCTCTGGCGGGGAAGGATGTGGTTCTCGCGGCTGCCGCCGCGGCGCGGTTCGAGGGTGAGGCCGGCGCGGTTGTGGAAGCGTTTGTCGGTGGCGAAGGTGCGGTGAGCCGCCTGTTGCTGGTCGGTCTCGGCGACAACAGCGAAGCCGATTGGGAACGTGCGGGCGGGGCGGTGACGGCTCGGTTGCTGACCAATGCAGCGAGCGTTGCGATCGATTTCGGGCATACCGACGGCACATCGGCGGCGGCTGCCCGGTTCATCGCGGCGCTGGTGCAGCGTGCGTGGCGGATCGACACTTATCGCACCAAGCTCCCCGAAAAGCAGAAGCCGACGCTCAAATCGACGACGATCGTCGGCGGCCCCGATGGGGTCCAGGCAGCTTGGGACAAGCAATTCGCGGTGACCGGCGGGCTGGAGCTGACTCGGACGCTCGTCGCCGAGCCGCCGAACGTCATCTATCCCGCGACCTTCGTCGAGCGTGTACTCGCCGATGTCGACGGCCTCGGCCTCGAAGTGACCGTGCTCGGTCCCAAGGAAATGACCGAACTCGGCATGGGTTCGCTGCTCGGCGTGGCGCAGGGTTCGGCCAAGGAAGCGCGCCTCCTCGCGCTCAAGTGGAGCGGCAAGGATGCCGGTGATCCCGACCTCGCGCTGGTTGGCAAGGGAGTGACGTTCGACACTGGCGGCATCTCGCTCAAGCCCGGACCCGGCATGGAAGACATGAAGTGGGACATGGGCGGTGCGGGCGCCGTGGTCGGCGCGATGAAGGCGCTGGCGGCGCGCAAGGCCAAGGCCAACGTGATCGGCGTGTGCGGTCTCGTCGAGAACATGCCCGACGGCAATGCGATCCGCCCCGGCGACGTGCTGACCAGCATGTCGGGGCAGACGATCGAAGTCCTCAACACCGATGCCGAGGGGCGGCTGGTGCTGTGCGACTGCGTCACCTGGGTGCAGCGCACGCATCACCCCAAGACGATCGTCGATCTGGCGACGCTGACCGGCGCGATGATCATCGCTTTGGGCAACGAGCATGGCGGCCTGTTCGCCAATGACGATTCGCTGGCGGATCAGCTGCTCGCGGCGGGCAAGGCGACCGGCGACTTGCTGTGGCGCTTCCCGATCTCGGACGCGTACAACAAGCTGATCGACAGCCCGATCGCCGACATGAAGAATGTCGGCCCGCGCGGCGCCGGGTCGATCACCGCGGCACAGTTTATCGGTCGCTTCATCGATAGCGGCGTGAAATGGGCGCATCTCGACATCGCCGGCATGGTTTGGACCGACAAGCCGGGCGCCACGTTCGACAAGGGTGCGACCGGATACGGGGTTCGCCTACTCGACCGCCTGGTGGCGGATAATTTCGAGGCTTGATGCAAGTCGATTTCTACCACCTGACCGTCACCCCGCTCGAGCGCGTTCTGCCCAGCATCGCGCAGCGGGTGGTGGCGGGCGGGGGGCGGTTGCTGATCGTCAGCGATAACGAGACGCAGCGGGTGGCGATCGACAAGCTGCTGTGGAGTTACTCGCCCGAAAGCTTCCTTCCGCATGCCCAGGACGGTGGCGACAATGACGCGACGCAGCCAGTCCTGATCGGCGCTGGTGCGACGGCGGCCAATGCCGCGCGCAATGTGGCGCTGATCGACGGGCAATGGCGCGAAGAAGCGTTGGAGTACGACCGGGCGTTCCATTTCTTCGACGCTGATCGCATCGTCGAGGCGCGCGCGGCCTGGAAAGCGCTGGCCAGCCGCGACGGAGTCGAGCGGCGATATTGGAAACAGGACGATAGCGGGAAGTGGGAACAGGCTGCCTAGGCTTGCGCCCCGACGCGCCCGAGACTAGGGAGCGCGCACTTTCTTCCCACCTACAAACCCAAGGAGCCCGTGACCGTCATGGCCGCGAACCGTACCTTCTCGATCATCAAGCCCGATGCCACTCGCCGCAACCTGACCGGTGCGGTCACCAAGATGCTGGAGGACGCCGGTCTCCGCGTCGTCGCATCGAAGCGCATCCACATGACCCGCGAGCAGGCCGAGGGCTTCTACGCGGTGCACAAGGAACGCCCGTTCTTCGGCGAGCTGGTCGAATTCATGATCTCCGGCCCCGTCGTCGTTCAGGTGCTTGAGGGCGAGAACGCGATGCAGCGCAACCGCGACATCATGGGCGCCACCAACCCGGCCAATGCCGAGCCCGGGACGATCCGCAAGGAACTGGCCGAGTCGATCGAGGCAAACAGCGTCCACGGTTCTGACTCGGACGAGAATGCGGCGATCGAGATCGCCTACTTCTTCAAGCCGGAAGAAATCGTCGGCTGATCCGGCACGGCCGGCCGGCGATCAGTTCGCCGGCTGGTTCGCTTTCCACAATTGATCGATCCGCGCCTGCGAGCCGCCGCTTTCGTGGCGTTTCACCGCGACGATATGCAATTCACGCCCGAATAGCGGCGTCGCCTTGCCCATACGCCAGACGATATCGAACACACCGCTAGTCTTCATCGGTGTGTCGTCGTCGAAATAGTTCACTGTCAGCAAAACCGGCAGCTTGCCCGTTCCCGCGCCGGATTCGCCATCGGTCGCCTTGCGCAGGGCACGCTCATACCAGCTCGCCGGAATCGTCCCGGTCGAACTGGTCTGCGTCGGGATGCCAAGCACTGACGGGAAGGTGACTATGACGTCGCCAATTTGGTGGCGGCCGTCGTTCATGATCATAACATCGTTAGCTGTGTTGACATGTGCGTCGATGACGTAACGCGCTTTGTCCTTTGCCTCGGCGGTCTTTTCGCTTTGCTTGTCGACCAGGTCCGCCTTGCGATCGGCATAATTCAGGTAAAGGCTGACACCGGCGATAATTAGCCCGACCACGGCGACGAATTCGCCCAGGTTGATCCAGCGGCGGCGAGTGGCGGCGGCTTCGGCCTTGGCGACCGCGTCGGTCGCGGCAGCCTGAATCGCCGGGTCGGTATTCTTGTAATCACTCATCGTCCACCGGCCTCCAGCAATCGGCGCGGTGCCACCATCTCCCAACTGACCGCGATCCGGTCCTCGATCCGGTCCCAGTCGGTCACGTCGCCGTTTAGCTCCATCCCCACCCAACCGGCCGGCCCGAGATAGGGCGGCACGTGATAGAAATGGGGGTCCATTTCGACCAGCATCGCCTGCTCCTCGCGGCCCGACGTCTTGACCATCACCGCGGTGTGGCCGTCATTGTGGTGGTTGTGCCAGACATAGGCATAGACCTTGCCCTTCCCGACATAGAAAGCCGGCGAGCCGTGGGAGAGTTTCTCCGCAGCCTCCGGATAGGCCATGCAGATCGCGCGGACGCGGGCGAGGTCGGCTTCGTAATCGGGGCTCATCGCGTGGCGAAGCCTGCCAGAACCCGCGGGTAAAGGCGATGCTCTTCCGCCAGCACGCGCGTCGCCAGCGTATCCGGCGTGTCGCCGGGCAGGATCGGCACGCGCGCCTGACCCACCACTTCGCCGCCGTCGAGTTCCTCGGTGACGATATGGACCGAGCAACCGGCCTCTGCGTCGCCAGCCTCGATCGCTCGGGCATGGGTGTCGAGGCCTTTGTACTTTGGTAGCAGGGAAGGGTGGATGTTGAGGATTTTCCCGCGCCACGCCGCGACGAACTCGTCCGAGATGAGCCGCATATAACCAGCCAGCGCGAGGATCTCCGCACCCGAATCGCGAATCGCAGTGTCTAGCTGGGCTTCGTAGGCGGGCTTACCGATGCCCTTCGGGGACAGCGCCCAGACCGGCAGCCCGCGATCGCGCGCCCAGGCTATTCCGGCTGCATCGGGTTTGTCCGAGGCAACCAGCGCGACTTCATAGCCGTCGGCGTGCTCAACAAGTGCCTGCATGTTGGACCCACGGCCAGAGAGGAGGATCGCGACTCGTTTCATCTCAGGCGTTGTGCGTCGCGGACCAATCGGTGCGGGCGCTCCAGGTCTCGGTCGAGCCGAATACCGTGCAGCCGCGCTGCCCTTCGACGATCTCGCCGATTAGCAGCACGGTCTCGTCCGCCGTCACCAGTTCGGTCGTGACTGCCTCGACCTCGTCGGCCGACACGACCACCGCCATGCCGACTCCGCAGTTGAAGGTCCGCGCCATTTCCTCGGGCTCGATCGCGCCCTGCGCTTGCAGGAACGCCATCAGTCGGGGTTGCGCCCAGGCGTCGGCGTCGATCCGGGCATGCACGCCCTCGGGCAGCACGCGGGGGATATTCTCCAGCAAGCCGCCACCGGTGATGTGCGCTAAGCCCTTGATCCGCCCGTTGGCGATCAGTGGCAGCAAGCTTTTCACGTAAATCCGCGTCGGCGCCATCAGAGCGTCGATCAGCAACGTGTCGGCATCGAACAGAGCAGGGCGGTCGAGCTTCCAGCCCTTGTCGGCGGCGAGGCGCCGGACCAGCGAATAGCCGTTCGAATGCACGCCCGACGACGCCAGCCCCAACACCACGTCACCCGGTGCGATGGTCTTGCCGGTCAGCACCCGGTCACGCTCGACCGCGCCAACGCAGAAGCCCGCAAGGTCATAGTCGCCATCGGCATACATGCCGGGCATCTCGGCCGTCTCGCCGCCGATCAGCGCACAACCGGCGATCCGGCAGCCTTCGGCGATGCCCGCCACGACGCGCTCGGCGATAGCGTTGTCGAGCTTTCCGGTCGCATAATAGTCGAGGAAGAACAAGGGCTCGGCGCCCTGCACGATCAAGTCGTTCGCGCACATCGCGACCAGGTCGATGCCAACCCCGTCATGCCGCCCGCTATCGATCGCGAGTTTCAGCTTGGTGCCGACGCCGTCATTCGCGGCGACCAGCAACGGGTCGGTGAATCCGGCAGCCTTCAAGTCGAAAAAACCGCCAAAGCCGCCCAGATCGGCGTCGGCACCTGGCCGGCGGGTTGCCTTGGCCAACGGGCCGATCGCGCGCACCAGCGCGTTTCCGGTCGCGATCGAGACGCCAGCCTGGGCGTAAGTGTAGGGCTTCGGATCATCCATCTGGCCCGGTTAGACATATCCCGCTTGGATTTCCACGCCTGCTTCGCCAAAAGGGCGCCCGATATGCTCCGTTCCCGCCTGTTCCATGTCATCGCCGTCGCTGGCGCCATTGCGCTCACCGGTGCCGCCGGGATGGTCGCGGCGCAATCGAGCGACCAGATCGAGCTCAACCAGCCCGACGATAGCTCGGGCACGTTCGAGATCAGCGGCGTGAAGGTCGACACCAGCGGACCGACCGCAGACGCGGCGCGCTTCGCCGGATGGCGCGAAGCGCAGCGCAAGGGCTGGCAGATGCTGTCCGCGAAGATGGGCCGCGCCAGTTCACTGCCCGACGGCGCGCTCGACGGCATGGTCGCCGGAATCGTCGTAGAGAACGAACAGATCGGCCCCAATCGCTATATCGCGACCTTGGGCGTGCTGTTCAGTCGCGGCAAGGCGGCGCCGATCCTGGGCGTGTCGGGAGTCGGGTCGCGATCGCTGCCGATGTTGACGATCCCGCTTCAATGGTCGGGTGGCAGCGCAATCGCCTTCGAACAGAAAACCGCCTGGGCAGATGCGTGGAGCAGGTTCCGCGCGGGCGACAGCACGGTCAACTATGTCCGGCCGGGCGGCAACGGACCCGATTCGCTGTTGCTCAACTTGGGCCAGACGGGCCGCCGCGACCGCGCCTGGTGGCGAGCGGTGCTCGATCAATATGGATCGCAGGACGTGCTGGTGCCGTCCGTCACGCTTTATCGTCAGTGGCCCGGTGGTCCGGTGATCGGGGTGTTCGAGGCGCGGCACGGACCCGACAATCATCTGCTGTCGCGCTTCGCATTGAAAGTGGAGGGTGAGGGCGGCGTCCCGGCCTTGCTCGATGCCGGCGTGAAGCGAATCGACGACATCTATCAGACCGCGATGCGCAACGGGCAACTCGGGACCGATGCCAGCCTGGCCTATGTGCCGCCAGTGGGAGCGACGCCGACTCCCACGCCAACGCCGGATGCGACGGCGACCGATGATCTGAGCGGACTGAATCCCGGGACTCCCACGCCCGGCGCCGGGACCGAGATCACGCTTCAGTTCGACAGTCCCAATGCATCGGCGGTTTCCTCGACCGAATCGAGCGTGCGGGCGATCCCCGGCGTCAGCGGCGCGGTGACGACCAGCCTGGCGATCGGAGGCGTATCGGTGATGCGGCTCGAATATAGCGGCGATCCCGAAGCCCTGCGCTCGGCGCTCGAGTCGCACGGATTTGCCGCCGGACGCAGCGGATCGACGCTGCGTATTCGCCGCAACGCGCCCTTGCCGCCGCCCTCGGCTCCGGCGGATACTTCCCCCACGGGATGAGCCAGCTCGGCCTGCCGCTGGCCTGGCCACCCGGTCCCGGCGATGACGAGTTCCTGGTCACGCCGTCCAACGCCCGCGCCTTTCATCTGCTCGAACGCTGGGCGACCTGGCCAGTGATGACCGCGTTGTTGATCGGCCCGCGCAAATCGGGGCGTAGCCTGCTGGCGCGAGTCTTTGCCAGCCGCAGCGGCGGCACGTTCGTCGAGGATGCCGATCAGCGGCCCGAGGCTGAATTGTTTCACGCCTGGAACGCCGCGCAGGCCGAGCACCGGCCTCAATTGTTCCTTGCCGACACCGCACCGCCCGAGTGGCAAGTGACATTGCCTGACCTTCGATCGCGGCTCGCCGCCAGCCCGGTGGCGGTGATCGAGGCGCCCGACGACGCGCTGATGGCCGCGCTCCTGGAGCGGCACTTCCATCGCCGCGGGCTCGACGCCCGGCCCGATCTGATCCAATGGCTGGTGGCCCGGCTGGAGCGAAGTCACATCGCTGTCATCCGGGCAGTCGATATACTCGATCAGGACGTGCTCGAACGGCGCAAACGCTTGTCGATCCCGCTCGCCCGCGCCACATTGGTGGAGGCGGGTATTATCCACCTGCCAACTGACGAGGCCCGATGACCCGCCCAGCCCATATCGCGCGCCTGGCGCATGATGATGACGACGACCCGTTCGAATCGGGGGAGGATGGCGAGCGGTTCTTCAACCGCGAGCTCTCCTGGCTGGCGTTCAACCGCCGCGTGCTGGAGGAAGCGAGCAACGAGGCGCATCCGCTGCTCGAGCGCGTGCGGTTCCTGTCGATCTCGGGGTCCAACGTCGACGAGTTCTTCATGGTCCGGGTCGCCGGCCTGATGGGCCAGCAGCAGCAGGACGTCGAGCGGCGCTCGCCCGACGGCCTGACTCCCCGCGAACAGCTGACCGCGATCATCGCCAATGCCGACCAATTGGTCGAGGATCAGCGCAATGTATGGCGCGAATTGCGGCGCTTGCTCGCCGAAACCGGCATCCAGGTACTCGGGTCGCGCCAGATCGACGAATCGGTCAACGAGGACGAGGCCGCCTGGCTCGAAAACTATTTCCGCGAACAGATTTTCCCGATCCTGACGCCGCAGGCGCTCGATCCGGCGCACCCGTTCCCGTTCATGCCCAACAAGGGGCTGGCGGTGATCTTCGACCTGGTCCGGGCGTCGGACGGCGAGGAGATACGCGAGCTGGTGATGCTGCCCGCGCGGATGGCTCGGTTCGTGCGGTTACCGGGTGATCCGGCGCGCTATTTCGCGGTCGAATCGCTGGTGAAGCGATTCTCGACGATCATCTTCCCCGGCTATGCGGTGATCGGCGCTGCCGAGTTCCGCGTGCTGCGTGACAGCGATATCGAGATTGAGGAAGAGGCGGAGGACTTGGTCCGTTACTTCGCCAACGCCATCAAGCGGCGGCGGCGCGGGCGCGTGATCCGGCTGGAGCTCGAATCGGGCATGCCCGACAATCTGGCGACGATCCTGAAGGACGAACTGGCTGGTGGCGATGCGTTCGTCACCGAAAGCGGCGCATTCCTGGGCATTTCCGATCTCGACGCGATCATCGACGAAAATCGTCCCGACCTGAAGTTCGTGCCCTTTTCTCCGCGCTTCCCGGAGCGGATTCGCGAATTTGGCGGCGATTGCTTCGCGGCGATCAAGGCCAAGGACATCGTCGTCCACCACCCCTACGAAACGTTCGAGGTGGTGATCGAATTCCTCAAGCAAGCCGCCGCCGATCCCGATGTCGTCGCGATCAAGCAGACGCTCTATCGCGCGGGCAAGCAATCGGCGGTCATCAACGCGCTGATCGCCGCTGCCGAATCTGGCAAGTCGGTCACAGCAGTAGTCGAGTTGAAGGCTAGATTCGACGAGGAGCAAAACCTGCTCTGGGCTTCCGCTCTGGAGCGGGCCGGCGTCCAGGTCGTGTACGGCTTCTTCGACTGGAAGACTCACGCCAAGATCTCGATGGTCGTCCGGCGCGAAGCCGGCGAATACAAGACATACTGTCATTTCGGGACCGGTAACTATCACCCGGTCACCGCGCGCATCTACACCGACCTGAGCTTTTTCACCGCCGATCCCGATATCGGCCGCGATGCCGCCCAGGTCTTCAACTACGTCACCGGCTATGTCGAGCCGACGCTCAAGGTGCTTGGTATTTCGCCACGCGACTTGCGCCCACGCCTGACCGCGCTGATCGATGCAGAGATCGCCAACGCCAATGAAGGCAAGCCGGCCGCGATCTGGGCGAAGATGAACTCGGTGGTCGATCCCGCGATCATCGAGAAGCTGTACGAAGCATCGAATGCCGGGGTCGAGATCGACCTGATCATCCGTGGCGTTTGCTGCCTGCGGCCGGGCGTGTCCGGCATGTCCGAGAACATCCGGGTGAAGTCGGTGATCGGGCGCTTTCTGGAGCACAGCCGCATCTGGTGCTTCGGCAACGGCAAGGCACTGCCCAATGACGGCGCCAAGATCTTCATTTCGTCAGCTGACTGGATGCCGCGCAATTTCGATCGCCGAGTCGAATATATGCTGCCGATCCTCAACCCCACGGTGCACGACCAGATCCTCGACCAGGTGATGGTCGCCAACCTGATCGACACCGAACAGAGCTGGGTACTCCACTCGGACGGCACCTATGACCGGCTCGATCCGGGACCCAAGCCGTTCAATCTCCACCGCTATTTCATGACCAATCCGTCGCTCAGCGGGCGCGGTGCGGCGCTGGAGGGCGGGGCGGTGCCGAAACTCTCGCTCGCGCGCCAGCGTTAGGGAGCGGATGGCAACACTCCTGTTCCGTAAACCGCGTACCGAAACATCGGTGGCGCAGCCGCGTACCGCGATCATCGATATCGGGTCGAACTCGATCCGACTGGTGGTGTATCAAGGGCCGGCGCGGCTGCCCGCGATTCTGTTCAACGAAAAGGTGATGGCGGGCCTGGGCAAGGGGCTGGCCGAATCGGGCAAGATCTCGCGCGAATCGATCGCGGTGGCGATCGAAGCGCTGGAGCGGTTTGCCGCGGTGACCAAGGAGATGGAGGTCACGACGCTGCGCACCGTTGCCACCGCGGCGGTCCGGGACGCAGCCAACGGTGCTGTCCTGCTCGACGCGGCGAAGCGCATGGGCCTTGAGGTCGAACTGCTGACCGGCGAACAGGAAGCGAATGCCGCCGGGATGGGCGTGCTGTCGGCAATCCCGGAAGCCGATGGCATTGTCGGTGATCTCGGCGGTGGCAGCCTGGAGCTGGTCCGGGTCAAGAACGGCGAAATCCGCGAGCGAGCGTCCTTCCCGCTCGGCGTGCTGCGCGTCGCGGCGCTTCGGGCCAAGGGCAAGGGCGCGATCGACCGCCGTGTCGCCAAGTTGATCGAACAAGCCGGCTGGACCGGCAAGGGCAAGGGCCTGCCGCTGTATCTGGTCGGCGGGTCGTGGCGCAGCCTCGCGCGGCTCGACATGCATCTGAAGCGCTATCCGCTGCCGATCATCCAGCATTATGCGATGCCGCCAGACACGATCACTCGGCTGGTGCGGACGGCGAGCCATGTCGCGAAGGGGACGCTGCGCGCGATTCCAGGCATTTCGTCGCAGCGCGCGCCGATGCTGAACGACGCCGCCGCGCTGCTCGCCGCATTGCTCCGTCACCTCAAGAGCGAACGGACCATCGTGTCGAGTTTCGGCCTGAGAGAAGGGTTGCTTTATGAGGCGCTCGACGAGGCGACTCGTCGTCAGGACCCCTTAATTGTCGCCGCGCGCGATGAGGGGCAGCGGCTAGGCCGTTTCCCGGAGCATGGCGATTTGCTCGACGGCTGGATTTCGCCGCTGTTCGAGGACGCTCAGGAGATGGAGCGGCTACGCCACGCGGCGTGCCTGCTGGCCGATGTTGGCTGGGCCGCCAACCCTGAATTTCGTGCCGAGCGTGGTGTCGAGATCGCGCTCCACGGCAATTGGGTCGCGGTCGATGCGCGAGGCCGGGCGATCATCGCTCAAGCGCTGTGGACGTCGCTCGGCGGCGGATCGGGCACGCCGGCGCCGCTGACCGAGCTGGCCACGACCGCCGACCTGAAACGTGCGGTACAATGGGGGCTGGCGATGCGGCTGGGACAACGGCTGTCGGGTGGTGTCGCCGGGCCGCTTGAGCGCACAAAGCTGGGCGAGGATGGAGCCTCGCTTACTATCGAGCTGAAGGGGGATGATCTCGCTCTCTATGGCGAAGCAGTTCAGAAACGCCACTCCGCTCTTGCCGCGGCTTGCGGCCGCGTTGCTGTGCTGCTCGGCTAGCATGGAGGGGAGAAGTGCATGCGATTTCGGTTTGTCTTCAGTGTGCTCAACGCGATTGGTCTAATGGCGTTTGGCGCGGGGCTTTTCGGCGCGGCGCCAGGTGCGTGAGCTTGGCGAATTTCCCCCGGTAAGAGAATAACCGCCGGATCTGCCCGATGGCGATCCGGCGAAAGAGGCTGGAGAGGCCGCTTAACCGCAGGTAAAACTCCTCACCCGGTTGCGATCGTCGACATTCACGTTCAACCGACCCTCGCGATAATCCATCGTAACGGCCTGGCCGGGGCGGATCGTCCGCACCGCGGTCGCGCCAACGCGATGCCGGGCGCGAGAGATCAACGACGCTGTGGCGGGTCGCCCAATCAGATTACCCAGCGCAGCGGTCGAGCATTTGCCGCTCGGCAAGCCGGGCAGCGGTGCGACCGGCGCACACCCTGTCAACGTGATCGCGACCAACAAGAGCCGTTTCATGATGCCTCCTCGGTCCGGGTCATGCGCAGCTTGCCGCCCTTGACCGCGAACGCCAGCCGGCCCTCGACCAGATCGAGGGCTTCCTTGCCGAACTGATCGTAGCGCCATCCTTCGAGAATCGACAGACCGTCGCGTTGCCCGGCGGCCAGCGCCTCCAGATCCTCGGACCGGGCCAGCAGGCGAGAGGCCACGTCGATATCGCGCGATCGTATCTTCAGCAGCAGCTTGAGCAGATCGGCGACCAGCGCGCCTTCCTTGCCGAGGCCCGGCTTGCGGTCGTCGCGCGGCGGCATTTCCTCGTTTGTCATCGGCTTGGCGTCCTCGATCGCCGCCATCAGCCGAGCGCCGATATCGTTTCCGGCCCAGGTCGCCGACAGCCCGCGCACGCGAGCGAGATCGCTTTGCTTCTTGGGAGGATGGCTGGCGATGTCGGCGAGCGTCTCGTCCTTGACGATTCGGCCACGCGGCAAATTCTTGCCCCGCGCTTCCATCTCACGCCACCGCGCCAATGCCTTCAGGCGGCCGAGCACGTCGGGCTTGCGCCCGGCGATCCGCACGCGCTTCCACGCCAAATCGGGGTCGTTGGCGTAGTTTGCTGGATCGGCCAGCCGCTCCATTTCCTGATCGAGCCAGACCCCGCGGCCAGTCTTGATC
>FSUD01000643.1_pt1 | contig 19010 bp, 23 predicted proteins | sample 1637011 | NCBI WGS metagenome assembly FSUD01 (sample SAMEA3914816, study PRJEB12502) | metagenome | biome: forest; material: soil | place: USA | collected 2011-09-16 | depth 0.3 m
GCCTTCATGGTTGGCTATTTGTTCGCACTTGCCTACATCATGTCGGGAATCACGTACTGGCTGGCGATCTTCGCCGGCCTCTAGGCAGGGCAAGCATGGCAGGCAGCGTCAACAAGGTTATCATCGTCGGCAATCTCGGGCGCGATCCCGAGAGCCGATCCTTCCAGAATGGCGGCAAGGTCGTGAACCTGCGCATCGCCACGTCCGAACAGTGGAAGGACCGCAACACCGGCGAGCGCAAGGAAAAGACCGAATGGCATTCGGTCGCGATCTTCAACGAAGGTCTGGCGAACGTCGCCGAAAAGTATCTGCGCAAGGGCAGCAAGGTCTATATCGAAGGGGCGCTGCAGACTCGCAAATGGACCGACCAGGCGGGCGTCGAGAAATATTCGACCGAGATCGTGCTTCAGGGCTTCAACAGCGTGCTCACGATGCTCGACGGTCCTCCCGGTCAGGGCGGTGGCTCCGGTGGTGGTGGCAGTGTCTCGAGCGGCCGCGACGATTGGGGTGCGAGCGGCGGTGGGGGCGGGGACGACTTCGCCGGCGCCTCGGCCGGGCGCGGCGGTTCGGGCGGTGGCAGCCGCGGTGGGCCTTCGAGCGGCGGCAGCGGCTATGCCGACGACCTCGACGACGACGTACCGTTTTAGGGCCAGGAGTTGAGCACGCTCCCTTCGGCTTCGGGCTGGGTCATAGACGAACGTATCCGCGAACAGACGATCGACGAGATCGACCTGACAGCGCTGCGCGACAATGGCTGGCTCGACCGCATCACCGATTTCGCCGCCAATCTGTGCGACGCGCCCATCGCGCTGGTCAGCCTGGTCGAGCGTGACCGCCAGTGTTTCCTGGGCAAGACCGGCCTGGCGGTGAGCGAGACGCCGCGCGCGACCTCGTTCTGCGCGCATGCGATGCTCGGCTCGTACATCATGGTCGTGCCCGACGCGACGCTGGACCCGCGCTTCGTCGACAATCCGCTGGTTACCGGCGATCCGTATATCCGTTTCTATGCCGGTGCGCCGCTGCTGACCGATGATGGTATCCCGCTGGGGTCGCTGTGCGTGATCGACCGCAGCCCGCGCCGCGATCTGACCGCGTTGCAGTCGCAAGGATTATTGGTGCTGGCGGAAGCGGTGATGTCCGCCGTTCGCACACACCGCGCCGTTACCGCTTAAGCAAAAACACGGCGTGTTCGGCCAGCAGATTGGCCATCGTCGCGCTGGTCCGCTGATCGCCCGACAGGAACCACGCGCCCTCGACAATGATCCCACGCTCCGTCAGCAGCGAGCGGAAATCGTCGATCGTGACGTGGTGGATATTGGGCGTCGCGTACCAGGCGACCGGCAACAGCCGAGTGACCGGCATCCGCCCGCCCCACAGCAAAGATGTCCGCACGCGCCAATGCGCGAAGTTGGGGAACGACACGAACGCTCGCCGTCCGATCCTGAGCAGATGTTCCAGCACCACGTCGGGCGCGCGCGTCGTCTGCAAAGTCTGGCTGAGAATCGCATAATCGAAGCTATTGTCGGGATAGCCGGCCAGATCGGTATCGGCGTCGCCCTGCACCACCGACAGCCCCTTGCCCACCGCACTGGCGACGTTGACCGCGTCGATTTCCAGCCCGCGCGCATCGACACCGCTATCGTCGCGCAGCGCCGCCATCAGCTGCCCGTCGCCGCAGCCGACATCGAGCACGCGGCTGCCCTTCGCGACATTGGCGGCGATGACGGCGAGGTCGGGGCGCAAGCTCATGGCGCGGTCTTCAACATTTGCGCGAAGTCGGACGACAGCCGCTCCATATAACGTTCCGGCCGAAGCAGGGTGTGGAAGCCAAGGCTCTCATACACGCCATGCGCGTCCGCAGTGACCAGCGCCATCCGCCGCAACCCCTGGAAATCGGGATGGTCGAGGAACCAGCCGACCAACCGGTGCCCGATCCCCTGCCCGCGCACTTTTTCCTCGACCCACACGTCGGCGAGCCAAGCGAAAGTCGCGTGATCGGTGATCATCCGCGCGAACGCGACTTGCTCGCCATCCTGATAACCGCCGAGGCAATGCGAGCCGAAGATCGCGCGCTCCACCGTATCGCGATCAATGCCAGGCGACCAGTAACTGGAAGCAAGCCACTGGTGGACGCGTGCAATATCGAGCCGCGCCTTGTCGTCGTCGAATTCGATCATGCTGCCCTCAGGAAACCATCGACTACCCGGTTCAATTCGGGCGAGTCGAGCAGGAACGCGTCATGGCCGAACGGGCTCTTCAGTTCGACGAAGCTGACCGCCGCGCCGGCCGCGTTGAGCGCCTGAACGATGATCCGCGATTCCGCCGTTGGATACAGCCAGTCGGTGTCGAAACTGACCAGCGCAAAACGCGTCGCCGTCCCCTTGAACGCATTGGCGAGCAGCCCACCATGCTCTTCGGCCAGATCGAAATAGTCCATTGCCCGGGTGATATAGAGGTAGCTGTTAGCGTCGAACCGGTCGGTGAAGCTCAGCCCCTGGTGCCGCAAATAACTCTCGACCTGAAAATCGGCGTCGAACCCAAAGGTCTTGGCGTCCCTCGCCTGCAGCTTGCGTCCGAATTTCTCGGTCAACCCAGCTTCGGACAGGTAAGTGATATGCGCCGCCATCCGCGCCACGGCGAGCCCCGCCGCTGGTGAATCCCCAGCCGCATAATAATCACCGCCGCGCCAGTTGGGATCGGCCATGATCGCCTGACGCCCGACCTCGTGGAACGCGATATTCTGCGCGGTGTGGCGCGCGGTCGAGGCAATCACCACCGCCTTGGTCACGCGCTCCGGATAAGTCGCGGCCCAGCTGAGCGCCTGCATCCCGCCCATCGACCCGCCGACCACGGCCAATCGCTCGACACCGAGATGATCGAGCAACATCGCCTGCGCGCGGACCATGTCGCGGATCGTGATGACGGGAAAGCTCATCGCAAGCGGACAGCTAGTCATCGGATTGACCGTCGCGGGGCCGGACGAGCCCATGCAACTGCCCAGAACATTGGCGCAGACGATGAAGTGCCGCGCCGGATCGATCGGCTTGCCGGGGCCAACCATGCGCGTCCACCAGCCTGGCTTGCCGGTGCGCGGATGCTCGCTTGCGACATGCTGGTCGCCAGTCAGCGCGTGGCAGATCAGGATCGCATTGCCCTTGTCCGCCGCCAGCTCGCCATAGGTTTCATAGGCGATATCGACCGGCGATAGCAGGCCGCCGCCGTCGAGCCTCAACGGCCCCGGCAAAGTCACATGGCGCGACAGGCCGAAGCGTTGATCGTCGGTCATCGGCGCCGAGTTAGGGCGTAGCGCCGTCTTACTCAACCCACCCGCCGCGCTGGCGCCCGTGTCGCGATGATCGATTGCGCCGCCAGCCGCCCGGTCTGCGCGCCGCCGTTCATGTAACCGGGATAGGCGTCGGACAGATGCTCGCCCGCGAAATGGACTGGTCCGGCGCCCAGGGGGTTCGAGGCGACACCTTCTGTCTCGGTCCAGATCAGATCGGCGAACCTGGTCAATTGCCCGGGCCGGAAATTGACATAGGCCCCCATCGTGAAGGGATCGCTGTGCCAGTTGGTCCGCCGCACGGTGTGCCCCGTCGCCGCAGTCATGCCCTTCACGCCGCGCTCGGCTAGCTTCGCCCATTTGAGCGCGAGGCTGCGCGGATCGGAACCATCGGCTGCGAGCACTTCCGCACCGCCGGTGAACCAGGTCCACACACTCCCCGGGCCCGTTGCGGGCCGCACCTGGCCGTCCCAGCCGAGCGACGATCCCGCCGCATGATCGGTCTGCCAGATTTCGCCGCCGCGCCCGATCGGCTTTTCCCAGGGCCGCGCTGTCGTCACCGCCTGGACCTTGCCGTTCTTGCCCAGCCCCACCTCAGCGTTGAACGCCTTCCACAAAGACGGCAGCGGCACGCCGAACGCGATCCGGCTGATGATCGAGATCGGCACCGCGACGATCACTGCGGCGGCATCCACCGTCTCGCCATTCGAGAAGGTCACGCGCGCGCCGCCGCCCAGCGGATCGATCCGAGTTGTCCGGCGATAGGTCGTGATGCGATTGGCCAGCCGCACCGCCATCGCGTCGATCAGCGAACTGCTCCCGCCCGCGATCAGGAACCGCTCGTCGCTTCGGCTCAACACGTCGATCCGCCGTCCGTCGACCGTCGGCAAGTTGAACACCAATTCGATCGCCGATGCCTGGTCGGGCTCGCAGCCATATTCGGTGCGCGCGGTCGCCTCCATCAGGCGGCGGACCCAGGGGTCGGGCATCAAATGGGCATATTTGTCGAGATAGCCGGTGAACGACATCCGATCGAGTTCAGCCGCGACCTTGGCGTAATCCTGGTCGAGGCGTTTCGAGTCCATGTCGATCTGGCCGGCGATTCCCCGCAAGCCAGCGACCAGCGCCGCCTCGGGGATTTCCCGGCCGCCATCCAGGATCATCGCGCGATGCGCCGATTCCTTGCGATCGATCAGCTGGAGCCCGAACTCCCGGCACAGCGTGTGCATGTCGGCATGGTCGGTATTGACCAGTTGCCCGCCCACCTCGAACGCGGGAAGCCCCCTGGCCCGCGCGGTGTACATCCGCCCGCCCAGCCGCTTACGCGCTTCGTAGAGATGAGCATCGACCCCGGCCTTGGTCAGCTGCCAGAGCGCCGACAGTCCCGCGACCCCACCGCCGATGATGACGACCTTGCCACTGATGGGCGCAGCACGCGCCATCCGCGGCAACGCGGCAACAACACCCGCCGCGGCCAACGCCTTCAGCACCTGCCGCCGGGTTTCACCGTCATGCCCCGGCACCGGCGGTGCCTCGCCGGCCTCGCGCAGATTGGTGTGCCGCGCCGCCTCCAGCGCTTGCCAGAATATCGTCGATCCCCGCATCGCCGCCCCTCCAGTATCGCTCCCTTAGCGGCTTGCGCTTGCCAAGGCGACAGGCGCCCGCGCATAGGCCAATCATGACGACCGCTCCCGAACCCAAGCCCTGGATCATGGCCATCGCGCCGTACATTCCCGGACGCTCGACCACCGACGACGGGCGCAAGGTCGCCAAATTGTCGTCGAACGAGAACCCGCTGGGCACCAGTCCCAGGGCGCGCGAAGCCTTCGCCAGCGCAGTTGGCCGGCTGGAGCGCTATCCGGACGCCAGTGGCACTGAATTGCGCGACGTGCTGGCCGCCAAATACAGCCTCGATCCGGCGCGGATCATCTACGGAAATGGCTCGGACGAGATTCTGCACCTCGCCGCCGGTGCGTTCGTCGGGCCGGGCGACGAAGTGATCTACGTCAAATATGGTTTCGCGGTGTACGAGATCGCGGCGCGGCGGGTCGGTGCTACTCCGGTGATCGCGCCGGACAAGGATTACGCGACCGACGTGGACGCGATCCTGGCGCTCGTGACGCCCAAGACTCGCATCGTCTATATCGCGAACCCGAACAACCCGACCGGCACCTATGCGTCGAAGGCGGAGATTGCGCGCCTCCACGCCGGGCTGCCCGGCAACGTGTTGCTCGTGCTCGACCACGCCTATGCCGAATATATCGAGGGCGATGCGGAGGATGGCGGGATGGCGCTGGCCGAGACCGCGCCGAACGTGCTGGTTACACGCACCTTCTCCAAGATGTACGGCCTCGCCGCCGAGCGGATTGGCTGGGGCTATGCGTCGCCCGCGATCATCGAGGCGATGCACCGCATCCGTTTGCCTTTCTCGATCACCATCGCGGGCACGGCGGCGGCGATCGCCGCGCTGGGCGACACCGAATTTGTCGACCACACTCGCGCGCACAATGCCAAATGGCGCCGCTGGTTCGCTGGCGAGATCGGCAAGCTGGGCAATGCGGGTTTGCGCGCCGTGCCGAGCCAGGCCAATTTTGTGCTGGTGCTGTTCGAGGGCAAGCTGACAGCCGAGGCGGCGTATAAGGGCCTGATGGACGCGGGCTATATCGTCCGCTGGCTGCCCGGCCAAGGCTTGCCGCACGGCCTGCGTATCACGGTGGGCACCGAGGATGAGACCAAAGGCGTCGCCGCCGCCTTGCGCGCACTGGTGGAGCAAGCAGGCTGATGCTGCCCTTCGCACGAGCCTCGATCGTCGGCTTGGGCCTGATCGGCTCGTCGATCGCGCGCGCGGTAAAGGTGCATATGCCGACGGTCGTGCTGACCGGGCATGATGCCGATCCCGATGTGCGGGAGGCGGCGCGAGCGCTCGGCCTGTGCGATGACATCACCGATACGCCCGGCGCGGCGGTGATCGATGCCGATCTGGTCATTCTGTGCGTACCAGTCGGCGCGATGGGTGCCGCGGCCTCCGCCTTCGCCGCTGATCTGCCAGCCGACGCGATCGTCAGCGATGTCGGATCGTCCAAGGGCAGCGTACTCGCCGCGCTGACGGAGGCTCTCCCCGGCGCGACGATCGTTCCCGCGCACCCCGTCGCCGGTACCGAGCGCAGCGGACCAGAGGCCGGCTTCGCCACCTTGTTCCATGGCCGCTGGTGCATCCTGACCCCGCCGGAAGGTGCTCCCGAGGTCGCTATCGAGCGTGTCGCCGAATTCTGGCGGCGGCTGGGCGCGGAGGTTGAGATGATGGCGCCCGATCATCACGACCGCGTCCTCGCGATCACCAGCCATTTGCCGCACCTGATCGCCTATACGATCGTCGGCACCGCCAGCGACATGGAGGAGGTCACTCGCTCCGAAGTGATCAAATATTCGGCCGGCGGCTTCCGCGACTTCACCCGCATCGCCGCCAGCGACCCGACGATGTGGCGCGACGTGTTCCTGTCGAACAAGGAAGCCGTGCTCGATATGCTGCAGCGGTTTTCGGAGGACCTCTCAGCCCTCCAGCGCGCGATCCGCTGGGGCAAGGGCGACGAATTGTTCGACCTGTTCACCCGCACCCGCGCCGTCCGCCGCTCGATCATCGAACAGGGCCAGGACGATGCCGCGCCCGACTTCGGCCGCACGCACGAGTGATCCGTTAGGAAGGCTCTAGCGCGGCATCGCTCGCCAGCCGAATATCAACGCGACCATCGCCACGACCGCCGCGATCGTGCGAATCGTGTTCCACATCGTCCATTGGCGCAAGTACGTCGCCCATAGAGCCGCTCCCGCGCTGCTTGCAGGATCGGCGGCGGCCAGCCGGTCGTTGAGCGGCACGTTCGCCATCATCGTGACCCCGAACGTGCCGAGCGCGTAACTCAGACCGCCGAGGATCATCAGGCCAGCCCCGGGTGTCGACAGCCGCAAGCCGCCCAGCGCCGCAAGCGCGACGCCGAGCAAAGCAGTGCCCATGAAGACCGCCATGAATACCGGGTTGATCACCACCACGTTGATCGACTGCATCGCGGCGATACCCTGCGGCGCCGGCAGCCGCGCGAGCGCGCCCATCACGAACGCCGAGAAGGCGAAGAACGAACCCGCGATCAGCCCCGATCCGACCGCGCCCACCAGAGCCAACCACCAGGTCATCCGCTCGATCGTCATCGTCTGTCCTCCAGCACGTTGATCGCTTCATGCACGCGCGCCTCGATCTCCGCGCGAGGCAATCCCGGCGCGATCGGCTCGCCGAAGCGGAATGTCGCGACCCCGTGGCGCTTCCAGCCGCCCTTGGGCCAGAGCAGTCCGACATCGGTCGCGATCGGCACCACCGGCAGGTCGAGCATCTTGTAGAGCCCGGCGAAGCCCGACTTGAGCGGCGGCTGCTCGCCCTGTTTCACGCGCGTGCCCTCGGGGAAGATCATCACCGATCGCCCGGTCTCGCGCGCTGCCTTGGCCTCGCGCATCAGGTCGCGCAGCGCCCGGGATGAGGCGCCACGGTCGACCATGATCACGCCGTATCTTGCCGCGGCCCATCCCCAGATCGGGATCTTCGCGAATTCGCGCCGCATGATCACCGCCGGCGCGCCCAGTTCCAGTGCCAGTTCGAGCGGTTCGAACAGCGATTGATGCTTGCCCGCGTAGAACACCTGACCGACCGGACGCGGGCCCTCATACCGGACCCGGATGCCGAGCAGCCAGCGCACCGACCAGCGGTGGAACGCCATCCACGCCTTCGCGTAGCCGATCAGCGCCTGTTGCCCGAACAGCGCCGAGAGCGGCACGAACAGCACGATTGGGACAGACACGCCGTAAAAGACCAGCACGAACGCGATATTGCGCAGCACCGTCACTGGTCCATCCCCAGCCACAGCGCGACGCGGCGCAGCAGCAGTTTGTTATATTCAACCAGCAGCATGCCCAGCGACGCATCCCCGGTCACGCCATCGGCAACCACCGTCACATCGCCGCCCAGCGCCGCGCCCAGCTCCATTTTCGCTCGCGCCATGTGCCAGTCGGACGTGACCAGCCGCACCGACTTGTAGCCATGCTGTTTGACCCAGCGCGCGGTCTCGTCGCCATTGGAGCGCGTATCGACAGCCTCATGCCCGATATCGACGCAGCAAGTGAACAGCCCGATCGGGGTCTTGTACTGCAGCGACAGGTCGATCGGCCGAACGCCGGGCGCCGCGCCGCTGATCAGCATCCGCCTGGCCAGATGCCCCTCGATCAGCGCGATCCCGCGGTCGATCCGCCCCTTGCCGCCGGTCAGCACCACCACCGCGTCAGTCGGATTGCCCGCCAGCGGCCGCGCCAGCGTCATCGTGTACAGCACGAAGCCGAGCACCCAGAGTATCAGCACCAGCGCGACCAGACGGCGGATCACTGCACTTGCCTCAACCGCCCCAGCACCGCCATCCGCGCGGCAACGGTCGCGATCAGCGCGAACAGGATCGGCAGCATCGCCAGGATCAGCCAGTCGCGCGTGGTCAGCGCGGTGCCGCTGACCAGCTCCGACCCCATGCCGGACAGCTGCCCCATCAACAGCCACACCGCCAGCATCGCCGCGACGGTGCCGATCGCGCCGCCGATCAGCGTGTCGAGCGCGATCCGCCGCTGGAACAGCCGCGCGACCTGAACATCGGTCGACCCCAGCATGTGCAACACCGCGATCGTGTCGCGATGCGCTTCCAGCCCAGCGCGGGCGGCCAACAGCACCACCGCAGTCGTCGCACCCGCGATCAACAGCACCAGCACCGATGCCGCGACCACGATCGTCTTCATGAAATCCGCCACTGGCGACAGCCAGCGCGCCTGACTGTCGACCCTCGCCTGGGGCGCTACCGCGCGGACCGCAGCCGCCACGCGCGCATTCGCTTCCTCGTCGGGCGTGACCAGGTCGACGTCGATCAGCGCCGGGAGCGGCACGTCCGCGTCATCGCCCGCATCGCCAAGCCAGGGCTTCAGCAGCTCCGCCACCTGTGCGCGATCGATCGCTTTCGCCCGCGACACCGACGGCATGGCCTGCAACGTGCGTAGCACCTTTGCCGCCGCCGCGTCGCGCGCCGCCGCATTGGGCTCGACCACCTGCACCGTCAGCCGCCCCGCCAGCTGGCGATCGAGCCGCGCCCCGGCATTGACCGTCGCCAGCCCGAGCGCCGCGGCCAGCGCGGTCAGGAACAGCATGATCGCCATGATCCACGTCATCGCCCGCGTCGATTTCCGTTCGTCGAGCAGCCGGCGGTCGGCGGCGCTGGCGATGATCTTCACGCTCATGACGGGGTGCTGCCGGGCGGGAAACGCAGCGATCCGGTGGGGTCGAGCACCCGCCCGTCCTCGATCCTCATCATGTGTGCGTTGGGCACGCGGCCAAGCAGGTGGAAATCGTGCGTCGCCACCACCACCGTCGTCCCCAGCCGGTTGAGCGATTCGAACAGGTGCAACAGCCGCGCCGCCATGTCGGGATCGACGTTACCGGTCGGCTCGTCGGCGACCAGGATTTCAGGACGGCCGATCACCGCGCGGGCAATGCCGACGCGCTGCTGCTCGCCGCCCGACAGCGTCGGTGGGCGCGCGTCGCCACGCTCGCTAAGGCCGACCCAGGCCAGCATCTCGCGCACCGGCGCTTCGATATCGCTCTCGGGCATCCCCGACAGGCGAAGCGGCAACGCGATATTGTCATAGGCCGACAGATGCTGGACCAGCCGGAAATCCTGGAACACCACGCCGATCCGCCGGCGAAAGCCCGGCAAGCGCGTGCGCGGCAACGTCCCGGCATCTTCCCCGAACAAGCGGATGACGCCACGCGTCGGGCGCTGTGCGAGATAGAGCAGCTTGAGTAGTGAGGTCTTGCCGGCGCCGGATTGCCCGGTCAGGAAATAGAAACCGCCCGACGCCAGCGTGAAACTGATGTCGCGCAACGTCTCGGCGCCGTTGTCGTAGCTGAGGCCCACGTCCTCGAACTGCACGATATTCGCCATGTCGGCGTTACAACCCGCTCGTTTCTACCTTGCCCCTGCGACAGCCATCGCACGGTTGACGCCCTCGCTTCAAGCGGACTTGCCGCGAGTCGGCGCTCGGCCTAGTGTCGTAAAATGCAGGTTTGGCACGGGGGAGTGCCGAGCGTGCACGGAACAACCGACCATGATTCTCGAATGCAGCGAATGCCACGCCCGTTACCTGGTTCCCGATAGCGCGATCGGAGCGACAGGGCGGACGGTGCGCTGTGCCAATTGCCGGCACAGCTGGTTTCAGGAGCCGCCGATACTCGATCTGGACGAAGCGGCAGTAGCTCCGGCGCCGCAGCCGATCGTAGCGCCGGTACCCGAAACCGTGGCAGGGCCAAGCGAGTCCGCCGATTTCAGCGCCTTCGCGCCCGAGCCGCCGTTTCGCGCGCGCCGTAACCCCGCGCTCCGCTGGACGATAGCAGCAGTGGCATTCGGCGCGGTAATGCTGGCGGCCGTCGGCGGCTTGTTCTTCGCCGATGTACCCGGGATCGCCGCCCAGCTAGGCCTGGCGGTGAGCGGGCAGGAGACGCCACTCCAGTTCGTCAACCTGCGCAAGCCCGAACGCCGCGAAATGCCCAGCGGCAGCGAGCTGTTCGTGATCGGCGGCCAGATCCACAACCCCACCGCCCAGCGCCAGCCGGTGCCTGAAGTTCGCGCCGAATTACGCGATTCACAGAACCGCATGGTCTATAGCTGGACGATCCCTGCCGATCAGAGCTCGATCGCGCCGGGCGGCACGATCGGGTTCGACAGCGCGGCGGTCGACGTACCGCCCAGCTCGCGTGAAGTCCATTTGAGCTTCGCCGCGACACCCAGGCACAACTGACCAGCGTCGGGCTCGCGCACAAACTCCGGTTGCGTGGCGGAAAACGCTTTGCTAGGGGCGCTCCCCTGCCAGCCACCGGCCTCGTCCGGCGGCGTCTTACACGTGCGGCCGTGGCGGAATTGGTAGACGCGCAACGTTGAGGTCGTTGTGGGCGAAAGCCCGTGGAAGTTCGAGTCTTCTCGGCCGCACCAAAAGCGAGGCGCAGCGAAATAGCGAGCTATTTCGCGCTTTGGCGCCTCGCCCGGCCGGCGTGCGGCGAAGCCACTCGGCCGACGGCGCGGATTAACTCCGCGTCGGCTTCTCCGAGAGCTGTCCTACACGCCCCCAAGCTCGTATCCTCGCACCATGCCTGTTTTCCTGACGTCATCCCCGCGAAAGCGGGGATCCCGCTATTGCCCTATCGAACCTCGATATGGCTGAGGTGGCAGCACCCGCCAGAAACCGAATCCTCGCCTTCACGGGATAACGGAGAGAGCAGTCCGTTCCTCGCGCATAGGACCTGTGACTTTTGCATCCCCCCAAATAGCCGGCGCCCTCCCCTCAATTCCTCAACTTCATATTGGAAGCCACCTCTGGCGCCACCGCTGCGCACGTTATAGAGGACCGCCATGTCCAGCATGACCTTCGCCGATGCCCAGCGTTCGATCATCGAGGTCGGCCGCCGCCTCGATGCGCGGGGCTGGGCGCCAGCGACGGCGGGCAATTATTCGGCGCGGTTGGACGATGGCGGGTTCGCTGTCACCGCCTCGGGCTGGCACAAGGGGCGGCTGGCGCCCGAGGGTATCCTGCGGCTCGACCCGGAGGGGCGGGTTGTCGGCACCGGCAAGCCCTCCGCCGAGACACAACTCCACCTCGCGCTCTATCGCCGTTTTCCCGATGCCGGCGCAGTGCTGCACGGCCATTCGCCGCAAGCGGTGGGATATAGCCGGGCGTTTCGCGACCTCCACGACTGGCGTTTCGCCGGGCATGAGATGCTGAAGGCGTTTCCCGGCAATCCGACGCATGAGGCCGAAATCCTGCTGCCGCTGGTCGACAACAGCCAGGACATGGATGTGATCGAAGCGGCGATTGCCCCGGCTCTCGATCGGCCCGGCGCGCCGCCGGCCTATATGATCCGCGACCATGGGCTTTATACTTGGGGCTCAGACATGGACGCCGCCGAGCGCGTGTTCGAGGCCACCGAATGGCTGATCGCCGCCGAACTCGCCGAGCGCGCTTTCCGGGAGGTAGCATGACACGTCTCCGTATCTTCGCCGCCAATGACGGCGCCAGCGCCACGCTCGACAGCAGCGATCCGGCCGAAATCGCCGAGGCGCTGAAGCCAATTGGCGTGCGTTACGAAAACTGGCCGCTGCGTGATGTCGGCACCGGTGCTGAGCCCGACACGATCCTGGTCGCCTATTCGCCGGAGATCGATAAGCTGAAGGCGGAAAACGGTTATCAGTCGGTCGACATCATCAGCCTCGCGCCCGACCATCCGGACCGCGCTACCCTGCGCGGCAAGTTCCTGTCCGAACATCGCCATTCGGAGGACGAGGTGCGGTTTTTCGTCGCCGGTGAAGGGCTGTTCACGCTTCATGCCGATGACGATCGGGTCTATGCCGTGCTGTGCACCGCGGGCGATCTGATCTCGGTTCCGGCGGGCATGCGCCACTGGTTCGACATGGGGCCAAGCCCAAGCTTCACCGCGATCCGCCTGTTCGAGAATCCCGATGGCTGGATCGCGAAATTCACCGGCGATGCCATCGCCGACCGCTTTCCGCGCCACGAACCAGTCGTCGCCTGATCATGAGCCAGCCCAAAGCGATCCTCCTCGATATAGAGGGGACGACGTCGAGCATCGCCTTCGTCGCCGACACGTTGTTTCCTTATGCCCGTGAGCGGATTCCGCTCTACGTGCCGATGCACCGTGAGGAACTTGCCGCCATCCTGGGCGGGATGCCGCCGGGCGATCCGGTGCAGACCCTGCTCGGCTGGATGGATATCGACGCCAAGGAAACCGCGCTCAAGGAAATCCAGGGCCGCATCTGGGCGGAAGGATATGACGCGGGCGAGTTGAAGGGCCATGTCTATCCCGACACGCCCGAGGCGCTGAAGCGCTGGAGCGACGCAGGGTTGGCCGTCCACATCTATTCCTCTGGCTCGATCGCCGCGCAGAAACTGATCTTCGGGCATAGCGTGGAGGGCGACCTGACGCCTCTACTGTCGGGTTATTTCGACACGACCACCGGCCCCAAGCGCGAGGCTGACTCCTATCGCAAGATCGCCAAAGCGCTCGACCTTCGCCCCGATGCGATCCTGTTCGTGTCCGACATCCAGGCCGAGATCGACGCAGCGCGCGCAGCCGGGCTGCAAGCGACCCTGATCGACCGCGGCAATGGCGATGTCGCCAGCCTGGCAGAGGTGCTGCCATGATCCTCGAAGGCCAGCGCACCCGCTCGATCGTATCGACCGCCGACGGCCAGGGCGTCCGGATTCTGGATCAGCGACAGCTGCCCTGGGAAGTCCGCTGGGTGGAAATCCGCAACGCGGATCAGGCGGCGGTTGCGATCAAGGAGATGTGGACTCGCGGCGCGCCGATGATCGGCGCTGTCGGCGCGTACGGGCTGGCGATGGCGATGGCGGCCGATCCATCCGACGCCGCGCTCGATGCTGCCTATGCGCGCCTCGTCGAGACTCGCCCAACTGCTATCAACCTGAAATGGGCGCTGGACCAAGTCATCACCGCCGTCCGCCCGCTAGCGCCTTCCGAGCGAGCGGCAGCTGCCTTCACCCGCGCCGCCGCGATCTGCGACGAGGACGAGCAACTATGCCGAGCGATCGGCGAACATGGATTGACACTGCTGCGCGACCTCCATGCGAAGAACCCCGACCGGCCGCTCAACATCCTGACGCATTGCAATGCCGGCTGGCTGGCGACGGTCGACTACGGCACCGCGACCGCGCCGGTCTATCTCGGGCATGATGCCGGCGTGCCGATCCACGTTTGGGTCGACGAGACTCGCCCGCGCAACCAGGGCGCGCTGCTCACCGCGTTCGAGCTGCGTAATCACGGCGTCCCGCACACGCTGATCGCCGATAACGCTGGCGGGCTGCTGATGGCGCGCGGCCAAGTCGACGCGGTGATCGTCGGCACCGACCGGGTGACCGCCAATGGCGATGTCTGCAACAAGATCGGCACTTACCTGAAGGCGCTCGCCGCGCATGATACGGGTGTGCCATTTTATGTCGCTTTACCCTACACCACGTTCGACGCCGCGACTCCCAGCGGCGATGCGATCCCGATCGAGGAACGCTCGCCCGCCGAACTGACCGAAATCACCGGCGCGACCGGCCATGGTCTCGAAACCGTGCGCCTGACTCAGTCCCCCGCCTATAACCCGGCGTTCGACGTAACGCCCGCGCGATTGGTTACCGGCTACATCACCGAGCGCGGCGTACTGGACCGGCTGTGAAGTCGCTTCTAAGGAAGCCTCAAGACCAGAGGGGCTGCCACTTATGAAATTGTTGACCGGCAATTCGAACCTGCCGCTCGCCAAGGCGATTGCCGCCTATCTCGAAATGCCGCTGACCGACGCGCTGGTCCGCCGCTTTGCCGACGAGGAGATCTTCGTCGAGATCAACGAGAATGTGCGGGGCGAGGATGTGTTCGTCCTGCAATCGACCAGCTATCCGGTCAACGATAACCTGATGGAAATGCTGATCATGGTCGACGCGCTGAAGCGCGCCTCGGCCAAGCGGATCACCGCCGTCCTCCCCTATTTCGGCTATGCCCGGCAGGACCGGAAGCCCGGCCCGCGCACCCCGATCTCGGCGAAACTGGTCGCCAATCTGATCACCGTCGCCGGCGCCAACCGCGTGCTGTCGGTCGACCTCCACGCCGGGCAGATCCAGGGATTCTTCGATATCCCGACCGATAACCTGTTCGCAGCACCCGTCATGTCGGCGGACATCCAGACCCGGTACAAGGGCCGCAATTTGATGGTCGTATCGCCCGACGTGGGCGGCGTGGTTCGTGCCCGCGCGCTGGCCAAGCGGCTCGACAATGCGCCGCTGGCGATCGTCGACAAGCGCCGTGAACGCGCGGGCGAATCGGAAGTGATGAACATCATCGGCGACGTCGAGGGGCGCTTCTGCATCCTGATCGACGATATCGTCGATTCGGGCGGGACATTGTGCAACGCCGCCGCCGCGCTGAAGGAAGCGGGAGCAGCCGGTGTCGCGGCCTATATCACGCACGGCGTCCTGTCGGGCGGGGCAGTGGCCCGAGTCGAGGGATCGGCGCTGGAGGAACTGGTGATCACCGACTCGATCGGCAATCACGAGACGATCAAGGAAACCGCGAAAATCCGCCACCTGACCATTGCCCCGCTGCTTGCCGAGGCGATCCGGCGGATCGCCGACGAATCCTCGGTCTCCAGCCTGTTCGACTAAGCGGGAACGCCGCCGGCGCTGCGGACGATATGCTCGAATACAGCCGGATAAAGCGGCCGCAGGAAGGCGGCACCGATCATGTCGGCGCGGCGCCACGCGACCTTCGCCTCCAGGCCCGCCAGGTTGGGCAGCTTGATCCAGATCGTCTGGCCGGCTTCGAGCGAATAATCCGCCACGCAGCGAAATCCGGTTACCGAAAGATCGAGTATCTCGACGTTGTGGCGAGTCGATGTCCGGTCGCGCAATTCGGCAAGGATCGCGACCTGACTGCGTACAGCTGCCCTACCCTCTGCATGCGAAGGCGGGGTTGAGCCTGAAGAAGGGCTACGCGGGTCATACATGACGAGTGAGTAATAGCATGAAAGCATTGCCAAATACTTGCTTAACCCAGATTAAGACATCGCATCCCAAAGCAACTTCGCGCCGACGACGATCATCAGCACGTAGATCGCGACGTAGAAGCGCTCGGCGGGCACGCGCCGGACCAGCCACACCCCGGCCAGAGTCGATGCAGCGGCCAGCGGCACCAGCATCGCGGAGGTCATCAGATTTTCGCGGCTGAACTGCCCGAGCGCCCAATAAGCGGGCACTTTGAACCAGTTGATCATCGCGTAATAAAGTGCGCTGGTTCCGACCAGCATGTCGCGCGGCAAGCGGCGCGGCATCACCCAGAACTGGAACGGCGGCTGCCCGGCCAATGCGACCTGGCTGGTGAAGCCCGACACCGTGCCCGCGACGCTCCCCACCCAGCCCGGCGACGGCGAGGCGGCGACCGGCCCATTGCGCTCGACCCACAGCCGGTAAGCGCCGAAAACGACGGAGATCAGCCCGACCAGCGCCAGCACTTCGGTCGAACTGACGCTGCGCGCGAAGACATAACCCAGCAGGGTACCGAGCGCCGCGCCGGGGAGCGTCCAGCCGATCACGAACCAGTCGACGCTTCGCCGGAACGCCCAGACACCGACCACATCCTGGACGATCAGGATAGGCAGCAGGATGCCCGCCGCCCTGACCGGATCGATGACGAACGCCAGCATCGGCATCGACAGCGCGCCGACTCCGGCAAAGCCGCCCTTGGACAGCCCCATCAGGATGACTGCGGGCACGGCCAGCGCGTAGAACCAGGGGTCGGCGATCAAGCGATCGGCTCGCGAATCCGTGCTGCCGAGCGCATTCCCGCCCGCTCGCGCCGCTTCAATTCAGCCTTCAACGTTTCGGGCCGAGGCGCCGACAGGAACCCGAAACTGACCGCGCCGCGCCGAGTCTCGACAGCGTGGTGCAGCCGGTGCGCCTGGACGATTCGTTTCATATAGCTCGACCGCGGCAGATACCGCGTCGGCACGCGGCGATGCACGATAACGTCGTGGAACCCTAAATAGATCGCGCCATAAGCGGCGATCCCCGCGCCGATCCACGTACATCCCCACCACCAGCCGAGCTGGACCCCGCCCAGCAGCAACACGATCGAGGGAATCGCGAAGATCACAGCATAGAGATCGTTCAACTCCCAGGTGCCGCTGCGCGGAATGTGGTGGCTGGCGTGCAGGAACCAGCCCGGTCCATGCATCACCCAGCGATGCACGACATAGGCAAACCCCTCCATCGCGGTGACGGTGGCGAGGAACAGCGCAAAGGCGGCAAGCGACTGCATGTCCAACTATAGCGCTGGTTGCTCCGCTACCGCTAGCTGCTCAGCGTTCTCCGGGATGAGCGGATAGTTCTTTCGCTGCGCTGCCCAGCGCGCCGCGATCAGGCCGCTGCCAGCCATCATCAACGCAAGGAACGCGACGACAATCGCATCGAGAACCAGCATCGGCCACATCAACCACGCCGGACGGCCGATCGCGCCAAGCCCCAGAGCATAATGCACGATCATCAGCGGCAATATGCACGCCACCATATAACCGATGGTCCGCCAGAAGCTGCCGCTCATCACCCGGATCGATGTCAGCGGTCCGCAGGCCGCGTTGCCAAGCGGCCAGGCTGTATACCAAGCGGTCAGGTAGATGCCGACAACACTCTCGATCAACGCTATCGCCGCGCTAGCCGCCATGGCCTGCTTTCCTTCGAGGCCAACCAGACCACCGATCGGAGGGCCGAACAGGCTGAGCGCTTGCAAGGCGCCGCCGAGCACGAACAGGATCAGCCAAAGCGGGAATGCCGGTGTCTCTATCCGGGCGGCGCGCGGCGCGTCCTCGTCCCAAGCCATATAGCGGACGAACCAATAGGTCGGCAGCAGCAACGCCAGCACCTTTGCGTAGCCGAACCCGAGCCGGACCGCGCTGCCCGCAGCGGCGTGCGCGCCAGCCGCATTGCTATACATGCCAAGGCAATATTCCGCGATGTGCTGCGCGAATTCAGGCAATGCCGGCAAAAGGAACAGCAGCGGTAGCGCGAACGCGAAATGCCAGCTGCTCCGATAGACTGCCTTGATGTCTTGCCACATGACCCGTCACCCCTCCGGTCTGAGCACAGCACGGAAAGCGGGGGGTTGCCAAGGCCACGCATCGCCAAGGGTGGATTCGCTTCCCCGCCTGTGCTTAAGGCTCAGCCATCCCCGACCTTCGAAAGGCGCCCCTCGCGATGAACATCCACGAATATCAGGCCAAGGAACTGCTGGCGAAATATGGCGCGCCGATCGCGGCCGGCCATCCTGCCTTCACCGTCGACGAAGCGGTGGATGCGGCGTCGCGGCTTCCGGGGCCGCTATACGTGGTGAAGGCGCAGATCCATGCCGGCGGCCGCGGCAAGGGCAAGTTCAAGGAACTCGGCCCCGACGCAAAGGGCGGTGTCCGCCTGGCCAAGACGCTGGATGAAGTCCGCGCGGCGGCGACCGACATGCTCGGCAACACGCTCGTCACCATCCAGACCGGCGAGCATGGTAAGCAAGTCAACCGCCTCTACATCACCGATGGCGCTGATATCGCGAAGGAATTCTATCTCGCGCTGCTGGTCGATCGCAAGACCAGCGAAGTCGCGTTCGTGGTCTCGACCGAAGGTGGCATGGACATCGAGGAAGTCGCCCATTCGACCCCCGAAAAGATTCATACCTTCTCGATCGATCCCGCGACTGGCTTCATGCCGCATCATGGCCGCACCGTTGCCGCGGCGCTCGGCCTGACCGGCGACCTCGCCAAGCAAGCGTCGAAGGTCGCGCAATCGCTCTACACCGCGTTCGTCGCCACCGACGCTGCGCAAATCGAGATCAACCCGCTGGCGCTGACCGAGCAAGGCAATCTGCTGGTGCTCGATGCCAAGGTCGGCTTCGATTCGAACGCGATGTTCCGCCACAAGGATTTGATGGAACTGCGCGACGAGACCGAGGAAGATCCGGCCGAGCTGGAAGCCTCCAAGTACGACCTCGCGTACATCAAGCTCGACGGCGATATCGGCTGCATGGTCAACGGCGCTGGCCTCGCCATGGCGA
>FSUD01000235.1_pt1 | contig 18265 bp, 20 predicted proteins | sample 1637011 | NCBI WGS metagenome assembly FSUD01 (sample SAMEA3914816, study PRJEB12502) | metagenome | biome: forest; material: soil | place: USA | collected 2011-09-16 | depth 0.3 m
ATTCGATGCCGCGATGGGCGCTAAGCAGAATGGTGCCGCCCGGCGTCTCGTACATGCCGCGCGACTTCATGCCGACGAAACGGTTTTCCACCAGATCGAGCCGGCCGATGCCATTGGCGCGGCCAAGCGTATTGAGCTCGGTCAAGAGCGTCGCCGGCGACATCTTCTTGCCGTCGATCGCGGTGGCATCGCCCTTTTCAAAGTCGACGCTGACGATGGTTGCCTTGTCCGGCGCTTTTTCCGGATCGACGGTGCGCGAATAGACGTAGTCCGGCACGTCCCGGGCGGGATCTTCCAGCACCTTGCCTTCGCTGGAGGTGTGCAACAGGTTGGCGTCGACCGAGAACGGCGCCTCGCCGCGCTTGTTCTTGGCGATCGGGATCTGGTGTTTTTCGGCGTATTCGGCGCGTTCTCCGGACTGTCGGTACGCGAAAAGACGTAGTCGGGCACCTCCTCCCACGGGTCTTCGAGCACCTTGCCCTCGGAACTGGTGTGGAGAAGGTTCGCGTCGGTCGAGAACGGCGCTTCGCCGCGCTTGTCCTTGGCGACCTGAATCTGGTGCTGCTCCGCGAACTCGATCAGCCTGGTGCGGCTGGTCAAATCCCACTCGCGCCACGGCGCGATCACCTTGATGTCGGGCGCCAGCGCGTAATAGCCGAGCTCGAAACGGACCTGGTCGTTGCCCTTGCCGGTGGCCCCGTGGCTGACCGCATCGGCATTGACCTGACGCGCGATCTCGATCTGGCGCTTGGCGATCAGCGGCCGGGCGATCGACGTGCCGAGCAGATACAGCCCTTCGTACAGCGCATTGGCCCGCATCATCGGGAAGACGTAATCCTTGACGAACTCTTCCTTGAGATCGTCGATGAAGATGTGCTCGGGCTTGACCCCGGCATCCTGCGCCTTCTTGCGCGCCGGCTCGAGCTCCTCGCCCTGGCCGAGATCGGCGGTGAAGGTCACCACCTCGCATTTATAGGTCTGTTGCAGCCATTTCAGGATGACGCTGGTGTCGAGGCCACCCGAATAGGCAAGGACGACACGATTGATCTGATCCGACATGGCGGCTCCGAACGAGAAGGGGAATCGCGGTGCGCTCTAGGCAGGTGCGCGCCGCCGCGCAACCGCTAGACCTTGCGCGCGATCCTGCGTTCCTCGTCGCTCATATAATCGCGGGTTATGGGCAGTGCATGGCGATTGCGCGCGAATTGCAGCTGGTAATTGACCATCCCGCCGAACCGGAAGCTGACGCACGACCCGGCGAGGTAGAATATCCACATGCGGAAGAACTGCTCGTCGTACATCGCGACGATCTTGTCCTTGTTCGCAAGCGCACGATCGTACCAGGCCTGCAGCGTATAGGCGTAGTGCAGCCGCAGCACCTCCACATCGGTCATGTAATAACGCAGGCCTTCATAGCCCTTCGCGATCTCCGACAGCGCTGGGATATAACCGCCCGGGAAGATGTACTTGGCGGTGAACTCGTCGGTCACGCCCGGCCCGCCAGCACGGCCGATCGTGTGGATCAGCATCACGCCATCATCGGTCAGCAGATCGCGGCACTTCTTGAAGAAGGTGCGATATTGCGGCGGGCCGACATGCTCGAACATGCCGACCGAGACGATCCGGTCGAACTGGCCGGTCTGGTGACGATAGTCGATCAGCTCGAACTTGACGTGATCGGACACACCGGCCGCCTCGGCCCGCTCGCGCGCCAGCTTGATCTGCTCGTCCGATAGCGTGATGCCGAGCACGTCAACGCCGTAGGTCTGGTGCAGATACAGCGCCATGCCGCCCCAGCCACAGCCGATATCGAGTACCTTCATCCCCGGCTTCAGCGCCAGCTTGGCGGCGATATGCGCCTTTTTGTCGAGCTGCGCTTGCTCCAGGCTCTCGTCCTCGCCCCCCAGGAAATATGCGCAGCTATACTGGCGGTCGGTATCGAGGAAGAGGTCGTAGAGCGCGTTGCCGATGTCATAGTGATGCTTGACGTTCTGGCGCGACGCGCGGGTCCGGTTGAACTGGTCGAGCTTGCGCTTCACGCCGACGACGGCGCGCGCCATCGGGCTCGGATCGAGCGCGCCCGTCGGGGCTTCCCACCCGTTATTCCTAGTGGCCAGCGCCAGCAGACCCATGATGTCACCCCGGTCGATCACCATGCGGCCATCGATAAACGCTTCCGCCACACCCAGCGCTGGATCGCGGATGATCGCGCCCGGCACACTCTTGTGCGTGAAGCGGATCGCAATATCGGGGAAAGCGGGATCGGCCGTGCCAAAAACCTTGGTCGTGCCGTCGGCATAGGTGACGGTCAGGGTGCCGCGTTTGAACGCGCGCGCGAAAAAAGTGTCGATCAACGCCATACCTTGGCTGCTATCGGCTGATTACGGCGACGAAAAGACTAAAAGTCAGGTCTAGATTCCTGCGTACCAGTCGTAATCGACATGATCCTCCCAATAGCCGCCCTTGCCGAGACCGATTCCGGCCAAGCTGGCGACGGCATCGACTCGCATCACATATTTGGCGTGCTTGTACCCAAGATGACGCTCGACCCGGAGCCGGAGCGGGGCGCCGTTACCGACTGGCAGGCGCTGATCGTTCAGCGCCCAGGCCAGAATGGTCTGCGGATGGAACGCGTCGACCAGGTCGATCGATTCGTAATAGGGCTTGCCGCCGTAGAGATCAGCGCAGGTGAACACGACATACCGAGCCGCATCGCGTAGCCCGGCAGCCTTGAGGATAGTGCCAAGCACTGGCCCCTGCCATTTGGCGATCGCGCTCCACCCCTCGACGCAGTCATGCCGCGTGATCTGGGCGCGTTGCGGCATCGTCGCGAGATCGGTGAGGCCGAGGCTCAGCGGCCGCGCAACCAGCCCGCCGACTTGCAACCGCCAATTGGCGAAATGCTCGGCGACATGCTGGTTATAGTCGGCGGTATTGGGATTGAAGGTGCCGTTGGTGCGGAAGAAGCGCGAGCGTTCGTCGGGGCTGAATTCCTGCGCCAGCGAGTTGCGGTTGCTCAGCGCGCGTTGCAGCCCGCGGTTGATCTTCTCCCCCGAAAACAGGATCTTGCGAAACTCCGGTTGCGCGGCAAGCCGATCGCACCCTGACAACAGCAACCCGGCGCCGAGCGCGCCACCAGTGACGATCGTGCGGCGAGTGATCAGCGTCATTCGGCCGGCTCCGGTTCAGGGGCGGGCGTCTCGACCTCTGGCAGCCGCCAGCGACCAGTGATCATCGACCACACTTCGTTGAGCGGCCCGGCCAGGATCACCAGCGCCAGGTGGATGACGATGAACCCGACCAGCCCGCACATCGCGAGGAAATGGATCGAGCGCGCCGATGGCCGTCCGCCGAACATCCACGGCAGCCACGGCCAGGCCGCGTCCATCCCCGGCGACATGGTCAGCCCGGTCAGGATCAGCAGCGGGATCAACAGGAAGATCGTGACGACATAGGACAGCTTTTGCAGCGTGTTGTACGCCGCCGGATCGTGCGGATTGTGGAAGTCGAACTTCAGGTGCGCGATCACGTCAGCCCATAGATGGCGCGGCGCAACCTCTCCAGCACGGACTCGCAAGTCGCGCTGGAAATGGCGATTGATCAGGCTCGCGATCATGAAGCCGAGCAAGCCGAACCCCAGCACCAGCGCGAACAGCAGATGCCAGCGGCGAGCGATCGCCAGATTGTATTGCGCCGGGATCGTCAGCCAGCTCGGCCAGTGCGGCGTGTTGAGCCAGGGTCGGTCGGGCTGCGAGCCGTGCAAGCCCCAATAGAGATGCGGATGCGCGTTCAGGATGGTCAGCCCGCTGCCGATCATGATGAAGATCGTGACCGCGTTGACCCAATGCCAGATCCGTGTCGCCAGCTTGTGGCGATAGATCGTCACCGGCGCGGGAGGCTTTAGCGGGGCGTCGTCCGTGCTCATGTCCGTCATTCGCTCGACCGCCATGGCTGGTTACATCCCGATCATCGCGCCTTATGCGTAAGCGCGCCAGAAGAATATCACCACGGTCGCACCGGTCACCAGCAGCGTCCACACCCGAATCCAGGATGCGGGCAGCCGCTTGCCGACATGCGCCCCGCCCCAGCCGCCCAGGATCGAGCCCAGCAGCATCGGCGCGCACGCCCACCAGGCGACCATCCCCGCCACGATGAACACCCCGGCCGCCGCCAGATTGGAGACCGCCAGCATCAGCGTGCGCGGCGCAAACAGTTCGCGCGGGGTATGTCCAGCGAGCAGGCCGTAGGTCGCGGTGGTCATCAGCCCCACGCCGCCGCCGAAATAGCCGCCATAAATGCCGAGCAATGCCTGCACGGTGAGCAAGGCACTCCGCCCGATCGTCACGCGCTCGCGCAGCCATGTCGACGCATGCTTGCCGAACGCCAATACGACAAAGGCGTACAACACCAGCCAGGGAATGATCAGGTCGAAGGCGTGAGTCGGCGTAAGCACGAGCAGGATGCTGCCCGCCAGCCCGCCGGCAAAGGTGATCGCGGAGAGCAATCGGATGTCGACACCGGCGACGGGGCCGAGCTCATCGCGGAACGCCCAGGCGCTCATCCCCGCGCCGGGCAGCAAGGCAACGTTGGAGGTGGCGTTGGCCGTATTGGCGGGGAGTCCTAGCCCGAGCAGCGACGGCAATGTCGCGAACGTCCCGCCGCCCGCAAGCGCATTCATCGCGCCGCCGACGATCCCGGCGGCAAAGGCGAAGACAAGCGAACTAAGGCTGATCACTGGTTCCCCTTCAGTCGCGAGCCGTTCGAAGGCCGACTAGCAGCATCGGCCCGAAAGTCACGAAAGGTCACGGGGTCGAGAGCCGTTCGCGCGCCAAAGGTCACACAAGGGTCACACTATACGGCCTGTCCCTACACACCGTCCGCCTGCCGCCAAGGCACTGACAGCGCAATCGAAATAGACCGGCGATGAGAAAGAGCGTCGGCCAGCGTGTCAGACGAAATCCTACATTACAAGCACAGCGCGCTCAGGACGGATCGACATTCAGCATCGTGGTCTGCGGAGCGTTTGCCGACATCCCGGTGCTCCTGCGAAAGCAGGAGCCCAGAGCCACGAATGCAACCGCCTGTAACCCTGGGCTCCTGCTTTCGCAGGAGTACGAACTGCCAAATGTCGATCCGTCCTAGCCCAATGCGGCTTGTTTCTCTTCCGCCAGCCGGTCGAGCTCGGCGCGGCTTTTCTTCTCGGACGCAGTCTTGAGCTGGCCGCACGCCGCATCGATGTCGCGGCCGCGCGGCGTGCGCACCGGCGCCGAAATCCCCGCCTCGAAGATGATGCTCGAAAACGACCGCACCCGATCCGGCGTCGAGGTGTCGTAGGGCGCGCCGGGCCAGGGGTTGAACGGGATCAGATTGACCTTGGCCGGCAGCTTGTACTTGCGGATCAGACGGACCAGCTCATGCGCCTCGGCATCGCTGTCGTTCTTGTCCTTGAGCATCACGTACTCGAACGTGATCCGCCGGGCATTGTTAGCGCCGGGATAGTCTGCGCACGCCTGGAGCAGTTCCTCGATCCCGTATTTGCGGTTGATAGGCACGATCTCGTCGCGGACTTCCTTGGTCACCGCGTGCAGCGACACCGCGAGGTTGACCCCGATCTCCTCGCCAGCGCGCGCCATCATCGGCACCACGCCCGACGTGCTGAGCGTGATGCGGCGGCGCGACAGGCCGAGCCCGTCGCCATCCATCACGATCTTCAACCCGTCGCGGACATTGTCGAAATTATAGAGCGGCTCGCCCATCCCCATCATCACGATGTTGGTGAGCATCCGCCCTTCGGGCTGGCTCGGCCATTCGCCCAGCGCGTCGCGCGCCAGCATGACCTGGCCGACGATCTCCGCCGGGGTCAGGTTGCGCACCAGCCGCATCGTCCCGGTGTGGCAGAAGCGGCAATTGAGCGTGCACCCGACCTGGCTCGATACGCAGAGCGTTCCGCGATCGGCGTCCGGGATGAACACCATTTCGTAATCCTGCGCGTCGTCCGAGCGCAGCAGCCATTTGCGCGTGCCGTCGGTCGAGACTTGCTGCTCGATCACTTGCGGGCGGCTGACCACAAAGCGTTGCTGGAGCCAGTGGTGCAGCGTCTTCGAGATGTCGGTCATCACCGAAAAGTCGGTGGCGCCACGATTATAGATCCAGTGCCAAAGCTGCTTGGCGCGCAGTTTCGCCTGTTTCGGTTCGAGCTGCGAGGTTTCCAGCGCCAGGCGCAGGTCGTCCTTCGACAGACCGAGCAAGTCGATGCGCCCGTCCGCGCGCGGCACGAAGGCGCGCGGCACGGGCACGGGATCGATGTGCCCGGGAATGGGCATAAGGGCTGACGACGCTGTCTGCATGCCCGGGCACATAGGGGAAAAGCACACGATTTGCTAGATGCAGCCCAGCGCCTTGAGCGTCGTGGTCATCGCCTCGTCGAGCGGGGTGTGCGGTTCCTCGCCGAGCACAGCTACTAACGAGGCATTGTCGAGCCGCACCGGATGATCCCAGAACGGCCGCATCTCGACCATTTCGTGCATCGTCCGGTTGAATAGGCCGATCACGGGGAGCAGCGGCCAGGGCATCCACGAGGTCTTGATGTTGGGCTTGCCCGCCACGCGGCCGATCGCGGCGACCATCTGCGTGCCGTCGGCGTCCCAGTCGCCCGCGAAATGATAGCGTGCAAAACGGGGCAGGTCGGCGTCCTTGTCGAGCAATCGAGCAAACGTCTCGCCGACATCTGGCAGATAGGCCCAGGTATGGCCGACTCCTTTCTTGCCGGGAGACATCGGACTCCCGACCGGCTTACCCGGCGTGACCAGCCCTTGGCTCAACCAGCTATTGCCGGGACGCGGACCGAAAAAGTCGCCGGCGCGCAGGATCAGCCCGCGCACGCCCGATTCCTCGATCGCCCGCTCCATCTGCACGCGGATCGCGCCCTTGCGCGTGTTGGGCCGCTGCGGGCTGTCGGGTGCGATGACCGGCGAGGTGCGCGGATCGTAATTGTAGATCGTGCCCGGCAGCGCGAGCCGCGCGTCATTGGCCTTGGCCGCCGCGATGCTGTTCTCCAGCATCGGCATCTGCAGCGTGTCCCAGTCACGATAGCCCGGCGGGTTCACGGCATGGACGATCGCATCCACGCCTTTCGCCGCCGCCAGCACCACCGCGCGATCCATCGCGTCACCGATGATCCATTCGATCCCGTCGCCCGTCCGTGGCGACCGAGTCAGTCCGCGCGCCGTCCAGCCACGCGCCACCAGCGCTCGCGCGGTCTCGCCGCCGACACCGCCAGTCGCACCCAATACCAAAGCCGTTTTCGTCATCTGATCCTCCATCGTTCGACGGCGATATGGCTGGATCGAGCCTCAACTAAAATTGTCAGGAATGATCGACCGGCCTATACAAAATGTATGAGCGAGGATTGGGAACAGCATCGCGCCTTTCTGGCGGTCCTGCGCGAAGGCAGCCTGTCGGGCGCGGCGCGAGCGCTCGCTGTCGCTCAGCCGACCGTGCGCCGGCGAATTGCTGAGCTGGAAAGCGGGTTAGGCATCGCTCTCTTCACGCGAGCTCCCGACGGCCTGGTGCCGACCGACGCCGCGCTTCGCCTGCGCGAACATGCCGAAGCAATGGAACTGGCCGCTGCGGCCTTCGCGCGCGGCGCCACCCAAAGTGAAGGAATCGCCGGCATCGTCCGGGTCTCCGCCAGCGAGATCATCGCAATCGAGGTACTGCCACCTATCCTGGCCGAGCTTCGCCGCCGTCATCCCGCGCTGGTGATCGCCTTGTCGCCGAGCAACCGTAATGAGGACTTGCTGCACCGCGAGGCTGATGTCGCCGTCCGCATGGTCCGCCCGGAGCAGAACGCGCTGGTCGCCAAGCGGATCGGCAGCGTCGAGCTGGGTCTACATGTTCGCGCCGATCTGATCGCCGGTAAAGCCCTGCCCGAAACGCTCACCGAGGTCCGGGCGATCGGCCTGATCGGCGTCGAGCGCGACAATGCCGTGCTGCGCGCGATGCGCGCCGGAGGGCTCGATATCGGGCTCGACGGATTCTGCTTCCGCTCCGACAGCGATCTCGCACATCTCGCGGCGATCCGCGCCGGGATAGGGATCGGAGTGTGCCAGGTGCCCCTCGCCGCCCGCGACCCCCAGCTGGTCCGGTTGGTACCGAATACCTTCCTTCACGCGCTGGAGGTGTGGGTGGCGATGCACGAGGACGTGCGTGGATCGGCCCCCGTCCGCGCGGCGTTCGACGCCCTGGCCGAAGGGCTCAGTGCCTATTTAGCGCCGGCACGCTAAGGTCGCAGCGTCGATCGCGGTGGCCGCGCCGGTCAGCGCATAGGTATCGGCGAACGCGCCGCCGCGGCCGAGCGCCTCGACGCTCATGCTGCGTCCCGAACGGATGGCGGCGACGATCGCCGCATCGGTACGCGCATCGGGCGCCCAGGCGTCCATGTCCCCCGCGACCAGATCGAACCGCCGCTCGCCGATCGACAAGGTCACGCGAGCCGAACCGGCGCGCGCATGGCTGAGCCGGACATGCAACTGGTTGCGGGTGTTCTGGCTCGGCCAGTCGGCGATGCTGGCAAAGGCCGCCTGGCGATCGCGATCGACCGGTTGGGCGATGGCGTAGCAGCGGCGCGGGCTGGGGTCGCTGAACGCTGCCCAGCCACCGAATACACCGAGCGGGTCGCGCGCCGCCGCAGGGACCACCGCGAGCAGCAGCACGGCGGCGATCCATTTCATGCCGGCGCGTGCCCGGTGCCGAGATGCGGCACGCTTTCCTTGCCGCCCTCCAGCAGCACGATAGATCCCTGCGGCAAGCCCGGCACGATCGGGGCGCCGAACTCCAGATGATCCGCTTCTCCCGTCATCACGCCGCGCAGCACCCGGCTGGAAATGCCGTGCATGATGACCAGCCGGTCGCCAGAATCGCTGTCGGTATCGGCCAGCCAGCCCGTCACGCGCTCAGCAATTTCGAGATAGTTTTCCCCGCCAGGCGCAGGCCGCAGGATTCCGGCCGGGGCGATCACGCCCTCCTGCCCGACTTCGGCAAACACATCCGCGTAATAGCGCCCGCCCCAACTGCCCATGCCGATCTCGGTCAACCGTTCGTCGGTTTTCGCGGCATGCCAGTCGAGTTCGAGATGTTCGGCGATCACCGCCAGCGTCTGCAGCGCACGACCGGTGGGCGATGCCCAAAGCGTCAATTTCGGTTTGGCCCCCAGCAGCGCGCGCAACGCTCGGCCCATCTCTTCGGCTTGGGCGAACCCGGCCCGAGTCAGCGGCGTATGCGGGTGGTCGCCCTGCAACCGGCGCGCCGCGTTGAACACCGTTTCGCCGTGCCGCGCGATGAAATCACGGCCCTTTCGCTCGTTGGTCGCCATGCCCGCGCTTTCAACCCCCTGTGGCGCGAAAGCAACGGATTTCCGTGTTTATCTGAGGTTCATGCAACCTCTGGCGGCGTCACTATTTGAGCCTGCCTCACGCCGGAAAGGCGCGAGGAATGTGAATGGAGTTGTTTATGCGTAAGCTTGTTATCGCGGCCGCCGCCGCCAGTGTGTTCGCCGCCGTCCCCGCCCTCGCGCAGGATGGTCCGCCCGCCCCCGACGACGGCACGTTCAGCGGTCCGCGCGCCGGAATCATCCTCGGCTACGACCGGTTGCAGCCCGGTGACGTCCCCAATTCGTCGATCGACAGCCGCAACTCGGCCGATGGCCTCGTCTATGGCGGCGACGTCGGATACGACGTGGACACGGGGCGTGCCGTGTTCGGCGTTGAGGGCGAAATCACGGGTTCGACCAGCAAGGTGACCAACAACCCGTCCGCCGCCGGCGCGCTGGGCTTTGGCCGAGTCCAGTCCGGGCGCGATCTCTATGCCGGCGTCCGCGCTGGCTTCAAGGTCACGCCGCGCACCCTGCTCTACGCCAAGGGCGGGTACACCAACCAGCGGCTCGATCTGGTCGCCAGCGACGGCACCACCGAGACCGGCCAGCATTTCAACCTTGACGGCTATCGTGTCGGTGCGGGCCTCGAAGAGTCGTTGGGTCGGAAGGCGTATGCCAAGATCGAATATCGTTATTCGAACTATGGCAATGCCCGGCTCGAATATGCGAGCGGCGCCAACACCAACAATTTCTCGGTGGATACCGACCGGCACCAACTGGTCGCCGGCTTCGGTGTGCGTTTCTGATTGAGGCGGTGCCGCCCTCCGCAGCCATTCCAACGATCCTGCGGATCGCCGGAACCTTGGGCTGCTCCGCCCGCTCCCCCGCCCGACCTCCCAGCAGGCTATTCTATGGGAGGCCGGGTGGGGGAGCGGGCCGGTACCGGCCACCGGCTGTGCGTTTCTGAGGCAACAGCCCTTTAAAAGCTGTACAAAAGGGGATCGGGGCGCTTGCTCCGGTCCCTTTTTGCGTTAAGGAAGACGGTGGCGAATTGCCCCCGGCACATCACGCTCGGAGGGACGAAGTGGGCGGCGGCCCGGGGGACTGAAGATGAAGGCGACGATCGAACGCGCGACCCTCCTCAAGGGGCTGAGCCATGTCCAGTCCGTGGTCGAGCGCCGCAATACCATCCCGATCCTGTCCAATGTCCTGATCGAAGCGACCGCCGATGGCGCGCTCAAGCTGATGGCGACCGATCTCGACCTCCAGATCAACGAGAGCGTTGCCGCCGCGGTCGAGCAGCCGGGCGCGACCACCGTATCGGCGCACACCCTGTTCGACATCGCCCGCAAGCTGCCCGAGGGTAGCCAGGTCAGCCTGGCCGCGGCCGAGGGCAAGATGACGATCGTCGCGGGCCGTGCCCGGTTCCAGCTCGGCACCCTGCCGCGCGACGATTTCCCGGTGATCGCGGAAGGCGAATTGCCGGTCCAGTTCGAGCTTCCCGCCGAGACGCTCAAGCAGATCATCGACAAGACCCGGTTCGCGATCTCGACCGAGGAAACGCGTTATTATCTGAACGGCATCTTCTGGCACGTCGCCGACGATGCCGGATCGGGCCAGCCGGTGCTGAAGGCAGCGGCGACTGACGGCCATCGCCTGGCGCGCGTGACGCTGCCGCGCCCCGATGGCGCCGAGGGCATGCCCGACATCATCATCCCGCGTAAATGCATCGCCGAACTGCGCAAGCTGCTCGATGAAATCGACGGGTCGGTCGGCGTCTCGCTGTCGAACAGCAAGATTCGCTTCGACATGGGCCAGGCGCTGCTGACCTCGAAGCTGATCGACGGCACCTTCCCCGACTACAGCCGCGTGATCCCGACCGGCAACGACAAGATCCTGAAGATCGACCCGCGCAGCTTCGAAGAGGGCGTCGACCGCGTGTCGACCATCGCCACGGAAAAGACCCGCGCGGTGAAGATGGCGCTGGATCGCGACAAGATCACGCTGTCGGTGACCAGCCCGGAAAACGGCACCGCGGCCGAGGACGTGCCGGGCGACTATACCGCCGCCGGGTTCGAGATCGGTTTCAACAGCCGCTATTTGCTGGACATTCTCGGCCAGATCGAGGGCGATTCGGTGGAGGTCCATCTGGCCGACGCCAGCGCGCCGACGCTGATCCGCGAGAACGACAAGGCCCCCGCGCTGTACGTGCTGATGCCGATGCGGGTGTGATCGCCGCCGGCGATTGCCACGAAAGGTTAGGCGAAGGTTAGCCCAAGGGCTGCGCATTCGCACTATTCCTGCGGATCGCCGGGACAGCCCAAAGGTCACTAAAGGTCACGGGGTCGGGCTATATGCGCCAGCCCGCCGCGCTGGGGCAATCGAGTGTAACCATGTCAAAGAGCCAGCGCAGGATTTCAGACGAAATCCTACATTGCAAGAGATGTCCGCTCCGGGGTGGTTAGCTGCCGTTGTAATGTTAAGTTTGCGATGACCGCTTTGGCGCCAGCGAACGCCACCGTATAACAGTATAAACGAATGCAGTAACGGTCAGGAGCGGCCACCCATAGAGATATGAAGCACCACCTATGTCTTTGGGAATCCAAGGGTGGGCGCCTTTTGCCGACATGCTAAGTGCCAGAAACCAGATGGCCGCCGAGATCAAAGCCGAACTGATGACGACGAAGACCGAGCAAGATCGCATAGGCGCCCAATAGACCACACTTCCTTTCTTTGGAATGTCTGGAATCGGGTCGTTAGCTGCCGTTACGGGGCGACCGAGGGTTGCTCCCCTTACTCATTACATATTCATACGCTGTCTCGGTCACGGGCGACCCGTTAGCGGTTAGGCGCTTGATGTTTGATACGGGGGTTTGGCCATCAGGCCCGAGCGCGTACCCCACATCGCCGCCAGGAGCCGCAGCCGAGTGATCGCCGCCAGCATTGTGGCCGCCCGCATCACATCCATGACCATCGCTCATGTGCCAGACCTCCGCTGACAGCATTATCTCATGCCCGTCGAACGTCTGCAATCGGGTCGTAAGCGGCCGTTAGCCACCACGCCCTTGACTCACCCGGCCATTTCCCTTATTAACATCGGTGTCAGTAAGGAATCACACCGATGGCTGCTAAACTTCCTCCCTTTCCCGGCACGAGCGGACGCCGCGACTGGCGCACTGCGTTCGATGGGATTCGCAAGCTGCTGAACAATGGCGACGACACCACGCAAGTGTTCCGGATCATGAAGGCGCTCAACGTCGGCAACGCGCCGATGAACTATGCGCGCTTCATCGCCACCGAAGAGGGCGGGCGGATGGCCTATGAGCGGACCGAGCTCGCCAAGCTGCTCTCGCAGCCCGGCTATGCCAGGCAGTTCGCGCCCGGCACGGTCGGCGCGGCGTACAATCATTTCCTCGAATCGACCGGCTATTCGGCCGACGGGCTGGCCGAGGTCAGCAAGATCAACCGCGAGGAGGACATGCTCCACCCTTACGCCTGGTTCGGGCGGCGGGTGCGCGACACGCACGACATCTGGCACGTCCTGACCGGCTACAAGGCCGATGAGAGCCTGGGCGAAGCGGCGTTGGTCGCCTTTTCCTATGCGCAGGTTGGTGGGCTGGGCTGGGCGCTGATCGGTAGCGCGGCGTCGCTCAAGAGCTTGCGCGTCACGGGCAACACCCTGTTCTCGAAGGCAGTGTGGGAAGGTTATCAGCGCGGCCGCAAGGCCAAGTGGATTTCGGGCGAGGATTACGAGCAGCTGCTCCACGAGCCGCTCGACCAGGCCCGCCAGCGCCTCAACCTCGGCGAGCCGGTCGCCTATCTCAAGGCGCAGCGCGAACTGGGCGAGGAAATGGCCTCATACCTCAGCAACCGCCGCGAGAAGAACGACGCCGAGCCCGAGAAGCTCGCCGCATAGGCGGTATTTAAGCCGGTCCCCGTTCTTACTTTGCCGTGCGTCACCCAGGACTTGTTCCGGGGTCCACCGCGGGGCTGGGCGGTGCGTCAAACTTCCTGCGCAGAACTTTCGGCACCGTGGACCCCGGAACAGGTCCGGGGTGACGAGGAGGTTGCGCCAAGGCTGACGCCGGGCCGCAAACCCGGCTAAGGCAGGCGCGATGCTGTCGCGCCTGATCCTCACCGATTTCCGCAATCATGCCGAAGCCGTGCTCCGTCCGGGGCACGGCTTTGTCGTGCTGACCGGAGAGAATGGCGCGGGCAAGACCAATGTGCTGGAGGCGGTGTCGCTGCTCGCGCCGGGCCGCGGACTGCGGCGGGCGGCTTTGTCCGACATGGCGCGACAGGGGGGCAGCGGTGGGTTCAGCGTCGCTGCGACGCTGGACGGCGATGTCGAGCTGGGCACCGGCACGCAAGCATCCGCGCCCGAGCGGCGGATCGTGCGGATCAACGGCACCAGCGCCGCAGCGACGGCGCTCGCCGAATGGCTGACGGTGTTATGGCTGACCCCGGCGATGGACCGCTTGTTCGTCGAGCCCGCGGGTGAGCGCCGCCGCTTTCTCGACCGCCTGACCCTGGCGCTTCGCCCCGGCCATGCCCTCCACAGCAACCGCTACGAAGCAGCGATGCGCGCGCGCAACCGCTTGCTGACCGAGGCCAAAGATGGCGGGCGCCCCGACGGCCAGTGGCTCACCGCGCTCGAACAGCAAATGGCCGAACATGGCGCCGCGATCGACGAAGGACGGCGCGAGACCGTCGCAGCGCTGGCGGCGCGGCTGGCCGATCAGCCCGAGGGGCCGTTCGCTCGCGCCGGGCTGTCGCTGGAAGGCTGGACCGGGCAGGGAGAGACGCTCGCTACCGACCTGTCGCAAGGCCGCCGACGCGATGCCGCAGCCGGGCGCACGCTGGCCGGGCCGCACCGCACCGACCTCGCCGTTACTCATCTTGGTAAAGGCCAACCCGCCGCTTTGTGCTCGACCGGCGAGCAAAAGGCCCTGCTTCTCGGTATCGTTCTGGCTCATGCGGAGCTGGTCGCCGACCGCACCGGCCGCTCTCCTATCCTCCTTCTCGATGAGGTTGCCGCGCATCTCGATCCGGCCCGGCGGCTTGCCTTGTTCGATCGCCTCTCCGCGACCGGCAGCCAGGTGTGGATCACCGGTACCGAGGTCGCGCCGTTCGACGGAATCGGGCAAGCGACATGGATCGAGGTCGCGCATGGACAGTTGATCGCCCGCTGAACCCAGCCTGTCGGGGTGTATCATCGCTGGTTCAGTGGCGAGTACGGATAGCACCGCATCCGCAACGAACATGGAGGATGATATGAAAAGCATTGTTCTGGCCGCCACGGCCATGTTGATCGCGAGCACCGCACCGGCACTCGCGCAGGACCGCTGGGACTGGAGCGGCGGCCGTCCCGGCAGCGGCGATTTCCGCTTAGTCGGCCCCGGCGTCCGCATCCTGTTTCCCGAACTGCGCCAATCGATCCGCGGCCGCGCCTTCGTGCTGCGCAATTTCGACCACAACCATGACCGGTTCATCACCATTCCCGAAGCGCGCGACGCCAATCGCGCCTTTGCCCAGATCGCCGGTGTGCGCCGCGACCGGTTCGACTGGGATTCGCGCGACAGCGGTTATGTCGTGGTCGAGCGCGGCGGCCGTGGGGGCGATTGGGATCGCAGCGCGATGCGCGGCTATCAGTTCCGCCAGACCGCGCGTGGCGCGATGATGCGGCTCGACGAGGACGTGCTGTTCGCCACCGACAGCGACGTGCTTCGCCCCGGCGCGATCGACAGACTGAAGCCGCTGGCCGGCTATCTGCGCGGCAACCCGGGCGTGCGCGTGGCCATCGACGGCTACACCGATTCGCGCGGCACCGATGCGCATAACCAGGACCTGTCGGAACGCCGCGCCGCCAGCGTTCGTGCCGCGTTCGACGAGATGGGGGTGACTCGCGCTCGCTTCACCGTGGCGGGCCATGGCGAGAACGATCCGGTCGCGACCAACGCGACGCCGGCCGGTATGCGGCTGAACCGCCGCGTCGAGGTGACGTTGCTCGGCCGGCGCGCCAGCGAGTTCTGATCGAATGGCCGGCGCTAATAGGCGTGCCGGCCTATTTCGACGCAGCGACTCGGCTGGCGTGGGTATAGATCACCTGCCATTTGCTGCCGCGTTTCGCCCAGATGTCGGAGAAGCGGAGGCGCACCGAATAGGGCTTGCCCTCGGACATGCCGGTCATCTGCACCACCCCGCCCAGTACCGCCCCGTCGGCCCAGACCAGGATCGCCTGATCGTCGATGCGGAACGGATCCATCGTGAAGCCGGGCGCGGTATAGTCGCCGATGAACTCGGCCTTGTTCTCGCGAAGATCGCGGCTGTTGATCAGCAGGTAGTCGTCGGCAAGCAGGCGCTTCAGCTCCGCGGCATCGCCCTTCACCTGCGCCCGGTCGAACGCCTCCGCCTCGCGCGCCAGGTCGGTGGGGACACCCGGATAGCTGGGCATCGCAGGCGGCGCGTCCGCCGCAGAGGCGCCCTGGCACGCAACCAGGCACAGCACGGCAAGTAATATCCGCATCTCTCTCTCCCAAGACGTTTCAGAGCGGGATTATGGCTCATGTCCGGTCTTCAAATAAATTGTACTCACCGGGCCCGCGCTATCTTGTAGCATGATCGGCGGCCCCCGATATTATCTTCCAGCGCACCACTCGATGCGCTGCGGCCTCCCCGCGATCGTGGGAGCTAGAGGGCCAACCCCTGTATGAAATCGCTGGATTTGTGGCTCGTGGGCTTCGGGCTGCGAAGCTTTGCGCTGCTCGTCGCCGAGCTGGCGTGCTTCGCGTTCGTCATCCCCACCCTGTTCAATCTGCATAGCGACCTGGCCGATGCTGGTGCCGCGATCATTGCCCTTGTGGCGATCGTCGGCGGTTTCCTGGCGACCACGGCGCTAACGCGCGAATTCCGCGCACTGACGGAGGATAAAGATGCTTAATCGTTATCGTGCCGGTGGCATCGCCGCCATCGTGATGGCGTTGCTGGTGGTCGTTCCCGTAACCTCGTGCAGTCGGGTCGACCCCGGCCATGTCGGCATCAAGGTCAACAATTTCGGCAGCTCGGCCGGCGTGTCGGACAATGCGCTGGGTGTCGGCTGGTACTTCACGCCGTTCGGCACCAACATCTACGAATATCCGATCTACACCTCGACCTATGCCTGGACCAAGTCGTCGACCGAGCAGAACAGCAATGACGAGAGCTTCAATTTCCAGGACAAGAACGGGCTGAACCTGTCGGCCGACATTTCGGTCGCCTACCGGGTCGATCCGATCAAGGCGCCGATCCTGTTCCAGAAATACCGGACGGAGATGGGCGGCATCGTCGCGGGCCCGTTGCGCAATGCGATCCGCTCCGCGCTGAACGAGGAATCGGCCGTGCTCGGGGTCGAGGAGATCTATGGTCCCAAGAAAGCCGCGTTGATCAACGCGACGCTGAAGGACGTGTCGAAATATTTCGAGCCCTACGGCCTGCATGTCGAGCAGCTTTACTGGGCATCGAACGTTCGCGTGCCCGACCAGGTATTGTCTCAGATCAATACCAAGATTGCCAACGAACAGCAGGCGCTGGCGGCGCAAGCCAATGTCGCGACGGTCAAAGCCAATGCCGACGCGGCGATCGCCGAGGCCGAGGGCAAGGCCAGGGCATCGACGATCGAGGGCGAAGCGCTGCGCGCCAACCCCGAGATCCTGCACCAGCGCGCGATCGAGAAGTGGGACGGCAAGATGCCGACCTATATGTCGGGCGACGGCAAGTTGCCGTTGATTACCGACAAGTAACTTTGCGCCCCGCCGGTTCACGCCGGCGGGATTTTTCCGGTCCATTTGCGACCGACCTTGTGCCAATCCTCTTGCAATTGGCGAAAGGTCAACCATCATGTCCTTATCGGCATAGCATGTGTCGAGATGGCGAATCGGGAGACCGGTGATGAGCTTTGTAAGAATTTCTGTATCAGCTTTGGCCCTGGCGGCAGTCGTGTCCGCCACCACCGCAACTGCCCGCGACTGGTCCTATGTCACGACCCTCAACAATCGCACGGCGATCGCCGTATCCAACGCGACCATCGTCCGCTCGGGCGATCAGGCCAGCGCCGCGTTCCGCTTCGCCGACATCCAAAGGGAGGGTTTTCCCAAGGCTTGGGTCGCGGTGAAGGCGAATTGCAGCGATCGCACCGTCGCAATCCAGCCGATTGCGGAGCCGGCATCGTTCGACACCGCGCGCCAGCAGGCGGCCAGCCTCACTGAGTTCCAGACTGCCGTACCGGCCAGCGTCGGGACCGGCCTGCTCAAGGCATTGTGCCCCGGCTCACCGACGACCAGCTTCGACGGGATTGCCGGTTACGGCATCGGTGGTTCGTCACCATTACCGCCAACGGGCAGCCGCTGACCGCCCACGCTCAATTTGCTTCCGTTTCGGGGGGTGATTCCCTATATACTTGCTATGGCAAGCACTCCCCAAAATTCTGACTACGGCGCCGATTCGATCAAGGTCCTCAAAGGCCTCGACGCCGTTCGCAAACGTCCCGGCATGTATATCGGCGATACCGACGATGGATCGGGTCTCCACCACATGGTGTTCGAAGTCTCCGACAACGCGATCGATGAGGCATTGGCCGGTCATTGCGACCGGATCGACATCGTCCTGAACCCCGACGGATCGGTCAGCGTGACCGACAATGGCCGCGGCATCCCGGTCGGCATCCATACCGAGGAAGGCGTCTCGGCGGCCGAAGTCATCATGACTCAGCTCCACGCCGGCGGTAAGTTCGAAAACACGTCGGATGACAATGCCTATAAGGTCTCCGGCGGCCTGCACGGCGTCGGCGTGTCGGTGGTCAACGCGCTCAGCGAGTGGCTCGACCTGACGATCTGGCGCGACGAGACCGAGCATTAC
>FSUD01000863.1_pt1 | contig 18259 bp, 10 predicted proteins | sample 1637011 | NCBI WGS metagenome assembly FSUD01 (sample SAMEA3914816, study PRJEB12502) | metagenome | biome: forest; material: soil | place: USA | collected 2011-09-16 | depth 0.3 m
GATGTTGGTGGGTGAGACGTGGATCTTGAACGCCTCGCGCAACGACGCCCAGTCATGCGCCAGGTTGATCGCGATCATCGCGAACCGCGAGTTCGCGCCGGGCAACAGCGATACGCTGGCAAAAGCGACCGCGCGATGGCGCGCCGGGTCCTGCGATACGATCGGCCGGCCTTGCGAATAGCGCAGCGTCACGCGCTCGGCCGGTGCGCCCTTGACTGCGATCTCTTCCTCGACCGTCTCGAAGCGCTTCCACTCGCCGTTGTGCCAATATTGCTCGGGATCATCCTCGCGAGTCTTGAGGATGAACAGGTCGGTCTGGTCGATATGGAAATTGGTGCGGCCGAACGCGAAGCGATCGGTGTGACCCTGCATGATGCCCGGCAGGCCCGGCTCGCCGCCGCCGATCACGTCGAGTCCCGGCGCGGTCAAGTGCGTGATATGGCGCGGGCTGGCGCCGCCGATCGCAAGATGCGGATCGTTGGCCAGGATAGGTCGGCCGGTCGCGGTGCGCGAACCGGCCACGGTCCAGGCGTTGCTGCCCTGCGCGGCGAGGTCGATCCGGTCGAGTTCGCGGTCGTAGGTGAAGGCCATCTTCTTCTCGCCGAACGGCAGAGGTCGCGCATCGTCGAGCAGGATGCCGAGATCGGCCTCGCTGACCGCGGCGCAATCCAGCCCCTCGGGCACGGTGAAGTTCCATGCCGGCCGCAGCGGGTCCATGAAATGATCGAGGTCGAGCAGACCCCGCGCCTGAAGCTGGGCATGGCGCACCTCATCGTCGGCATCGCCCATGCCGCCGCCGCGGACGCGGACCAGATCGCGCACGTCCCAGCGCAGCGGCGTGATACCCAATATGCCGTATTCGAGGGGCAGCAGAGCTGGATCGGCTTCCAGTTCCGCGATGCGCGCGTTGACGCCCGCGACATAGCCGCGCCCGCATTCCAGCACTTCCGGCGGCAGTGCCTTGAGTTCAGCATCCACGTCGCCGTGATAGTGGAACAGGCGCGCGGCGCGGTCGGCGGCAACGAAGCGCGGGCCGAACGCCTCCGCCATGCGCCCCAGTTCGCGGCGATTGGAGAAGTCGATCTGGAACAACCGGTCGCACGCGACCAGATAACCCTGGCCGAAAAAGGCGTCGTGTTTGGATTGCGCGCGGATATGGGGGATTCCCATCGGGTCCTCCAGGACCTCGATCGGCGCATGCGCCCCGGACAGGCGGATTGTCCGCCCGCGCGCAACACTACTTTTACCCATCGGCCGTGCCAATCCAGTGCCTTGGAGGGAGAGCATCGCAACCGATGTCAACAAGAACGCGCGACGCCGAATCATCCAGATCTCCCTATGATGTCACCGTGATGACTCCGGAGATTATCGTAGCGTCTCGCGCAACAACGCATAGCAAGCCGACCGTCCCCTATAACCACGAGCTATCAGCTCCATCCGGGACGCTGGTTCGCAGCGCAGCAGAGAGAGGCCGACCCTACTATTCCTTCAGGCTATACCCAAGATAAATCAAAGTAGCTCATGCTCTATTGACCCCTCTTCGTCGCCCTGTAACCTCCCGTCTTGGAACTGACATGTTCCCGCAAGCGCGGCGGGCTGTCACCCTCCAATAAGGCAGGGATGACGGGAGTAAAAAGCCCCAACGGCTTCCCGAACATCCCGCCGAAAAAGCAGGTAGGACACATGTGCCGCACAGCAGTCACGTGGTCGAAGCTAGGGGAATCAAGTCTTGCCGGTTTAGCGCGCCGCGCTCGCCCGAAGTTCCCTTCCGCGTTGGCCTGACTGCAAGCCAAGAAGGGTTCTTTGAATGTTGATTTTCGGGCAAATTCATCCGCGGATTGGCCGCCGCTGCGCGGTAGGTATCGCCATGACGGCATTGGCCATCGTTCGCAGTGCACCGGCTCTGGCTCAGGAAGCTCCAGCGGCAGCAGCGGCGGATGCTCCCGCAGCGCCACAGGACGCTCAGGCAGCGACATCGCCCGACAACCCGACGGACGGCGATATCGTCGTTACGGGTACACGCGTCTCGCGCAGCGGATTTCAGTCTCCGACGCCGCTGACCGTCCTTTCCCAGAAAGAGATCCAGACGCAGTCGCCGACCAACAACCTCGCCGACTTCGTCAACACACTTCCCGCGCTTGCGGGCTCGACCAAGCCGGCCAACTCGCGCCTCAACCTCAGCAGCGGCCAGGCGGGCATCAACGCACTTAACCTGCGCAACCTGGATAGCGCCTCGACCGGCACCCGTACGCTAGTGCTGATCGATGGCCGCCGTTCGGTCGGCTCGACGATCAACGACATCGTCGACATCAACACGATCCCGCAAGGACTGGTGAAGAGTGTCGAGATCGTCACCGGCGGCGCGTCCGCACAATATGGATCGGACGCGGTCGCCGGCGTCGTCAACTTCATCCTCGACAAGAAGTATGAGGGGCTGAAGGTCTCGGCCGACAACGGCATCACCACTTATGGCGATGGCGGCAACTATTCGTTGAGCGTCACCGCGGGTCATTCGTTCGCCGGCGGACGCGGTCACATCCTGCTGAACGGCGAAGTCGCGCATCAGGACGGGATATTCAGTGTCGATCGCGACTGGAACGCGACCGGCTATGTCCGCTTTCAGAATCCTAATTGGGTGCCGGGCGACCCGAAAACGGGGGCGGGGCAAAGCACGTTCCCGAAATACATGACGACGCTGCGCCAGGTGGGCGCGGCCAACTCGACCCCGGGTGGCCTGATCACCACCGGGGCGCTGCGCGGCCTTTATTTCGGGCAGGGCGGGCAAGTCCTTCAGTATCAGTTCGGCGCCAATACCTTCCCGGCAACGGGGAGCCCATCGGTAACGCAAGGCGGATCGTGGCAAGTCAACGATTCCGGCCGCCGTATCGGCCTAATGCCCGAGGATAGCCGGTACGGCGTTTTCGGCCGCCTCAGCTATGATGTCACGAACAATGTCGAGCTGTATTTCGAAGGGTCGTACAACCGCGAGAAGTCGGTATTTAACGCCGGACCCAACCTGTCGACCGGCGTCGCCATCAAGGCCGACAACGCTTACCTCATCAATGAGTTGGGCGCGGCCGGCATCGCCGTCCCAGCGGGCGGGGTGACGATCGCCACCACGGCGGCCGACCTGCCCTATCGCGGCGTGAACAACGAACGCAAGGTGCAGCGGTACGTGATCGGCGCCGATGGCCATTTCCAGGCTTTCGGCAAGGCGGCGCAATGGGACGTCTATGCCCAGTACGGCCATACCGACATGCGTGAGCAGCTGACCAACATCATGAACACGCAGAATATGCTGAACGCGACCGACGCGGTGTTCGCCCCGGCCGGCAACGCGCTCGGCGTCGCTGCCGGAACGATCGTGTGCCGTTCCTCGCTCACCAATCCGACCAACGGCTGTATTCCGCTCAACCGCATGGGCATCGGCGTCGCCAATCCGGCGGCGTTCGCCTACGTGCTCGGCAATCCCTATCGCGACGAGATCGCGGAACAGAAGGTCGCAGGCGCCAACCTGTCGCTGACGCCGTTCGCCACCTGGGCCGGCGATGTCAGCGTCGCGATCGGCGGCGAGTACCGCGAAGAGAGCATCAAGGGCTCCGTTCCCATCCAGTTCCAGCCGGCCATCCTCACGAGTCCAACCGGGCAGCTTTCAACAGCGAATACGTGGTCGGTCGGTAACTATCTGCCCACCAACGGCAAATACAACGTCAAGGAAGCCTATCTCGAAACCGTCGTTCCGCTGGGTCTCGGTATCGAATTTAACGGTGCGGTGCGGGCGACCGATTATTCGACCGCCGGCTATGTCACGACGTGGAAGGCAGGCGCGACCTGGCAACCGATTCCGGACATCCGCTTCCGGGTGACGCGGTCGCGCGATATCCGCGCGCCCAACCTCAACGATCTGTATCAGGCGGGCAGCGCAAACAGCGATTCGGTGTCCAACCCGTTCTTCACCAAGGGTGTGCCGGGCCCGAATGGCGGCACCTATACTGCAAGCATCGGGTATTCGGCGACGATCGTCGGCAACCCGAACCTGAAGCCCGAAAAGTCGGATTCGTGGAATATTGGCGCGATCTTCTCGCCCCGCTTCCTGCCCGGCTTCAACGCCTCGGTCGATTATTTCCGCATCGAGATCAAGGACGCGATCGGCAGCCTGAGCGCGCAGGAGATCATCAATCGCTGCGCCGACGGCATCAGCCAATATTGCGCCGCCATCACCCAGGACCCGTCCAACCCTGCGCGCATCCTCTTCCGCAGCCAACCGTTCAATTTCGCGAGCCAGCTGGTGCGCGGCATCGATTTCGAAGCCGCCTATCGCCTGCCCGTCGGGGCAGCGGACAGTTTCACCCTGCGCGGGACGGCCACGCGCTATCTCGACAATATCGTCGACCAGGGCATCGCGGGCGTCGTTCCGCTCAATTCGGTCGGCGTGAACGGCGGCCAGGCTAGCACTCCGAAATGGATATTCCACTTCAGCGCGACCTACGATTTGCCGAGCAGCTCGATCACCGCGGTCGCGCGCGGGGTCAGCGCGGGCAAGTATGACGCCGGCGGCATCGTCTGCCAGTCCAACTGCCCGGTCGTCATCGGCACGCAGTTCGCTACCTATGACAACAACAGCGTCTCGGGCCTGTTCTATGTTGATCTCAACCTGACGCAAAAAATCGTGCTCGACAAAACCGACGCACAGTTCTTCATCAACGTGACCAATCTGTTCGATCGTGCGCCGTTGCTGGTGCCGGAAACCGGCCTGGCGGCGAACACCACCTATTCGGACATGCTTGGGCGCCAGTTCCGCGTCGGCGTGCGCTTCCAACTCCGCTGACGTAACGGCCCTTCGGGGTCCGTGATAAAGGCGTCGTGCGGGTCACACCACACGACGCCTTTATTGTTTGGGGTCGTTTCCTCGTTTCGACACCATCCAGGCGCACGGCGCTTTGCAATCCATAACCTGATGGCATAGTCTCGGAAAACCGCGGCATTTCAGAAGGAAGCGAACCCCGCCGCGGTTATCATGAGGGTCGAGAGATGAATTTGCGCCAGATCGAAGTCTTCCACGCCGTCTATTTGCATGGCACCGTGAGCGCGGCGGCACGCTCGCTCAACGTCTCGCAACCATCGGTGACAAAAGTCCTGCGCCACGCCGAAGGCTCGATCGGCCTGCCGCTGTTCGAGCGGACCAGGGGCCGGCTCATCCCCACCCAGGATGCGCGCGCGCTGTTCGCCGAAGTGTCCGATATCCAGGATCGGGTCCGCTCGCTGCGCCAGGCGTGCCATAACATGCGGCAAGGCCGCGGGAGCGTGCTGCGCGTGTCGGCGCTTCCCTCACTGGGGCTAGGCGCCATTCCCGACGCGGTGGCCGAGTTCATGCTCGGTCATGAGGACATCCATTTCGACCTGCAGACACTCCACCACGACGAAATGGTCCGCAAGCTGTACGAACGCGAGACCGATATCGCGATCAGCTTCGAAGTGCCGCTGGCCGCGCCGGTCGGGCATCAGGTGATCGGCGAAGGCGAGCTGGTGGTACTCTATCGCGAACAGGATATTCCCGACGCACCGTCGCGCATCCATCTCGCCGATCTGCGCGAGCATAAGTTCATCAGCCCCATCCAGTCCGGTCCGATCGGGCGCATGTTGTCGAGGGAGCTGAACCATCTCGATGTCGTGCTCGACGAAGTGGTGTCGGCGCGTACATATTACGTTGCCGCCGCGCTGGTCCGTGCCGGCGTCGGCATGGCGATCGTGGACAATTTCACCGCCCAGGCTTCGCTCATGCCGGGCCTGGCCTCGCGCCCGCTCCAGCCGGCGATCACGTTCGACATCAACGCGGTCTATTTGCAGGATCGCCCGCCGACCCGGACGACGTCCGAATTCCTCGACCTGCTGGCGAGCGTGATCGATAAGCTATAGCCCCATGCTATAGGGCTCGTGGCGTTAAGAATTGGGGCTTGTCAGGGCCGGGCGATACACCTTGAAGCCCCAGGGAACATGCAAACGAAACCACCATGATCGCCACGCCCTATCTTCTCTACCTTGGCCGTTCGAACGACGAACTCGGCATCAAGACATCACGCGGACTGGCTGTGTTCCGGCCGGAAATTTGCGTCGGCGAGTTCCGTCACGACGATTGCGGACTCACGCTTGGTCTGCCGCGGATGAGTTTCGAGACCGCGGTCGCGGCTGGCGCCAGGACGTTGGTCTTTGGCATCGCCAATGCCGGCGGCAAGCTCGGCGAGGATCTGGTGTCCGACGGCGTCGCCGCGATGGAGGCTGGGCTCGACTTGGCCTCTGGCTTGCATCAGCGTCTGAAGGACGAACCGCGCCTGGTCGAGGCGGCGAAGCGTCTGGGCCGCGCGTTGCACGACGTGCGCGATCCGCAGCCGGGCATTCCCATCGGCAACGGTAAGCCCCGCGCCGGCAAGCGGCTGCTGACGGTCGGCACAGACTGCTCGGTCGGCAAGATGTACACGACTTTGTGCCTGGCACGCGGGCTTGCCGATCGCGGGATCGCGGCGGATTTTCGCGCGACCGGCCAGACCGGCATTCTCATCGCCGGAGGCGGCGTACCGCTCGACGCGGTGATCGCGGACTTCATCTCGGGCGCGATCGAGCAACTCTCGCCGAACCGCGGGGACAATGGCTGGGACCTGATCGAAGGCCAAGGGTCGCTGTTCCACCCGTCTTTCGCCGGCGTCTCCACCGGGCTGCTCCACGGTTCGCAGCCGGATGCGATCGTGATGTGCCACGATCCGGTGCGCAAGCATATGCGTGGGCTGCCGCATTTCGGCCTGCCCGGTCTTGCCGAATGCATCGAAGCCAATTTACGGGTCGCACGTCTGACCAACCCGAAGGTGCGGACGGTCGGCATCGCGCTGAACACGTCCAGCCTGCCGGAGGACGAAGCTCGGGAGCTTTGCATTCGAACGACGCATGAATTCGGCCTGCCCTGCTCCGACCCGTACCGCATGGGCGTCGAAGAGATTCTCGACCTGCTGCTCGACGAGCTCGTCGACGTAACAGAAACGGCTTGAGCGGCTGCCATGCGCCGCTCGTTATCGATCCAGCCCGAGACCTTTCCGCTCAGCACGCCGTTTCGTATCTCACGCGGCACGAAGACGGCCGCCGACGTCGTAACGGTCTCGATCGCGCAGGGCGGAGTGACGGGGCGCGGCGAATGCGTACCCTATCCGCGCTATGGCGAGACGGTGGAAACGACGGTCGCTGCGATAGAGGCGGTGCGCGGTGCGCTAGAAAGCGGCGCCGGGCGCGACGAGATGCTGCGGCTGATGTCGGCAGGCGCCGCGCGCAACGCCGTGGATTGCGCGTTATGGGATTTGGAGATGCATCTGGCGGGCAGCAATGTGGCAACCGCACTCGGCCTGAAGCCACTTGGCCCAATCGCAACGGCGATGACTGTCGGTCTGGACACGCCGGAGCGGATGGCGGTAGCGGCGGCCGCGCTGGCCGGCGTGCCGCTCGTCAAGGTCAAGGTCGACCGCAACGATCCCGCCGCGCAATTGCGCGCGGTGCGCGCAGCGGCGCCCCTGCCCCGCATCATCGTCGATCCCAATGAAAGCTGGACCATCGACGAGGTAAGCTCGCTCCAACAACTCCTGCTGGAGTTGAAGGTCGATCTGCTGGAGCAACCGCTGCCGGCCCATGACGACGCTGCGCTGGTGGGTTTCGTGTCCGCGATCCCCATCGCCGCCGATGAATCCGTGCACGTCGCGGCAGACCTCGACGCCTTGCCAAACGGCTATGGCGTCGTGAACATCAAGCTCGACAAGGCGGGCGGCCTGACCGCGGCATTGGAACTGGCGGAGGAAGCGCGGCGGCGCGGGCTTGGCGTGATGACGGGCTGCATGATCTGCTCGTCTTTGTCGATCGCGCCCGCACTGATGATCGCGACGGATAGCATCTTCGCCGATCTCGACGGCCCGCTCTGGCTGGCGCACGATCGCGAGGGCGGCGTCGGCTGTGTGGACGGCATGCTGAGCCCTCCGCAGCCGGGCTTCTGGGGCGATTGAACAAGTCTCATCGTCTCACCGCACAAACCGCTCCGACGGGATTGCCCGGCACGCGCGCGGGACATACATCCAGCCCGCCATCAATAGGAGAGCGTGGATGATCAGGACAATGTCGGCGATCATGCTGGTAGCGTCGGCGGGGTTACTGACAGCCGCGGTGGAGAAGCGACGCGCGGATGCCGATGCCCTGATTGCCGCTCGCCAGGCCGCGTTCGAGCTATCGGCGTCGACCTTCGGCAGCGTGAAAGCGACGATCGACGCAGGCGGCGACGTGTCCAAGGTCGCCCTCCCCGGCCAAGGCGATGGCCAATTGGGCACACGCGTTGCCGGGACTATTCCCAGCGGGAAGCGATGGTGGCACCACCGAAGCATTGCCGAGCGTCTGGACCGACCGCGCCGGCTTTGAAAAGGCGGCGGCGAATTTCGAGGCCGCGGCAAACAAGCTCGGCGAACTGGCGAAGGCGAACGACAAGGCTGGCGTTGCCGCTCAATGGGCAGTGGTACGCGGCACATGCGGGGACTGCCACACTACCATCGCCAGCCCGAAAAGCCTCACGGCTAGGCAACGCGAGCGGGCGCTGAATAGCGTGTGAGAAACTGACCGTGTGAAGGCACGCGAGCGAGCCGCGCGTCGATGCTGGCCTCAATCCCTTCGAGTGCTCGGCGTAGGTCGGCATCGGGCAGCTGGCGCGGCAAGTGGTGATAATCGCTGGGCTTCACACCCTGGCCCATCATCACCTGTGCCCAGGAATCGATGCGGAAGATCTGATCCTGATCCTGATGCGCCATCGCATGGTCGCGAAACAGCTCGATCCGGGCCGCAAGCGTGTCCGGCAATGGCATCTCGGTCGCGCGGCGCCAGAAAGGCTCGTCGCGATGATTGAGCGCGTAGTGCAGGATAACGAAGTCGCGCACATGTTCCCATTCGGCGCGCGACTGGGCGTTGAAGCGATCCGCGAGCGCGTCGTTCCGCTCGGCGAACGGAAAGTTCTGGATGAAGCGTGTGACCGCGATCATCACGAGGTGGATGCTGGTCGATTCGAGCGGCTCGACGAACCCGCCGGCGAGTCCCAGCGCCAGGCAATTGTGATTCCACATGCGCCGTCGCGCACCGGCCGTGAAGCGAAGCAGGCGCGGATCGAATAGCGGGGTGCCCTGAAGCTGCGAAAGCAACAGATCGCGCGCGGTATCGTTGTCCATGTGCGCACTGGAAAAGACCAGCCCGTTGCCGACCCGATGCTGGAGTGGGATGCGCCAGCGCCACCCTGCCTCCTGCGCGATCGCTCGCGTGTAGGGGACCGGCTCCTCGACCCCTTCGGTCTGCACCGCAAAAGCGCTATCGGTCGCCAGCCAATGGCTCCAGTCGTCGAACCCGGTCTTCAGCGTCTGCTCGATCAGCAGCGCGCGAAATCCGGTACAGTCAATGAAGAAGTCGCCATCGACTCGCTCCCCCGATGCCAGCACCAGCGTCCGGATGTCGCCGCCCTCACCGTCGCGCAGCACCTCGTTGATACGGCCCTCGATGCGGCGGACGCCGTCCGCTTCTGCCATGCCGCGCAGGAAACGGGCATAAGCGGTGGCGTCGAGATGATAGGCATAAGCGAGGCCGAATTCGGGATCGGTGGAAAAGCGGTTTTCCGCCGCCGCGCGCAGTTCCAGCGAATAGTCGCCGAACGGGCGGCCGAAACCGCGCCGCTGGGCCTCCAGCCAGAAATGCTGGAAGTCCGCGACGAACACCGATCGCCCGACCGAGCCGAACGAGTGGAAGTAGCGGTGGCTGGGCTGGTCCCAACCCTCGAACGCGATGCCGAGCTTGAACGTCGCACCGGTCGCGCGGATGAACTCGGCTTCGTCGATACCCAGAAAGCTGTGGAAGCTGCGAATCGTCGGGATGGTCGATTCGCCGACGCCGACGGTGCCAATCTGGTCGGATTCGACCAGCGCCACGTCGACGAGCGGTTTGAGGTGCTTGGCGATCGCCGCAGCGGCCAGCCAGCCAGCGGTGCCGCCCCCGGCCACCACTACGCGTTTGACGCCGTCAGAGGCATTGGCATTCATCGATTGAGCCTTCCGAGGATTTGCGCACGAAGCTGCCGAGCAGCGATCGTATCGAGCGGCGCAAGCGGTCCCCGCGCCGGTTCGGGCAGATGCGCTGCAGGACGATCAGACGGGCCGAAGATGTAATAGTCGAACAACGCTCGCCACGCCGCCTTTTCATGCGCAGGCCGGTCCCGCAGCGCGAGCATCGCGTGGAGCAATGCCGTCATCGGCGTGTCGAGAAACGCCGGCGTCTCATTCCACCAATAATTCACCAGCACGTTGAAATCGTCGAGCGCCTCGACCTGATGCCACCACAAAGCGGGATAGACGAGCATGTCGCCGGGCTCGAGTTCGGCGATCTCGCCAGCGGCGACGGCGGCGGCGAAGTTCGGATACCGTTCCGGATCGGGATCGGTGAAATCGACCATCGTGACGACCTGCCCACCCGGCGTCGGCGTCAGCGGACCCGGATACAGGTTGGCGATCTGGTCGGGCGGGAACAGGGTGAACCGGCGATGCCCGACCGCGCAGCACGCGGCGTTGTTAGACATGTCGTAATGCGCCGCCGCTATGGTGCGGTTGCCGATCCAGATACTGGCGAACGGGGGATGCCGCGTGAAAAGGTCGCCGGCCGGAACAAGGTCGTTCTCCGCGCGCAGGCCAGGAAAATACTCTGCCAGGTCTGTCGACCCGATATAGAAAGCCGGCGGGTCGGGCTCTCCGCGATGCGCCAGGATCTGCTTGACGAAAGCGTCGAACGCCACGCGCTCGCCGCGAAAGTTCATCCCTGTTGCATCCTCGTTGTAATGAAAGCGGCCCCCGATTTCCGGGTCGCCGGTGTAACCAACCACCGGCTGTGCGCCATGGAAGCGCAGCAGATAATCCACAACGTGTTCGGCGGAGTCGAGGCCGGCCCGCACCAACGGCCAGTCGCGCGCGGCACCCTTCAAGATGGTCGGCACACCCTCCGCAACGATGGCGGCCAAGTCGGCTAGCCCGCCCCTCCCCTCAATCTCACGCGTCCGTCGAGTGACGCGGGGCTTGGCGGCGGGATCAGGCATCGAGCCGCCGCTTTCGTTCGACCAACCCGGCAATATTGCCAAGCGACGAGGCCACCCAGATCGCGAGCCGCAGGAAATCATCACGATGAAGCGCGGCGAGCGCGGTGCCGTCGAGCGCGGCCAGCCGGTCCTGTGCGATCGTGTAACAATCCGGCACGGTGTAGCGACGGCCGGCATCTGTCTCGATCCTCAGCTCCATCGGCTCGATCAAATCGTGCGTTTCGAAAGCGGCGAACATCGCCGGGCCGACTTGCGTGCCCACATAGATGCGTTGCAGCACGCCGGCGACCTGATCGAGCAACGGCGCATTGCCGCCATGGTCGAGGAAAACCGGGGCGCCGTCCTCCCGACTGATGCGCGGGTGTGACAGATCGACATGGATCATCGGCTCGCCCGCCTCTCCCGGCGATGGCACGCCGATCGAAAACGGGCCACGGTTCATCAGCGCGGGGATATAACGAGCATCCCAGCGAGCCCCGTCGAGATAGAGATTCTCGTCCGTCTCCAGCCCGAGCAGCACCGTCGCACGATAGGCGCCCGCCGGATCGCGCCGAAACAGGATCGCATAGTCGCGCTGCAATTCCTCGAATTCGGTGGCGAACACGACACTCTGGTTGACCGCATCGCCATAGGCAGCGCCGCGATCCAGCACGATCCGCAGGTCAGCATGATCGACATTGTTGAGGAGGACGGGACTGGCCATCGCTTCATTCTGTAGACGAAGAAGGCCGCCAGTGCAGCGGCCTTCCCTCGTCAGTCATCTGATGGCGCTTCAGAACTTGAAACGCGCACCGATCAGGTAGCGAGCCGATCCTTCGGCCAGATACCAGGTGTTGCTCGGATCGCGGCCATAGGTCCGGACGCCTTCTTCGGTGAGGTTGATGCCTTCGAAGCTGACCGCGATGTTCTTCGTAATGTCATAGCTGGCGCTGAGGTCGAGCTGCCCATAAGGCGCGGTGAACACCGGATTATGATAGCTGTCGCGGTTGAGCTGGCTCAGGAACTTGGCACGCCAGTTATAGGCAAGACGTGCCGAGATCCCGTACTTTTCGTAGATCAGCGTCACGTTGGCGGTATCCGACAAGCCCACCAGTGCGAACTGGTCGACGCTCGGATCGGCCGCCACGTCGATACCGACATTGCCGCGAACCAGGGTATAGCTAGCGGCAATGCCGACGCCGGTCCGGCCGAAGAAATACTGGCCGGCAAGCTCGACGCCGTAAATCTCCGCATCCTTGTTGTTGATCGGCGTATTGACCGAGAAGTTGAACAGCGGATCATTGGCGTTGGCGAGAATGTCGACTGCGCCAAGCACGGAGTCTACAAAGGCCTGATTGAGCGCACCATTGCTGTAATTGGCCTGGAACTGCGTGTTGGTCGCGGCCACATCGCCGTTATGTTGTTGCAACAGCGCCGTATAAGTGAACAGGTTTACGTCAGTGATGTCGGCATGGATCACGTTCTGCAACTGGTCCTTCGCGGTACCCGAGCGCGTGCCCGCCGCACCCGATGTGGGATCTCGCAAACCGAACAGGTTGCGGTTGACCAACGTGTTGCCGATGAAGTTGTGGACTCGCTTGTCGAAGAATCCGACCGAGAAATAGCTGTCCTTGTTCGGATACCATTCGAGCGACACGTCGAAGTTATCCGAGTCCAGCGGATTCAGACCGGTATTGTTGGCGAAGCCGGTGGGGGTACCGCCGATCGCGGTGGGTCGCGGCGGGGCGCCGACGGTGGTCGAGGCGAACAGGCTGCCATAAGGAGCCCGCGCGATCGTCTTCGAATAGGAGAAGCGGCCCTTCAGCTTGTTTGTGATGTCGAGCGAAAAGTCCATCGACGGGAGAAGATTGGTGTAACTGCCCTTGGAGGTCAGCGCCTGGCGGTCGGTCGAGTTGAGAACGCTGAAGTCATTGTCCGCATTCCAGACGATTGCAAGCGGGACCGGCTGCAGCGACTCGGCGTTGACCTTAGTGCTCTCGAACCGGGCTCCGGCGACGAGTTGGGCGTTCATGTCGCCGATCGTGCCGTTCCAGGTGATCTGGCCATAGACCGACCAGATGTCTTCCTTCACGCGATTATAGCTGTTGGCGTCGAGGTTGTTCTGGTGGTTCACGCCGTCGTTCGTGATGCCGATATAATGTTGGTACAGCGCGTTGTAGAGCTTGGTCGCATCCTCGGTGCGCCACGCGACCAGCGAATTCGCATCGGCGTTCGGATTGTTGTGCGTGAACTGGCATGCCGCGCAGAACTGGAATACTTGGCCTGGCGCCACGGCAGCAATGTCAGGCGGCAGCGAATTGCCCCAGTCGCCCAGCACCTGGCGGGTATTGTATTGGGTCTGCAGCGTGTCGGTGGTGCGATAGCCGCCGCCGAAATTGAAGCGGCTGCCGCCGCCCAGATCCCAGCTGCCATCAAGGTTCAGTTCCTTGACACGCTGCGATTGAGTCGACGCGAACTGACGCTGCACAGCGCCCGACAAGTCACCCGCATCGAGCTTGTTGTCGCAATTGCCCTTGATGAAAGGCACGCCGGCAGGCGTCGTGCTCGGGGTGCAGTCGTTGAAGGTCAGCGTCTGCTGCGGGAAACCGCCGCCCGTCGTCGTCAGTGAGTGCGAGGTCACGACCGGCATGTTGAACGCGACCGTGGTCGAGGTCTGGCCGTTGGGATTGTCGGGCAGGCTCTCCGCCTTGCCGATATGCCCGTCGAGCACGAACGTCAGGCGATCGGTCGGCCGCCAATCGAGGTTCAGGCCGACATCCCACAGGCGGTTCTTCTGCGCGCGATAAGCTTGTTCGAACGACGTGTCCTTCACGCCGTTGATCACTTCGTGCAGGTACGACGTTGTCGCGATGCCGTTCGACGCGTCGTCGAAGGTCACTTCGTCGAACGGACGGTTGAACCAGTTAGACTGAGTCGAGCGGCGTTCCGATTCACGGAGCTGCGCATAGAGGCCGTCAGCGGTGATGGTCAGCCGGTCGGTCGGCTTGAACTCCAGGACAGCCTGGCCATTCAGACGTTCGCGACTCGCTTCGGAGAAGTGATAGCGGCTGTCATTGGGCACCGAGACCAGGACGTTGGAATTGCCCGGCAGGTTGTTGATCTTAGTCGCGGCGTTGACGAAGCCGTTGGCCGGATTGAGGAAATCCGTCAGCGTGCGGATGTTCCAGTCGTCGCTCGCGACGCTGGGGAAGCTGAAATTGCGTTTCTGGTAGCTGCCGAACAGCGAGATGCCGATCTTCTGGTCCCTGTCGCTCCAGCTGACGAGCCCAGAGACTTCCGGAGTCACATGACTGCCGCAGCTGATGCAATCGTCCGCGCTGGTGTCATAACCGGCCTTCGCGCCGATCGTGCCGTTGAAGCCGCTATTCGGCGCATCCAGCGGCCGGCGCGTGACGACGTTGATCGTGGCGCCGATGCCGCCCGAGGGCACCGCCGCACGGCCGGTCTTGTAGACCTCGAGCGTCTTGACGCCTTCCGACGCGAGATTGGAGAAGTCGAACGAACGACCGAACCCGCCGGCGCCATCGCCCTGCTGGTCACCGCCAACCGAGACGATGTCCGAGGTGGCAAGCTGGCGTCCGTTCAACGTGACGAGATTGTATTGAGCGCCGAAACCACGAACCGTAACCGTCGACCCTTCGCCGTTGACGCGGTCGATCGACACGCCGGGAATACGCTGCAGCGATTCGGCAAGGTTGGTGTTGGGGAATTTGCCGATGTCCTCGGCGGAAATCGCATCGACCACGCCGTTCGAATTGCGCTTGATCGCGATCGACCGTTCGAGCGACGCGCGCACGCCGGTGATCACGATGTCGGGTCCAGCCGATTGGTCGGGCGTATCAGCCTGCGCTGTCGGCGGCGGCGGTGCCGGGTCGGCTTGCGGGGCGGTCGATTGCGGATCGGTCTGCGCCATGGCGGCAGCGGGCAGAATCAGCCCTGCGGCAAGCGCCACGACAGACGTAGAAAGCTTTAGTCCCCTCATTTCATCCTCCCTTTCGCCCGGTTCTCTACCGGCGCGATCCACCTGTTGTGAGCGATGTTATCTCGCTTCGATACTTTTCCTACCGTGTCCGACATCGATGTCAATGTCGGACAGCATTTTGTCAGGGCAAAGCGAGCGATTTTGCTATCGAGACTTTGCCGGTCGCGACCGCATGCGCAGCGTCGGTCGCCAGGGTCAGCTGATAGATGCCTGCGGGTCGCTGCCAGCTATTGCCCTGCCAGCGCGCCAGTACGCGAGGATCGGCGGTGATCGTCACCGTGCGCGTCTCGCGCGGCTTCAACTGCTCGCGCCGCCATCCCGCAAGGCGCAACGGGCTGCCATCGGGCAAAGTGACATAGAGTTGGGGCACCGCCGCCGTCGCACGATCGGAGGCATTGACGATCTCCACCGTCACTCCCGGCTTCGCGCCGCCCACGAAGCGAGCATTTCGATACGTGATGGTCGCGTAACTCAGACCATAGCCAAACGGGAAAAGCGGTTGAGAACCCTTCGCGGCGTACCAGCGATAGCCGACATCGGCGCCCTCCTGATAATCGACCGGGAAAGCGGCCAAGCCGGTAGGATCGCCTGAGCCGGCGTTGCTCGCCGCATCGCTCTTCGCCTCGGGCGGGCTGACCGGACGCGGACGCGGCAGCTGGTCGGTCGTCCGCGGAAAGCTGATCGGCAGGCGCCCCGTGGCATCCACTTCGCCGTAGAGGATTCGGGCGAGCGCCTCGCCCCCGCGCTGGCCGGGATACCACGCCTGGACCACTGCTGGCACGCGATCGATCCACGGCATCAATACCGGTCCGCCCGTCTCCAGCACCACGACACTCCTGGGATTGGCGGCGGCGACTGCGTCGATCAGCGCGTCCTGGTTATCCGGCAGCGACAGCGACGGCGCGTCCTGCGCTTCGGTCTGCCATTGCGTGGCGAAGATGATCGCGATGTCGGCTGCCTTGGCGGCCGCTGCGGCCGCCGCCGGGTTGGTGCCATCCACGAACGAGACCTCGGCGTTCGGCGCCAGAGCGCGGATCGCCTTGAGCGGCGAGGAATTATGATAGGTGATTCGCGCGAACGACGCAGCCGCACCGCTGGTCAGCGGAATCTCAACCGGCACGCCGCCGACCGAACGGACTTGCGACGATCCGCCGCCGGACAAGACCCCGACATCGGCATGTCCACCGATCAGCACGATCTTTTGCGCACGCTTGGCGAGCGGCAATATGCCGCCCTGGTTCTTGAGCAGGACGATCCCCGCCTCGGCCACGCGTTGCGCCGCGTCGGCGTGCGCGACATAGTCGATCGGCTGCGCCGTTGCGGGCGTGGGATTGTCGTATAGGCCGCTCGAGATCACACCGGTCAAAATGCGGCGCACCATCGTATCCAGCCGCGCCTCGGATATCTTCCCATCGGCCATGGCGGCGGCAAAGGGCGCGCCGAAATATATCTCCTTATCAAGCTCCTGGCCTGATTGCTGATCAAGCCCTGCATTGGCTGCCTTGACCGTCGAATGGACCGCGCCCCAATCCGACATGACGAATCCGGGATAGCGCCACTCGTCGCGTAGCACTTTGGTCAGCAGGAACTCGTTCTCGCACGTATAGTCGCCGTTGAGCTTGTTATACGCGCACATGACCGAGCCAGGACGCCCGTCCTTGACCGCGATTTCGAACGCCAGCAGGTCGCTCTCGCGCAAGGCCGGCTCGCCGATGCGAGCGTCCAGGATCGTGCGCCCGGTCTCCTGCGAGTTCAGGGCGAAATGCTTGACCGTCGAGATGATATGATTCGATTCGACCCCGCGCACCACGGCGGCGGCCAGCGTCCCGGCGAGCAGCGGGTCCTCGCCGAGATATTCGAAATTGCGGCCGTTCCAGGCGTCGCGAGTCAGGTTGACGCCGCCCGCGAGCAGCACGTTGAAGGTCTTGGCGCGCGCCTCCGCGCCGGCCATCGCCCCGCCGGCGAAGGCAAGCGCCGGATCGAAGGTGGCGGCAGTCGCCAGACCGGCGGGCAGCGCAGTGGCGACGTCACCCTTGCGCTGCTCGACCTGATTGGCGACACCCAGGCTGGCATCGCTTTCGCGCAAGGTCGGAATGCCGAGCCGCGGGACGCCCGGAACATAGCCTGCCGAGGGAATCATGTCGGCCGGCGGCGTCGCGGTCCGCGGTGGGAACAGGCCGTGGATATAAGCGAGCTTTTCCTCCCGCGTCATCGCCTTGACCAGCGCATCGGCGCGCTCGGCGGCCGGCCGTGTGCGGTCACGCCATGGCTCGGCCTTGCGCGCCACCGCGGCATCTCGCGCCATCAGCGCTACCGGTGCGCATCCGAGGCAAAGCGAAAGCCCGATCACGGCTTTGGCGAAACGGGTCGTCACGGGCGAACTCCTTTGGAAGGCGTTGTTCTAGCGAATAAAAAAACGGCCGCCGCCATCAGGCAGCGACCGTGAGCTCGGCCTGATGCAGCCGAGCAGGGAGGAACGAGAATCGCGCAGGGAAGCCAAGCACACGCCGATCCGCATCGCTCTTGCGGCTACAACGCATGTCCCCTCCCCGATCATTTGCGCGAACGCTTGACGAGTTGATCGCTAAAGCCGACATCGATGTCAACAGGCTTCGGCAATTTATGCCGAGATGCAGAGGGAGGGGACGTTGGTGGGACGCAAGGTGGCGGCGGTCGCGCTGGGAACGGTCGCGATGGCGTTGGCGAATCAGGCACTAGCGCAGGTTGCACCCCCAACCCCTTCCACCCCAGCCAACACCGCGCGGCCAGCAGAATGGCCCGAAATCACCTCGCCGGTGCCCGAGGATCCGGCAATCGAGAAGCGGATCACGCAGTTGATGGCGCGGATGTCGCTCGAGCAGAAGATCGGCCAGGTCGTTCAGGGCGATATCGCCTCGATCACGCCGGACGACGTTCGCAAATATCATCTCGGCTCGGTCTTCAACGGCGGCAATTCGGATCCGAATGGCCAGTATAATGCGCCGGCAAAGGACTGGCTGGCGCTCGCCGACGCGTTCTGGGATGCCTCGACCAGCGATGACCCCAAATTGCCGCGCATTCCCGCGATCTGGGGAATCGACGCGGTTCACGGGCATTCGAACATCGTCGGCGCGACGCTGTTCCCGCACAATATCGGCCTCGGC
>FSUD01000164.1_pt1 | contig 17946 bp, 12 predicted proteins | sample 1637011 | NCBI WGS metagenome assembly FSUD01 (sample SAMEA3914816, study PRJEB12502) | metagenome | biome: forest; material: soil | place: USA | collected 2011-09-16 | depth 0.3 m
CCATAATCTCGGGGCGATAGCGGCTCTCGGCCCGCTGCAACGCGTTGCCCTGCGTGTAATAGTGCCAGGATTCGGCGAACTCGCGACGATCCTCCAGCGCCTTGCCAAGCGCGAAGCAGAGATGGATGCGATCGATCGCCGCGATCTTCGGCGAGCCTTCTTCGGCCCTCATCCGGACAATCTCGTCCTCCTCGAACCGGAAGGTCTTGAGGTTGGCGAGGCTCCAATAGGCATCGCCGAAATCGGGCCGCGCCGATGCCGCCGCTCGATAGGAGCCGATCGCTTCGGGCACGTCGCCGACGGTCTTCAACGCATGGCCCAGCCAGAGATGCAGATCGGGCGAGTCCGGTACCCTCGCCAGCACATCGCGATACAGGCCGATCGCGCGCGCGTGATCGCCCAGCCCGACCGCCACCGTTGCTTCAAGCACGTTGTAGTCGGGATTGTCCGGATCGGCGGCGCGCAGCATCTCCACCTGTGCGCGCGCTTCGGCATATTTGTGACGCTGGACCAGGCATTGGGTATAATCGTGCCGCGTCGGCGGATGATCCGGCACCATCGCCACCACGGCCTCGAGCAACAGTTCGGCGTCGTCGAGCACGTCGTGCGCCATGCCGATCTTGGCCAGCAACCGCATCGCCTCGGGATCGTCGCCGTCGCGCAACAGCGTGCCGCGAACGATTTCCTCGGCGGGTCCGAGATCGCCATCGGAGAACAGCGACGTCGCGGTCACCACTTCGGGCCGGAGCGCGGCAAGCGCGGCTACATGGCTGGCGGCGACTTGTGACTTTTCGCCGTCGCCGACGATCCGGTACAGCCCTTCCAGCATCCGCCAGCTCATCGGCAGCGCCGGGTTGATATTCACCGCGCGCAGCAACAGGTCGATCGCCTCGGGCGCCTCCTTGCGTGCGACATGGCACAGGCCGCGTTCCTGCAGCATCTGGCTGAACTGGGGATGCTCCGCCTCGAGCCGGTCGAGCATCGCCATCGCTTCGTCGACCCGCCCGGCATGGCGGAGACTCACCGCCGCCAGCAGCAGCAGATCGCGGTTCTCGGGATATGTGGCGAGCAGCGCCCGAGCATCGGCCAGGACGGCGTCATGCCGCCCGGCCTGCTGCAACCCGCGCAGCCGAGCGACCTCGGCCGCGATCTCAAGCGCTGGAGGAATCGTGGTGGTAACGTTCATCGGCTTTCAGCGCGCAACGGATAAGCGGGTATCGCCACCCGCATACCCGTCGGCGCCAAGCTTGGCTTCAGAAATCATACCCGATGCGCAGACCCATCACGCGTGGACGGATCGGCACATCCGAGCGGATGAACTGCGCGGTCGAGGTGAACGTGCTGGCATGCGAGTTGGTCAGGTTGGTGACGTAGAGCTGAGCGTTCCAGCCTTCCGCCGACGCCACACCCATCGACGCATCCACCGTAGTATAGGCCGGCTGCACGTAGCGCAGGAACGTGGTGTCGGGCACCAGTACATTGTCGCCCGATTTGTAGTTGGCCGGCTTGTTGAACATCTTGCCGGTATAGGTCGCCCCGACCTGAACGAACGGCTTGTAGTCGCCGATGTTCCAGTCATAGCGGATGCGGCCGCTCGCCTGCACCTTCGGAGCGAACGCCGCCGTCGCGCCGATCACACCGAACGGGTTCGGAAAGTCGATGCCCTTGATCGACGTGATGCACTTGCCGAGCGTCGGCGAGGTCGCGATGTTGCTGACCAGACACGGCGAGCTGGTCTGCTTCGTGTCGTTATACGTCGCCGTCCCGAACAGCGTCAGGCCATCAGCCGGACGCGCCGTCAGCTGAAGCTCGCCACCCTTGATGTTATAGTCCGGACCATTGGTCAGGAACGTCGTGTTGCCGAGCTGCGCGGGTGCGTAGAACGCGAACTGAACATTGCTCCAGTCCATGTTGTAGGCGGTCAGGTTGATCTGCAGCCAGCGATTGAACAGCGACGTCTTCAAGCCGATTTCGTAGTTGTTGAGCGAGTCCGGCGCATAGCTGTTCGGCGTGAAATACTGATTCACGCCGCCGTTCGCTGCCGTGCCCGGTCCAACCGCGACCGAACGCTGGCTGCGGTTGAAGCCGCCCGGACGGAAGCCCTGGGAGAAGGTGAAATAGGCCATCGTCGTCTTGGTGACGTTCCAGGTCAGGCTAGCCCGGCTCTTGAAGCCGTGATAGGTGACATGGTCGCCGTTGACGCCACCGATATTGATCATGCTGCCGGTGCACTGGCCGTTGGGCACGTTGAGGCAGCTGCCGCCGGTGCCGTATTGCGCGCCGGTCTCATATTCCTTGTAGTTGTAATAGCGGGTGCCGCCGGTGATCGTCAGCACGTTCGGAATGATGTCGACGTCGACCGACCCGAACGCGGCCAGCTGGGTATAGCCGCGCTTCACGTCCTCGCCGAACCCGGTATTGTCGCCGCGCACGCCCGGCTGATTGACGTCGGCACCCTCGATCGTGCGGACATTCGCCACGCAGGCCTGGCCGCCGGCCAGAGCGATCTGAAGATTTGCGGGGGTACAGGACGGGATCGTCTTGTATTCGAAGTTCATTACGTCGCCGATGCGGAACGTTTCCTGGAACACGCCGGCAATCGCACGGATCCGCCAGGTGTCGGGCGTGCTGAGCCGGAATTCGTTGCTCAGATGGGTGTTCTTGACCTTGTCATGCCAATAGGTCGCCGGCGAGAAACAGGTTGCCGGAGTCGGCTTCGGGCCGCCGGCGTTCTGCCAGGGAGTGCTGCCGCCGGAACAGGTGTAGTAGACGCCGTAAGCGGTGCGCGAATAGTTGGTATAGTCGATCTGGTTGTCGATCCGGCGCTCCAGATAGCTGCCGGTATAGACCGCGCTCAGCGGTCCGATCTTGCCGTGCACCGTCCAGGCCGTGCTCTCGAACCGGTCCTTGTCGAAGCTCGGCGTGAACGACGTGGTTTCGAGCGGCCCCAGCTTCTGGAAGTCCGAGCCGATCGGATAGGTCTGCGACTGGCCGCGCGTTTCCAGATTCTGGAGGCTCTCGGTGATCAGCAGGCTCCATTCGGAGTTGATGTCCCACTGCGCCTCGACGCGGGCGCCGGTATAGGTTGCGGGGTTGAAATCCTTCTCCGCGACATCGCCATTGTTGATCTGGCGGCCTGCGCCGGTGCTGACCGTGCAGAAGCCCGACGTGGTCGACAGGCCGTTGGGGCAAATGCCGCCGGCGTTGGGCTTGATGTTGAGGTAGAAGCTGCCCGGATCGTTATTGTTCCGGGTGAAGGTGCTGTAAACGTTGTCGATATAGCCACCGCGACGCTCATTATAGACGGTCGCGCGGATCGCGAACACGTCCTTCACGATCGGCACGTTCAGCGTCAGCACTTCGCTGTTGTTGGGCGCACCGTCCGACGTGAAACCGTACATCGCTTCGGCATGGCCTTCGAATCGGTCCATCTTCGGCTTGTTGGTGATGTAGCGCACCGCGCCCGCCTCGGCGCCGCCGCCGAACAGCGTGCCCTGCGGGCCTTCGAGCACTTCGACCCGCTCGATATCGGCGGCGTAGATGTCGACGTTGCGCGCCGGGAACTGCATCGACTGATCGTCGAGATAGAGCGCGACGTTGGGGAAGTTGCCGATCGTGGCACTCGACTGGCCGCCGGCGAACCCGGCCGACAGGCCGCGCATGAAGACCACGCCCTGGCCCGGGCCGTTGTTACCGAAGGTGACGTTGGGCGTATATTTGACCAGATCGTCGAACGACCGGACGTTAAGCTGAGTCAGCGTCTCGCCAGTGAAGGCCTGGATCGTCACCGGCACCTTCTGGATGCTTTCGTTGCGCCGCTGCGCCGTCACGATGATGTCGCCGCCATTCGCGTCGGTCGTCTGTGCAGCGGCGGGGGTGGTAGCATCGGGGCCGGCCTTGGCATCTGCGGCGGCTGCGCTGGCCGGGATGGCATCGGCGGCGGTCTGCGGCGCGGTTGCGGCCTGAGCGGCGGTTCCGCTCAGCATAGCGGCGACGGCGCAGGAAATAAGATAGCGGCTCTTCATCGCTTCCCCCCTTGGCAATCGATCCGGCGCGCCCGCTTGCGGGCGCGTGACGCGGTCGGATCTGAAAGTTGATGGGCCGAGTCGTTCCCGGTCCCTGGGCCAAGCCTTTCATCCGGAAGCACGGGTCGTCGCCAAGTCATTGCCTGTATGGCGCGAATAGGCTGCGCCTATGGAAATGCCGTGGAATCGTCACGCAAGAGTCACGAGCCAGCATTAGTTCGACACAAAGATGGCGGCGAATTACCAACATTTACGGGCGTTTCACGCAATCGCGGTCGAAGGCGGCGTGTCGCGCGCCGCGCGTCGTCTCAATGTCTCACAACCGACGCTATCGCAGCAGCTAAAGGCGCTGGAAGCGCGCCACGGCGTCAATTTGTTTGAAAATCGCAAGCTGCCGCTCAAGCTGACCGGCGCGGGCAAGGATTTGTTCGCGCTGACGCAGAAGCTGTTCACGGCAGCGGGCGATATCGACGAGATGCTCGGGGAAAGCGTCGGGCCGGTCGGCGGGATGGTCCGGCTAGGCTCGGACAATCCCGCTTATGCGGCGAGAGTGGTGGCATTGTTCCGCCGGCTTCACCCCCAGACCGCCGTGCAGGTCCGCATGGGCAATGCGCGCGAAGTGATGCGATGGCTGAGCGAGGCTCAGATCGACGCAGCGCTGGCCAGCGATCCGCCCGCAGACGCAGCGTTCAGTTACGAACCGCTGTTCAGCGATCATCTGTGCTGCGCGATGCCGGTCGATCACGCGCTGGCGAAACTGCCTGCGGTCCCGATCGATTGCCTGTCCGATCAGCTCCTGCTGCTGCGCGAAGCAACGTCGAAAACGCGCGCGTTTATCGAGCGCGCTTTGGCTGCGGCCGGCGTTGCTCCACTCACGCTGGAGATGGGCAGCCGCGAGACTATCCGCGAGGGCATCGCCTTGCGGCTGGGTGTCAGCGTGTTCTTCTCGTCCGAATGCCCGCCCGACTCCCGGATCAAATACGCTCCGCTGGAAACGCCCGGGGGCGATTTCGAGCTGCTGAGCTATCTGGTGTGTCAGCGCGAGCGCAAGCGCACCACGTTGTTGCGGACGTTGCATGCCGTGGTCGGGGAGCTTCGCGATTCGGAAGCGGTGGAGGCGGAGCGGATCGCGGTTTAAACGGGAGTCCGCCGCGGCAAAGCCGCGCCGTCGGTCCTCGCGTTGCGAGGCCGGCCGCGCCGCCGCTAGCCGCGATTTAGCTCCGCTAAATCTTGGCGGCGGCTGGAGCGGGTGAAGGGAATCGAACCCTCGTCGTAAGCTTGGGAAGCTTCTGCTCTGCCATTGAGCTACACCCGCACACCGAGCGCAGGCCGATACAGGCTGCCGATGGGTCGCGCAAGCGACCTATCCCAGATTGGGCCGTAGCCACCGCTCCACTTCGCCGACCGGCCTACCGCGCCGCTCAGCATAGTCGGCGACTTGATCGCGATCGATCTGCGCGACGCCGAAATAGCTCGATTCCGGATGCCCGAAATAGAAGCCCGACACCGCCGCGGTCGGCCACATCGCCATGCTCTCGGTCAGCGTAATCCCGGCAACGTCGTTGCCGTCGCCCATCAGCATCTCGAACAATTGCGGCTTCAGCGTATGGTCGGGGCACGCGGGATAACCCGGCGCGGGTCGGATACCGCGATAGCTTTCGCGAATAAGCTCTTCGTTCGACAGATTTTCGCCCGCCGAGTGACCCCAAAGGGTGGTGCGCACATGTTGATGCAGCCGCTCGGCGAACGCTTCGGCCAGACGATCGGCCAGCGCCTTCAGCAGGATGTCCGAATAATCGTCATGCGCCGCCTTGAAGCGTGCCAGATGCGGCTCGATACCGTGCCCCGCCGTCACCGCGAAGCCACCGATCCAGTCGCCATCGGGCGAGATGAAATCGGCCAGGCACATGTTCGGCCGCCCTTCCCGCTTGGCGATCTGCTGGCGCAGGAACGGGATGCGGCGCTCGGTCTTGCCGTCATCGACGATCACATCGTCGCCGTCGCGACGGCACGGCCACAGCGCAGCCACACCGCGAGCGGTGAGCCACTTTTCAGCAATGATCGTGTCGAGCATCGCCTGCGCATCGGCGAACAACCCACGCGCGCTTTCGCCGACCACCGCGTCTTCGAGGATGCCGGGATAATTGCCGGCCAGTTCCCACGAGCGGAAGAATGGCGTCCAGTCGATCACCTCGCGCAGATCGGCCAGCGACCAGTCATCGAAGCGATGCAGTCCCGGCTGTAGTGGCGTCGACGCCTTCAGGTCGAGATCGGCAACAAACGCGTTCTCGCGTGCGGCCGCCAACGTCACCAGGTTCGAGCCCTTGGCATTGGCACGCTTGACGCGGACGTCATCATATTCGGCCTTGGTGCGGCTGACGAAATCGACCGACTGCCCCTCCGACACCAGTGACGTGCAGACGCCGACCGCCCGGCTGGCGTCGAGCACGTGGACGACCGCACCGTCATAGGCAACGTCGATCCGCAGCGCGGTGTGGACGCGGCTAGTGGTAGCGCCGCCGATCAGCAGCGGCATCGTCATGCCGGCGCGCTTCATCTCTTCGGCCACCGTCACCATCTCGTCGAGCGACGGCGTGATCAGACCCGACAAGCCGATCATGTCGGCGTCGTTCTCGTTGGCGGCTTGCAGGATCGTCTGCCACGGCACCATGACGCCCAGATCGACGATCTCGAACCCGTTACACTGGAGCACGACGCCGACGATGTTCTTGCCGATGTCATGCACGTCGCCCTTGACAGTCGCCATGATGATCTTGCCCTTGCCCTTGGCGCCGGGCTCCTTGGCGGCTTCGATATAGGGCAGCAGGTGAGCGACCGCCTTCTTCATAACGCGAGCACTTTTAACGACTTGCGGCAGGAACATCTTGCCCGATCCGAACAAGTCGCCGACCACGTTCATGCCGTCCATCAATGGGCCCTCGATCACTTCGATCGGCCGGGCGAACTGCTGGCGGCATTCCTCGGTATCGTCGACGACGTGCAGGTCGATGCCCTTGACCAGCGCATGTTCCAACCGCTTGGCGACCGGCCAGCCGCGCCATTCCTCGGCCGCCTTTTCGGCGACGGCATCGGTGCCCTTGAAGCGCTCGGCCAGCGTGACCAGCCGCTCGGTCGGGGTGATGTCCGGGTCGCGCTGCGAGCGGTTGAGGATGACGTCTTCGCACGCCTCGCGCAGTTCCGGGTCGATCGTGTCGTACACGTCGAGCTGCCCGGCATTGACGATGCCCATGTCCATGCCCGCCGGAATGGCGTGGTACAGGAAGATGGAGTGCATCGCCTTACGCACCGGCTCGTTACCGCGAAACGAGAAGCTCAGGTTCGAGAGGCCGCCCGAGATATGGCAATGCGGGCAGCGCTTCTTGATCTCCTTGCACGCCTCGATGAAGTCGACGCCGTAATTGTTGTGCTCCTCGATCCCCGTCGCCACCGCGAAGATATTGGGGTCGAAGATGATGTCTTCCGGCGGGAAGTCGATCGTCATCAGCAGCTTGTAGGCGCGCTCGCAGATCTCGACCTTGCGCTGCTGCGTATCGGCCTGGCCGGTCTCGTCGAACGCCATGACGACGACGGCGGCACCATAGGCCATGCACTTCCTGGCGTGGAGCAGGAACGCTTCCTCGCCTTCCTTCATGCTGATCGAATTGACGATCGGCTTGCCCGAGACGCACTTGAGCCCCGCCTCGATCACCGACCATTTCGAGCTGTCGATCATCACCGGCACGCGCGCGATATCGGGCTCGGCGGCGATCCGCTTGAGGAACTTGGTCATCGCCTCGACCGCGTCGAGCAAGCCTTCGTCCATGTTGACGTCGATGACCTGCGCTCCGTTCTCCACTTGCTGGAGCGCGACGTTGGTGGCGGCCTCGTAATCGCCGGCCATGATGAGCTTCTTGAATGCCGCGGAGCCCGTGACGTTGGTGCGCTCGCCGATATTGACGAAGGTCGCGGTCGGCGCGGTGTCCTGAACGTCGATCGTGTCGGTCATGCCGGGATCAGCATCGGTTCGAGGCCGGCGAGGCGAGTCTGCGGTTTCAAGGCCGGCGGGGTGCGCGGCGCGCGGCCGGCAACGATGTCGGCGATCGCCTTGATATGTGCCGGGGTCGATCCGCAGCACCCGCCCAGGATGTTGACCAGCCCCTGCTCAGCCCATTCGCCGACCTTTGCGGCGGTCTGGTCGGGCAGTTCGTCATATTCGCCCAACTCGTTGGGCAGGCCGGCGTTCGGATAGACCATGATCAGCGTATCGGCGATGCCCGACAGGGTGCGGACATGCGGGCGCAGCTGCTCCGCACCGAACGAGCAATTGAGTCCGATCGTGATCGGCTTGGCATGGCGCACCGCGTGCCAGAACGCCTCGACCGTATGCCCCGACAGATTGCGGCCCGATAGGTCGGTCAGCGTCATCGACATCATGATCGGCACGTCGCGGCCGATCGCGTCGGCGGCCTCCTGCGCGGCCATGATCCCGGCCTTGGCGTTGAGCGTGTCGAACACCGTCTCGATCAGGATGAAGTCGCAACCACCCTCGATCAGCGCGTCGCATTGCTCGCGGTACACGCCCTTCAGATAGTCGAAGTCGATCTCGCGATAGCCCGGATCGTTGACGTCGGGCGACAGCGACAAGGTCTTGTTGGTCGGCCCGATCGCGCCAGCGACGAAGCGGCGATTGCCGTCCTTCGCGGCATATTCATCGGCCAGCCGCCGCGCGATCTGCGCCGAGGCGACGTTGATCTCGCGCACCAGATGCTCGGCCCCGTAATCGGCCTGGCTGATCTTGTTGGCGGAGAAGGTGTTGGTCGAGACGATGTCCGACCCCGCGTCCAGATACTCGCGCGTAATCTGCTCCGGCACCTCGGGCCTGGTCAGCGCCAGGATGTCGTTATTGCCCTTCTGGTCGTGGCTCAGGCTGAGATCGCCGGCATAATCCGCCTCGGCCAGCTTCCAGTTCTGGATCTCGGTGCCGAACGCGCCGTCGGTCATCAGGATGCGATGCTGGGCCGCCGCGATCAACGCGGCGCGCGCGCCAAGCGGCGGCGTGGAAGGGGAGGCAGAGCTGGTCGCCATATCGAGTCGTCCGTGCTGTCAGGAGAAAGTCCTGTCAGCTCAATATAAAGATATCTTTATATGTTCAAGTCACTCGGGCGATGGGAACGATGATTGGCAGTCCGTGCGGGTCGGTGGCGGCCACGATATCGACCGCAAAGGCGTCGGCTATATTGGCGGCGGTGAGTACCGTCGCGCGATCCCCGGATGCCAGGATTCTGCTTTCTTTCAACAGGATGACATCGTCGGCGACGCGAGCGGCCTGAGTCAGATCGTGCAGCACCAACAGCACTCCGGTGCCGCTTTGGGCGGCCGCGCGAAACATCGACAGGGCATCCAGTTGATGCGCGGGATCGAGGCTGGCGAGCGGCTCATCGGCCAACAGCCAGCGCGGCTGGCCCGCCAGCACGCGCGCCAGCAGTACGCGGGCGCGCTCTCCTCCCGACAATTCTCGCACGCGGCGGTCGCGCAGATCGGTGGTTCCAGTCGCGGCCAGCGCGGCCTCGATCGCCGCCGCGTCCTCCGCCGCGCCGCTCCGATGCGGCATCCGGCCCAGCGCGACCAGATCGGTCACCGCCATGTTCCAATGCACCACGGCATCCTGCGGGAGATAGCCGATTGCTTGTGCCCGTTCGCGGATCGGCATCCGCCCGACGTCCACTCCATCCAGCATCACGCTACCATTGATGGGCCGGATCAGCCCGGCGGCGGCGCGGACCAGCGAGCTCTTGCCGGCGCCGTTCGGGCCGAGGACCGCGGTGACTCGGCCTGGGGTCAACGTCGCGGTGATATCGGACAGAACGGTGCGGCCCGACAATTCCACCGTAAGGCGATCGAAGCTCAGCGCCATGACCGCCCCCGTTCGCCGAGCAACAGCGCGAGGAAGAACGGCGCGCCGATCAGCGCCATCGCTACGCCCAGGCGGACTTCGCTCGCCCCCGGCGCCAACCGGCATAGACTGTCGGCGGCTAGCACCAGCGCTGCTCCTCCCAACGCGCTCGGTAACAACAAGGCGGACGGCGTGGCTCCGGTCAGCGGGCGCAACAGATGCGGCACGACTAAGCCGACGAACCCGACAACACCAGTCACGGCAACCCCTGCCCCCACGGCCAGCCCGGCCCCGGCGATGATCAGCGCCTGCAGCCGCACCAGGCTAACCCCTAGCGACCGCGCCGCGCCTTCGCCCAGCGATAGCGCATCCAGCCCACGCCCGGTCATCAGCAACAGTGCGCAGCCCACCAGAATGAACGGCGCAGCGTGGAACAGATCGTCGGGCCCGCGATCGGTCAGCGCGCCCATCAGCCAATCGATAACCTCCGCCACGACATAGGGATTGGGCGCAATCGAGATCAGGAATGCGGTAAGCGCCGCCGCCAGGCTCGCCAGCACGGTCCCGGCCAGCACAAACGCCGCCGGACTTTCGGCCCGCCAGGTCAGCGCGGCGAGCAGCGCCATCGCCCCCGCCGCCGCGAACATCGCTGCGGCGAAAATGCCCCATTGGCTGCCGACGCCCAGGATGATCGCCGCCACCGCGCCCAGCGCCGCCGATGACGACACGCCCAATATCCCGGGATCGGCCAGCGGATTGCGCAGCCACCCTTGAAGCACCGCCCCCGACAAGCCCAAAGCGGCCCCGATCAGCAAGCCAAGCCCGGCGCGCGGGATGCGCAGGTCGAGGATGATCGCCCAGCGCGGGTCGCCCGACCACCAGGCATCGAGCGGCACCCATGCCTTGCCCGCCATCAGCGACAGGCCGAACAGGATGACGACCAGCAACGCCAGCGCCATGTTGAGAGCTAGCCGATTCACGGCGCCACCTGCTTGCGGACCGCCGCTAGCCGGGCGAGCGCGGCCGGAATGGTCGGTCCGCCGCAATTCATCAGGCTGCGCGCGAACGGAATTTCGACGACTTTCGCACCAGTGGCCGCGAGCACACGCCGACGCAACGCGGCGGTGCGCCCTCCCGCATCGGGCGCGAGAATGAGGGCCGGCGGGTGCGATACGATCGTCTCCACTGGCAGCGTTCCGGTCGACATCAGGCCATAATCCGCAGCGGCATCGCGGAATCCTGCTTTGGTCAGCAACTCGTCGAGCAACGTCCCGCCGCCATTGGCGAGATCGCCGCCGATGAACAGCAACGCCGCCGGCCGCGCCGGGCCATGCCGGCTCGCCGCCACCGCAGCGTCGATGCGCTGGGCCAGCGCCGCGCCCCGTTGACCGGCGCCGACAGCCGTCGCCAATTCCATCAATTGCGCCTTGCTGGCGGCAATGGTCGTCGGGGAATCGAGATAGAGCGTCTTCAATCCCGCCCGCTCGAACGCGGCGCGAGTCGACGGCGCGGTAAAGCTGCTGGCGACCACAAGATCGGGCTTGAGCGCGATCACTTCCTCCGCTGTGCCGGTCGTCGTGCGAAACTTCTTCGCGACATCGAGTGGGATCGAGGTCGCGCCGGGGTCCTGCGAATAATGGCTGATCGCCGCGATCCGGTCCGGCGGGACCAGTGCCAGCAGCATCTGATCCGCACACGGATTGGTCGAGACGATCCCGCCCCCCGACGCTCCACCTGCCGGCGCACAGCCGGCGAGCAGGCAAGCGAGGAGCGGAACCGTCCGTGTCATCAGTCGAGCTTCACCCGGATGCCGCCATAGGCCGCGCGGCCCAGCGTGCCGTAGTTGGCCACCGTCTGATAATTCTCATCGAACAGATTGTCGACGCGCCCATAGATCGACAGGCGCTTGCCGATCGGCAGCTCGGCACGGATGCCGGTGATCGTATAGCCGTCGAGCCGAGTGAAATTGCCGGCATCGTCGAAGCTGTCGCCGACGATCAGCACCGTCGCGCCGAGCGACAGGCCGAACGGCAAGCGATAATCGGCCGACAGGCTGGCCGTCTGGCGTGGCCGGCGAGCGAGTTCCTTGCCGAAATTGGCCGCCGAGAGATTCTCGCTGTCGATGAAGCTGTATTCGCCGGTCACGGTGAAATTCGATGTCGGCTTCAGCGCCAGCACGAACTCGATGCCCTTGGCCCGCGCGCGGTCGATATTGTTGTAGGTGAAAGTGCTGTTGTCGAAGTCGATCTGGTTCTTCGTATCACGATGGAACCAGGTCACGCTGGCGACGATCGCGTTGCCCAGCAAATGCTGTTCGAGCCCGACGTCATAGCTCTCGGCGCTCTCCGGCTTCAGCGTCGAGGTGCCGAAATCGCTGTAGAGCTGATAGAGAGTCGGCGCCTTGAACCCCTCGGCGTAGCTGGCCCGGATCATCGTATTGGTCGGCAACGTATAGACCGCATTCGCGCCCCAGGTCGTGTGACCACCAAACGCGTCGTCATCGTCATACCGCACGCCGCCGGTGACCGTCAGGCGCTCGACGGGCGTCAGGATCGCCTCGCCATAGAAGCTGTTGATGCCGCGCGCCTTGGACAGGAAGCCGTCAAAGTAGCGCGTTTCCTCATGCTCGGCGCCGACCACCACGCGGATCGCGTTGCTCGCGGTGAAATCGCCTTGATAGGTGTAGCGCTCACTGCGGCCGCGCGAGAAGAAGGTCGGCGCCGGCCCGGCGTCGCGGTCGAAATTGTCGCGGTTGATGTCGGCGATGGCGAAGGCGACAGTGTTGCGGAACCGGCCGTTCAGGAAATCGGCGTGCAACCCCGCATAGCCATACAATTCCTGCGCCTTCGAATATTCGCGGTCGTCGGCGGGCAGGAAGGTGACCGTGTCGAACCCGTCGAGTTCCGTGCGGCTATCGGCATAATAGCCGCGCACGTCGAGGCGGAGGTTCGGAGTGAAGGCAATCTCCACCCGGCCGGTCGCGCCATATTGGCGATAGCCATCGGGCTCGGTGCCGCTCGCTGCGGCGGAAATGCCGTCGGTCCTGAGATAGCCGCCGGTCAGCGCGCCCGAGATGATCCCGGTGCTGCCCGATATTCCAGCGTTGGCGAACACCGTTTCGTTCTCGCCATATTCGACATTGCCGCGCAGGCTCAGGCCCGCGGTCGGTTGCTGAGTAACGATGTTGATGACGCCGCCGATCGCCTGGCTGCCCCACGGCACCGAGTTCGGGCCGCGCAATATCTCGACTCGCTCGACCGATCCCGCGAGCAAATTGGCGAAATCGAATCCGCCGCCCGGCGACGAAGGATCATTGACGCGCGCGCCGTCGATCAAAGTCAGCGTCTGCTCGCCCTCAGCCCCACGAATCCGCACCGTGGTCAGCGTGCCCAGCCCGCCGTTGCGCGACACGGTGACGCCCGGCGTCGTCGCCAGCAAGTCGCTGATCGCGATGGTCTGGCGCTGTTCGATCGTCTGGCGATCGATCACAGTGATGGCCTGACCGATCTGATCGGCAGGCTGCTCGACGCCGCTGGCCGTGACGACGATGTCGTCAGCCTGCCGATCGCTAACCATGACTTGATCGTTCGATGATTGAGCACGCGCCGGCGCGTCCTGAGCACAAGCCGGCGACGAGAGCACCAGCGCGGTGGACGCCAGCAACGTGGCAGTGAAATAATCGATAGTCTTCGACATGGACATGCCCCTTCAAGGGCCGCACCGGATGCCGTCTTTCGACACTCCGGCTGCACGGCCCGGTCATGTCGTTCACTCGAGGGTTTCTGCCTCGTTCGCCCGGCACACCCCGTCCGCGCAAAGGATCGACCGCAGCCGGCAGGTCTCCTGGCTCTCGGGTCGTCATGCCGTCCAGCCTTCCCGGATTACTCCAGTGGCCGTGGATCGGACGGCACTCGCCGATCACAGTTGCGGGGGCAGCTCCGGATGACGGGCCAAAGCCCGCTTTCCGGATTCCCTATTATCCCGTCTCCGGGAACCGGTCGCGGGAGCGCCACTAGGACGAAGCGCTGCGCCGCACAAGAGCGCGTTATTGACCGGCGGCGGGTGCCGGCGCGTTACGCGCCGATTTGAAGTGCGGCTGGGTATTGGGCACGCCGCTGACCGTGAACACGCCGCCGGGCTGCAGCGTGATCAGATAGTCGCCGCCGTCGTCGCACGTCACGCGCCACACCGGCTTGTTGTTGTCGCGGGGGCGAACCTCTGTCTTCACGATCTGCTTGCACGAATATTGGGCGTCGAAGATCGCGCGGAAAAACGTCAGGTCGCGCATCGGCGGACTGAGCGCGTTGATCTTGGCTTCCATCGGATCGGGCGTGGTGCCGGCCGCCACACTATTGCCGCCGGATGTGGGTCCACCGCATCCCGCGAGCACCGCCGCCAGCGCGACCATCGTCAATACGGTCTTCATAGCATCCTCCAGCCTAAATACCGTCCGCAACGACCTCGCGGCCCGTCGCCACCAGTGCCGCCGTCAAGTCCGCGATCGCCCGGTCGACCAGCGCTTCGTCCGGACTGCGCACCACGAAATTGGCGCCGGTCCGGCCATCGCGAAAGAACGGATAGCTGCCGATCGCGACGCCCTCATGCTCCTGCTCCGCCGTTCGCAGCAGATCGGCGACTTCGCTTTCGGCGACCCAGCAGCCGATCGTCCTGCTGATCACCGGCCGGCCGCCCTGCAGCGTGCCGGTCAGCGCATCGAGCATCCCGGCGGTGATGTGAGGAACGCCCGCCATGATGAAAATGTTGCCGATATGGATGCCCGGCGCGCCCGACATGCGGTTGGGGATCAGGTCTGCGCCTTCCGGAGCCCGTGCCATCCGCAACCGCGCCTCGGTCGCGCCGCCGCGAGTCTCGTAGTAACGCTCGAGTACCGCGACCGCTTGCGGGTGATGCACGACGGCGACGCCCAGCGCCTCGGCGATCGCATCGACCGTAATGTCGTCATGCGTCGGCCCGATGCCGCCTGTCGTGAACAGATAATCGTTGCGTGCCCTCAGCGTGTTGACCGCCTCGACGATCGCGCTGGTCACGTCGGGCACGACACGAACCTCGGCCAGCCGGATGCCCTGGATATTGAGCCACGCGGCGACCTGCGCGACATTCTTGTCCTGCGTGCGGCCCGACAGGATTTCGTCGCCGATCACGACGAGTGCAGCGGTCCAGATCCTCTCGCTCATGGGCGTATCGCATAGCCTCGCAAAATCGCGCCGTCATGCTATATGCGTCAAATGACCGAATATGTGACCGTCACCAGCGACGCCGCGCTCAGCCGCAACGGCGCAATCAAACTTTACGGCCCCGATGGGTTCGCGGGCATGCGCGCGGCCGGGCAGCTTGCGGCGCGGACGCTCGACATGATCGTGCCGCACGTCGTGCCCGGCGTGACCACCGGCGAGTTGGACGATCTGATCCGCGCGTTCATCGTGGCGGGCGGCGCGGCACCGGCGACCCTGGGTTATCGCGGCTATACACATTCGAGCTGCATCTCGATCAACCATGTCGTGTGCCACGGCATTCCGGGCGATCGGCAGCTCAAGGACGGCGACATCGTCAATATCGACGTCACCCCGCTGCTCGACGGCTGGCATGGCGACACCAGCCGGATGTACCTGGTCGGCGACAATGTGCCGATCAAGGCGAAGCGGCTGGTCGACGTGACCTATGAATGCCTGATGCTCGGCATCGAACAGGCCAAGCCGGGCAATCACATGGGCGACGTGGCGCATGCCATCCAGACTCATGCCGAGAAGCACCGCTTCGGCGTCGTCCGCGATTTCTGCGGGCACGGCGTCGGCCGCCTGTTCCACGACGCGCCGGAGGTGGTCCATGTCGGCCGTCCGGGCACCGGGCCGGAGCTCAAGCCCGGCATGATCTTCACGATCGAACCGATGATCAACATCGGCAAGCCCGACGTGAAGCTGCTCGACGACGGCTGGACGGCGGTGACTCGCGACCGCTCGCTGTCGGCGCAGTTCGAGCATTCGATCGGCATCACCGAGGATGGCTGCGAGATTTTCACGGGTTCGCCAGCGGGATTGGATCAGCCGCCGTACTGAGACGCGCCGGCGAGGAATTTAGCATGGGCTAAATTCGAGCTAGAGGCGCGTCCGGTCGGCCTCGCCCAAGCGAGGACCGACAAGCCTGGCCTGAGCGCCTGCCTTGCAGGCAGTCGAAGGCGGCTTCGCCGCGGCGCGGCCGCCCGCATCCAAAGGTCACTAAAGGTCACGGGGTCGAAGCCTCGCGACGCGCCAAAGGTCACACTAGGGTCACACCGTCCGGCGTTTTTGCAAACTGCACAGCATCAACCGCCAAGACGCTGACACTGCACGAAGATTCTGCCGACGATGAGAAAGAACGTCGGTGAGCCTGTCAGACGAAATCCTACATTTCAAGCAGCGGCTGCTTTTGGTGGTTAGCCGCCGCTTGGTCTCGATGTTCAGCCTGGGCCCAGCCAAGCCCGCCTAACCGGCATAACGGTCAACTATCCCGACCGATGCTCCAACCACGGCTTGCGTGCCGTCGTTGGCGACGTAGGTAAGGATGATCTCGTTCGCGTTAGGCCCTACGAACAGCAGGTGGAATTGCCCTGGGACACCGCCGGACGAACCAAGGCTGCCGACAAATGAACCGGCCATCGAACTACCGCTGAAGGAACCGGTGACGGGTAGCGACCCGATTCCGCCTACGACGTTCTTGTAGAAATTCTGACCTGCAAGGGAAACCGAACCCGAAACCGTTCCCGCTCCAAAATCGATCGTCAGAAAATCGGAAGACCCCGCGGACAGGAACCACAGATCGGTATCGGTGGCGTAATTGCCTGACCCCAAAATCTTGAACCTCACGACACCCGATCGCGGCATGGCGGCAACGGGCGTCGCCGAGCCGAAGGCGAAGTAGTCGAGCCTTGTGTGCCGAGACGATCCGTTGACGACAGTGTGTTGCCAGCCGCCAATACCGCCGTATCGGGCCGTCGTGTATCCCATGCCGTTGACCGACGAAGAGTAGGTCGTCTCTTGGTAGAGAGCCAAATAGTCTTCGATCGCGGCTGCGGTCTTCGTGAACAGGACAATGCCGTTCCCGTTGGGGCTCGTGGTGTCACTGGTCAACTGGGCCTGTCCAAACACGGCGGAATTGACTGAATCCGCCAAATGGTAGCCGCCGCTGTAGCTCCCGCTGAACTGCGGGGTATCAATGGTCGTCACCCGAGCACTCGTCATCCCTCCGGTAATGACGCCGTTGGTCTCGCTGACACCACCGGTGGTCGTCAGCTCCATCGAGGCGGAGAGGAAGGTCGCATCGATCGCCGGCTTTACCTCGCCTGTGTTTAGCGCGCTCGGCGTAGGCGTTGGAGAAGGCGTTGGGGTCGCCGTCGGACTTGGCGTAGGAGAGGGCGAGCCTCCGACGACGCCTATCGACCCGCCATTACTCCCATCGCCGCAGCTCGCAAGGGCCGCGCACGACGCAAGAAGCCAAACCAATTTGCGCATGCCAGTCCCCCCATTTTCGGCAGCATTGTTGCCGTACTGATCATCGCGCCGCAAGCGGGGAAAACTCTAAGATCTTACGAAATATCGGTATCCATAGTCCTGCTTCCGGAAGCCGCTTTCATTCCTCTGGGCTGTCCCGCCACATTCCCGAAACCCTGGGATGTCCGCTGCCGGGTCGAAAGCAGCCTTGCCCCCTACTCCGCCTTCGCCGCGTCGATCGCCTTCTGGCTCCTGACAAACGGGTACGCCAGCTGCTTCAAATACCCCTGAGGCATCGCCTCCGGAATCCCGTACCCCGAAGGCCAGCGGCCCGGCGGCATGTGGAACGTGCCGAACAATTTATCCCAGAACGGAAAGTGGATCGCGAAGTTCACGTCGATCGCTTCCTTCTCGATCCCGTGGTGCCAGTGGTGGAAGCGCGGGGTCACCAGGATATGCCCGAAGCGATCGAAATCGCCGCGCAGATTGGCGTGGACCAACCCGGCATAGATATAGACCATCGTGACATAGGCCTGCATCACCG
>FSUD01000763.1_pt1 | contig 17927 bp, 11 predicted proteins | sample 1637011 | NCBI WGS metagenome assembly FSUD01 (sample SAMEA3914816, study PRJEB12502) | metagenome | biome: forest; material: soil | place: USA | collected 2011-09-16 | depth 0.3 m
GTAATAATAACGCGCCGGTTCGACCTTGATATGCTTGCGCAGCATATTGAAGCCAGCCTTTTTGAGGAAGATCAGATCGCTCTTCATCGCCTCCTCGGAAGGCGGCGTATAAAGCCCATCCGGCCACCAGCCCTGGTCAAGCGTGCCGTTCTGAAAGAGCGGCTTGTTGTTGAGCAGCATCGCCGGTTGTCCCGCGACACGGCCCGGCCCGACCGAGATCTTGCGCATCGCGAAATAGGCATTGACCGCATCGCGCGGCGTGCCGGTGATGCGCGCGGCGGCGTAGGTCCGATCCTCACCCTCGGTGAAACGGGCGTCATAGGCCCTGCGGTCGCGCTCGGCCTGCCCGGCATAGGGATCGGCGACCGTGACGAGTTCGGCCTTGAGGTCGTAGAGATAGGGATCGTTCGGCGACCATAACCGAGCGTTGGGAATGGCAAGCGTCTCGCGACGGTTGGCGCGGATGATCGTCGACGCGATGACCTTACCGCCCGTGCTAGCGGTGAGCCGCACCGCATCGGTGTCGTTCGCCCAACCGCTCAGGGCAACGGCGACATCGACCACGCCGCGGTCGATGTCGGGCGTCGCGCGAACGTCCGCGATATGCAGTTTCGGCACCGGTTCCAGCCACACTGTTTGCCAGATGCCGCTGACCGCTGTGTACCAGATACCAGAAGGATCGAGAATCTGCTTGCCGCGCGGCTGCGTGCCGGCGCTGGTCGGATCGGCGACCTGCACAACCAGTTCGTTCTGGCCGGGTTTCAGATAGTCGGTGATGTCGAAACCGAATGTGTCGAAACCGCCCTTGTGCGCTCCGACGATCTTGCCGTTGACTAGGACCGTCGCGAAAAAATCGACCGCGCCGAAATTGAGCATGACGTGTTCGCCGGCCCAATCCTGCGGCACGGTGAAGCTTCGGCGATACCAGATGCGATCGTCGGGTCCGACCTTGCGCGCAACGCGCGACAGCTTCGATTCGACCGGATACGGCACCAGGATATGGCCATCCATCCGGGTCGGCAGCGGCGCTGTATCCTTGGCGATCGCATAGTCCCACAGGCCGTTGAGATTGACCCAGCGATCGCGCTTCATCTGCGGCCGCGGATAGAGGCGCCAGGCATTGTCGGGCGTTACTTCCCTGCCCCACCTGGTCATCAAGTCACTGGTATAAACCCTATCGTCGGCAGGCGCGGTCTGGGCCGCCGCGCCGGTAGCGCCCGCCGTCAGGACAATCGACAAGGTTGCCGCGATCAACGTGCGCATGGCCTTCTTCCTCAAGGGTCAGTCAGCGTGAAAGGGAGCCCAGGGCTCGCGGGTTATCGCGGCCCTGGGCTCTTGCCTCCGTCGAGGGGGGAGATGGGGAACGGAGGCAAACGGCATCGCCGGTCAGGGCATCGGTGACATGGATGGCGGCGCGTCGGTCGGCGCGGCGCCCCAATTCTTGTTCGGCGCCGGCCCCATCGTCAGCACCAGCCTGGCGCCGTTCTTGATGTCGTCGTGACTGAACCATGGCTTGGTCCAGGGCCGGCCATCGAGCGTCGCCGACTGGATGTACATGTTCGCAGGCGAATTGTTCTTCGCTTCGATTTCCAGCGTCTTGCCATTGCCCATCTGCAGCTTGACGTCGTCGAAGATCGGGCTGCCGATGATATAATTCTGGCTCGACGGATCGACGGGATAAAAACCAATCGCGCTCAGCACATACCAGGACGAGGTCGCGCCCTGATCGTCCATCCCGGGATAGCCATAGCCCGACGCGTCGCTGCCATACATTTCGGCAAGGATCCGACGAGTCAGCGCCTGAGTCTTCCACGGCTGGCCACCCCAGTCGTAATAATAAGCGGCCTGCTGGTCGGGCTGATTGCCCTGGACATATTGGCCGATCAAACCAGTGCAGTCGCGACAGATGCCCTTCGGATTGTACGGCGTGGAGAAGAATTTATCGAGCTTCGCCGTGAACGCCTGTCGCCCGCCAAGCAGCTTCGCAAGCCCCTGAACATCGTGCGGCACCAGCCACAGCGTCGACCAGCCAGAGGCTTCCTTCATCATGAAGTTGTAATAGGGCTCGCCCGGATCGAACGGCGAAATCCACTTCCCGTCGCCGGTCCGCCCGCGAACGAACCCCACCGATTTGTCGAACACGTTCGCATAGTTGTGCGCCCGCTTCAGGAACATGGAATAGTCGTCCATCCTCCCCAGCCGCTTGGCGTATTGCGCCATCGCGAAATCGTCCCAGGCATATTCGAGCGTGGTCGCCGCCCCCGCCTTGCCGCCCGCATAAGGAGGACTGGGATTGTTGTTGGGGATCACATCCGCGATCCAGCCGTTCTTATCGTATTCAGCGAGATAATGGCGCGGACCGGCGGGATCGGTCGCGTTCTTGCGGAGATATTCGTACACCGCCTGATAATCGAACGGGATGCCGCGTTCCCACGCGCCCAGATACATGAATACCGCATTGTCGCCGTGGAACGACGTGTTCATGAAGCCCTTCTCGCGCGCCATATCGAGCTCGGACTGCATAATGTTCTGCATCGTCTCCGGCTCCATCAGCTCGAGCAGGACGATCTGGTTGCGGCCGGTATCCCAGAACGGCACCGGACCGTAGCGATCGTGCGTGGCGGTCTGAACCTTGCCGTTGGTGTCGGCGAACTTCTCGCCCTTGGCAGCGATCAGCCGCGGGCTGGCGAACGACTGGAACAGCGTCGAATAGAACAACATCCGCTGCTTGGGGCTACCGCCGGTCACCTGGACTCGGTCGAGCAATTTCGACCAGGCGTCGCGCGCCGCATTGCGCACGCCATTGAAATTCCAGCCGGGCAGTTCGTCGCGCAGGCGCTGCTCGGCCTGCGCATAACTGGTGCCGTGGGCGATCTTCATCAGCACCTTCTCACCCGCCTTGGTGTGGAAGGTGACATAGCCGCCTGCGAAATTGCCCGAGATCGTCCGCTGATCAAGTTCGACCCTTTTATCGCCGATGCCCCAACCCTTGTCGTCGCCTGGCGCCTTGCTGAACGTGCCCAGGCTCGCAAACGGCTTGGAGAATTCGGCGACGAAATAGGCGCCGTCCGCTCCCCCGCTCTCCTTGGAAATGCCGCGCACCATCTGGTTACCGACGATTTCGATATCGCCGCCATGTTCGGGAAAATTGATCAGCACGTTCGCTCGGCCGCTCGCCGGGAAAGTGAACTGCATCAGGCTCGCCCATTGCGTGGCGGTGAGTTCGACCTCGGTCCGGAAGCTATCGAGATAGACCGAGTAGTAGCCGGGCGACGCAACCTCACGCGATTTGTCGTAATTGGATTGCGAATAGGCCGGCGGCACCGACCAATCGCCGACCACCGGCATGATGATCGGCTCCGCCCGGCCACCGTATGAGGAGCCGCCGCCGCCGGAAAATCCGATCATCGTCGGGTTGGTATAATAATACGGAACCTCGACGCCGTTCGGATAGGAAAGCGCGATGTTGTTGTTGATGGGTGCCGCCGCGACCGAACTGTGCGGCAAGCGCGCACCTGGCGACGTCTGACCCGAATAGACCGGCTCGCCCGGCGGCGGTGCATTGCCGATCAGTTCGGGCCGGTCGAGCGGCGCGGTGCCGACCAGTGGATTGGCCTCATCTACCGGAGCTTTGGCGGGAGCGGTCTGCGCATTGACGATCGCTGCCGCGGAAAGCGCGACAGATAGACCCAGCGGCAATAGCAACAGGTGCCGGCTGCGATCCGGCCAGCCCAGCCATGGACGCTCTTGACGGATACCCATCGTCTCTCCCCTGATTTCCGGGGCCATTGCTGCCCCTTGGCGAATACCCTCACCAGTCCCGCAGGCTGTCGGGCACGGCGTCGAGTGGCACCGTCGATTAAATTAATCATTTTGTCAATTAGATTGAAAGCGCAAAAACCACCTCCGCGAAAGAGCGCTATCAAACAGTAAAGTCAGGACAAATCGACGCCGCTTTGGGCGGCATCCCGGGTTAGCGAGTTGGCTGAATCGCCCGACCGTTCGTCTCGGCGGTCGCCGGCACCTTCCACAAGGCGCCGGGCTTGGGCAGCAGGAAATGGCTGAACGGCAGGATCGCCGCCCCCACCGCCGGCGCATCGTCGGACAGCGCGGCTCGCGCCACCGGGGCAATCACCGGCACATTGGTCGCCTTGTCGCGCAACAGATCGTGCGCCCGCGCGGTCAACCGCTCGACGATCGCACTGGGCAAGCGCCCGCCAACCAGCACGACGCCGGGATTGATCAAGCAATTCACCGCTTCGAGCGGGACATAGAGTTGCTCGGCCGCTTGGGTGATCCATCCGTCAACACACTTCTCCGCCGCTGCCGACAGATCGGCGACTCCCATCACGTCGGCCAGCCCCAAGCCGTCGCGCTCAAGCTGTCCGGCCAGGCCCGATAGCGATACAAGGTCCTGGATCTGATCGCGTGCGCCGCTGCCGGGTGCGTGCATGAAACCCAATTCGCCGCTGCGACCATCTGCACCGCGGAAATAGGCGCCGTCGATGACCAGGCCGCCGCCCAGCCCCGATGAGATCAGGATGTAGAAGAAATTGCTGTATTTCTGCCCAAGGCCGAGCTGCATCTCGCCCATCGCGGCGGCAGCGGCATCATTCTCGACAAAGACCGGCAGCGAGAGCGGTTTGTCGAACAGGTTGCCCATGTCGACCTTATCCCATTTGGAATAGGCCGCCGGTCGGCCAGGCAAATCAACCAGACCGAGATCGTCGGGCACCGCGATGCCCAAGCCGACCAGGCTTGCTTCCTTGACCCCTGCCGACCGCATCATATCCTTGATCGATCGCCGGTAGAGCGTGCGGACATGATCGGGCAGCGCGAAATTCACTTCTTCCGACACGCGGGCCAACGTCTCGCCGGCGAAATTGACCAGTACGATAGTGATGTGGTCACGGTCGATATTGACGCCGATCGAGTGGCAAGCGTCACGATTGATGACGAGCTTGGTCGGCGGCTGTCCGCGCCCGCCGCGGCGCTGGCCGGCTTCCTCGATCAGGCCATCAGCCAGCAGGCGCTTGGTGATGTTGGCGATGGCCGGCGCGGTCAGCCCGGTGATCGCGGCGAGTTCAACCCGGGTCAGCGAGCCGTTGATGCGGATAGCGTGGAGCGTGACACGCTGGTTGTGATCGGCCGCGCGCTCCAGATTGGTGCCGGAGAGCCTGAGGCGAGTCGTTGGCTGGGTCATCCGCACCTCCTAGTTGCATGAGCGGGATGGCCAAAGACCGTTTGCATAGCGTTACGAAGTAGCGCTCCGACGTCAGGAACGCCAATATGGAATATCGTCCCGTCCACTTCCGTCCTTCCCATCACGCCGCTCTCCATCGAGGATCGCGGATCGTCGACTCCATCGCCTCCAGGGTGACCCCGCGAGTCTCTGGAAAGAACCGCCAGACGACGATGAATTGCACTGCCATAGCCGCGGCAAAGAACCAGAACGGCGCAGCCTGAGTATATCTGGCGACCACCGGAAAACCGAACGCGATCAGCGCATTCATCCCCCAATGCGTTGCGCTGCCCAGCGCCTGGCCCCGCGCGCGCACCGCGGTCGGAAAAATCTCCGACAGATAGACCCAGATTACCGCGCCCTGGGAAATCGCAAAGAACAGGATGAAACCTATCAACGCCGGCAGGAGCAGCGCCTGCCCCTGCCCTGTCGAATAGATCGCCGCGACCGCCGCCAGCGCGACCCCGGTGCCCACTGCGCCAATCAGCAATAACGGTTTGCGCCCCGCGCGATCAATCACCGTCATCCCGACAAAGGTCGCGAGCAGATTGGCAACGCCGATCGCGACCGATTGCAGGTCGGCCGACAGCCGGTCGAACCCGGCGGCGGCGAAGATGTCGCCGAGATAATAAAGGATCGCGTTGATCCCGGAGAGCTGATTGAACGCGGCGATGCCGATCGCGAGCAGGATCGGCTTGCGATAGATGGACCAGCTAAGCCGGGCGTCCGCCGCATTGGCGTGATCACCGCGGAATTCGGTGATGACCGTTTGCGGATCGCCCATTCCGAGAACGGCAATCGCCGCCTGCGCCTCCTCGTCACGTCCGCGCTGGACCAGCCAGCGTGGCGACGGCGGGATACGCAGCAACATGATGAAGAACAGGATGGCGGGCAGCGCCGCGATGCCGAGCTTTACCTGCCATGCCAGATCGGCGGTAACCAGCCGGCCGATCACGAAATTGCTGATATAGGCGACCAGAATGCCGATCACGACATTCAACTGAAACAGCGCGACCAGGAATCCACGCCGTGCCGCTGGGCTCACCTCGGCAATATAGACCGGCGCGAGCACCGACGAGCCGCCGATCGCCAGGCCCCCAAGAAACCTGAACGCGACGAACGCCGCCAGATTCCAGCTCATCGCCGAGCCTAGTGCCGAGATGATATAGGCGATCGCGATCCAGATCAGGACGGTGCGGCTACCGTACCGGTCGCCCGGCTTGCCCGCCCCTAGCGCGCCGATCAATGTCCCGATCAATGCCGCTGAAACCGCCGTCCCCAGTCCAATCGCGCTTAGGCCGAACACACCCCGCAGGGCCTCGGTAACGCCCGAGATGACCGCCGTATCGAAGCCGAACAGCAATCCGCCGAGGCTTGCGGCGACCACGGCATTCCAGTTGACGCGTTCCGTCGGCGTGCTCATCAAGCTCCTCCCTAACCGCGCCGAGCCATTGCACTCGATTCATTTATTTAATTTGATGTATTAATCTAGCCGGTCAAGCATGCGCTCGTCAAAAAAACCGTTGTTTGAGATGGCTGACCCACGACAATTGCAGCGCCCGCACCGCCACTGACCCTGACGAGCGGTACATTTTCGCTGAGCCCGCTGAGGGACCGATTCCGATCGTCTGAGGTCAAAACTAGCCAGATTCTGGCTAGTCTGACAGTGCCGGTCGCGATCTTTGCCCTCATCGCGAGCAAATATCCTGATGGCACAGACGCCCATGGCAGTCCGACTTGGGGCGTTCTAGAACTTCGCTCCTGCGCGAATGCCTATCGTTCGCGGTGTGATCGGGACGACATAAGGGCGTTGCCCGCAACTGCCGCATTCCTGGAAGCGCGATAGCTGCCCGCGCGCATCGAACGCATTCTGGATGAACAATTCCAGGCTATAGCTGCTGAACTCGGCGCCCAGGGCGAAATTGGCGGCCGCGTAAGCGGGCAGCCGGCCGAGCGTCGCCGCGGCATTGTAGTAGCTCGCCGGGTTGGCGGCAACTGCGGGGTCGGTCGGATCGTTCAACTGGAGAATGAACACCTTGGTGCGAAGATCGGTCGATGCCGAACTTTGATAGGTCACTACCCCCTGCACATAGCCTTTCACACCGTCGCTCAGTGGCATGGTATAGCGCGCAGATCCGCTCAACTTGACTCGTGGCGTGATCGGCAGGCGCGTGCCTGCCGATGCCGAGACATAGTTGATCTGGCCGTCTGTGCCCGGCGTGGTGCATGTGAAGGTCGGATCGTCATACCCGCACAGATTCTTCTGCGTCTTGGCGTCCGTGTAAGAACCGGAGGCGGTCAGGCTGAGTCCGCCCAGCGTCAGCGCACTGTCGAACTCGGCGCCCCAGATGCGGGCGTTGGGGCCGTTATGAATTTCGGTAAAGCTATTTGCACCCAAGAACGAGAACTGGAACTTGTCCCAATCCTGCCGGTAGATTGCTGCGTTGAAGCGCAACTTGCCACCGAGCCATGTCGTCTTCGCGCCCAGCTCGTAATTGGTCAGGAAGTCGGCCTGATAGGGTGGAACATCGGCGCGGCGGTTGATGCCGCCGGGGCGGAAACCACGAGACATCGTGCCGTAGAAAAGCAATCCCGGCCGCGGCTTCCAGCTGAGGTTGAAGCGATAGGTGACGCCCTCGCCCGATGCCTTGACCGGAACTATTCCCTGTCCCGTCGCATAGACGCCGAGATTGGTACACGGCGAGCCGGCCACTGCCGGTGGCAGCAGGTTGATCGACCCGCCCGAGGCGAGGGCATCGCGCAGCCGCTCTCCGTCCTGAGTAAAGCACTGGATAACGCCGGTACGCGAGCTGAAGGCCGCGTTTGGCGGCGAGTCGGTGAAGCCGTTGCCAGGATTACGCCCGAAACCGAAAAAGCCGATCAGCGAGTTATCATAGATGAACGCTCGACCACCCGCGGTGAATGTCAGCGTCGGGGTGATGTCGTAGCTCGCCTCGCCGAACATCGCATAGTCCTTATCGACGCGATGCTGCTGGGTCAGCCACAGCGTGCCCGGCGAGCCATTGACCGACAGGTCGTCGGCAAGACCGGCGATCTGGTAGTCCTGGTGGATCAGGTTGCTCTGCCGCTGGTAGAAAGCGCCAGCGACGATGCGGAACCGGTCGGTCGCGGGACTGGCGACACGGATTTCCTGACTCATCTTCTTGAAATGATCGGTGGCGACGATCCGCTGACGCGGGTCGATCGTGTTGCCGTTATTGTTCAGGTAAGCGAAGTAATAGGACAACCCGCCGACCGACGAATAGAGATTGTCATAGGCCTCGGCATAGTCGGTATAGTCGCTGGACTGGCGATCCTTGCGGTCGAGATAGGCGCCGGCATAGGTCAGGTCCCAGTTGCCGACCTTGCCTTCAATTGTGAGCCCCGCCTGCCAGAATCGATCGCGGCGATATTCGGGAAAGAAGTGCTGAACCTTGAGGTCGCCGACTTGCGGGTCGTAGCCATAGGCGCCGTGGCTGCGCGTATCCTGGTATAGAAGGCTGGGCGTAACGGTCCAGTTGCTGTCGAGATCGACCTTGAGCGCGGCGCGGCCGCCCCAGATTTCGGTATCGTTATAGTCCTTTTTGACGAAAGGGGCGTTGTTGACCGAGATCCCGCCATCGGAACGGATGGTGTTGTTGGGATAGGTCGCGACTGCCGGCGGACCGCCGCCGACAGCGGGTGAGATGAAATCGCGCGTGCCCGGCACGTTGTCGATATAGCCTGGGTCCTTTTCGTAGAACCCGACGACACGCACCGCGGCGAAGCTCGACAGCGGCATGTTGAGCATGCCCTCCACCTTGCCGCCATAGCCACCCTTGCTGACCTTGTTCCCCTCGACATCCATGCGGCCATAGAAGCTCGAAGTATCGGGCTTGTTGGTGATGATGCGGATGGTACCCGCCTCCGACGAGGCGCCGTATAGCGTGCCCTGTGGGCCCGACAGGCTTTCGATGCGGGCGATGTCGTAGATATGGACGTCGAGATTGCCGCCGATCGTCGTCACCGGCTGCTCGTCGAGATAGACGCCGACCGACGGGAGCGAGCCCGAATGGTTGCCGTCGCCGCCCGATGCCACGCCGCGCATATAGACGACGTTGGTGCCCGGCGTGCCGCCCAGCGCCTGGAACGACACCGAGGGCAAGGTGGCCACGTAATCCTTGAAGTTCGAAACGTTGAGCTCATCCAGCTTCTTGGTGCTTAGCGCCTGGACGCTGATCGGCACGTTCTGGAGGCTGTCGGCGCGTTTCAGCGCGGTGATGATGATGTCGCCATTGTCGCTGTTCTGGCTTTGCGGGGGCGGTGAGCTGCGCGGCGCATCCTGAGCGATGGCGGGGGCGGCGATAAACGCTGCCGAAGTCAGCAATGCCGTGAGACCGGCGCGACCACGCAATGGATTCATATCCGAGTGCCCCCTATTGCACTTATGTGACGCGAGGGTGTTCGCGGACGCAGCAATCGTCAAGGGGCCGATGCGGACCCTGCGATAAAAACGGCGATCGTTGCGTTTTTACAACGCGGCGGGAGGGGCAGGATAAGCGGGAAGTACGTCGCCGAGCGCGGCCTTGAGCGGTTCGAGCCATGGCTCGAAGGGTTTCCACGCCCCGGTTCCTTCGCGGAAGATCGGTCGACGCACCTGCTCCGAGCTGGCGGTGCGGATCGCGCGCTCGGTTTCGTGAAACGCAAGGCACGCCGGTTCGAACTCGAGCCCGCAATAATCGAGCAGCGCTCGCACCTCGCGCTCGGTATGCTCGACCACATCCTCATAGATCACGCGATGGATACGGCCGGGCAGTAGGGCATCGACATGCGCCATCAGCCGTACATAGTCGCAATAATAGCGGCCCATGTCCGTCAGATCGTAGCTGAACGCCTGGCCGCGCGCGAAATGCTGCTTGAAGTTGGAAAAGCAGCAGCCGAGCGGATGCCGCCGCGCATCGATGATCTTCGCGTTCGGCAGGATCAGGTGAGTGAACGGCAAGTGCGCCCAATTGTTCGGCAGCTTGTCGATGAAAAAGGGGCGATCGGTGCGCCGCTGGATACGGGTGCGCTGGAGATATTCGTCGCCCAACGCCCGAAGCTTCTCGGGCGGATAGCTCGCCACCCCCTCCGGATAGGCAGCATCACGGCGAGCGAGCGTGGGAATGTCGGGAAGCTCGCTCGTTCCTTCGACCTGGCTGTGGCTGGCGAGTATCTGCTCGACCAATGTCGATCCGGCGCGCGGCATGCCCAGAATGAAGATCGGATCTGGCGCCTGACTTCCCTGTCCCGCCCGCGCGGCCAGGAAATCGCCGGTATAGAGCGCGATCGAGCGATCAACGAACGCCTCGGTCTCATCGGCGTCATAGGCTTGCTTGGTCTTCCGCAACCGGTTGCCTGCTTCATAGTGCCGGAACGCAGACTCGGCCTGGCGCCGGTCCTCGAACGCCTTGCCTAACGAGAAGTCGAGATGGAAACGGTCCTCGTCGGAAATCTCCGGCTCGGTGAGTGCTGCTTCCATCGCTGCGATGTCGGCATCGTCGAACGTCACGGTCTTGAGGTTGGCGAGACTCCACCATGCTTCGCCCAGCGCCGGCATCAACTCGATCGCGCGGCGATAGGCGGCGACTCCGTCGGCCTGGCGACCCACAGTTTTGAGCATATGGCCATAGCTCATCCAGATCCTGGGTTGGCGCGGCGTATCATGGAGCAAGCGATCGTAGAGCGCGATCGCCTCATCGAAATCGCCAACCCGGCCGAATGCCGCAGCCTGCAGATTGGCGTGGCCCGGATTGTCCGGGTCCTCTGCTACCACGCGATTGAGTTCCTCGATCGCCTCGGCAGGCCGATTGAGCCGATAGAGCACCAGCGCCAGATTGGCACGAGCCGCCGTGAAGCCGGGCGACAGCTCGACCGCGCGCCGCAGCAGCGCCTCCGCGTCACGATACCGCCCAATCCGTCCCGCCAGTTCGGCGAGCATACGGATCGCCGCGACATCAAAGGGATCGTCCTTGAGGTGTTGCTTCAGCAGCGGCTCGGCGTCGTGCAGCCGGTTGTCGTTCAGCGCCATCGCCGCGTCGATGAGGCGCGGGTGATAGCGGCTGGCCGGAAGCGGTGAGGTCACAGCGCGACGAGCGTCACTTCGACAGGTCCGTGAACAGCAGCAGATAATAGCTGATGCCGGGCGCGATATTGCTGACCGGCGTGCGCTCGTTCAGCCCATGGCTGAAATCCTCCGATTCCTTGATAAAGGTCGGGCTGGCGCCATAGCTTGGCACGTTGTGATAACGGAACCACATGCTGTCCGATGCCCCCGATGACATGGCAGGGAAAACTGGCACGCCCGGATAGACCTTACCCATCGCACGATTGATCGCTGCAATGAAGTCGGGCCGCATCGGCGAGGCGTCGTTGGGCACCGACCCCTCGGTCACATCCTTGAATGCAACTCCGGAGTCGCCGACCACCTTGGCCAGCTCAACCATGATGTCTGCCGGCTTGTGGCCGGGAAAGATGCGGCAGTTGATGTTCGCAGTCGCCCGTTGCGGCAGCGCATTCTCCGCGTGCCCGCCATTGACCAGGGTCGGCACACACGTGGTGCCGATCCGGCCAACCGTGCTGGGGTTGTTGCGCAGCACGGCGAGCGCCGCCTCGTCATTCGGATTGGCAACGAACACCTTGAGTGCCGCGCCGACCTCCGGCTCCTCATAGGGCGCGGCCTTGGTGAGGGCCTCGCGAGTCAGGTCGCTCAGTTCCGGCTTGAAATGATAGGCCCCGATCTTCTCCAGTGCCTGGGACAGCTCAACGATCGCGTTGACCGGGCGCGGAGCGGAAGAATGGCCGCCGGGATTGGTCACGGTCAGCTCGAAGTCGGCATAGGTCTTCTCGGCGCCCTGCCAGGTGAAATATTCGGGCTTGCCGGTCTTCTCGTCCAGAATGCCGCCGCCGCCGTCGATGTTGAGCACCAGTTCGGCATTCTTCAGCTTCTCGGCGATCATTGCGGAGGTCTTCATCCGCGTTTCCTCGTCGCCCGAGAATTCGATGACAATCGAGCGTTTGGGCTTGTAGCCCTGCCGCCGCAATTCGTTGAGCGCGGCGATCGCGATCGTCCCGTCGAGCTTCATGTCGGTCGCGCCGCGGCCGAAGAGATAGCCGTTCTCGACCACCGGGGTAAACGGATCACGCTGCCAGTCGGACGGCTTGGCCTCGACCACGTCCATATGGCCGGAAATCACCAGCGGCTTGAGGCTGGGGTCGCTGCCCGGCCAGGTCGCGATCAGATAGGCGGTGTCATCGACCGGCGTGATCTCGATATCCTTGTCGGCGAACCCGCCGGCGACCAGAGCCGCCTTGTAGAGCGCGGCGACTTCCGGTGTTTTATTGCCCGGCCCCGCGACCGAACGCAGCGCAATCGCCTTCTTGGCGAGCTCCAGCGCCTCGGTGTCGGCCTGAGCGTGGATCAAAGCCTTGGGCGCTGCGCCCGAGAAGCCAGCCAGCGAAAGCGCCAATCCAGCCGTCATCAATCCCGCGATCCGCCTCATCTATACCACCCGCATCAGACACTATCGGGGAGCAGGGTGCCACGAGTTGACGCCAGATTGAAGGACCTTGCAGATACTCGTGGTCGACCAATGCCGACTCTCGATGCAATTTGGTGGCGGAAACCGCACCTACATCATCGTCGCCAAGCAGCTCACCTCGGGTAGTGAATTGAAATAGCGGAACGGGCTAGCCAGCTTGCAGGGGCGAGGCATCCACTCCGCCTACCCGCCCTTCACAAGTGACCGGTGCCTTTGCTCCAACAGAGCCGTCTGGCGTCCGTATGTTTCGATGAACGTACGACAGCCTTCGATCAGCGACACGCTGCCCCTTCTACCACCACTGGCCTGACGCTATGATCCACCATGCCTGAGGAATATGCTGCGGACCTGCACGACGAACCTGCCCTTTCGCCACGTGTCGCGCTGGTGTCGATCGTCGGTTTCTGGCTGTTCTATTGCGCCATCGTCACATTGCGCGGGGCTGTCCTTGGAAAACCCGACCAGCTCGACACCCTGGTCCGGCACCTGGCACTTGTGCTTTTCAGCATTGGGCTCACCTACCTGCTCTATCTGATATTGCGCAGGGTTGCGACGAGCTCGCTTAGGCGCGGCATGATCGTCGCTGGCCTTCTTGCTGCGCCGGCGGCACTGGCTTTTTCGACCGCCGACTGGGTGGTGTTCGACGTCCTGGAGGCGCCGTGGCCCGCGACCGCCAGCAAGGCGGACGATGCGCCTTCCAATGCACAGCAACCCCAGCCGCCCGGCCGGACGATGGTGGAGGTGGGGGGAACGAACGCCGACGACGCCAATATGGCAGTGATCAAGATGATCGCCGACAGCGCGGTCAACAGCTATTTCTTCTTCGTCGGCTGGGCTGCGCTCTACCTGGCGCTCCGTTATGCCGCGGAAGTTGGCGCGCTGGAACGAAAGAACGCCGCGTTCCGCGCCGCGGCACAGGCCGCCGAGCTTCGGGCGCTGCGATACCAGGTCAACCCGCACTTCCTGTTCAATACGCTCAACTCCCTATCCACGCTGGTCATGGCCGACAGACGTCCCGCGGCCGAACGGATGATCATCAATCTCTCGAGCTTCTTCCGGGCCAGCCTGGTCGGCGACCCGAGCGAGGATGTGCGGCTGGAGGAGGAAATCCGGCTCCAGCGCCTCTATCTCGAGATCGAACAGGTCCGGTTTCCCGTCCGGCTGCGCCTCGCCATCGATCTGCCAGACGATCTGCGCGATGCCCTTGTCCCCGGACTGATCTTGCAGCCGCTGATCGAGAATGCCGTAAAATACGGCGTGTCGCGGTCCCGCCGCCCCGTCACGATCAGCATCCGTGCGAGCGATCAGCATGGCCTCCTCCTTCTGTCGGTGCAGGACGATGGCGAGCCGGGAGCGACCGGTAAGAAGACCGAAGGAGGAACCGGCCTGGGTCTACGCAATGTCGCCGACCGCATCGCCGCGCGGTTTGGCGGTGACGGCTATTGCCGTGCACGCCCGCTCGACCCTGGCGGATTCCTTGTCGACCTCGCAATGCCGCTGACCTTCGATGAACGCTGAACCCGCCTTGCGTACGCTGATCGTGGACGACGAGCCACTCGCGATCGAACGGCTGGTCATGCTTTGCTCGCACGTTCCCAGCCTCTCCCTGGTTGGAACCGCGTCCGACGGGGAGATCGCGCTACGACTGGCAAAGGCGTTGTCGCCTGACCTCGTCCTTCTCGACATTGCCATGCCGGAAGTGGACGGCATGGGTGTGGCGAAGGCGCTCAGCACTGGAGAGCAGCCGCCCGCCATCGTCTTTTGTACGGCCTTTGACGGCTTTGCCCTCGCCGCGTTCGATGTCGCCGCGGTCGATTATCTGCTGAAGCCGATAACCTCCGAAGGACTGGTCCGGGCAATTAAACGCGCGCGCAAGAAGATAGGTGGCGCCGAAAACCGCGCCACCGCGCCGTCCGATTGGATCGAGGAATTCTGGGTTCCGTACCGTTCGGAAATGGTGCGCATCGCGGCGATCGATGTCGACCGGATCGACGCGATGCGCGATTACATGTCGCTGCAGATCGGGTCGCGCAGCTTCCTGCTCCACCAGACGCTAGGCGACCTCGAACGCCGGCTGGACCCGGCCAGATTCATCCGCGTCCACCGCTCGACGATCGTCAGGCGCGACTTCATCGCCAAGCTCCGCCATGAGGGACTCGGTATCTGGCACGCGATCCTGGCCAACGGCGCCGATGTCCGGATAGGCCGCTCCTATCTCGCAGCGGTAAAGGCCTTGACGGGCCGGTGAGCCCACACTTTACCCTCGATGACGCTGGAGCGAGCGGCCGGACCGGAGCCGGTTATCGAGCGCGGTTGTCTGCATCAGCCAAAACCATGCCCTCACTGCGTGCACGGGAAGCCAATGTGGTAATCCTGGCATCTGCGTTGCGCGCCGCGATCATGCGGCAGCGCCCGACCGCCGCCGGCGGCAACATGCCGATGCGCGGATAGTCACCGCAAACGTTTTCCGCCGCACGGCGGACACGTGCTCGCGCCGCCCTGATACCGGCGTCGGTCGAAAGGTCGAGGTCGTGTGTGGAGACGACAATCTTGTCCGGTTGTTTCATGTCAGCCTCGGCCGTGGCCGCGTCGACGAAGCTGGGCGAACCCAAAAGGGCGAACGCCAACAGTCCCAGATGTGCAATATGCATCACATTATTCCCATGCTGATCAGGTCAATCGCTCACCTCTGAAGGCGGCAACCGATGGGTATTCGATTGGGCCGGCGAAGCCCCGCGCTCTTCGATCAACACGGTGATCCGTTCTACCAATCGCCGCGGCGGGCGATGAACGATCAACGGGGTTCGACGAACGGCAGCACACGGAAGGATTGTCGGCGACGCCTCGTCAGGGCAAACCTGTAAAGCGAGGGAGGGCCGAGTGATGAATCGTCGCAACGTGATGGCTGGCGGACTGGCGCTGGCCGCGGCATCGGCAGCACCTTCATGGGCTGGCGTACCCGCTTCCAGCCCGTTCATCGGGGTGGCGGGACAGCAGTTCAAGCTCGGCGGCAAGCGCTACCCGGTGATCGGTACGAACATGTGGTACGCGGCGTATCTCGGCGCCGACGCCCCGTTTGGCAATCGCGCCCGACTCGGTCGCGAGCTCGACCGGCTCAAAGCGCTCGGCGTGAACAATATCCGACTGCTCGGCGCATCCGAGCAGTCGCCGCTTCACGGCGCACTTACTCCGACCTTCCGCAGCTCTGGGTCCCGCTATGATCCAGCGCTGCTCGGCGGGCTCGACTGGGCGCTGCACGAATTGGGCAAGCGCGGCATGACCGCGGTGATCTACACCAACAATTTCTGGGAATGGTCGGGAGGCATGGCCGCCTATCTGACCTACACCAATGGCGGCACGTTCGTGGAGGCGGTCGATCCCAAGCGGCCCTGGACCGACTTTCCCGATTTCGTCGCCGGGTTCTATGAGAGCCCCAAGGCGATCGCGCTGGCCAACGACTATCTTCGCGCGCTGGTCGGCCGCACCAACAGCCTGACGGGCGTTCGCTACGCCGACGATCCGACCATCATGGCGTGGCAGCTCGCCAATGAGCCGCGCCCAGCCGGTACCGATGCGGTCTATGCCCGCACCTACCAAGCCTATCTCGGCTGGCTGCGCGCCACCGCCGAACTGATCAAGTCGATTGACCCCAACCATCTCGTCTCGACCGGATCGGAAGGCGCGATGGGGTGCCTGCAAAAGGCAGCGTGCGTCGCCGACACCAATGCGATCGCCGCGATCGACTATGTCACGATCCATATCTGGCCACGCAATTTCGGTTGGGTCGATGCAAAGGACCTGCCGGGCACCTACGAGACCGGGGCGAAGAACAGTTTGGCCTATATCGCCGATCATGTCGCGCTCGCGCGGCGGCTGAACAAGCCGCTGGTGATCGAGGAGTTCGGCTTTCCCCGCGACGGCGCAGGCTATGAGCCGGGCAGCGCGACCAGGTTCAAGGACCGCTATTACCGGCTGTTGCTCGATGCCGTGGCCGAGGGCGTGCGCAGTGGCGGGCCGCTGGCGGGCGCGAACTTCTGGGCCTGGAACGGGGAGGGCCGCGCGCAGCATCCCGACCATCGCTTCCAGCCCGGCGACACGGCCTTTGTCGGCGATCCGTCGCACGAACCGCAGGGCATGTACGGCGTGTTCGATAACGACCGGACGACGATCGCGGTGCTGCGCGACTGGTCGCAAGCAATGCGAAAGGCGGTGGCATGAGCAGGGTGGAACTGGAGATCTGCGTCGAGGATATGGCCGGGGTTGCCGCCGCGATCGCCGGGGGTGCCGATCGCATCGAACTGTGCTCGGCATTGATGGTCGGCGGGCTCACGCCCTCGGCCGCTTTGGCCGACGCCGCGCTGGAACTGGCGGGTGCCGCCAGGGTCAAGGTTCACGCGATGATCCGCCCGCGCGGTGGCGACTTCACTTATGACGATGACGAACTTGCGCTTGCCGTCGCCGAGGCCCGATCGCTGATCGGCCAGGGGATCGACGGGCTGGTTTTCGGCGCGGTGCGCGACGGACGCCTCGATGAGCCGGCGCTTGAACGCTGGGTCGAGAGTGTACGCGCGGACAGCGCGACGGCCAGGCTGACCCTGCATCGCGCGGTTGACGTGATCGATGATCCCGTGGCGGCGGTCGACATCGCGGTGCGGCTCGGCTTCGACCGTATCCTGACCTCGGGCGGCGCGATCGGCGCACTCGATGGCGTGGAGACGATCGCCCGGATGGTCGAGCGCGCCGACGGCCGCTGCCGCATCATGGGCGGCGCTGGCGTGCGCCCCGACAATGCCGCCGCGGTACTCGCAACCGGGGTCCACGACTTGCACGGATCGGCCAGCCGTGCGGGCGCGACATTGCCTGCCAAGCTCGTCGCGCTTGGCTTCGGTCCGGTACCGCGCCCCACCGACCCCGACACGGTCCGCGCGTTGCGGCAGATCATCGACAACAAATTGAAAGACATCCTCTAGATGAGCGACACCTCCTCGCTTTTCTACCCTTCGCGCCGGACCGTGCTCGGCGGTGCCGCCGCGCTCGGCCTCGCATCCGCCGCCAACGCCCAGAGCGGCGCCGCGGCCGGACCGGCGACCATCGTATCGACCTGGGACTTCGGCGCGGCCGCCAAC